>Ga0335081_10014863_pt1 | contig 12597 bp, 12 predicted proteins | sample Lox_Sample_35_FD_206713 | JGI IMG/M metagenome (GOLD analysis project Ga0335081, IMG submission 206713) | Soil microbial communities from Loxahatchee National Wildlife Refuge, Florida, United States - Lox_Sample_3.5 | ecosystem: Environmental > Terrestrial > Soil > Wetlands | place: USA...
CAATGCAGGTTAGCCGTGCGTCAAGTCAGAACCATAGACCGTCTGGCGGCATACCGGCGTGGCAGCGGATATTCAGTTTTGCACATTCGGGGAGATTTCTGGTTATGCCTTCGTATCCAGAAACGGGACAGCTTACTCACCCGTGATTACCAGACGGTGTGAACGGCGGCACACCGCCGGATGCCCGCGTCGGCGGTCAGAAGCGAAAGGTTGTGATCGAGTGGGGAATCTTCCAGTTTGAGACGGAATCTTCAGAGATATTGCAGCCAGCCGCCGCGGCGTTGCGACTTCACATTTCCGTACCAGAGACAAACCGGATAAAGGAAAGCCAGGACAAACAGCCAGACAAGATACACGCCCCAGAGGGGAAGGCCATAGGAGGCGGGAAAGAGGCCGGCTTCGCCTCCCATGGTGGGCAAAGGCATGAAAGTAAATGCCAGCGCTGCGCGGCCGTAGCGAACGAAATCTATAACCACCGCGATCAGATGGATGAGATAAAAGTGCAGGATGAAATAAAAGAGCGGAACCCTGCCAAAGGCGACCAGGGGATTTCGGGAACGCAAATCGAAGCGGCAAAGCAGACTGAATAGCAACAAAGCCGGCCCGAGCGTCATCAGAACAAAATCCAGCGAGCCCGGATACTTGGTGCAGTTGAGAAATGACAGAACGGTGAACAGGGCGCTTGGCATGCGAGTCCAGGGCGCGGGATCGCCATAGTGATTCCATAACCTAAGAAAGACGAAGGCCGCACACATCGCAAGGCCGAGGCAGGCCGATAGGCGGCGCAGTTCCGGCCGCGGCCGGGCCATGAGAGTTCCAAAGCAATATCCGGCGCTCATCAACAGAAGCCACGGTATGAGTGGATAAGGCGCGACGAATGCGGTGTGGCCGATTTTCACAAAGCCCGGTTGCCGGAAGACGGTCCAGATCCACAGGCGCAGGCCGTTCGCGGGCGGGGGGACAAAATCGAGGCAATTACTCGCGAGAATGCCAATCACGCTCAAGCACAGGATCCATCGCATGGGAAGCCAGACCAGGCCGGCAAAGGCAACCATGCAGACGCCGAAGCCCCATAGGATAATGAGCAGCCACAAATAGTTCAGGGAAAAGCTGAAGTTGTATGCCAGCCGCATCACGGTCACTTCCAGCAGCATCAGCCACAAGCCCCGGGTGAACAGGAATCTTGAAAGCTGCGGAATGCTGCGGCCGTTCGCGAGCCAGAGCCTGGCGCCCACGCCGGCGCAAAACATGAACACCGGCAGGCAGAAGTGGGTGACCCAGCGGGTGAGGAACAACACACTGGATGCGCGACTCAGGTTGGTTGGGGAATAGAGGGCGGCATCGTGGTGCACAAAATCTCGCACGTGATCGAGCGCCATGAGAACCATGACGAGCCCACGCAGAGCGTCGAGGCTGCGATTGCGGCCCGAGGCGGGCGCGGCCGAGCTCTGGGCTGGCTCGAGTGTTTGCCGGTCTATGCCGAGTTTCGACGCAACGGCCACGGCGTTTGCTTGGAAAGCAGCGGACCCCGTGAATCAGCGTAATTCTAACTCGCGAGGAGAGGATTGAAGATACACCATGCCCAATTCGCACAGAGCCCGCGAGAAACGGGGCACACGGAATCAGTTGGGTTCATAGCGTTGGTTGCGCTCTGCCCTTTGCCCAGCCTTGCCAAACCAGCCAGCCCACGGTGGCGACCATTCCCATCCAGCCGAGAGTACGCACAAAGAATGCGATCCGTGTGTCGTACTGCAAAACCCCCATGCCGCGGAACATGACAAACCAATCGTGCTCCACAAACTCGGGATCGCCCACGGTCAGCAAGGGCAACTGCTGAGCGCGAGCATCGGCCATGTAAGTGGAAATCGGCAAGAACTGTTCGAAGAAACAGAACATGCAAAACACCGTGCCGGCGATCTGGCGCTGAAAGAAAAAATAGGCGGCCAGCGCCGCAGGTACGAACAGTTGCAAGAGCGTTCCGCCGGCGATCATGAGAGTGTGTCCGAAAAAACCGAAGAGCAGATGGCCGCCTTCATGAACGGGAATAAAGACCAGATCGATCATAGGCAGCACTCCGGAGCCATGCGCCAACTGCACGAGGAACAATGCGTAGAAGGCGAGCCAGGCGCAGACCGCCCAACGGGAAAGCGGTCGCCACTCTCGTTCGAGGGCAGCCAGAAATGGCAGCCGGGCGCTCCAGGACTCCGGTATGACCACCTTCCCTCCGTAGACCGCGCACCGGCCCTCCAGGGCGTGAACGGCTAGCCGCTCTCTTCGCCGACTTTCAGGACGGCCAGAAAGGCCTCCTGCGGAATGTCAACGCGCCCGATGCGCTTCATGCGCTTTTTGCCTTCCTTCTGTTTTTCGAGCAGCTTGCGCTTGCGGGTGATGTCGCCGCCGTAGCATTTGGCCAGCACGTTCTTGCGCATGGCGTGAACGGTTTCGCGGGCGATGATTTTCGCGCCGATAGAAGCCTGGATCGGCACTTCGAACATCTGGCGGGGAATCAGCTCGCGCATTTTGGAAACCAGCGCCTTGCCGCGCTCATAGGCGAAGTCGCGGTGCACGATGATGGAGAGCGCGTCCACCGGCTCGCCGGCGACGAGGATGTCGAGTTTGACCATGGGCGATACCCAGGTTCCGGCGAGGTGATAGTCGAGCGAAGCGTAGCCGCGGGAAACCGATTTCAGCCGGTCGTAAAAGTCGAGCACGATTTCGTTGAGCGGCAGTTCATACTGCAGCATGACCCGCGAAGAGCTGACGTACTCGAAACTCTTCTGCTTGCCGCGCTTTTCTTCCACCAGCTTGAGAATGCCGCCAACGTATTCCTCGTTGGTCAGGATGGTGGCCAGAATCACCGGCTCTTCGATCTTGGCGATCTCGCTTGGGTTCGGCCAGCGCGAGGGATTATCTACTTCGATCAATTCGCCGTCGGTCTTGGTGATCTTGTAGCGGACGCCGGGGGCGGTGGTGATGAGGTCGAGGCCAAACTCGCGCTCCAGGCGCTCCTGGATGATTTCCATGTGCAGCAGGCCGAGAAAACCGCAGCGAAAGCCGAAGCCCAAAGCCGCCGAGCTTTCCGGTTCGAAGAAGAACGACGAATCGTTAAGCCGCAGCTTTTCGAGCGCCTCGCGCAGTTGGGTATGCTCGTGCGCGTCCACGGTGTAAAGGCCGGCGAAGACCATGGGCTTGATTTCCTCGAAACCGGGCAGAGGCTCGATGGCGGGATTGTTCTCTTCGGTGATGGTGTCGCCGATTTTGGTGTCGGCCACGTTCTTGATATTCGCGATCAGGAAGCCGACTTCGCCGGCGCGCAGCTCCTCGACCTCTACGGGCTTCGGTGTGAGCACGCCGAGAGTTTCCACATCGAGGACGCGGCCATTCCACATCAGGCGGATTTTCTGGCCTTTGCGCAGCGTGCCTTGAAAGACGCGAGTGAGGACGATGACGCCGCGATAGGAGTCGAACCAGGAGTCGAAAATCAGCGCCTGGAGCCGGTTTTCGGGGCTGCCCCTGGGCGGGGGAATGCGCTTGACGATGGCTTCGAGGACATCAGGTACGCCCTGGCCGGTTTTGGCGCTGATGAGAACGGCGTCGGAGGCGTCGAGGCCGACCGCGCCTTCGATCATTTCCTTGGTGCGCGGAATGTCGGCGCTGGGCAGATCAATTTTGTTGATGACGGGAATGATCTCGAGGCCGTGATTGATGGCGAGGTAAGAATTGGCCAGGGTCTGCGCTTCGACGCCCTGCGAGGCGTCCACGATCAGCAGCGCACCTTCGCAGGAGGCGAGCGAGCGCGAAACTTCGTAGGAGAAATCCACGTGGCCGGGGGTATCGATCAGATTGAGCTGATAGGTCTGGCCGTCTTGCGCGGTGTACATCATGCGCACGGCGTGGGCTTTGATGGTGATGCCACGCTCTCGCTCCAGGTCCATGGAGTCGAGCACCTGGGCCTGCATTTCGCGCGCGGTGAGCGATCCGGTCAGCTCCAGCAGGCGGTCGGCCAGCGTGGATTTGCCGTGGTCAATATGCGCGATGATGGCAAAATTGCGGAGGAATGCGGCATCCATAGGGAGAGCGGCCAAAGTGTGATTTTAACAGGCGGCGAGGGGTGGCGATGGAGGCACTCGTCCCCAGCAATCTGGCGCCCGGCCATTCGCAGCGCGGCGGGAAATCTGGAGCCGCAATTCCAATGGGCGCATTGATGCTGTGGTGGACGCTCGTGTGCGGATAGCCGACCAGAGGGGCACGGATTAAACCACAGAGGCACGGAGTAGAATGCAGACCTACATCCAGGGGGAGGAATATGCGCAAGTTTTCTCTCGTGATCCTGCTGTGTCTTACGGCTGCATCGGCTTGGGCGCAGAAGCTTTCGCCGGAGGTGCGCGAGTTCGTGAAAGTAGATGCGCCGGTGGTGGCCCTGACCCATGTGCGCGTCATTGATGGAACGGGCGCGGCGGCGCGGGAGGATCAAACGGTGATTCTTTCCGCAGGGAAAATTGCTTCGGTTGGCGATGCAGCCTCGGCCAGCATTCCCAAGGACGCGCAGGTGCTCGATCTACATGGTGAAAGCGTGATTCCCGGCCTGGTCGGGATGCATGATCACATGTTTTATCCGGTGGGCGGGGGAATGTACGGGGAGATGGGGTACAGCTTTCCCAGGCTCTATCTGGCCGGCGGGGTGACGACCATTCGGACGACCGGCGCGCTCGAGCCGTACACCGATTTGAATCTGAAAGAAAAAATTGACACCGGCGAAATGCCGGGGCCACACATGCATGTGACCGGGCCTTACCTGGAGGGAAAAGGTTCGTGGGCGTTGCAGATGCACCAGCTAAGCGGACCAGATGATGCCACGAAAACCGTGAACTACTGGATCGATGAGGGCGTGGACAATTTCAAGGCGTACATGTTCATCACGCCGGGCGAGCTTTCTGCGGCCATCACGGCGGCGCACAAGCGCGGCGCCAAAGTTACAGGGCACTTGTGCACGATCGGATTTCGCGAGGCGGCGGCTCTCGGGATTGATGATTTGGAGCATGGCCTGGTGGTGGATACGGAGATTTATCCGTGGAAAAAGCCGGACACGTGCCTGGATGAAGATGGAAAGAGCCTGGATATCCTGGGCAAAGTGGAGGTGCAGTCCGGCGCAGTGCACGAGATGATTCTGGATTTGGTGCAGCGCCACGTGGCGATGACTTCGACTCTGCCGGTTTTCGAAATGATCGTGCCGGGGCGGCCGCCGATTGAGGCGCGCGTGCTCGATGCCCTGGCGCCGGCAGCGAAAGCGGCATTCCTTGCCAACAAAGTGCGCGCGGCCGATTCTGCCTGGCTGCGCAAACGCTATGGGTCGGAGGTTTCGCCGTGGCCGGCTGTCTTCAAGAAGGAAATGGAATTCGAGCATGCGTTTGCCCAAGCCGGCGGCCTGCTGCTGGCCGGGCTCGACCCTACCGGCATGGGCGGCGTGATCGCCGGCTTTGGCGATCAGCGCGAAGTGGAACTTCTGGTGGAGGCGGGATTCACGCCGCTTGAGGCCATCCACATCGCCACCGCCAACGGCGCGCAGTATCTGGGCGACACCGATCATATCGGCACGGTTGCGACGGGCAAGCAGGCTGATCTGGTGGTGGTCAAGGGCGACCCGTCAACGAACATCAGCGATATCGAGAAGGTCGAGATCGTATTTAAGGATGGGGTCGGGTACGACCCGGCCAGGCTGATTGACTCCGTGCGCGGGCACGTGGGCAACAATTAGAATCGCAAGCAATGCTCGTACTAGCTTCGGCCTCTCCGCGCCGCCAGGAATTGCTGCGCAACGCGGGCATTGCCTTCGTGACACAGCCCGCAGACATTCCCGAAGATCTACTGCCCGATGAATCGCCGCAGGCCTACGCCGAGCGGCTGGCGCGACAGAAGGCGCGAACGGTCTTCGCTCAGCGACCCAATGATCTGGTGCTCGGCGCGGATACGGTCGTGGTTGTGGATGAAGAAATTCTCGGCAAGCCGGTCAACCGCGCCGATGCCGCCCGCATGTTGCGCCTGCTCTCAGGCAAGCGGCATCGCGTAACTACCGGCATTTGCCTGATCAGCCCGTGCGGAGAGCAACCACCCTCGGAAGACACGCGCTCAGAGACCACGTTGGTTACCGTGAACGAACTGACCGAAGATGAGATTCAGGCTTACATCGCCACTGGCGAGCCCATGGACAAAGCCGGGGCCTACGCCATTCAGGGCATGGCGTCGCGCTGGATTCCGCGCATCGAGGGCGACTATTTCAACGTGGTTGGCCTGCCGGTCGCGCTGCTAGGGCAGATGCTTCGTAAACGCTGATCCGCTCAGCCCTAGTGCAGGCTCATCAGTGTTCCTGCTGCGGGCTGCTGCCTTCGGGGGCGGAGGGCGCCGGTGCTCCGTAAGCTTTCTGCCACTGGTCCTGCACCGCCGCAGGAAGTTTCTCCAGATGAGAAAGAAAGAGCGTCACCTTCCACATCTCGTCTTCCTTGAGAACGGTGTTCCAGGCGGGCATGGCGGTATAACGAATACCGGTGCGAATGGAGTAGTAAATGTGCCAGTCGGGATCGTCGAGGGGATGCAAAATCACTTGCGGCGGCGGCGGATAGAAGGAATGCGCCTGCGGGCTGGGCTTCTTGTCGAGCGTGCCGTGGCAGCCGGAGCAATTCATGGTGTAGATTTTCATGCCCTCAATCAGATTATCGTCGGTCGCGGGGAGGGGGCTGGTGATGCGGGGAGCATGGCGGTCCATGGAGGCGTCAAGAGCATTGTTGGCGATGCGGCTCTCCATGTGCGGCGGCTTCGAGTCGGCATTGGTGGGCATGTAGCCGAGGAGCAGAAAAGCGAGCGCGCCGGCAGCCAGCAGCAGCAAGGTGAAGATGACTCCGAAGATGAAATTACGCATGGCGCCTCCTCCTCACGGGACCTGGTTGCCGGTTACTCTTCGCCGGTGGGCGCGGTGGCGCGCAGAATGGCCAGCGCATCCTGAGCCTCTGATTCTCTCACCTGCAACTTGATTCCGCCGAGTATATGCGAATGGAAGGCGGCGATGCGAAGCATGTTTTCGTCGAGCGCAAAGCATTCGATTCCGGCAGATTCAAGACGGCTGCGGGCGAGCAGAAATTCCGGCTCGTTATAGAAGGTGGCGATGGTGACGAGGGGTTCATGCATGTTCTGCTGACGAGTTTCGCTTAGCCGGACAGCCTCTTCGACTTCCCCGCTTTGGCCCCCTACAGTCTGTGAGCTGGCAGATATCGTTTGTCGTTGGACAGCCGGGCGCTGGCTGTCTCCGCATGGATCAATACGCTTTCAGCCGGCGCGCTTCGCGCACCACGTCGTCCACCTTGGGCAGGAAGTATTCTTCCTGCGGCGGGGAGAACGGAATGGCGGAATCGAGCCCGGCGATGCGCACGATGGGGCCGTCGAGATCGTCAAACGCTTCTTCGTTGATGATGGCGGCGATTTCGCCCGCCAGGCCGCCAGTACGGGAATGCTCGTGAAGAATGATGACTTTATTGGTCTTGCGGACGGTCGCGATAATGGCTTCGCGATCCATGGGAACCAGAGTGCGCAGGTCGAGAATTTCGAGCTCGATCCCCTCTTTGCTGAGGAGCGCGGCGGCTTCAAGGGCGCTGTGCACCATGGCGGCATAGGTAATCACGCTGAGATCGCGGCCTTCGCGGGCAAGCCGGGCCTGGCCGAGGGGAACGGTGTAGTCGCCGGCGGGTACTTCTTCTTTAATGCGGCGATAGAGATACTTGTGCTCGAAGAAGACGACGGGGTTGTTATCGCGAATGGAGGATTTGATAAGCCCCTTGGCATCGGAGGGCGTGGCCGGGCAAACCACCTTCAAACCGGGATTGTGCACGAACCACATTTCCGGATTCTGCGAGTGAAACGGACCGCCGTGCACGTAGCCGCCGCTGGGACCGCGTAGAACCAGAGGCGCAGGCGCGCCCCAAAGATAGTGAGTTTTCGCCACCATGTTCGAGATCTGGTTCATGGCACAGGCGATGAAATCCATGAATTGAAACTCGGCGACCGGGCGCATGCCGGTGAGCGAGGCGCCGAAGGCCGCGCCCACGATGGCGGATTCCGCGATGGGGGTATCGATGATGCGCTCGGGGCCGAAGCGATCAATGAAGCCGTCGGTCACTTTGAAGGCGCCGCCATAGATGCCGATGTCTTCCCCCAGGCAGAAAACGGTAGGGTCGCACTCCATTTCTTCCCAGATTCCCTGGCGGATGGCTTCAAGATAAGTGAGTTGAGGCATGGAGATATTCCTCAGGGTTCTTTCTCCGATTCCGCGGCCGGCCGAACCACCACGGGAAACGGAATCGAATCCAGCTCGCGCACACTGGAGCTGCTGTGCTGCTCGTTGCACCCATCCACGCGGTGAGTGAGCACTCTTTGATACCACCAGGCGGTCAAAATGGCGTGGTCATCGGCCTGAATATGGCCGGCGCACTCGGGAAGACCGCACTCCACCACGCCTTTCATCTTGATCTCCACCCATCCGCCGGGAGCGAGTTCCAGGTAGGTGGCGCGATCGGCCGGGTTGGCAAACAGAGCGCCTTCGGATTGTAGAAAGACCGCGGGTTGGCTCTTGTTGCCGGTTTTCAGCCAGAAGGTCACGTCGGCGACCTCGTAGCTCTCCTCTTTGCCATCCTGCGAAATGTGGGCGAGTTGTTCGCCATCAGGTTGCCAGGGGATCTTGAACCTGGCAGAACCCGCGTTCTTGAGGCGCACGACGGCAGTGAAGGTGCCGCGGTCCGTGATCTGGGGCGGACTAATTTCTGTGATGCTGAGTTGCAGGTCATTGCCCGTGGATTGTGCACTCTTGCGGGGGGTGGCGATGGTGGAATTCAGGTTCGGACAAGAGGAAGAAGAAGGCGAGGGAATGGTGTCAGAAGGCGCCCGCCAGGAAGCGGTGAGGTCGCGGGAGCCGGCCTGCTGGGCGAAGCAGGCAACGCTGAGAATGGCGGTGATGGCGAGAAGACGCATCACCCAAACTAACCTTATGCGGGTGAGGAAGCAGGTCCCTCGAGGGCGCCTTGTGCCCGCAAAACGGGCGCATGGTTCTGCGGGTGGACAAAAAGCCGGAGCTGACAGGATGGGAGGTTTCATTTCAAATGTGCGGCGGCCTGGGTTTGTTTGGGCCCGCTGCTCGCCTTGCCGGCGCGGACTTTGGGCATGCCGTATTTCGGCTTGATCACGTGGCAGCCCTCCTCGCAAAACACGCCGCCCACGGCTGAGTTCGGCTCAGGCATCGGTGAATTGACCGCAGCCTCCCTCTCGGCTTCGATCTCTTGTTCCACCCCAGCAATCAGCTCGCGGTTTTCAGTCGAAGTGAGCCACTTTTTCACGTTGACCAGATAATTCTCGAAGCGGGCGATGGGGTCGCGCCGCTTCCAATATTCGAACATCGGCTGGGGCACGTAGTCGGCGGCGTCATGAATGGCGTGGCCTTTCATGCGCATCATCTTGGCTTCGATGAGCGTGGGGCCTTCACCGCGGTGAGCGCGCTCGACCGCGTCGCGGGCGGCGTCATAAACCTGGCAGGCATCGGTGCCATCCACGATCACGCCGGGAATGCCGTATCCGATGGCGCGCTCGGCGAGATCTTTCACCCGGTATTGCATCTCTGAAGGCGTGGAATAAGCCCAGAGATTGCTTTCGACGATCAGCACCACGCCGAGATTCTGCACGGCAGCAAAGTTAAGGCCTTCGTAAGTCACGCCGGTGGACTGGCCGCCATCGCCAATCCAGGTAAGGGTGGCGATGTTGCGCCCCTGCAGGCGCGCGCCCAGGGCCACGCCGGCAAGAACCGGAACAAGATCGCCGAGCATGGAAATGGGTGAGACCATATTGCGCTTTTCGATATCGCCGAAGTGCGAGGTGCCGTCGCGGCCCCGGGTCGGGGAATCGGCCTTGGCCATGTATTGCATCATGGTGTCGCGGGCGCGAAAGCCGCGCACCAGCAGCGCGCCCTGGTTGCGGATCATGGGCGCGAACCAGTCGTCTTTATCGAGGGCGTAGGCCGAGGCGCAGGAGCAGCCCTCCTGCCCCAAGCCGAAGTAAACGCCGCCGACAACTTTGCCCTGCTTGTACAGGTTTTCGAGGGCAACTTCCATCTTGCGGTTGAGCAGCATCCAGCGGTAGAGCTCGATGCATTGCTGGCGGTTAAGGTATTTCGAGTCGCGGATGGGTGGCGCGGGTGCGCCCAGGTCGCCCGTGATCTCATAGCGGAACGCTTCGCCATGGCGGACCTGGTGCACCTGGAAGTTGGGTTTCTCCAGGCGAGTATCGAGGATGGTGTAGCTGCGCGAGCCGGCAAGGTCTGGCGAGCGGCGCTCGCGATGATTCGTGCCATTTCGCGAGGCTGGTTTTCTGCTCTTCTTGGGCATTGGCTTCGCCGCCCCGCTGGGACGGTACAGCACCATACTAACGCAGAGAGATAACCTGACGTATCCTGGCCGCCAAGGAAGCCTGGAGGAGAATCCTGGTCAACCACAAGGGGCACGAAGACAAACGAAGGAAGCTCTGAGCAACCACCTTCGTGAACCTTCGCGGCGTTTGTGGTGCCTGCTTTTGAGCGGTGTAGAGAACTGAAAATTACCTTCTGGCCGCCGGGGCCTTGGCCGCGTCGGTTCCGGTGGGCATGGTGGTCACGCGGGCTACCTGCGGGGCCGGCGTCGGCTGGGGCGCGGCGGCTGCCGGCACCAGGCCGGCCGCCTTACGCACCTCGGCCTCGATCCTGGACAGAGTGTCTTTGTTGTCCTTGAGGAACTGGCGGGCGTTCTCGCGGCCCTGGCCGATGCGCTCGCCCTTGTAGCTGAACCAGGAGCCGGATTTCTCCACCACGTTGTGGTTCACAGCCAGATCAAGCAGATCGCCTTCGCGCGAGATGCCTTCCCCATAAAGAATGTCGAATTCGGCCTCGCGGAAGGGCGCTGCCACCTTATTCTTGACGACCTTGATCCTGGTGCGCGAGCCGGTAACCAGATCGCCCTCCTTGATGGCGGCGATGCGGCGAATATCAATGCGCACCGAGGAATAGAACTTCAAGGCACGGCCGCCGGTGGTGGTTTCGGGATTTCCGAACATGACGCCGATCTTTTCGCGAATCTGGTTGATGAAGATCAGGCAGGTGCGCGATTTGGAAACGGTTCCGGTCAGCTTGCGCAGCGCCTGCGACATGAGCCGGGCCTGCAGGCCCATGTGGCTGTCGCCCATTTCGCCATCCAGCTCGGCCTTGGGCACCAGGGCCGCGACCGAATCCACCACCAGCACATCAATGGCGCCTGAGCGCACCAGCGCCTCAGTAATTTCCAGCGCCTGCTCGCCGTAGTCGGGCTGCGAGACCAGCAGGTTGTCCACATCCACGCCCAATTTTTTGGCGTAGCCGGGGTCAAGCGCGTGCTCGGCGTCCACAAAAGCGGCCATGCCGCCGGCTTTCTGTGCCTCAGCGATGACCTGCAGCGTAATGGTGGTCTTTCCGGAACTTTCCGGGCCGAACACTTCTACCACGCGGCCGCGGGGAAAGCCGCCTACGCCCAGCGCCGCGTCAAAAGAGACGGCGCCTGTGGAAATCACGGAGATGGGGACGATGGCTTCCTTCGAGCCCAGGCGCATGATCGAGCCTTTGCCAAATTGCTTTTCGATCTGGGCAAACGCCAGATCAATCGCTTTCGTACGTTCATCGGCCATGATGGCTGCTCCTTGCAGAAATGTGAAAAAGACACATCAGCCTACACGTCTGGGCTGGCAGGGTGTAAGGTCATTCGTCACAAAACTTGTGGAAAGCATAACATAATGGCGAAGAAATAGCGAATACGGTTTGGGGGCGGGAGATTGGGAAGATGAGAGGCGCCGCGGCGGGGCAGGAGAACACCCTTGAAAGTTGCGGAAAATGGTGCCAAATCGGCAATTTCAAGCGCAAAAAGCTGCACTCTGCGCCACTTTTTTGTTGTGACAACGATCACACGTAGTACAATCCGCCGCATCCAACCTGCCCGGATGCAGGTTGCGTGACGCTCATTCTGCGCCACGATGTTCGCTCCACGAGGAGGGTTACTCATGGAACATCGGGCCCCCGGTAAATCTTCGGTTTCCACAGATCAGCAGGGATCTTGTCCATCTCACCACGAAGGCCGCGGCACCTGGGTTCTGACCGCATATGCGATCTCAGGCCTGACGCTGCTAGGGGTACTGGCTTACTACTTTTCGGGCTACGTTACCCACTAAGTAAGCCGGCTGCGGCTGCCACTCCGTGGCCAATGAAGCTGTTCCGTTACGCCCGGGGATGAGTGTACCTGGCGCCATCACGGTGCTTCCGCCTTTCCCTCCGAAAGCAGCGCCTCGCCGAGGCTCCAGAACGGACGTGCTACAATGTGCCGCGCGCTCGTCTTCCAAGTAGGAATAATTCACCGGCATCCCCACATTTTGCAGGCAGCGGACTGACTCCGTGGCTCACTCTCCAAAACCCAAGACCGGCCCCGTGACCTATGCCGATGCGGGTGTAAATATAGACCGCGCCAACCGCACCAAGCAGCGCATCAAGTACCTGGCCCACAAGACTTTTACTCG
>Ga0335081_10014864_pt1 | contig 12597 bp, 14 predicted proteins | sample Lox_Sample_35_FD_206713 | JGI IMG/M metagenome (GOLD analysis project Ga0335081, IMG submission 206713) | Soil microbial communities from Loxahatchee National Wildlife Refuge, Florida, United States - Lox_Sample_3.5 | ecosystem: Environmental > Terrestrial > Soil > Wetlands | place: USA...
TCGGCGCCTGGTTCTTCCAATTTGTGCTCGGCTATCCGCCCTGCCCGCTCTGCCTTGACCAGCGCATCCCCTATTACATTGTCATTCCGCTGTCGCTGGCCCTCGCCTTGGCGGCGCGCGGCGGTGCGTCGCCCCGCCTTGTCGCCGGCGGCCTATTCGTCGTCCTCATTGCCGTGCTGTGCGGCGCGGTGCTCGGCACCTACCACGCGGGCGTCGAATGGCATTTCTGGCCGGGCCCGACCGACTGCTCCGGTCCGCTCGGCAACCTCAGCAGCGGCGGATCGATGCTCGAGCAGTTGCAGAACCCGATCCACGTCGTGCGCTGCGACCAGGCGGCGTGGCGCTTTCTCGGCATTTCGCTCGCCGGCTATAACGTGCTGATTTCGCTCGCCATGGCCGCAATCGCGGCGTGCGGCTTGCTGGCGCTGCGCAAGCAAGGGGCTTGAGCGGCGCGGCGCCGCGACAACCTGACCTGCCGCTTCCCGGCATCCGCGTTGCATGCGCGCGTTCGATCAATTAACGTCGCGATGACGTAGCCCGCGCACCGGCGCCTAGGTCAGCAAGCAACAACACGCCCGCCATTTCGGCATCAACAATGGCGGCAACAACAAAGGGAGGACGACATGCGTCCCAGAGCATGCGCAATCGCGGCGCGAACGGCGGCCGCCGCGGCGACCTGCATCGTCTCAACCGCGCTCGTATTCGGCACGGCGCAGGCGCAGACCACGCCGTATGTCATGAAAATTACGACGCCGACCATTCACGCGGCGCCGGACATGTACGCGCGCAACCTTGCCGCCGCCGTCGAGAAGGACTCCGGCGGGCGCATCAAAGCGCAGGTCTATCCCGCAAGCCAGCTCGGCTCCATCCCGCGGCAGATCGAAGGTACCCAGTTCGGCTCGATCCAATGCGCGGTCATTCCGCCTGAGTTCTTCGTCGGCGTCGACCAGCGTTTCGAGGTGCTGGCTGCGCCGGGACTGATCAGCACGGTCGAGCAAGGTCAGCGCGTCGCCGCCGACCCCAAGGTGCTCAAGGCGATGCTGGCGCTCGGCGCCGACAAGGGACTCCTCGGCGCCGGATTGTTTTATGCCGAACCAGCCGAAGTGGTTTCCAAGACTCCTATCCGCCATCTGACCGATTTCAAAGGCAAGAGGCTTCGGATCTTCGCCTCGGAGTTTCAGTCCGAGGCCTTTAAGCGCCTTGGCGCGACGCCCGTCGCCATGTCGCCGGGCGATGTGCTGCCGGCCATTCAGCAGGGCACCCTCGATGGCGCGGCATTCGGTGTCCAGCTCCTCTCGGGACTGCATTTCTACGATGGCCCCAAATACGTCGCCATGACGAGCCACTCCTCCATTTTCATCATCGTCGAAATCAGCAAGAAATGGCACGACTCGCTGCCCAAGGATTTGCAGCAGATCGTCGATCGCGATGCCGCCAAGGAAGCCACGGCGATCAATCCGCAGGCGCTCGACATTCTCAATGGCGCGCGAAAAACCTGGACCGATCACGGCGGTGAACTGATTTCTCTGCCGGCCGACGAGCAGGCCCAAATGATGAAAACGCTGCTGAGCGTCGGCGACGACGTCGCCGCCAAGAGGCCGGCGGTCAAGGCCGCCTACGAAATCGTGAAGGAGGCCGCGCAGAAGCTGAAATGACCATGTGACCGCAATTCCGCGCCGCATGGATGCCGGGCTTGGGGAAGCCCGGCAGGGAGGATGACATGCGCTTATTGGAATGTGAATTCCGCACCGCGGCACTGACCGCCGCCGGTGCTCTGCTGCTGTCGATGGCACTGCCGACGAGTGCGACGCGGGCACAGCAGCCCTACGTCATGAAAATCTCCACGCCGACGATCCACGACATTCCGGACACTTGGTCGAACCGCTTTGGCGCGGCCGTGGAGAAGGATTCCGGTGGCCGCATCAAAGCTCAGGTTTATCCGGCCAGCCAACTCGGCTCAATCCCGCGCCAGATTGAAGGCACGCAGTTTGGCTCGATCCAGATGGAAGTGGTGCCGCCTGAATTCATGGTCGGTCTCGATCCCCGCTTCGAAGTCATGGCCGCACCGGGTCTTGTGGACTCGCAGGCCCATGGCCAGCACGTCGCCGCCGATCCGGCCGTGCTCAAGCTGATGCTGAGCCTCGGCGCCGACAAGGGACTTCATGGCGTCGGCCTCTTCATGGCGGAACAGTCTGCAATCGTTTCCCGGCTACCGCTGCGCCGTCTCGCCGATTTCAAGGGCAAGAAGATCAGAATTTTCGCCTCGCAATTCCAAAGCGTGGCATTCGAGCGACTCGGCGTCACGCCGGTGGCGATGTCGCTCGGCGATGTGCTGCCCGCCATTCAGCAAGGCGCGATCGACGGCGCCGACACCGGGATCGGACCGATCGCCAACTTCCACATGGTGGATGCGGCGAAATATGTCACCGAGACGGGTCAGCCGGCGATCTTCATTATCGCCGAGGTCAACAAGAAGTGGTTCGATTCCCTGCCTAAGGACCTGCAACAGATCATCGAGAAGGACGCCAAGGCTGAATCGCTCGCCATCGATACGTTCGCAACCCAATCCGTCAAAGACAGCGAGGCTAAATACACCGCCGGCGGAGGCGAATTGATCAAACTCCCGCCCGGCGACCAGGCGACGATGATGAAGACCATTGCGAGCGTCGCGCCGGATGTGTCGAGCAAAAATCCGGCGCTCGCCGGAGCCTACAAGATCGTAGCGGACGCCGCGGCGCGGACGCGGCAGCTGCCGATGCAGTAAAGGCGCCGCCGCTGCGGCGCAGCGGCAGTCAAATTTGGCCGGTTGGCCTTTGGGCGGGAGGTGGACCATGGCAATCACCGCACGCACGGCGCGTATCTGGACGCTCGCCGCCGCCGTATCGCTCGGCACGGCGCTCGCGGCGCGCGCCGCGGACGACAAGCCCTACGTCATGAAGATCTCGATCGCGACGGTCGGCGAGGCGCAACACCAGTTCGCCAAGGACTACGCCGCCGCGGTCGAGAAGGATTCCGGCGGCCGCATCAAGCCTGAAATCTATCCGGCGAGTCAGCTGGGTTCGATCCAGCAGCAGGCCGAAGGCGTGCAATTCGGCGCGATCCAATGCCAGATCGTGCCGCCGGAGTTCCTTGCCGGCATCGACGAGCGTTTTGAAGTTCTCACCGCGCCCGCCCTCATAAAATCCATACAGGACGGACAGCGGCTCGCCGCCAACCCCGAGGTCCGCAGCTTGATGCTCGGACTCGGCGCCGACAAGGGATTGCACGGCGTTGCGCTGTTCATGGTGTCGACATCGGTGGTTGTTTCAACAAAGCCGATCCGCCACCTCGCCGATTTCAAGGGCAAAAAAATCCGGATCTTCGCTTCGCAATTTCAGCGCGTGGCGATGCAGCGGCTCGGCGCCGTGCCGAAGCCAATGACGCTCGGCGAGGTGCTGCCGGCGCTGCAGGACAACGCCCTTGACGGCGCGGTTTCGGCGTTGACCGTCCTGAACGCGATGCAATTTCAGCGTGCAGCCAAATATGCGACCGAAATCGACCAGCCGGCGATCTTCGGCATCGCCGAACTCAGCAAGAAATGGTACGATACTTTACCGGCAGATTTGCAGCAGATCGTCGACAAGGACGCGGCCGCTACGGTGACGGCGCTCAATCCCTGGGTGCTCGATTTCGACGCCAAGGCGCAGAAAACCTGGACCAATTCCGGCGGCCAATTGATCAGCCTGCCGCCCGACGAGCAGGGAGCAATGCTGCGAACCCTGGCGAGCGTGGGCGCGGACGTCTCGAAATCGAAACCACCGCTCGCCGCCGCCTACAAAATAATCACCGATGCGGCGAAGTGAGCGCGGCATGCGGCGGAAATTTCCATTGTCGACCACCGGACGATCCTCTAACGTTGCTGGCGGAACACGGCGCGGCCGCGCCTGTACGCTGCAGCCGGCTGTCAACAAAAAAAGCCTTCGCGGGGAAATTGTTGTTGCGGGATCGCGTCGCGGCTGCGCGGCGATCGACGCCTGACAGGGAGGAAGACATGCGCTTTGAGAAACGGGGAATTCTGGCGCAAGCGGCTTTCGCTGGCGCATTGGTCCTACCGCTCGTCCTGACGTGCGGGGCGGCACGAGCGCAGACCACGCCGTACGTGATGAAGATCACGTTTCCGACGCTTCACGACACGATCCATCAGGTGGCTCTGAACTACGCCGCGGCGGTCGAAAAAGATTCGGGTGGCCGCATCAAGGTACAGATCTATCCCGCGAGCCAATTGGGATCGATACCCCGGCAGATCGAAGGCGTGCAGTTTGGCTCGATCCAATGCGCGATGATTCCGCCGGAGTTCTTTGTCGGGGTTGATCAGCGGTTCGAAGTGATGGCGGCGCCTGGTCTTGTCAGCTCCATGCAGCACGGCCAGCGCGTCGCCGGCGATCCGGCGGTACTGAAGCTGATGCTTGGGCTGGGCGCCAATAAGGGCCTGCACGGCGTCGGCCTGTTCATGGCGACACCCTCGTCCATCATCTCGAGAACGCCGATACGCCATCTTGCCGACTTCAAGGGCAAGAAGATTCGCATCTTCGCTTCCAAATTTCAAAGCGAAGCGTTCGAGCGCCTTGGCGTAACGCCCGTAGCGATGACGCTTGGCGACGTGCTGCCCGCGATCCAACAAGGCGCCATCGACGGTGCCGATGCCGCACTGAACGTGTACGTTCCGTTCCATTACGTGGACGCGGCCAAATACGTCACCGAAACCAATCAACCGGCTATTTTCATCATCGTCGAGATCAGTCAAAAATGGTACAATTCGCTGCCTAAGGATCTGCAGCAGATCATCGACAAGGATGCCGCGAGCGAGACGGTGAAGATCAATCCGTGGGGACTCGCCTTCCGCCATAAGATGCAGAAGGACTGGGTGGCTCAGGGCGGCGAACTGATCAAGTTGCCGGCGAACGAACAGGCGCAGATGATGAAAACGCTCGCCAGCGTCGGCGAGGACGTGTCGAAGAACAATCCCAGTCTGCACGAGGCTTATGAGACCGTGGTTGCCGCCGCCAAGCGCACGGCACCCGGACCGGGCGAGTAAGCGGACGCTAACTCATGCGACCGAACGTCATGGCGGCCGCCAGGGAGGGTAGCGGCCGCCCGGCTTATTGTGGCACACCACCGGCATGGCCGGCGCAAGGCCTTATAATCCTCGGATGAGACGACGGAACGGATGATGATCGCGACGATCCATAAAGGCATTGAATCGCTGCTGACGCTGACCCGGACGCTGTCGGCGATTTGCCTGCTCGGCAGCGTGGTGATCAACTTCATCAACATCATCGGCCGCTACGTGTTCAGCGTCTCGATTCCCTGGGCCGAGGAGATCATGCTGTTCCTCATGGTCGGCTGCGTCTTCACCGGCTGCTGCGCGGTCGCCTGGCAGGGCCGTCACATCCGCATGGACGTCCTGATCATGGCGCTGCCGCCCAAGCCGCGCGCGGCGTTCAACCTGTTTTCGGATCTGGTGCTCATTGCGGCGGCAGTGACAGTCACCGTATTCGCCTACCCGGTTGTCACCCAGCTGGCGGCATTCGATGAGCGCAGCGAGGCGGCCAATTTCCCGCTGGTGATTCCGCAATCCATGGTGCCGATCGGCTATAGCCTGATGGCCCTGCTGGTGGCGATCCGGCTTTTGACCGTGCGACGAGAGCCGGCCGCTCCCTCTGGCGACGCACACGGCTGAACGGGCAGCAAAGATGGCGTATCTCATCTATTTCGGTTTGCCGGTGCTGCTGCTGATCATCGGCTTTCCCATCTTCCTCGTTCTGCTGGTGACCTCGATCGTTGCCGTCCTCACGGTCGCGGGCGTCCCGACCGATGCCGTGCAAACCTACATGTTCGGCAGCCTCGACAACTTTCCGCTGCTCGCGGTGCCGTTCTTCGTCCTCGCCGGGGAGTTCATGGCGCAGGGCGGCATCGCGCGGCGCGTCATCGCCATGGTGATGGCGATTGTCGGCGGAGTGCGCGGCTCGCTCGCCGTCACCACGGTAGCGGCCTCGGAATTGTTCGGGGCGATGTCCCATACGGCCATCGGCACCGTCGTTGCCATGGGGCGCATGATCTACCCGACCTTGAAAGAAAACGGCTACAATGATCGCTTTTCGGTCGGCTTGATCGCCTCCTCGGGCGCGATCGCGGTCGTCATTCCGCCGTCGATCGCCATGATCCTCTACGCCGTATCGGCCGAGCAGTCGGCGGTGCAGCTGTTCACAGCCGGAATCCTGCCGAGTCTTCTCATCGGCGTCATCGATGCCGGTTTCGTCATGGCCTATGCGAGGATCAAGGGCGTGCCGCTCGGCGCCCGCGCGCGCTGGGAGAATATCTGGAAGACCACCAAGGACGCGAGCTGGTCGGTCGGCACCTTGGCGGTGATCTTCGGCGGCATTTACGGCGGCGTCTTCACCCCGACCGAAGCCGCCGGGGTGGCGGTGGTCTATTCAGTGTTCGTCACGATGGTCATCTACAAGGAAGTCGACATCGCCCGCTTCTGGAAGATCCTGGTCGACTCCGCCTACCTCATTTCGCAGATTCTGCTGATCGTGACGTCGGCCGGCATCTATTCCTGGCTGCTGACGACCAGCGGCATCCCGCAGCAGATCGTCGCCTCGATCGACGCGCTGCACATGTCAAAATGGGAACTTCTGCTCATTCTCAATCTCGGGCTCTTGATCGCCGGAAGTTTTCTTGAACCGCCGGCCGCGATTCTCATTTTGACGCCGCTGTTGTTGCCGATCGTGCAGGGTGTCGGCGTCAACCCGATTCACTTCGGCATCATCGTCGCGGTCAATCTCAGCCTCGGCATGTACACGCCGCCGTTCGGATTGAACCTGTTTTCCTCCCAGGCGATCTTCAACGCGCCTCTGAGCCGAATTTATTTGGGAGTGCTGCCGTTCCTGCTTTTGAATTTCGCGGCGCTTCTGCTCATCACCTACGTGCCCGAGATCTCGATGGTGCTGTTGCACCACTGACGCCGCCGGCGGCAGCCGCGTGATCCGGCCGAATCGGAAAATTAAAGCTAAATCGGCGGAGCGCGGTCGCCCCTGAGCGGGTGCGCGGCAGAGCGGGTGGCTCTGGCGCCCAGCGTCGGGCTCCACTAAGCTTGCCGTCGTGGTTCTGACACTCACGCAGCGTAGCGTCGCCGTGTCTAATTATGGAGGGCCATCATGGGCTTATTGGACGAACTCAACCTGGGCGGCGCGCTCAAGGGCGCTCTCGGTCAGATCGAAGCAACGGCCGCGCCGGCGCTGATCAATGCCTTGCTGGCCAAAACCCAGTTCGGCGATCTCAACGGGCTGGTCACGCAGTTGCAGCAGAGCGGGCTCGGCCCGCAGGTGCAGTCATGGCTCGGCAACGGCGCCAATCAGCCGATCACGGCCGATCAGTTGAAGGCGGTACTAAGCAATGCCCAGGTTCAGGAGATGGCGCGGCATCTCGGCTTGCCTGTGGATGCGGTGCTCAATATGCTTGCCCAGCATCTGCCTAATGTCGTCGATCAGGCGAGCAAAAACGGGCAACTGTAGCTGAGTACCTGAGCAAAGGCGTACTTTATCCACTGAACAAATGAGGAGGAAGACATGAAAGTGGTTGCAATCGTGGTCGCGTCTTTCTGGCTGGCAGGCGCCGCTATGGCGCAAGGTATGATGGCGCCCGCCGCCGACACGCCAAGCGTCGCGGCCGGGAAGAAATGCCAGGATGCCAAACTCCATGGCGCGGCTTTGACCAGCCACGTGAAGAGCTGCTGCGCGAAAGCGGCGTCGAAGCTAAAAGGTGCATCGAAAACGTCCTTCGAAGGCAGTTGCGAGAAAACCGGGATGGGCACCTGATTGGTATACCAAGCCGGGTCAACGACTGGCCGGGGCTTGCAGAGGAGGGATTGTCATGAAAATTCGTGTCTGGTTGGTATCCGGAATTGTTTTTGGAGCGCTCGGCTTGGCGATCGCCGCCGTTCCGGCGCAGGCCAAGAACAAGACCGCGAAGGAATGCGAGGCCGAATGGAAGGCAGCCGAAGCCGCCAAGACCACCGGTGGCAAGAAGCGTGCGGATTTCATTGCGGCCTGCCGGCAGGAGGAAGCGCCTGCAGCCGCGGCGGCTCCCGCTCCTAAGCCGATGGCCAAGCCAAAGGAAGCACCGATGTCGGCGCCGGCCATGACCGGCAACGCCGTGTTTCCGTCCGCCGTTTCGTCGAAATATTCGAAAGAGTCGGCGGGTAAGGCGCGCATGCACACCTGCCTCGACCAGTACAACGCCAACAAGGCCAACAACGCCAACGGCGGGCTGAAGTGGATCCAGAAGGGCGGCGGCTACTACAGCGAATGCAATAAGCGCCTGAAGGGCGCGTGATTCCGCGCCAGTTCGGTGCAGGTGCACGTTTCGTCGCCGCGCCGGCATCGGCGCGGCGGTTGATGTGCGCTTTGCTTATGAAAGAAAGATGGTGGGCGGTACAGGATTTGAACCTGTGACCCCTTCCATGTCAAGGAAGTGAACCGCTAACCTTGATGCCAACATCTTCCAACAAGACCGAACAACGGTGCTAGAGAAATGCCGATGAAACGGCCACATCTAGGCTGTTGTTGGCTCTTGTTGGCAACGCCACCAAACATCGCCGATCAGGGTCAAAAGCTACTCCATACCTACTCCGGTAAAGGAAGCGACCCCGATGGCTACCAAGACCACGATCACGGACCTTGTTTGCAAGAACGCGAAGGCGGCCGACAAGCGGTATGAAATCGCCGACGCGACGCGCCAAGGCTTTCGGCTGAGCGTGCAACCGAGCGGCGCGAAGTCGCTCATTCTCCGGTACACGCACGCGGGCGAGTACCGGAATATGACGCTCGCCCCATACACACCCGGCGGCAACGCGCTCAAGATCGCACTGGCGGCCTACGCCAAGGCACAGGATGCGCTTGCGGCCGGGACGGACCCGAAGGCGGCCTTGCGGCCGAAGGCCGATCCTGACGCGGCGCTGACCACGCACATCGCCAACTTCAAGCGATTGAAGGTCGCCACCCTTCGGGCGAGCACACAGGACTACGTGAAGCGGTCGCTTGACCGGCTCGATACCAAGTTTTCCGGCCGCGAGCTTCGTGCGGTCAAGAAATCCGAGCTTGTGAAGTGGCTCGACGAAATCGCCGACGCTCATGGCGTGTCCGCCGCAATCAGCCATTGGAAGGTTATTCGGTGCTTCTTCCGTTGGGTCGAGTCCCGCGAAGATGACTTCGCCAATCCGGCCGCCGCGCTCGCCGCACCGGGCAAGGACCGCGAAGGCGACCGCACGCTGTCCGACGCTGAGCTTAGGGCGGTGTGGAATGCCGCGCTTAAGGTCGGCGGGGCAACCGGCCGCTTCGTCCGGCTCATGATCCTGACCGGATGCCGTCGCCACGAAATCACGCACCTTGCCCGAAGCGAAATCGTTGGCAACGAAATCGTGATCCCCAAAACTCGCTATAAGACCCATCGCGAGCTTCGGCTTCCGATCACAGCCGCGATGCGCCGCGTGCTGGATGAATGCCCGAAGGAAGGTCCGTTCGCCATCAACGGCGCGCACGCGCTCGGCGATCATTCCGGCATGAAAGAGAAAATCGACGAACACGCGAAAATCGAGGCTTGGCGGTTCCATGACTTGCGGCATTCGGTTGAAACCGGCATGGCGCGCATCGGGATTTCGCCGTTCATCGCAGACGCCATCACACATCCCGGCGGCTCGATGCGCGGAAGTATGCGGCGATACCAACACCACGACTTTACCGCCGAGAAGCGCGCGGCGTTGGAGCGATGGAGCGAACACATTGAGGCCATCACATCGGGCGCGAAGATCAAGGCCGCCGCTTAGGCGGCTCACTGGCGCAACGCGCAGCGGGCCGCAACTTTGGAGTTGACCGCAACTCACGCGGGTGCTGCACTACGCACGGGAGGGATTTTCAGTGCGCGGCCTCAACGCCACGGTACTCGGCATTATTGGGCTGATTGCTCTCGCGCTCTTTTATGATTTCGGGACGCTCTCGCCCTGTGGCATTCTTCGCGAGACAGTTCGCAAGCGTGACGGCTTGGCTGCGATCCTCCCTGATAGCATCGTTGACCTTGGACTTGCTGCCCAATACGGCGAGCTTTCGCCGAGTCGATGCGTTGCGATTTTGATGAACGATCTAAAGCCCGTCACAACAGCCCAAGCCACCCTACCGCCATCGCCTGCGCCACGCTCGCCTGCACCACAAGCCAAGGTGACGGCGCAAGACCCGGTGCAATGGGCCATGCAAGTGACAGTGAAAGCAGAGAACGAATGCCGCGCGAAGCGGGTCCGGGGCGAGCTTCCAAGCTACGCGGCCTCTGCCGAATGTTCTAATCCGACAATGCTCGCCGCCTTCAAAGAGGCTCGCTACAGATACATGGACCTAATCCAGTTCTTCGCCGCGAAGCGACTCGAACTAGCGAAACAAATAGACATTGGACAATTAACCGAGCAGCAAGCCCAAGCTGAAACGACGCAAGTCTATCAAGCCATGATCGCGACTGAGCGGCAACGCGATCAGCTTGCACGGAATGGCCGTTAAAGCCCGCCTCACTCATCGGCCGGTCACAGGCCGCAAGCGTGACGGCAACAAGCCCCGCAATTCCCATCAAGCCCCGTATGAGTCGAACAGCGCGACCACGTCTCGCAATCAGAGCGCGACTCGGCTAGGATGGTCACAACCTGTCAGCCCAAGGAGGGCGCTGTGATCGAGGTACAAAGTTTCGGCCAACGCTTCGTCACCGAACCGGCCAAGACCAACGCTGAAGCACATCGGCGAAACATGCTCCGCGTGACCAGCGGTTTTGTTTGGTATGGCAGCGAGCAACTGGCCGTTATAGAAGCCGATGGCCTCTATAATCTCGAAACGAAACAAAAGTTCGCGTCACCGGGCGAAGATGGCACGCCCTGTTACTTAGACGGCCAGCCGCTTTCTCTCCGCTTTGAGCTTGTAAACGGCGGCGCCCGCATTGGCGCTGACAATCACCCCAATGCTATCGCAACGTTCAAGCGACTCGCGGGACGCTTATGACAAAGCGGGTGCAACGACGCCGCGCAAAACTGAAAGTTGGCAGCGTTGTACGCCTTAAAAGCGGCGGCCCTCAAATGACCATTGATGCGGTCAAAAAGGGCCGCGCCGTATGTGTTTGGTTTGAGAAAGAGAAACGCCAAGCCATCCAGCTTGCGCTTACGGCTTTAGAAGATGCTTCAACGCCAAAGTCCATGACAGTCAAATTCGTCTCACCCACAGGCAAGCGAATGCGGGACCTTGAGCGACTCTAACCTAAAGTAGCGCGATGAAGTGGGGATTGTTGTTCCTGTGCGGCCTGGTGCTCGGCGCTGTCGGCGCATTCGGCGGCATGATCTATTTGCAGCAACGCCATCGGACCGCTGACGATGGTCAAATTATGCTCGCCCAAAAGCACTTTTACGATACGGGCGACGATGCCAATTATCCCATGATCGTCGTGTCCGGCACTCTGACGGCCGCGAACGATGTGCCGCCGGGTGATCGTCTCGCGTACCCGAACAACACTCACATCATTAGTTGCGAAAAGGCGCTGCAATCATGCACTGACACTTCGATTGAGCAAATCGGACCAAACCAAATGGGTTCGATGGCTAGTCCGGTGGCATTTCAAGTTCGGAAATGGGACGCTTATCAGGTCATCGCCGGGGACGATGGACTTAACAACATGATGTGCGGCAAGGTGACGATCACGATTGACCGCAAGCTACACAGCTTGTTGTGGGTTGAGGAACCGATCAATCAGGCGACGCAATTTTGCCAGCACGCGAGCACGGTAGTTACGAAGTTCACGTTAGAGGACTCGCCCGGCTGGCGGAAACTGAGAGAGGCGACGCGCTCCAAGTGAGAGTTACGCGCACCTAGCTTGCGCTCTCAGGTCAGTTGCGGGCGGCCCTAGTCGAAAGGCCAACTATGCCGCCCGCGTGCCGGGGTTGTTTCATGCCGCCAACACTCACCGGCTTGTCGGCGTCCGGGTTCATCGCTTGCGCGAAACCGCCCGGCTCGGTCATTGTAATGATCGTAAGGGCTGGATTTTTGCCAGCGGCCTTCATGGCGTCGATTTTCGCGAAGCCGTTTTTGATTGCGGTGCTCATGACGCGCTCCCGTTGATCTTGGCGCGTTGGTTTTCTCAACGTTCAAGGTCCGCGTTTGTTTGCCGAGTGCGGAACTTCGAACCTGTTCGGCAACGGGCGACCCGGCAAGCTGTGCCGCATGTCGTCGCGTGCGACCGCGAGGCAAAGAAGAAGCCTTTGCAGTTTTTGCATCGTTTGATGTAACGCTTTCGACCCGAACCGTTACGATTGAAAACAACGATTGCGGACGAAAATGGAGCCGGAAAAGGGATGCCGCCGTACTGCAATCGGCCGCGCAACAAAATTACTTCGCCGCGCGGGATCACAAAATCTTGCCACCACGCATTGGCCGTGTACGCGGGCAACAGCATCACAACAGTCGCGCGGCTCTTTGATGCCTTCTCGACCCAGCGGCCTAGCCCGCGCCCGTATGGCGGATTGCACCAAACAACGCC
>Ga0335081_10014865_pt1 | contig 12597 bp, 8 predicted proteins | sample Lox_Sample_35_FD_206713 | JGI IMG/M metagenome (GOLD analysis project Ga0335081, IMG submission 206713) | Soil microbial communities from Loxahatchee National Wildlife Refuge, Florida, United States - Lox_Sample_3.5 | ecosystem: Environmental > Terrestrial > Soil > Wetlands | place: USA: Florida...
CTGAAGAACCTTGATCGAGCGGCGCGCGATCAGCTTTTCGCGGTGGAGCAGTTGGTGATGTTCTATCTGCCGCGCATCTGCAATCATTGTCTGAATCCATCCTGCGTAGCTTCATGCCCGTCGGGCGCTCTGTATAAACGCGGCGAGGATGGAATCGTGCTGGTGGATCAAAACCGCTGCCGCGGTTGGCGAGCCTGCGTCGCCGCGTGCCCTTACAAGAAGGTTTTTTACAACTGGAGCACCGGGAAATCGGAAAAATGTATCCTGTGTTACCCGCGCCTGGAATCCGGGCAGGCGCCGGCTTGTTTTCATTCGTGCGTCGGACGAATCCGTTACCTGGGTATCGTCCTTTATGACGCCTCAAAAATTGAGGCAGCCGCGAGCCGGCCCGCCGCGGAACTGGTCCAGGCGCAGCGCGATCTGATTCTCGATCCTCACGATCCCGAAGTGATCGCAGCGGCGCGGAGAAGCGGAATTCATGAGAGCGTGATCGAATCCGCGCAGCGCTCTCCCGTGTATCAATTCGTCAAAATCTGGAAATTAGCGCTCCCGCCGCACATCGAGTATCGAACGATGCCGATGCTGTTTTACGTTCCGCCGATGGCGCCAGTGATGTCCGTCCGCGATGGCCAGATGCTCACAAATATTTCCGGCGATCTGTTCCACGATATCGATCAGGCCCGCCTCCCGATGCGATACCTGGCAAGCCTCTTCGGAGCCGGCGACGAAAGCGGTGTCCGCTATGCGCTGCGCAAGCAAAAAGCCGTGCGCTGGTATCGCCGCGCGATCACCGTCGGCGACGTCACCATGGAAACCGCCGCACGAATGCTGGAGGAAGCCGACTGCACGCTGGAGGAAGCCGAAGCGATTTACCGGTTGACTTCGCTGTGCACCTTCGAGGACCGCTTCGTGATTCCTCCGATGCATCGCGAAGAGGCCATCGAAATGTTAAACGACCCGCAAGACTACAAGCAGGGCACCGGATTCGGGTTCCTTTCCGGCCCGCGGAGGGCGATGTGAACTCGCGACTGGAACTGCTGGCGCAATTGTTCGAATACCCGGACCAATCGTACCTCGCGCGCTGCCGCGACGCCGGCCTCGATGAGTTCGCGGCTCGAATCGCGCTGCTCACGACCGCGGAAGTCCAGGAGCAGTTTATCGCGACTTTCGACTGGAACCCGGCGACCGCGCTCGAAATCGGCTGGCATCTTTACGGCGAGCAGTACGCGCGCGGCGAGTTTCTGGCGGAGGTTCGAGAGAAGTTGCGGCGCCTGGGGATCCCGGAATCGGTCGAGCTTCCGGATCATTTGACGCACATCCTCCGGCTCGTGGGCCGCATGGAGCGGACCGAGGCGGAAGAGTTCACCCGCGAGTATGTGGCGCCCGCAGTCGCCAAACTGATTTCCGCTCTCGACCCGAAAGACACTCCTTTTTCGTTGCTGATGCAAGCTATCCGCGATGAGCTTCCGGTGCAGGCGCCCATCCCGCAGCCGAAGGTCGAGTTGCCGGTGCTCCCAGGAGGCCAATAGCCATGGCGCATTATCTCGAGCCTCTGTTTTTCGTTATTCTGCCGTACGTTGCGTTTTTCGTTTTCTTTCTGGTGACCATCCAGCGCTACCGCTCCCGAAGCTTCAGCTATACCAGCTTGTCCTCGCAGTTTCTCGAAAACCGGCTGCACTTCTGGGCTGTCGTGCCGTTGCACTACGGAATCCTGGTGGTCCTCGCGGGGCACGTGCTGGCGTTCCTGCTTCCGTCGCAAGTTCTTCTGTGGAACAGCCAGCCCTGGCGCCTATACACTCTGGAACTTACAGGCTTGATTTTCGGGATGCTCACGGCGATCGGGCTTGCGGCATCCGTGGTTCGGAGATTGAAAGTCGCCAAGGTGGGAATCGTGACCACTGGGCGCGACTGGATCCTTTATGGGATGCTGCTGTTTCAAGTCCTCAGCGGAATTGCAATCGCGGTGCGAACGCCGTGGGGATCATCGTGGTTCGCGGCGGTTGTCTCGCCGTATTTCTGGTCAATTTTGAAACTCAGCCCGCACATTGACGCCATCGCTGCATTGCCTTGGCTCGTCAAGTTACATGTCATTAACGCGTATCTTATGATCGGCTATTTTCCGTTCACGCGGCTGGTCCACGTTCTGGTGATCCCGAATCCGTACCTGTGGCGAAAACCCCAGGTGGCGCGCTGGTATGGACGTCCGGAAAGGAGTCTTTCATGAAGGAGCTGAAAGGCACGCCTCGTCAGGGGTTGGTCGCCGCGACCCTTGGGTTCTTTGTCGGTTTTGCCGCCGTTGCTCTTTTCGGTCCGACTGCCAGCCGTTTTCAGGAGATCATGCACCTGAGCCCGCTCGCCATCGGATTTCTGGTCGCGATGCCTTCACTCTCCGGCGCGCTGCTTCGCATTCCGTTTTCGGCGTGGGTGGATAGTGATGGAGGACGCAAGCCGTTCCTGGTCCTGCTCGGGCTGTCTGTCGCCGGAATGACCGGGCTTTCCGGCGTCGTCAAATTTTTCTATCCATCTCATATGACCGCAGCCATGTATCCGTTGCTGCTGCTGCTCGGATTGCTGTGCGGATGCGGGATCGCAGGATTTTCCGTCGGCATCAGCCAGGTCTCCTATTGGTATCCGCAGAAACGGCAGGGGTTTGCCCTGGCGATCTTCGGCGGTGTCGGAAATCTCGCGCCGGGAATGTTTTCTCTGATCCTGCCTTTTGCATTAACATCGCTGGGACTCGCCGGATCATATCTGTCGTGGCTCGGACTCCTGGTTACAGGGACCATTCTTTACGCCCTGCTGGGACGAAACGCGTGGTATTTCCAACTGCGGGCGCGAGGAGTCTCGCCGGAGCAGGCTCGTTCGATCGCGGCAAAGCACGGTCAAACGCTTTTCCCGGCGCGCAGTCTGCGCGACAGCCTGCGTATCTCGTCGCGAGTCTGGCGAACGTGGGCTTTGGTGTGGATCTACTTCACAACATTCGGTGGCTTCATCGCCCTCACCGCGTGGTTCCCGACCTATTGGCGATCGTATTTTGAAGTGAGCGCCATCGCGGCGGGTGTGCTCACCGGAGTGTATTCGATCCTGACTTCGCTGGTCCGGATCGTAGGAGGCATCCTTTCAGACAAGCTGGAAGAGGGCGGAGAGAACACGGCGATTCTATCCCTGCTCATCCTGTTAGCCGGATCGCTCGTGATGGTCGGAGCGCAGCAATTTGAACTTGCTGTGCCCGGCATCGTGCTGCTGGCGTTCGGTATGGGGCTTTGTAATGCGGCGGTCTTCAAAATGGTTCCGCAAGCGGTGCCAGACGGCGTCGGTGGGGCAGCCGGCTGGGTTGGCGGGCTCGGAGCTTTAGGCGGTTTCGTCATTCCTCCCGTCCTCGGATTTGCGGTGCGCAACCTGGGCAAGAACGGGTATAGCATCGGTTTCATTGTGTTCGTTTTTCTCGCTTTGTTTTCGTTATCAATGGCCTGGATTCTGAAGTACACTCGCGAAGCCGTTCGCGCGGAGCGCGTCCAGATAACCGAAGGGGTTTTCTCGGAACAGACTGCGAGCCAGGGGTAGTCATCATCGGCGAGATCCGGATTCCTTTGGATGCGGGGCAGAAGATCATGTGTCTTATCACGACGTTGATTCACTGGGGATGGCGATCGACATAATTCTTTGGCGTACCGGTCAAGCTCATGCCGCACGCCTACGGTTTCGGGGGCCCCGGCGCAAGTGACCGGATTCGTGCTGTGGGGCGCCGACCCCGAAATCAGCACGCGCATATGGCTGTCATCGGCGCCATCGCATCCGGGCACTTTTCCGCTCACCCGCGCGCATCCGCCGATCACCCGAAGCCTTCCTAAGAGCACATGGTTTCCTCGGAGGATTGACGTGGTCGTCTCCGAGAACGCGGTCATTTCCGCGCTCGATGCGGCCGGAGGCGAGGCGCCCAACGACGCCGCTGTCGCGCGAAACGTAAATGAAATGCAGTCATCTGACAATTTCATGCACTCGCCATCATTTCCCCGGGACGCCATTTGCTTATATAATACTATTCGAATATACTTAGATTCATGGGAGACGATCTCCGGCGGTTCAAAAGCGAGATTTTTCAGGCCCTGGCTCACCCTACGCGAATCGCTATCGTGGAAACTTTGCGCGAGGGCGAACGGTCCGCCGGGGAACTGATCGATATTCTCGACCTCGAACAGGCGAACGCGTCGCAGCACTTGGCCATCCTGCGGACGAAGCATGTTGTGGTCAACCGAAAGGTCGGCAACCAGGTCTTTTATTCCATCCGCGATCCCGCCCTGATGAAAGTCCTCGATATTCTGCGGCGCTATTTTTATTCTCAGCTCAGCAGTACGGTAAACATGCTGCAGGAAATTGCGCAGGCTGGACCGGCTAAGAAATGAGTTCGCGGACATCCGGCACGATAGCCGGCCTGGAGCCCGGTGGTTTAAGAAGAAGCGGCCGCTCGGATGATCACGCTCATCTAGCCCGGCTTGAAAAGCTCCGTCGGACTATCGACCAGGCGGCGCATTTGCTTCCGATGCAGGGCCCGATCGGCGTTTTCGTTCATCACAATACGCTCCACGCTTTTGAAGACTTGCCATTTGAGCAAGCGGTGGTCGATGCCGCGGAGCGGTTCGGCGCCGAACCCTACATGGCTGAAGCGGCTTACCGGGCTGAATTGGCGCGCGGGCGTATTCGGCTGAAGGATATTGAAGCCGTCGTCGCCGGCGAGCCGGACGCCGTCGTTTTGCCGCGATTGACCCGGCGTTCGCTGCGCAAGGTGATGATGATTCCGGGCGTACGTGAGTTCGATGCGGCCACGATCCTGTGGCGCGCCGAACAGGGCGATCTGGCAAAGGATTTCCAGCAGGCTGCGCTGCGCGAATTGTTCGATGCCTGTCTGGCGCGCGTGATCGCTCCGGACCCTGACCCCGCCGAACGTCGTCCAGGAGACGAGATCATCCATCCGTGGCTGATCCGGTTGTGCTCGGTCTTTCTCGACCAGGGTATGACCTACTGGCCGATGCCAAATCGAGAAAAAGGTTTTTACGCAAGCGTTCGAATGCTGCTGGCGCCCCGCGGAGGCATCTTTCCGCGCTATCTCACAGGACTGGACGAGGAGTTCGATCGGCAGGCCGTGCTTTCGTTTTCCTCCGCGGACGCTGTCCTGGACTATTTAGATACACAGCATTTCTCCGAGCGGAGCTGGGCGCAAGTCCTCGAGGCCGAGTTGCTTGCACTGCCCGGTTGGGCCGGACTGATGCGCAGGCTGGAAAAGGAGCCGGACCTGGCGCCACATGTCCGCGTGCCCTGTTCTCTGTTGGACTTCCTTGCGGTGCGCTTGACGATGGCGAGGGTTGCCTCGCGCGAGGGGGCGGCCGGAACCGTCCCGGACGAAAATCCGCTCCGGACAAAGGAGCGAAGGCGGCTGAGTCGCGCCGCTCGGATTTATGACGCTGCGCGCGTGCTGTCACTTTCCGCTGCTGAAGTGGCGCGCCTTTCCGATGCCGAGTGGACGGCTTTCGTAAGCGAAGTCCGCGCCTGCAACGGATTGGAGCGCCGCCGGATCTTTCATCTCGCATACGAACGATGGCACGAACAGCAGATTCTGTCCGGATTGGCAAGCCACCGTGGCTACAGAGGCCTCGACAAGCGGAACGGCAGACCATTTGCGCAAGTCTTTTTCTGCATCGACGAGCGCGAGGAGTCCATGCGGCGCGCGCTCGAGGAAGCCGATCCGGAAATCGAAACATTCAGCGCGGCGGGCTACTTCGGCGTGGCCGTCGATTACAAGGGTATCGATGACCCGCACGGGGCGTCCTACTGCCCTGTTGTGGTCAGGCCTCAACACTCCGTGGTGGAGCAGCCCAAAGCTGAAGATAGAGAATTACACGAGAAACGCCAGTGGCGCAGGCGCTTGATCGGGATGCTTAAGCAGAGCGCATTCACTTCGTCGCGAACCCTGACGCGGGGATGGCTCTCAACCGCGGCGCTTGGTGTGCTTTCGGCGGTTCCCTTGATCGGGCATTTGCTCGCACCCAGACGCTACGCCCAATTGCGCGAATGGATGAATAGTGCGTTCCTCCCCGAACCGCGCACAGAACTCACGTTGATGCGCAAGACGGCGGAATCTCACAACGCGATCACCGGCCTCTTGACAGGATTTGCGCAAGCAGAAAAAGTCGAACGGGTGGCAAGCGTTCTGGTTCCTGCCGGACTGACGCATGGCTTTGCCCGGCTTGTGGTCATTCTTGGTCACGGATCGACCAGCCTGAACAATCCGCACGAATCGGCACATGATTGCGGCGCATGCGGAGGGCGCCGCGGCGGGCCGAACGCTCGGCTGTTCGCCGCCATGGCAAACCGGGCCGAAGTCCGCGAGCGCCTTCGCGAGCGCGGCATCGACATTCCCAAAGACACGTGGTTCATTGGCGGCTATCACGACACGTGCAGCGACGATGTGGAACTCTACGATCTTGAGGATGTTCCAGCTACACACGAGGCGGATCTCCGATGGATCGTGGCCTCGTTGGATAAAGCGCGCGCGCGCAACGCGCACGAGCGGGCGCGGCGATTCGAATCGTGCCGACATGGGGCTTCGCCGGAGAATGCGTTGCGCCACGTCGAAGAGCGTAGCGAGCACTTGGCGGAGCCGAGGCCGGAGTATGGCCATTGCACAAACGCAGTGTGCATCGTGGGCCGGCGCAGCCTTACGCGTGGGCTATTTCTTGACCGGCGGGCATTTCTCGCGTCCTATGATGCCTTCCAGGATCCGGATGGCCAGAGTCTCGCGGCGGTGTTGAGTGCGGTGATTCCGGTCTGCGCCGGGATTAGCCTCGAATACTACTTCTCTTTTGTCGATAACTCGGTCTATGGCTGCGGTACCAAACTCCCGCATAACGTAACGGGATTGGTTGGCGTAATGGACGGACATGCGAGCGACCTGCGCACGGGCCTCCCCTGGCAAATGGTGGAAATCCACGAACCGGTGAGGATTCTGTTTGTCATCGAAGCAACGCCCGAGCGCCTGATGAAGGTGGTGAGCGCCAGCCCGCCTTTAAAGCAACTGGTCGAAAATCGGTGGATCAGGATCGCTACCATCGATCCGGATTCGGGTCGCGTCCACGTGCATTCGGACGCCGGCTTTCGAAAATTCGATGAACCGCTCGAACGCCTGCCTGTGGCGCTCTCTTCCGCCGAATGGTATGGCGGCAAGATTGGGCACCTTCCGATGGCCTGGATTCAGCCAACGGGAGGACAGCGTTAATGGTCTTCGCGCAAGCCATGCTCGTGTTTGTGGTGCTGGCTTCTGGCCTCGTTTTCGTGACTTTCGCTCTTGCATGGCTGCTCGGCTGGGTTCCGTCGGAGCGCGTGATCTCCTCGATCACCGGGTTAACCTTTTCCGCGTCCATTCTCGCGCTCGCAATAGTTCTCTGGTATCTCCGCTCAACGAGCGCCGTGACTGCAACTTTCGGCAACTGGTTCGCGGTGGGCGACTATCGCTTCCCGATGTTTTTCTTCGCGGACCGGCTATCGGCGGTGTTTCTCGGTATGACCGTTGTTCTCGTGGGGCTCATCGGCCGATTTTCAGCCACCTATCTGCACCGCGAACCGGGCTTTTTCAGATTCTTTCTTCTGCTCCATCTATTTGCGTTCGGATCGCTGGTCGCGTTCGCCGCCGGCTCGTTCGATCTTCTGGTGGGTGGATGGGAGATCGTGGGCATCACATCGGTCCTGCTGATCGCCTTCTTTCAACATCGAACACCCCCGGTGGAAAACGCCGTTCGCGTTTTCGGTGTGTATCGAGCTTGCGACATCGGATTATTGGCGGGGGTTTTCGCCATGCACCATTGGGCCGGCACCGCTTCCTTTGATCAAGGGTTTCCCCATCTGAGCGGAGGGCGGGCTGCGACAATCTGTCTGCTATTGCTGTGGGCTGCGGCGGGAAAAGGGGCGCAGGTTCCTTTCTCAGGATGGCTCCCGCGCGCCATGGAAGGGCCGACGCCGTCGAGCGCCATCTTCTACGGTGCTATATCGATTCACGCTGGCGCGTATCTGCTACTGCGCCTTCAGCCGATGCTCGCGCAATCTCCCTTCGCCGGAGCAATAGTCGTCGTGCTGGGCCTCGCGACCGCGATCTACGGCACAATCTGCGGCCGCGCAACCGCCGATGCGAAAACGTCCCTAGCGTTCGCATCGCTGGCACAGGTGGGCGTGGTGTTCATGGAGATCGGATTGGGGTTGAAGTGGATCGCGGTGATCCACATCCTGGGGCACGCCACCGTCCGGACGTTGCAATTCCTGCGCTCGCCGTCGATGCTTCACGACTATCACCAGATGCATTCGGCCATCGGCGGCGAAGCGTCGCAGGCAGAAATCGATCTGGAGAAATTACTGCCTGTAAGCATTCAGTTGTGGCTCTACCGATGGGCGCTTGACCGTGGCCATCTCGACACGATACTCGACCGCTTCGTTGTCCATCCGCTGATGAAGCTGTCAGGCGTGTTTGCCAAGCTTGACGGCATCGGTTGGAAACGGTCATCCGTCACGCGCGAATCTCCGGTTTCTGCGGTTTACGCTAAGGTTCGGGAGCGTGCCGGATGACCAGCGTCGCTCTCACTGCTGTGGCAATCGGTCTTCCATGGAGTGCCGCTGTTCTGCTGGCGTTGATTCGCAGCCCGTTGCGTGCGATCGCCTTCGCATCTGCCCTGGTTTCAATGATCGCCATCGCGCTCATGTTGTGGACATCGCCGTCCAGCCAGTCCTTGCAAGAAGGGCTGATGCTCCTGTATGCCTGCGTGGCCTGCGGCGCCACGCTCGTACTCCCGCGTCGCGACTGCACCGCCAGGACCCTCAGCGGAATCCTCTGGCTCCTCGGATCGACGCTGCTGGCTTATTCGACGGACCATCTGGGTGTGCTTGTGGTGGCCTGGATAAGCTCCGCGATACCTTTCCTGTTCGATCAGTGGTTGGGAGCTCACAACTGGCGGCCGCGGCTGGCGCTGCTCGTTTCAACCGCTGTGCTGGCCACCGCGATCGTTCTCATCGTACACGAGCGGCACACGTTGTCCATCGAGACACTTTCTCGCCAACGCCCAGGAGGGATGGCTGTGTTCGCGCTGCTCGTGGCGGCAGTCGTTTTTCGGAAGGGCATCTGCCCGGTCCATGCCTGGGTGGGAGATGCCGCCGAAGGAGGCAGCGTCATCCCAACAGCTCTTTTGTTAAACGGTCATTTTGGCGCGATGCTGGTGGTCCGTTTGATCGTGCCGCTGTTTCCGGACACCGCCCGGACCATGTTTCCGGTACTTTCTTATCTCGCGCTGGCTACCGCTCTTTACGTCGCAATTCGTGCTGTAGCGGAAAACTCGCCTCGCCGCCTGATCGCCTATCTTGCACTGAGCCAGTCGGCGTGCATTCTCGCGGGACTCGAAAGCCGCTCGGCGGCGGGCGTTACCGGTGCGCTGGTGCACTGGTGTGTTGTCACGATATCCACCGTTGGTTTGTTCGCGATCTTGCGGCTCCTGGAGGTTCGCTTCGGCGACAACCTCACCAGCAGCGCGCATCTCGGGCTCGCACGCCACGCACCCCGGCTGGCGGTCCACTTCATCGTTTTGGGGCTGGCCCTCGTCGGGCTGCCTGGTACGCTAAGCTTCTGCTCGCAAGATCTTCTGATTCACGGAACACTGATATCGCACCCGCTGATCGGCCTCCTCCTTCCGGCCGCCACCGCGATCAATGCGATCACAATCTTCAGATTGTTTACGAGACTGTTCCTGGGCAAGAGGAAAACGGGTTTCACGATCATGGCGGATGCGCTGCCGCGCGAGAGGTGGATGCTGAGTGCCTGCGTAGTGTTCGTGGTGGCAGGAGGAGTGTTCCCGAGCGCAATCGTGACCCGCTGGGCGGTACAGACGGAATCGATAGAGCAAACTGTTGCGGGAGGGCTTATGACGCGGTGATGCGTGCTGGACCACACGCGTGGCTACCCGCAACGCTCACAGCCGAAGTGTCGGTCCCGTCGCCGTGACTTTAGTCACAGCGCCGCCACGCTTACCGCCTTACTCTCGAATCAGGCAAGAAAAAATGGAAATAGTCACGGAAAAAACGGTTCGGGAAATTGCGCTGAAAAATCCGGCGAGTATGCCGGTGTTCGAATTACTGGGCATCGATTATTGCTGCGGCGGCGGACGGCGTCTGGGCGATGCGTGCCGGAGCGCTGGCGTTGACCTCGATCATCTGCTCCTCTTAATCGAGCGCGCGGAGCGCGACACCCGCGCCCCTGCGCCCACCGATTGGCGGGAGAAGCGGCTTGCGGATCTGATCGGGCACATCGTGAACCAGCACCACGCCTTCGTTCGCACCGAGATTCCTCGAATTGAGGCTCTGCTCATCAAGGTTTTCGCTAAGCACGGCTCCGCGCATTCCGAACTGCACGGAATCGACGCGCTGTTTCGCGCCATCGGCCAGGAGCTTTCCACGCATCTATTTAAGGAAGAGCACGTGCTGTTTCCCTATATTGAGCGGATGGAAAAAGCGGCGGCGAATGGCGGACCGAGGCCGCAGGCATGCTTCGACTCCGTGAAGCGACCGATCGCCAACATGATCGCCGAGCACGATGACGCGGGCGCGCTCCTTGAGCAAATCCGCGAGTTGTCCGGCGGCTACACCCCGCCCGCCGGCGCGTGCCCCACTTTTCATGCGCTCTACCGAGCCCTGGACGCCTTCGAACGCGATCTTCACCAGCACGTGCATCTTGAAAACAACATTCTGTTCCCGCGCGCCATCGAAATGGAAAAAGCCTCAGTCTGATTCCTCCAAGAATACGTGCAGGCGCGAAATCTATGCACGACCAGGCGGAAGGTGGGCGCGACTCGGGTGCTGCCTCCATCAAGACCAAGGCTGCCGCTTCACGCACGCTGAGACGGGAAGTCGGCAGGCGTTTGTGATCATCGACACCAGCACGGCATGATTCTCGTAGGCGCTGCTTGCGCCTGAGCCACCACAGTCTGCTGCGACTCGCAGGAACTCAGCAGGAGCGCACGAGCGGAGACTAGGATGGTCGCGACGAGCTTCACTGGATCACTTTGGCGCCCACCGCTTCATTCACCTGTTCGGCCGCCGTCATATAGGTAGCCACAGCCTGCCGGTAGCCGAGTTGCGTGGCGCGACAGTCGCGTGTACCGCCATCGTGTTACCCAATCCGCCCGTATGCGTTCAGCAACTCCCGAGAAACGGCGTTCGAGGAAGTTGCAAGGCTCCGGGCGAGCAGCGTGCTACTCGGAGAATGCCCCCGCGGCCAATCGCCTGTGTCGCCCCTGTGTACGGATCGCCGACGATCGGAGGTGCGCACCTTCTCTCCAGACCGCACGTTTCGTGGCGGACCCAAGTGCCGTTCGCAGTTGAAGCGGCGAAAGCTGTCACGGGCGGGTCGGCGACTCAGCGGGTCTTTTCTTCGAGCTCCATCCAACGCTCGTAGAGGGCATCGATTTCCTCTTGAGATGCTTCGATCTCTCGATACATTTCATGAAGCAGACGCGGCCCCTTCAGAGCGGCGTCGTGCAAGGCGTCTTGTAAAGCCACTCGCTTGCGATTGAGCTCTTCCTCCAGCGCCGGAATGCGTTGGCCGATCGATTCGTACTCGCGGCTTTCAAGATACGACAGCTTCTTCTTGGGCGAAGGCGCGTCGGCAGGCGGCCCGGCCGGGACTCCGGTGGATTTTGGTTTGGGCGGCTTAGCCGCGCTTCTCTGTTCGGCAGCCCACTGCGAGTAATCGGCGAACGCTTCGGCTTTCCCTTCAGCCAATCCCAGCACGACGCTCGCGACGCGATCCAGCAGATAGCGATCGTGCGTTACCAGCACCAGAGCTCCCTCGAACTCCAGCAGACTTTCCTCGAGAATTTCGAGCGTTGGAATGTCGAGATCATTGGTGGGTTCGTCGAGAAGCAGCAGGTCGGCGGGTTCCAGCATAAGATTCGCGATCAGGACGCGCGCACGTTCTCCTCCCGACAGCTTGCTTACGGGTTGATCCAGCTGCTCATTCGCGAAAAGGAATCGGGCGGCCCAGGAGGCGATGTGAATCACGCGGCCGCGGTAAATGACCGAATCGGTGTCCGGCGCGAGCGTTCGCCGCAGCGTCAGATCCGGATTAAGCCGCCGGCGCTGATCGAAATAAACGATGCGCAGACCCTCGGCCCGGTGGATCTCTCCCCGCTGCGGCGCAAGATCGCCGCGGAGGAGCTGCAGGAGAGTTGTCTTGCCGCTGCCATTGGCGCCGACCAGGCCGACACGCATTCCGGACGTGATGGTGAAGGTCAGGCCTTCAAACAGCGGCTTCTCCTCGAAGCCGAAATCGACGCCTTCCAGATGGACCAGGCGCCTGGTCTTGCGCCCGCTGGCGGTGAAATCGATATCGGTGGTCGCGGTCTGGGTTCGGGATCTGAGATCAGACAGTTCCGCGATCAGATTGCCGGCATTGTCAATCCGCGCTTTGGCTTTGGTAGTGCGCGCCTTCGGCCCGCGGCGCAACCACTCCATCTCCGTGCGGACGCGATTCTCCAGCGCGCTCTGGCGCTTCGCCTGGGCGTGGAGGAACTC
>Ga0335081_10014866_pt1 | contig 12597 bp, 17 predicted proteins | sample Lox_Sample_35_FD_206713 | JGI IMG/M metagenome (GOLD analysis project Ga0335081, IMG submission 206713) | Soil microbial communities from Loxahatchee National Wildlife Refuge, Florida, United States - Lox_Sample_3.5 | ecosystem: Environmental > Terrestrial > Soil > Wetlands | place: USA...
TTCATTCGTCAAATCGGTCATCGTATTGAAAATAAATCGGTAACCGTAAATCGGCAATAGAGAGAAACACTTCACTGGCCCTGCCTTATCGAAAATCAGGCTCAAAATCCTAGTAAGTTACTGACTGTAAAGCACTTAGTCATAGTGGCTTCGTTCGTCTCGATTTCTTCTCAAATTACTGATAATGCGCGTCTTGACTCGAGTGGCTTCGATTGGGTTCGTTTCTCCCTTCCTTCCCTTCTGACTCAGAACGCGCGACCAAATCCTGGGAGCGCGGGCATCTTGCCCGCTCTTCGCTTGTGTAATCAGAGCATTAGCAGGGTGATGAAAAACCCGTTTCGGCACTCGTAGAGGCCGGCTTTAGCCGGGCATCTTGTTGAATTCAAGGTGCCGCCCTGAAGGGCGCCGCTACGAGAACCGCTCGAAACCGGGTTTTTCATCACCCTGTTAGAGGATCAAGAGCGGCCAAGATGCCCGTGCTCCCAGGATTTGAGGCTTCCCGCCCAATGCCGGCGGTAGCATTCGCCGCTATTCGGTCCAGGGTGTCGCCCATGATGACCTTTAACTCCGCGGCCGCCTTGGCCACCTTGTCGGGATCAGCCACTCTGGCCAGAGTGTCGGCCATGGCCGCCTGGAACTCATCTTTCGCCGTCTCGGCCTTCTGACGTTTTGGATACCTTCGAGTGAACTTCGTCGCGCCGAAGGCGAACAGCCGGCGCTCGATCCTGCGGCGCGTGTCGGCGGGTCCGACCAGGCCCCGTCCCAGCACCGCGGTCAGGCGCACGTGCCACTTCTCGTGGCGCCCCATCCGCTTATTCACCAGAAACAGAATCAACTGCTCGATCTTGGCGTCCAGATCGCGGGTTACCGGCCTGCCTTCCCCCGCCCAATCGCGGAGACGGCGAGCCTTCTCCCACCAGATTTCGGCCAGGACGCGCACGGCTGTCTCGTCGCTCGCTTCGTGGGGTGGGAAAAGGGCCGCCAGGTCGCGATGCAGGCCCCGGAAATCGTCTGGGTTGTCGCCGCGCTCCTGCAATTGGCGTTCGATCTCGGGTGGGGCGAGGCCGCGCCTCCGTGAGTTCAGGGCGGCGCGGCTCTTGCCTGCCGTGGTCCTGGGACCGGTGGACTTCTGAGCGTTGCGGCGGTTGGCGGCCAGCCGCGCGGCACTAGAAAAGGACTTTCCTCTTTCGTTAGCCATAACGAACAGTATGACATCTTTTATACTCTTGTCAAGCCTCTTCTTCGAGGCTAGCTAGAGGCTTCAATCATAGCCTCGCCAGTCTCCAGCAGAAAGCAGAAGGCAGAAGCCAAGGCCTTCCCCGCCATTCTTTGGGGAGAGAATTGCCCGAACGGAGGGACGCCGTGAAAAGATCGCGGGGAAAGGCGGGCTTCAACCTCGCGAAAAGCAAGCGCCGATATTTTCAATCATTTCTTTTTGGGGCCGTGGTTTAGCGGGGCTGAGGCCCGCTTCCAGAAGAGGCCTACCGGTTACGAAGATGGCCTCAGGTACCTTCTTCGCTTCGCCTTTGACCTCATCCCCCGCTCAAATCCTCGCATTTTCATCTGCCGGCAACCGCACGCGATCGATCCGCAACCCGCACCGTCGTTCCTGCTCCTCCCCGGCCATCCCCCGTACTCCGCCGCGCTGGAGCATTTCCACCCTTCCGGACTCTTCACCAGACCCCCGCGTACCCGGTTGAAGTGGATGTATTCCCCTTTGTTATGGTACCCCTTCAGCGGCGTCTCGTTTTCAGCACCCAGGCGGGCACGAAAAAATACCGGTCCTCAAGAAACGGTCGGCGAAGTCGCGACACGGGATCAGTCTAGCCCAGGCGGGGTCTAACAGCAACCGGCAACGAAAGACAAAAGAGGAGTCGACTAGCCGCGCACCTTGGAAAGCAGGTGCGCGCTACCCTTGCTTTAAAAATCGGGCGGCTACTCCTCCTACGATAGGGTGCGCATCTCATGCAGGAACCGACGCAGAATCTCATCGATCGACCTAAGGGGCGGGTTTTTCGCGAGGTGATTTGCGATCTCAGTGATGATTTGCGGGCGTGGCTTCGCGTCCTTCATGTTCCGATCGCGGTGTGCCCAATCACGCCCCGGATGCAGGGTGTCCCAAGGCGAACGAAGATTCGCGCGCGTCGCCGGATCGTCCCCGTGCTTGCCGAAGCCGTAGCAGATGCCGACCTCATTATTCCAGATCGGTTTGAAGAGATCGATGAGATACCTCTCCGCCGCGTCTTGCCAGCCGCTTTGCACCACAAGCGCGCGGTACTCGATATCCTCCAACCGTAATGTCGTAGTCGCCTTGCTGATGTTCTTGCGATGATCGTTGAGCCGGTTCGACAGGCGCTCGCCCTGCTCGAAGGCGGTCTTGGCCGCTGGAGCGACAGGGTCAGCTTTTCCCACATAGATCGGGTGCTCATGTTTTGAGATTGCTTTGTAAGCCAGAAAATCACCGCTGTAATAGATAGCGTAGACGCCGGACCCATAGAACCGATGGACAGTCGCAAGCGGTCTTCGCGGCTGCGCAATCATTGTGATTCCTACGAACCTGCCCACGACATTAGGATTCGAGGGGTCGAAAACGAACTCGGCCGGCTTGACACGATCGAGATCCTCCACAACCTTGCGGAGCTTTACATATGCCTCCGTGATAGTGCGTCGAATCCTTGTCGCGCGTGCTGCCGGAAGAACGGGAGGGGTCTGCTGCAGACTATCGGAGAGAGTTTTCAGCTCGACAACGAGTCGTTCTAAGTCTTCGGCTGTCATCCCGGGTCTCCTACCCCATGACCTCGAATGAATCGCCACAATAACCTATCGAGGGCGCACAAAACAATGGGGAGGGATCAAGTTGATCAAGTTGGATGAAGCCGTTGCGGAAAAGAGAGCACGCCAGGGATCGCCTGGAGGGCAATGCAGTTTGCGGTGACGCGGGCGCGAGCAAGAGACTTAACCCCCAAAAGTCCTAGTGGATCCTGCGCTCGTCCTTTTCTTCCTGCCGCCCAGACTGTTGTGCTGGACCAGTGAATCCGTCAAGATCCTTCTGGATGCCTCAGCCTTCTGCTCCGCAGAGAGCTCCTGTGGCGGGAAGCGATGCTCCATTTCCTGGCGTAAGGCGTTAAACTTGGCCAACGCTGCTCGGCGGGACTGTGTGCGAAACATCTCCTCCCCGTTGAGCGTGATCCGGAGGGACCCGTCACCGGCAGAGTCCAGGAAGAGTTTGCCCGGAAAGAAAGAGAGTTTCATGCGGTGCCCTGCTTTCTCCGCAGCACGATGGCTGACTCGTAGAGGACCGTCCTGTAGGCTGCCTTGTCCACGCGCACAGAGGATTGAATGATACTCGTGCCGGTGCGCTTTTCCCTAAGCAGAATGGTTTCCTCGAACACGAGGCCGCAGATCGCAGCAATCTCACCAAAGAAGCGGTCCGTTTTGACTTCTATACCTTGAATGATGCTGTTCCCAAGAACGATTATGGCGACGGCATCCGGTTTGAGCAACTTGGAAAGCACGCCGCAAAAGCGGTGAGTGTCGTTGAAGTACGTCGCGACGTAATTGGCCCAGCCGGGTCCGCCATAAGAGCCCTTTTCCGTGTTGCGGGAGCTGATCTCGTCGATGATTTCTTTCAATGCGGGCAGGTCAAAAGTAAGAGTAATCTGCTCCTGGTCTCTAACGGTCTGCCAGAACTTGCCAAAACTACTGCTCTCCCTAGCCCCTTGGTAGCCGGGGCCGGACGCAAGTCCAAGCCAGTGAAGTTGCGGCCTTGTATTGCGGGGATAGTGATAGTTGTTCAGATAAGGGGGAGATGTGACAGCCAGATCCACAAAACTCTCACGGCGGAGTCTTTCTACAGCGGAGAAGAAAGTGTCGCCATAGACCTCTCCACGAGGCTCGTGGTCTAGTTTTTCGAGTTCGCTTTGCAGCCACTCCACGTCCTCTGCTATGAGCTTAAGCTTTGATGAAACCACGGCATCCACATCAGCGTCTTCAATCGGGTCTTTATCTACCGCGCATCGCCTGGTGAGGCTGGGTTCGTACGAGTAGTTAGAAAAGCTGACCATGACGGAGCCGAATGCTAGGCGAAAAAGGTCGCGTATGGCGGGGACTTGAATCGCGTTGATGTAGTCCAGTGCGAAGAGAGCTTTGCGTTCAACTGCTCGGCTGAAGAGTTCCGTTCGCCCTGAGAAGCCTACCGGAGGCTGGGAGCGCGGGTGACCATTGTTCGAAACGCACTGCCGCTTCATGAACTTCTCGAAACCGGCGATCTGTGCTCGGAGCGTGGAGGAATTGATTTTGGCTGCTTCCAGCTTTGCCTTGGACGCCAGGGCTGCGTAAGGATTGATTTCGAAGCCAACGACGTTCAAACCCCTAGTATAAGCCTGAACGAGTGTGGTGCCTACTCCTGCGAATGGGTCCAAAACCCAGTAGTTTGCCTTGCCATTTAGCGCCAAGTATTTCGAAAGGCAATCATCGACAAAATAGGCGGAAAAGCCGGCAATCCACGGCACCCAGCGGTGAACAGGGAGTTCCTTATTCCTGCCAAAGGCCGAGTCCCTGAATCCATTGCCCCTATTTGCGACCGGACTGAAGAGCATCGCCTGTTTCATAAATCACTCGATCTCATGTTCTAATTTCTTTTCCTGTGCTGCTCCACTAGTTCGGCGATCAGCCTGCTGACTGACGCCCGTCCACCGCTATCTTGTGCGCGGTGGGGAAGGGGGGACAGACGGGGCGTTTTCTGATATCGTGCTGTGCACGGTTGCCGGCGAACGCCAGGAGTCGCTGACCTTTGCGGAAAACCAGTGAAACGTCCCGTCTGTCCCCCCTGTCCCAACCACAAGATTTCCTGCCAGATACCGGTTAGAGGCTTTAGCAAGTCGGCGATTACGTATTCCTCGAACATCTGGTTGTGCGCTGCGGCGAGCGTGACAGCGGCCGAACCAGCGAATGGTTCAATCAGTCTCTTGAATCTGTTCTTTGGAACAAAGGACAGAATGGCAGGTGCGAGCAGCCGCTTACTGCCTTGGTACGGAATTGGGTGTGGGATTCCGAAACGCATCTTAGTAAATCACCGACATAGCATCTTGCCGAAACAATTTGACACCGATACTTCGTTCCATACGTTAGGCGAATGATTGGCGAAAGTCAATACCCTAATTTTCGAAATTTCCAAAACGGGGAGAATTTGGCACTTTATGCCGGTACGCAGGAACAAAGGGAGCAGCAGAGGCGGGGCATGGGGAGCAAGAGTAGCGCTGACCTGCTTTCCAAGGTCAGCGGTACCTTCTTCACTTCGCCTTTGACCTCAGCTCCCGCTCAAATCCTCGCATTTTCATCTGCCGGCAACCGCACGCGATCGATCCGCAACCCGCACCGTCGTTCCTGCTCCTCCCCGGTCATCCCGCCGTACTCCGGCCCGCTGGACCATTTCCACCCTTCCGGACTCTTCACCAGACCCCCACGTACCCGGTTGAAGTGGATGGTCTCCCCTTGGTTATGGTACTCCTTCACCGGCGTCTCGTTGTCCGCACCCAGGTGGACACGAAAAAATAGCGGTCCTCAAGAAACGGCCGGCGAAGGCGCGACACCGGATCAGTCTAGCCCAGGCGGGGTCTTACAGCAACCGGCCACGAAAGACAAAAGAGGAGTCGACTAGCCGCGCACCTTGGAAAGCAGGTGCGCGCTACCCTTGCTCCGAACCGGGGCCGTGGCGCCCTTCCGCTCTGTCGCCGCGAGCAAGTGCGTCAGCCTCACGGTCCGATTAGGAAGCACCGCGTGCAGCTCAAGCCTTCCGCCGAGAGCCTCGATGTAGCTGGCGATGCTTTCGAGGAGAAGGTTGGGGCGGCGTTCGAGCCGGGAGATGGCGGCGTGGGTCACCTTCAGCTTTTTCGCCCAGCTTCTTCGCCAGTTCTTCCTGGCTCACCTGAAGCGTCCTAGGGTTGAACCACGGACAGGCCGGGAATCAGTCGGAAATGTGCCACGTTGAGAGTAACAACAGAGTAGCCAAAACTCAGCGCGGTCGCGCCAATCAGCAAGTCTTCGAACGCGATGCTAACGCCATGGGCGGCCTGTTCGCCCTCGATGCGGCCGGCAATCTGCGCGATTTCCACCGTTACCGGAAGCACCACCGTGTCACGGAGCAGTTCGTCGCAAAACGCCTGCCGGCGCGCTCGGTCGGCGAGGTTCTTGGCGCGATAGATGCCGTGGGTTAGTTCGACCACGCTAACGACGGAAAGGGCGCATCTCAGTTCCCCGTGTGCGGCTTGCACCCGTTTGAGAACCTGGCGCACGCTCTGCCCAAGCCGCTCGGCAGCAATGAGGACGCTGGAGTCGAGGATCAGTCCCATGTCGGGAGATTTCGCGGCCTGCGGCTCTTGATGATTTCTTCGAGATCGGCTGCGAACTCGGGGTCCATGCTCGGCTCACAACCCGTTTCCTCCGCGTGGGCTTCCGCCAGCGCGATGGACTCCGAAATCAGCCGTCCAGGACCGACCTCCGGCGACCGGAGCACGGCCACCGGTCGAGAGTCATGCTCGATAACGACCTCGGCGCCGGCGCGCACGCGATCGAGCAACGAGGCAAAACTACCCGCTGCTTCCTTATCCGAGATGTGGATCACATCATTGCCCATGCCCCAATTATACGGGGATTCCTCGAAATCCGCTAGCGCGACTTCTGTAGTTGCGACTCCCCCGGCTCCTGGGCGGTTCAGTTTCCACGGCCGTGAGGGTCCTGAGGCGTGAAACCGGCCCTCCTTCGACCGATCCGTGCGACACTTTTCCCACAGCATCCCTGATCTCTGAAATCTCCCCGCCTTTGGCTGGTCTACCCCGTCGGGACGGGCAGCAGCTCGATCCGCCGCAGCATGGCCCCGAAGAGACGACGCGCCAGGTGGCTCTCCGCCAGCAGGAGCAAGGCTAGCGCTTTCCAGACCTGCTTTCCAGACCTGCTTTCCAAGGTCAGCGGCTACTCTGCTTGCCTTCGGTTCCGCGTTGTTCTCAGAACCCAGCCCCGTTAAACTCACGGCATGTCGCGCTTGCGGCGTCCCTTTCTTTACGACCGCTACTTCTTCGTAACGGTCTGCTTGCTGAAGACCCGACGGCGGCTTTACGATCCCGATTTCGAGCGGCTCGCTTATGCTGTGGCTCGAATGCGCCGCAAGCACGGCTTTTTGCTTACGGCCTGGGTGTTCCTGCCGGACTGGCACGCGATTCTCTACCGGCCCTGTCCGCTCAGCATTTCGGGGGTCTCTCAGGCCATGAAAAGTGAGCTCCACAATTGCAATTAACCTGCGACTCGGGGAAAGGGGTGGCAGGGGCGATTTTTCGACCGGTCTTAGCGGTCCGTGAAGGAGTATCATGAGACGGTGGAGTACATCCATTGGAACCCCGTGCGGCGAGGTTTGGTGAAGAGGGCAGAAGAGTGGCAATGGTCGAGTGCCATTGAGTACGCGGGTGCCAGTGGGGAGGAACAGGAACAACGCTGCGGGTTGCGGATCGACCGGGTGCGCTTGCCGACGAATGAGAAGACACGGATCTGAGCGAGCCCGAAGGCGCGAGATTGGCCAACGAAGAAGGTACCGCAGGCCTTGGGCAGCAGGTCTGATGCGCTACCCTTGCTTTGGCCCAAACCAGTAGTTGTCGCACAAACTCCCTGGGGGCGGCGGGCGACCACACGATCTCGCGCGCGGAGAGCAACAAGGCGACTATGGGGTCACCGGAGCCAGCAGTGCCCACTCACAGCGCAGTCCAGGTGCGCCCGTCCTCGGCGCTCCACACGGTGCCCGCCATTATCACACGGCCGCTGTTATCGGCGACGGCGCTGAGCCAACGCGGATTTGTGTTCGAGCGTCATCGCTTCTGCGCCCGCGACCTTGTTCTGGGGCGCCTGATGAACCCTCTGGTGATTCTCCCGCTGACCGAGGGAATCGAAGCCCGTTGGCGGCATAACAGCGCTTGGCAGAGGGCGCGCACGCAGCAAGGCGCCTTTGTCAGCTTCCCCGCGGGCGCTGAATTGCTGGGCCATTGGCGCGGAGCGCTCGACGCCTTGGTCTTTTCTTTCGACCTCGGCCAATCCCGCCGGCACATTCCCGAGCTCAGGATTCTTCCCCACAGCAATTTGCGCCCGGAAACCAATGCGGCCGACGCCCAACTGTGGCACTTAGCTTTGGCTGAGAAGGCTGAGCTGGAGGCGGGATGCCCGACTGGCAGCGCTTATGCGGTAGCCATTGCCGAGGTGATGTTGCTTTCCCTCATGCTTCGTCATGGAGCCGCCGTGCGAGAGAACGACGGCGCGAACCCAGCGGGAATCCGCCTCAGAGCAGCGCTTACTTACATCGGCGAACATATCGGCGAAGACCTCAGCTTGGAGGCGCTAGCCACCCTGGCGCACATGAGTACGGACGCATTTCGGCATGTCTTCAAGAAGACCCTCGGTGTCCCTCCCCATCACTATATTTTGCTACAGCGGGTCGAGGCCGCAAAAAGACTCCTTTCCCGGCCGAAGGTTTCGATCGCCGAAATCTCCTATGCGCTCGGATTTTCCAGTCAGGCGCATTTCTCGACGTCTTTTCGAAAATTCGTTGGCTGCTCGCCGAAGCGCTACCAGAGCGCCTCTTCGCGGTGACGGCAGCCGTAGCCTTTAGGAGAGGCCATAGCCACCTTGGCCGAAAGGGTCGAACTGTAACAATTTCCCGTGCGACTTTTTCCTGAGCCCTCATCCGATCGGAAGCTGTGAAAATCCAGCTGTAGCGGCGGTCTGTGACCGCCGAGTTTGAGATCTCAAGGGATTCGGTGCTCCCTTACAGGGCAGGCTCCGAGCGCCGCCACCGCTCCCGGACCGCATTTTTTGCACTCCTTCTCAGTAAGTGAGTCGAGGCGTACCGCCGGAAAATGAAAATCTTTACGACCAGATTTTGGAAGACGCGGACTCCCTCCCTGGTATAAAAAGAACGCGGTTCAGGGCCTGTAAATTTTGCAACAGATGTTCAAGAAGATCATCCGTTTCAAAATGGATTTGGCCTTGTCTTTCGTGAGAGCCGTAAAGCCGAAGTAAACAACCTGAGTTGAAGAGGAGGGACCGCCATGGCAGCTCCACCAGGACCGGAATTAGTATCGATGGCTCAGCAATTTACAGGACTACCGATGGACTCGTTAATCGGTGGACCTCTCAACGCCGCAGCTACGGCTAATGCTGCAATGGCATTGACACAGACCAAGTTCTTGCTAGACACATGTTTCTCAAGGACACCCGGCGACCCAAATGCCAAAAAGCCGGACTCCTATTCCCCAATCATGATTATCATGTCCCTTGATCGAGGCGTGCTCACCCCGGGAAGTCCGGCAGTTCCCGCGGGACCGGGCGGCAATCCGCCCGCCCAGCCCGCCACGGACACTAAGATTCAGCAGGTCACGACTACCTTCAATTTACCGCTCTTGACCATCGTTCCGCTCAATTCATTAGCAGTTGACACGGTCAACATCACCTTCGAAATGGAAGTAAAGTCCAGTTTCTCGGAGGACCAGTCACAGTCGAGCACGACGGAGAGAAAGGCGGAAGGCAGCTTTGAGGCAAAGCTTGGCTGGGGTCCGTTAAGTGTCACGATTAAAGGGTCCGCCAGCTACGATCAAAAGGACTCTTCGACCCACAATACGCATTACGAGAAGAGCAACTCAGCCAAGTACACGGTCCTCGTACACGCGGGCCAACTTCCACTACCCAAAGGCGTCAACACGATAATTGAAGCGTTCACAAGGGCTATCGAGCCCATCCAGCTCCCGGTCGCCAAACCATAAGGTGGACGTTCGCGTATGTAAAAAAGCAACGTCGTTCTTGGATGCAACTGAGTCGTGCCTCAACAAACGCACGCCTCTATTGCCTTCTTTGTCAGCCCAGACGGAATTGAGGGGAAGGGTGTCCCGGGGTTGGTTTCGAGTTGAGGCAGCGGTTCCGCCCGACTTAATTAGAATTGAGTTGGGAAAATCGCCGTGTGGAGACGCTCTTCCCCTTCGTTCCATTCGCGCGGTACTGCGGATGAGCACGTGGTGGGCTTGCCGCTGGGGCGATGGCCATAGGGTGACACGCTGGGCCGCCGCCCGGCTTCCCTTGCCACGGAGAACTTCCTCCGACCCAAGGGGTGTCGGGGATCTTTGGACGATGAGCGCGATCCTGAACGGATCGAATTCCATCATCCGGCCGGAGGTGGTGCGGTAAAATGGCCCGTATTACCGCGCCAAGTCTCAACTCGGGCCGGGATACCCTCTTGAGGGGTGGCTATGCCTGACTCGGAGCATCCACTAAGTATCGAATCCCTAATAACAGCCCCACTGGTTGCGGCTTCGAAGGCCAATGTGGTTATGATAACCGGCCAGACCAGAGCATTGCTGGACAACTGCTTCAGCTTCAAAAAGGAAGACAACGTTTACGAGCCCGTCATGATTAAAATGTCGCTAACGAGAGCGTTCCTTCAGCCGGAGACCTCATCGGAGGCGGGGTTCATCAAACCGTTTACGCTGACTTTTTCCGTCCCTCTCATCTGCCTGGTCCCCATTAACAATATCGTCGTCGATAAAGTCAACGTCGAATTTAATATGGAAATAACTGCGGTTGCTTCAAAAGAACAGAAACCTAATCTTACCGGAGTGCACGTAGTGGACGACAAAGCTGTTTTGCTCGGAAAAATCTCGAATAGGCCCTCAACCGCCGGGGTTGGTGAACAAATCCGAGAATTTGCTCATTTGAAAGTAAATATCAACGCGGGACCGCTTCCGTTGCCGCTCGGTTTGCTCACCGTGCTGGAACTATACTCGAAGTCCATACAACCAGCCGGCCTTAAGACATCGACACCGCCAGCGGTCCCTGCCACAACGACGAAGGTAGCATAGTGTTCCTGCAAAACGACCAAACCATTCCGTGCCCGGTATGCAAAATCGGTATCCCTTTTGACACCCGGCAGTTGTTACAAGGGATACGATTTACTTGTCCCGGCTGTGGGGCAGCAATCGGTCTCGCAGCAGAGAGCAAAGATGTCGTCGCGAAGGCGCTGGCGGCATTTGAGGAAGAACGAGACAAACTTAGTAGAGGGATGAATTGATGCCTGGTTTGAGAGGGGCTGTAAAACTAATCAAAATCCGGTTCACAAGAGCTGTGAGCTGGCTGAGATCCGTTAGAACTGAGACGCTTCCTCCAATCGACCCAGCTGTTCAAATCGAGGGACTTCCCGAACAGGCAGCGGGGACGAATAGTAAAGTTGCCCGTGTAAGCGTCAGTCAGGAAAACCCGTTGTGGTACACGAGCAGTCTCAAAACAAACTTCAGAGAAACAAACGAGGTCAGGCTCGCGCGCTTGCCGCCCGCCAAAGGGCTCCTGAATCTGGTCGATCTTCTGAGTAAAGACACCTCTCAAAGTGATCACGTATGATCAGTCTCAAATCTTTCATCGCCGCGATTCAGGAAGCCATCATTCAGGCTGGTGATTCGCTGATGGATAAGAACATCGGCCTTCTGGATCGGTACTTTACCGAGAAAACGGAAAAAACAAAGGATGGGACCGAGCAGAAATCACGGGCGCCGAGAACGGTGACACTGGAATACCCTGCGCTAGACGAGAAGCTTGAAACTGTAATTCGCAAAGTCGAAGTCCCACTTATCACGCTGGTTCCGCTGACAACAGCGCGGATAGAAAAGGCCACCCTGACGGCAGACTTCGAGATGGAACTAGCCGATGGGCAAGTGCAGCTCGATTTCTCGAGTAAACCGAGCGGAGGATTGTTCCGAAAGTCAAAAAGCACAATTGGACGTTTGGAGATAACAATTACTCCGCAGGATACACCTGAAGGACTGAGTGCGGTTATCGAAGCTTATGAAAGGGCCGTGAAGGCGCAAATACCCTAGCGTGGTATTCATTCCGCTCTCGTAACCACTCTATGTTGTTGGTCCGCTCTGCCTCCGATCTGGCGACGGTAAGGCGTTCCTTGCCTGGGTCACGGTAACGGCCTACTGTAGACCCAAGTGACCAACCCCGATATCTTCGGGGACTGAAAACCGGGGACAGACAGGATGTTTTCTAGTATTATTGCGCGCGTGGCACGATTACCTCGGGTGGTAATTGCGGATGTCGCGCATCATGTGACGCGGCGCGGGAATGGCCGGCAATTCATTCTGTCTACCGGCTCGGAGCGGATGGTTTATCAACCGGCGTTTGGTTGCGCAAAAAGGAGGCCGTCTCGGCTCTTCCTGACCAAGGCTCGCCTCGTTGCATCTCTTCAGGGAGCTAGGCTCCACTACTCATCTATTCGATCCCGTTGCGACGGGACCATGATTCTTCCTTCAATCCCCCATCCCTCGACAGGGAGGCCCGGCGCCCAATCAGACCTTCGATCCCGTACTTGCCGGAACCACCGCGCTACTCGGGCTACCGGACATGCGAACCAGCTGCGCGTAATCCATGCGCTCGCGCAGCATCCAGTACAACCTCACCGCCAGGCGACGGGCGATGGCCACTTTGGCCACCCCGCTCACCCGGCGAATCTTCAGCCGTTGATAAACCCGGCGCAGTTCCGGATCTCCCCACGCCGCCGTCTGCGCCGCTTGCACC
>Ga0335081_10014867_pt1 | contig 12596 bp, 9 predicted proteins | sample Lox_Sample_35_FD_206713 | JGI IMG/M metagenome (GOLD analysis project Ga0335081, IMG submission 206713) | Soil microbial communities from Loxahatchee National Wildlife Refuge, Florida, United States - Lox_Sample_3.5 | ecosystem: Environmental > Terrestrial > Soil > Wetlands | place: USA: Florida...
CGGTTTGATACCGAGCCGCTCGGCCTGGCCGCGTTCGTCCTGCGCCTGGCCCGCGGTCGCGCTCACTGACGTCCTCCTTGAATCCCTCCCCGCGCCGCCGCGCCCGGGGGTGTGCGGATCCCACGGAAACTGTGGGCCGGATCCCCCTGACGGCGACAGCACGTCAGCACTTCTTGTTGGGACAGTTCACACTGGGTCGGCCCAGTGCGCAAGTGGCAATCGCACCAGGCTGGCAAACCGCCACCATAAATTGACCTGCCCGCTCCCTCAGCTGGTTACGCACCGTACCTATCATCACGTAGAGTAACGATCAGATCCGCCCTCGGCGAAACGACCCCACCGTAGCGAGGTTTCGGAGGTTCGCGCATGGCGAAACCGCCCCCCGCACTGGTTTTGGGGGGTACTTGGGGGCGAATCCCCCCGAGGGTCCGGTTACCGTCAAGTAGAGATGCGCGCTGGGCCAGTTCGTACGACGATTGGTCTGGACAACACATCGAGGAATCCGTTCACGCGGCCGACCGGCCGCCCGACTCACAGCGGAAGGCGAGGCTACCCCGTGGCTTCCGGACGTCAGCAATTCTCGATCATCAGCGACGGGTTGCCGACCCAGTTGCCCGACATCGACCCGGACGAGACGCGCGAATGGGTCGAGTCGTTCGATTCGGTCGTGCGCACCAGAGGCCGGGCCCGCGCCAGGTACGTGATGCTCCGCCTGCTCGAGCGGGCGCGCGAGCAGCAGGTCGGGGTGCCCGGCTTGCGCAGTACCGACTTCATCAACACGATCCCGCCGGAGCGCGAGCCGTGGTTCCCCGGCGACGAGCACGTCGAACGCCGGATCAGGGCGTATATCCGGTGGAACGCGGCCGTGATGGTCTCCCGCGCCAACCGGCCCGGCCTGGGCGTCGGCGGGCATATCGCCACCTACGCCAGCGCGGCTTCGCTCTACGAGGTCGGGTTCAACCACTTCTTCCGCGGCAAGGACCACGGCGAATCCGGCGACCAGGTGTTCTTCCAGGGTCACGCGGCGCCGGGCATCTACGCCCGCGCCTTCCTCGAGGGCCGGCTGACCGAGGACCAGCTCAACGGATTCCGCCAGGAACTCTCGCACCCGGGCGGCGGGCTGCCGTCCTACCCGCACCCGCGGCTGATGCCCGATTTCTGGGAGTTCCCCACGGTGTCGATGGGGCTCGGCGCGCTGAACTCGATCTACCAGGCCAGGTTCAACCGTTACCTGCTGGCCCGCGAACTCCACGACACCTCGCGGTCGCACGTCTGGGCGTTCCTCGGCGACGGCGAGATGGACGAGCCCGAGGCGCTCGGCGCGATCGGGCTGGCCGCCCGCGAGGAACTGGACAACCTCACCTTCGTCATCAACTGCAACCTGCAGCGGCTGGACGGCCCGGTCCGCGGCAACGGCAAGGTCATCCAGGAACTCGAGGCGTTCTTCCGCGGCGCCGGCTGGAACGTGATCAAGGTCATCTGGGGCCGGGACTGGGACCCGCTGCTGGCCCAGGACACCGACGGCGTGCTGGTCAACAAGATGAACACCACGCCGGACGGCCAGTTCCAGACCTACAGCGTGGAGACCGGCGCCTACATCAGGGAGAACTTCTTCGGCGGCGACCCGCGGCTGCGGGCGATGGTGGCGCACCTGTCCGACGACGAACTGCGCGGCCTGTCCCGTGGCGGGCACGACTACCGCAAGGTGTACGCGGCGTTCAAGGCGGCGCGGGAGCACACCGGTCAGCCCACGGTCATCCTGGCGCACACGATCAAGGGCTGGACCCTGGGCAAGGACTTCGAGGCGCGCAACGCCACGCACCAGATGAAGAAGCTCACCGTGGCCGAGCTGAAGGAGTTCCGGGACCGGCTGTACCTGCCCATCGATGACTCGGCGCTGGAGGCGGAGCTGCCGCCGTACTACCACCCGGGTGAGGACTCCGACGAGATCCAGTACATGCGCGAGCGGCGGGCCGCGCTCGGCGGGGTGCTCCCCCGCCGGGTGGTCCGGGCCAAGTCGCTGCCGCAGCCGCCCGACACGGTCTACGAGGAGCTGCGCAAGGGCTCGGGCAAGCAGGCCGTGGCCACCACGATGGCGTTCGTCCGGCTGCTCAAGGAGCTGATGAAGGACCCGGCCATCAAGGACCGGTTCGTGCCGATCATCCCGGACGAGGCCAGGACGTTCGGCATGGACTCGCTGTTCCCGACGGCGAAGATCTACTCCCCGTCCGGGCAGAGCTACGACGCGGTGGACCGCAACCTGCTGCTCTCCTACAAGGAGTCCGAGACGGGCCAGATCCTGCACGAGGGCATCAGCGAGTCGGGCGCGATGGGCTCGGTGATCGCCGCGGGCAGCTCGTACGCGACGCACGGTACGCACATGATCCCGGTGTACGTGTTCTACTCGATGTTCGGCTGGCAGCGGACCGGCGACCAGATGTGGGCACTCGGCGACCAGCTCGGGCGGGGTTTCCTGCTCGGCGCGACGGCCGGCCGGACCACCCTGGCCGGGGAGGGCCTGCAGCACAACGACGGGCACTCGCTGCTGCTGGCCTCGGTCAGCGAGGCGTGCGTATCCTACGACTGCGCCTGGGCGTTCGAGCTGGCGTACGTGATGCGCGACGCGCTGCGCCGGATGTACGAGGCCAGCGGTGAGCATCCGGACGGCGAGAACATCTTCTACTACCTCACCGTCTACAACGAGCCGTACCCGCAGCCCGCCGAGCCGTCGGGCTTCCCCGGCGGGACGGCGGCATTGGAGGAGGGCATCCTGCGCGGGCTCTACCTGTACTCGGCGGCGGCTTCGGAAGCTTCGGTGGCGGCTCAGGACGAGCCGGCCGTGCCGGGCTGGCTGGTCCATACGTCCGGTGAGGCCGAACGGTCCGGCGTTTCCTCGCCCCGGGCCCAGATCCTCGCCTCCGGGGTGGCGCTGCGCCAGGCCCTGACGGCCCAGGAGATGCTCGCCGCGGACTGGGGCGTGTCCGCCGACGTGTGGTCGGCCACCTCCTGGACCGAACTCCGCCGGGACGCGCTGGCCTGCGAGGCGTGGAACATGCTGAACCCGGGCGAGCCGTCCCGCGAGCCGTACGTGGCCTCGGTGCTTTCCGGCGCCCCGGGCCCGGTGGTGGCGGTGTCCGACTGGATCAAGGCGGTGCCCGACCAGATCGCCCGCTGGGTCCCCGGCACGTTCGCCTCGCTCGGCACCGACGGGTTCGGGCTCTCCGACACCCGCCCGGCGGCCAGGCGGTTCTTCCACGTGGACGCCGAATCCATCACGGTGGCGGTGCTGTGGGAACTGGCTCGCAGCGGTGCGGTGGACGCGGACCTTCCGGCTCGGGCGATCGCCAAGTACCGGCTCGACCTGCCGGTGAGCGAGGCGCTCTCCTAGGCTGCTGTTCAAGGAGCGGATTACGGAGGACGAACAGGCTCCAGCTAGCGTGCGGCCGCGGGTGCACGCGGAGACCGTGCGCCGGATGGAGCGCGCTACCGGGGCGCTCGGCACCGCGGCGATCACGGCCCTGGAGGAGCGGCTGCCGTGGTTCCGCAACCTGTCCGCGGAGAACCGGTCCTGGCTGGGCCTGGTCGCCCAGGCGGGCATCGCTGCGTTCATCGACTGGATCAGGCATCCGGAGCGGAACCGGCCGGCCCTGACCGAGGTGTTCGGCACCGCGCCGCGCGAACTGGCCCGCGCGGTCAGCCTGCAGCACGCGGTGGAGATGGTCCGGGTGATCATCGACGCGGTGGAGGCTCAGGTCGACGAGCTGGCCGCACCCGGCGGCGAGGCGGAGCTGCGCGAGGCGGTGCTGACCTACGCCAGGGAGATCGCGTTCAGCGCGGCGCAGGTGTACGCGCGGACAGCGGAGGCGCGCGGCGCGTGGGACGCCCGGCTGGAAGCGCTCGTGGTGGACTCACTGGTCCGCGGGGTGAGCGAGGACTCGCTGCACTCCTGGGCCTCGGCGCTGAACTGGTCGTCTTCCCCCGTCGTGGTCGTGGTGGGCACGATCGAAGACGGTCTCGCCGACGGGACGGAGCCGCACATCGACGAGATCCGTGCCCAGGCCAGGCGGGCCCGTCTCGACCTGCTGGCCGGCGTGCAGGAGAACCGGCTGATCCTGGTCCTGGGCGGCACCGACGACCCGATCGCGGCGGCCGAGCGGTTCGCGGGCCGGTTCGGGCCCGGACCGGTCATCGCCGGGCCGCTGGTCCGCGACCTGCGGGCCGCGTCGGTCTCCGCGCGCGCCGCGCTGGCGGCGCTGCGTGCCGCTCCCGGCTGGCCCGAGGCCCCGCGCCCGGCCGGGGCGGACGACCTGCTGCCCGAGCGTGCCCTGGACGGCGACCCCGAGGCGAGGGCCACGCTGATCAGCGACGTCTACGAGCCGCTGGTCGGCGGCGGGCACGCGCTGCTGGACACCCTCATGACCTACCTGGAGCAGGGCTCCTCGCTGGAGGCCACCGCCCGGCTGCTGTTCGTGCACCCGAACACGGTCCGCTACCGGCTGCGGCGCGTCGCGGAACTCACCGATTACGTCCCGTCCTCGGGACGGGACGGCTTCACCCTGTGGGTGGCCATCGTGCTGGGCCGGCTGGCCCAGGGATCCGCACTGCACGCGGTGACATAGTGGTGACATCTGGATGAACGCTAGATAGAGGTATTCTACAAATTTTCGCTGCGCAACTTCGTACTGTCCGACATTCATCTAGCGATGTCCTACAGGGCAGGGTTAAAGGATGCTGATCATCACCGCGCCCGGGCAGGGTGCGCAGACGCCGGGTTTCCTGGCGCCCTGGCTGGAACTGCCTGGGGTGGCCGAGCGCCTAGGCAGGGCCTCCGAGCTGGCTGGCTGCGATCTCGTCAGGTTCGGCACGACCGCGAGCGCGGAGGAGATCAAGGACACGGCGGTGGCGCAGCCACTGCTCGTGGCGGCCGCGATCGTGGCCGCTTCGGCCCTGACCGGCTTCCCCGGCCTTTCCGGCTTCTCCGGCGGCGACCTGGCCGCGGACGCCGCTGCCGGGCATAGCGTCGGAGAGCTGGCCGCCGGGGTCATCGCCGGCGTGCTCACCGCTGACGACGCCATGCGCCTGGTCGCGGTGCGCGGCCGGGCCATGGCGGCAGCCGCGGCGACCGAGCCGACCGGGATGACGGCGGTGCTCGGCGGTGATCAGGAGGCGGTGCTCGCGACGATCGCCCGGCACGGCCTGACGCCCGCCAACGTCAACGCGGCCGGCCAGATCGTGGCGGCCGGGACCCTGGCCGAGCTGGACGCCTTCGCGGCCGACCCGCCGGCCGGGGCGCGGCTGCGCCCGCTGCAGGTCGCGGGGGCCTTCCATACCCGCCACATGACCCCGGCCGTGGCTGCCCTGCGGGACGCGGCCGCTGACGTCGCAGTGGCCGATCCGGCCATGACCCTGCTGTCCGACGCCGACGGAGCCGCGGTCACCACCGGCAAGGAGTGGCTGGAGCGCATCGTCGCCCAGGTCGCCGCGCCGGTGCGCTGGGATCTCTGCATGCGGACCATGGCCGATCTCGGCGTGACCGCGCTGATCGAGCTGCCGCCGGCCGGGACCCTGACCGGCCTGGCCCGCCGGGCGCTGCCCGGCGTGGCCCAGCTGGCCATCAAGACCCCGGAGCAGCTCGACGCCGCCCGCGACCTGATCGCCGGGCACCTCGCCGAACCCGATGCCCACGGGCACGGCCACCTGCCCGAGTGGCGGCTGATCGTGGCGCCGGCCTCGGGGACGTTCCGGTCAGGGGCGGATCAGCAGCAACTCGGCATGGTGGTGGCGCGCGGTGCGGAGCATCCGGTCGCCGCACCCTGGGCCCTGAGACCCGCGGAGATCATCGAGTGGCTGGTGGAAGACGGAGACCCGGTCAGCGAGGGTCAGCCGCTCGTCCGTGTGCAACCCAAGGAGGGTCCGGGGGGATGGGTCCCCCCCGAAAGCAGGGAAGGCGCATGACATACTCAGGTTCCCCGTTCCCGCCGGCCGCGGGCGCCCGCATCTTGTCGCTCGGCGGCTATCAGCCGGGCAACGTGGTCACCAACGATGACCTGGCCGCCCGGGTCGACACGAGCGACGAGTGGATCCGCAGCCGGGTCGGCATCGTCAGCCGCCGGTTCGCCGGTCCCGAGGAGACCGTGACCGACATGGCCTTCGAAGCCGGCGCCAAGGCGCTGGCCGGCAGCGGCCTGTCCCCCGGCGACATCGACCTGGTCATCGTGGCCACCTGCAGCACCGAGGCGTTGATACCGAACGTGTCCGCCGTGGTCGCGCACCGGCTCGGCATCGTCGCGCCCGGCGCCTACGACCTCAACGCCGCCTGCGCTGGCTTCTGCTACGCGATGGCCAGCGCCTCCGACGCGATCCGGACGGGCAGCGCCCGGCACGTGCTGGTCATCGGGTCGGAGAAGATGACCGCCTGGATCGACCCGACGGACCGCTCCACCAGCATTATCTTCGCCGACGGGGCCGGTGCCGCAGTGGTCGGCCCGGTGGCGGACGGCGAGCCGCCCGGCATCGGCCCGGTCGCCTGGGGCAGCGCCGGGGACATGGCGGAGAAGATCACCATCGCCGACCGCAACTCGTTCCTGCACCAGGAGGGCCAGGCGGTGTTCCGCTGGACCACCACGACCCTGCACCCGATCGCGGCGCAGGCCTGCGAGCGGGCCGGCGTCGCGGTGAGCGAGCTGTCCGCGTTCGTCCCGCACCAGGCGAACCTGCGGATCGTCGAGGCCATCGCGCGCAGGCTCGGCGTGCCCCGCGACCGTGTGGCCGACGACATCGTGCACGCGGGTAACACGTCCTCGGCCTCGATCCCGCTGGCCCTGTCGCGGATGGTCGAGCGCGGAGAACTCAAATCGGGGTCGCCTGCCCTGTTGCTCGGGTTCGGCGCGGGGATGTGCTACGCGGCGCAGGTGATCACGGTACCCTAGCCGCGCCCAGCCCAGTCGGGCCCCGCCTGGGGACCGACTGGGGGCGCCGGGGCCGCCTGGGGCCCGCTGACCAGTACGAACACATGAGACAAGGAGCTACAGGCATGAACGAGCAGGAGATTCTCGCCGGGCTTGGTGAAATCGTCGAGGAGATCGCCGGCGTGCCCGCGAACGAGGTGACGCCGAGCAAGAGCTTCGTCGACGACCTGGACATCGACTCGCTGTCCATGGTCGAGATCGCCGTTGCCGCTCAGGACAAGTTCGGCGTGGAGATCCCTGACGACCAGCTGAAGGACCTCGCCACGGTGCAGGACGTGGTGAACTACGTCAGCAAGAACGCCGGAGGCTCGGCGTGACCGCAGGACGCGAGACCGTCGTCGTTACCGGGCTCGGCGCGACCACCCCGCTCGGCGGGGATGTCGCGTCGACCTGGTCGGCGATGCTGGCGGGTCGCAGCGGCGTGCACTCCCTCGGCCAGCCGTGGGCGGAGTCGCTGCCGGTGCGGTTCGCCGCGGAGGCGGCCGCCGACCCGGTCGAGGTGGTGGACCGCGTGCAGGCCCGCCGGATGGACCGCTGCGAGCAGCTGGCGCTGGTGGCCGCGCGCGAGGCCTGGGCCGACGCGGGCACGCCCGCCGTGGACCCCGAGCGGCTCGGCGTCGCCGTCACCAGCGGGATCGGCGGCATCGGATCGACGCTGACCGCGTACGACACGCTCAAGGAAAAGGGCTGGCAGCGCATCTCGCCGTACACGGTTCCGATGCTGATGCCGAACGGCGCGGCCGGCTGGATCAGCATCGAGCTGGGAGCCAGGGCCGGGGCGCACGCGCTGGTCAGCGCGTGCGCCTCCGGGGCCGCGGCGATCGGCTACGGCATCGACATGATCCGCTCGGGGCGGGCCGACGTGGTGCTGGCCGGCGGCACCGAGGCGGCCATCATGCCGCTGAACATCGGGGCCTTCGCGGTGATGCGGGCCATGTCCACCAGGAACGATGACCCGGAGCGGGCGTCCCGGCCGTTCGACAAGGCCAGGGACGGGTTCGTGCTCGGCGAGGGAGCCGGCATGCTCGTGCTCGAGTCGCTCTCGCACGCGCGGCAGCGCGACGCTACCGTGTACGCCATCGCGGCCGGGGCCGGCTACTCCTCGGACGCGTACCACATCGCCCACCCGGCGCCCGACGGGGCCGGCGTCGTCGCCGCGATCACCCGCGCGATGGCCGACGCCCAGGTCGACCCGGCCCAGGTGGTGCACGTGAACGCGCACGCCACCTCCACTCCCGAAGGTGACGCGACCGAGGCGCAGGCGCTGGCCAAGGCGCTCGGGCCGGCCGTCGACGGCGTGGTCGTCACGTCCACCAAGTCGATGACCGGGCATCTGCTCGGCGGCGCGGGCGCCATCGAGTCGGTGGCCGCCATCCTCGCGCTGCGCGAGCACGTGGCCCCGCCCACCATCAACCTTGACGACCTAGACGAGAACGTGCCGGTCGACGTCGCCACCGAGCCGCGGCCGCTCAGCAAGCGCGGCTCCGAGCCGATGGCGGTGCTGAACAACGCGTTCGGGTTCGGCGGCCACAATGTGTCGCTGGTCTTCACCGCCGCCTGATCGCCCCCTTTCCCGTCCGCCTTTCCCGATCGCCTTTCCCGGGCGCCAGGCCCGGTCCGGGCACCCACCGTCCTGGCTTCGTTCCGGCTGACCGGTAAGAGGAGACCCGAGATGAGCGCACTGGATCAGAGCCCGGCGGCCGCACTGCCGGTCGCCTTGCCGGTTGCCTTGCCTGCTGTGCTGCCGCGCGACCCGCAGGAGCGCCTGGCGGCCCTGTTCGACCCGGGCACGTTGCAGGTCCTCCCGGCCGAGGAACGCAGCGGGGTGGTCGCGGGCACCGGCCTGGTGCATGGCCTGAGCGTGGTAGCCTTCGCCTCCGACGCGCGGGTCCAGGGTGGCGCGATGAGCACCGCGGGCTGCGCCACGATCGTCGCGGCCTACGCCGAGGCCACCTCGCGTGGCGTCCCGATCGTGGGGCTGTGGCACTCCGGCGGGGCCCGGCTGGCCGAGGGCGTGGCCAGCCTGCACGCCGTGGGCACCGTGTTCGCGGCGATGACCCAGGCTTCCGGGCGGGTGCTGCAGATCTCGGTGGTGCTCGGGCCGGCCGCGGGCGGTGCCGCCTACGGCCCCGCGCTGACCGACATCGTGATCCTGTCCGGGCAAGGACGCATCTTCGTCACCGGCCCGGACGTGGTGCGCTCGGTGACCGGCGAGGACGTGGACATGGAACGGCTCGGCGGGCCCGAGCCGCACAGCCGCCGGTCTGGCGTGGTACACCTGGTGACGTCGACCGATGCGGAGGCTCTGGACCGGGCGCGCGAGCTGGCGGCCATGCTCAGCGACCAGGGCAAGATCGCCGAGGACGCGGAGGAGCGCGACCTGTCCGGCCTGCTGCCCGATTCGGCCCGCCGCGCGTACGACGTGCACCTGCTGACCGGCAAGCTCCTCGACACGCCAGGGGTCGAACTGCACCCTCGCTGGGCGCCGAACATCGTGACCATCCTCGGCCGCCTGGCCGGCCGCACGGTCGGCGTGGTGGCCAGCAACCCGATGCGGCTCGGCGGCTGCCTGGACGCCGCCTCGGCCGAGAAGGCGGCGCGCTTCGTGCGGATGTGCGACGCGTTCGGCGTACCGCTCGTGGTCCTGGTGGACGTGCCCGGTTACCTGCCCGGCGTCGGCCAGGAATGGGATGGCGTGGTCCGCCGGGGCGCCAAGCTACTGCACGCCTTCGCCGAGGCCGCGGTGCCGCGGGTGACGCTAGTGACCCGCAAGGCCTACGGCGGCGCGTACATCGCGATGAACTCCCGCGCACTGGGCGCGACCCGCGTGTTCGCCTGGCCAAACGCGGAGATCGCCGTGATGGGCGCGGTCGCCGCGATCCGCATCCTGCACCGGCGCGCGCTCGCCTCCGTACCACCCGAGCAACTGCACGAAGCCGAGACGCGGCTGGCCGCCGAGCACGAGGCCACCGCGGGCGGCCTGCAGCGTGCCGTGGATCTCGGCGTCATCGACGCGATCATCGAGCCCAGCCAGACGCGCCGTGAGCTGTCCCGGGCCATCGCCGAGGCGCCCCAACTGAAGGGCAACCACGCCAATATCCCACTGTAAGAACGTGCTGCTCGCGGCTGACGCGGCGCTGCCGGTCCGGGTCCGCAACCGGCAATGTGGCGTTGGGCCGGTTATAGCCGGTTCGAACAAAGATCGAAATAATTCAACCGATGGTGGATGAGTTAATATGCTGTATCGTTTATACGTAGCAGAGGATCCTGCAATCTCTACAATTGGTCTTGGTCACCAGATTCAGTAAACAGCAACTTGGTCTGTTGTCGGACTTTCTCATCGAGCGGCGGCAGGCTCGCCACTGCACCATTAGTAATCTGCGCCGTGAGGCGTTCGAACGAAGACAATAGTGATGCTGCGAAACCTGGCGGGTCGCCGAAGACTGCGAGCATCTCCTCATAGGCGTAGAATGCCCGGTAAGGAATCTCGACAGCGGTCAGATAATCACGTCGCTGCCTTTCTGGCATTTCTGCCCATAGATCTTTGAATTTGCGAACCGCGAACGCCAGACGCGCGTCGACCTTTGCAATCTCTGCGTGGTCGATACGCATAGGGACAGGCAACACCCTAATGGCCCTGCTTTGGTGCGCCTGAATCATCGTGGCGATCATGGAGGCACCCTCAATTGCTCGCGTGCTCAAGGTAAAGCAGTCGACCACGACATCGGGCAGATGCACGGTGCAGATGTCGGCGATGTCGGTTAGCCCTGTCCGGCTATCTATCAGGACATAATCGTAGTTGTGCTTCATGAAGAGGCGCAGATCGTCGAAGAACTGCGCGCCGTGCAGGTTATCGTAGAAGTTGTCCCAGTCCAAGGCGCTCAAAGTCACCTGGTACAGCCGACGCAATCGAAGCTGCTCTATTGCCACGACCAGCTCCTCATTCTGGTAACTTACCTCGCGAGCAATACTCTCGCGCGAGAAACAAGCAATGAACACGAGCGAATTACTTACTATGGCATTCCGGATCTCCTCGCGCCATACATCGCCAGGCCATAGATCGGCCGTGTCTCGCCATACACGGACTCCAGCTGATTCGAGAGCGAGCTGCAACTGCTTTACGGCGGCAGCATTTTCGCGGACATAAGAAATAAAGACATGTCCTACCAGATCATCACGCTCGTCCATAAACGACAGCCTAACGGGAATATGGTGGGCATGCACCACCGAACGGCGCGCTCGCTGTAACCAGATCTGAGAACTCGTACACTCACGGCCTTGGCGCGCGCCAAGGCCCCGGACGCTCCGGAATTGCCCCGTCTTGTTGAGTGGTTGAGCAATAGGGCGAGAGCGCACTGTTGATGGATGCGGAACGCCACGTGATCATGTAGGAGTCTGAGGTCTACCTGAACGACGCCGCCCATCGGCGCCGGGCCACACACCCGGGGTGGCGGCCTGTGCGAGCGGCGGCGGGGGGTTAGAGCGGGGATCCGCCGTCGAGGCCGGTGCCGCGGTCGGAGCCGCCCGGCGCGGGGCCGGTGGGAGGCTCCGTGTCGGAGGGAGAGCTGGGGCTGGAGGGGCCAGTCGAGCTGGACGGGCCGGAGGGATCGGTGCCGGAGGGAGCGGTGCCGGGAGGCGCGGCGTCGGAGGAGTCCTCGTCAGCGGCTTCGTCAGCGGCCTCGGCAACGGGGGCGGGGCGGGCCTCGGCGAGCAATTCTTCCAGGCGGGCGGCCCGGATGCGGCGGAAGGTCCTGTGGTCGCGGGCACGGTCGAGGATGGCCACCTCGAGCTGGGCGGCGGCGAACTCGGTGCGCTCGGTGCGCTCGCCGTTGCCCGGCGCGGACAGCGCGGCCAGCGCAGCGGCGAACGCCTCGGACAGGGACATGTCGTCGGAGTAGCGTTCCTTCAGCGCCGCGGACACCTGGTCCGCCTGGCCGCCGAAGGCCACGAAGCCGGGCTCGTCGGTCACCGAGCCGTCGAACGTGATCCGGTAGATCTGGTCATCTGCGGGGCTGACGCCCACCTCGGCGACCACGATCTCCACCTCGAAGGGCTTCGGGCTCTCGGTAAAGATGGTGCCGAGCGTCTGCGCGTACCAGTTGGCGATGCCCCGCGCGGTCACGTCGTGCCGGTCGAACTGGTAGCCGGTGATGTCGGCGTAGGTGACCCCGGCCTTGCGCAGGTTCTCGTACTCGTTGTAACGGCCCACCGCGGCGAAGCCGATCCGGTCGTAGATCTCGCTGATCTTGTGCAGCGCGCTAGACGGGTTCGGCGCCACCAGCAGGATCCCGCCCGCATACTGCAGCGCCACGCAACTGCGGCCGCGCGCGATGCCCTTCCGCGCGTAGTCGGCCTTGTCCCGCATGGACTGTTCTGGTGACACATAAAACGGCATGGACACCGCGGACGCTTCCTTTACTTAGGCGTGGAGCGGGATGGGCTGGGGGTCTGAGGGCACGCTAACCGTTCCGCAACGCCGCCGGGGGGCCATCGGGATTAGTCAGCCGCTCCCGTATGACCTGCTCGGCGACCTGCGCGGCTTCGGCCCCAGGGAGCTTCCTGAAGCCGTCGGCGGTGATCGTGGCGACGACGGGGAAGATGCGCCGGGGCAGGTCGGGGCCACCGGTC
>Ga0335081_10014871_pt1 | contig 12594 bp, 11 predicted proteins | sample Lox_Sample_35_FD_206713 | JGI IMG/M metagenome (GOLD analysis project Ga0335081, IMG submission 206713) | Soil microbial communities from Loxahatchee National Wildlife Refuge, Florida, United States - Lox_Sample_3.5 | ecosystem: Environmental > Terrestrial > Soil > Wetlands | place: USA...
CCCCGGCTTGGGGGGGTGGGTTGGGGTGGGGGTCTTATGCCCGCGCATGAAAATTCCCCCTCCCGATCCGGCTTCGCCGGATCGACCTCCCCCGCAAGCGGGGGAGGTGAAGGACGAGGCGGCCGCCTTGCCGAGAACATCCTCTACTTTGCGCGCGCGCTGCGCGCGGCCGGCCTGCCGGTCGGGCCAGGCGCCGTGCTCGACGCGTTGGAGGCCGTACAGGTCGCGCGCATCGGCGACCGCGACGACTTCTATTGGACTCTGCACGCGGTGTTCGTGAGGCGGCACGAGCATACGATCCTGTTCGACCAGGCCTTCAAGCTGTTCTTCCGCAAGCGCGGCTATATCGAGCAATTGATCGCCGCCATGCTGCCGCAGGCGGCGCGGCTGCCGGAAAAACCGCCGCAGGCCGGCGCGCAGCGGGTGCAAGAGGCGCTGTTTTCCGGATTGAAGGAAAACGAGCGGGAGAAATCCGAGGTCGAGTTCGACGCCCGCCTCACCGTGTCCGACCGCGAACTGCTGCAGAAGAAGGATTTCGCGCAGATGACCGCGGCCGAGATTGCCGCGGCCAAAGAGGCGATCGCCAGGCTTGCCCTGCCACTGGACTTGGTACGCACCCGCAGGCTCGCCGTAGCGCGGCACGGAAAGCTGATCGACATCCGTCGCACGCTGCGCGCCAGCATGAAGGCAGGCGGCGCGGTGATCGACCTCAAATATCTCGGGCCCCGCCAGAAGGAGCCGCCGATCGTCGCGCTGCTCGATATTTCCGGCTCGATGAGCCAGTACACCCGGCTGTTCCTGCATTTCCTGCACTCGATCACCGACGCCAAGAAGCGCGTGCACACGTTCTTGTTTGGCACGCGGCTGACCAACGTCACGCGCGCCATTAAGCAGCGCGATCCTGATGAGGCGCTCGCAGCCTGCTCGGCGCATGTGGCGGACTGGGCGGGCGGCACGCGCATCGCCGCCTCGCTGCGCGAGTTCAACAGGAAATGGGGCCGGCGCGTGCTCGGGCAGGGCGCGGTGGTGCTGCTGATCACCGACGGGCTTGAGCGCGATGCCGACGACACGCTATCTTTCGAGATGGACCGGCTGCACCGCTCGTGCCGCCGGCTGGTGTGGCTCAACCCGCTGCTGCGCTTCGAGGGTTTCGAGGCGCGCGCCAAGGGGGTGCGCACCATGCTGCCGCATGTTGACGAACTGCGGCCGATCCACAATCTAGAATCGATGACCGAGCTGGTGCGCGCGCTGTCGGGCGTGCCGGCCAAGCGCTACGAGCCGAAGCGGATGCTGCGGCAGGTTGCCTGATGGAGGTGCATGATGCTGGCACGCGATGAAGACATTCTGAAAGCCGCCGAGGACTGGCGCAAGAGCGGGCGCGAGGTCGCCCTCGCGACCGTGATGGAGACCTGGGGCTCGGCGCCGCGCCCGGTCGGCTCCAATCTGGTGATCGACCAGGAAGGCAATTTCCTCGGCTCAGTCTCCGGCGGCTGCGTCGAGGGCGCGGTCGTGGAGGAAGCCATGGACGTGATCGACAGCGGCAAGCCGAAAATGCTCGAATTCGGCGTCGCCGACGAGACGGCGTGGAAGGTCGGCCTGTCCTGCGGCGGAACGATCCGAGTCTATGTGGAGAAGGTGAGTTGAAGCTCGACATCCTGCATGCGCTGAACGCCGAACGCCAAGCGCGCTATGCCGTGGTGCTCGTCACCAATGTCGAGAGTGGCGCGCAGCGGCTGGTGAAGGCCGCCGAGGTCGCCAAAGATCCGTTGCGCGACGTGATCGAGAGGCGCATGCGCATGGCGAAAAGCGGCATGGAGGAAACGGCGCAGGGCCGCGTATTCCTCACGGTCTATGTGCCGTCGCCCAAGCTCGTCATCACCGGCGCCGTCCACATCAGTCAGACGCTGGCGCCGATCGGGCAATTGCTCGGCTATGACGTCACCATCGTCGACCCGCGCACGGCCTTTGCCTCGATCGAGCGCTTTCCCGACGTGAAGGTGATCGCAGAATGGCCGGACGTAGCGCTGCCGCCGCTCAACGTCGATCATTACACCGCCTTCGTTGCGCTCACCCACGATCCCAAGATCGACGATCCGGCGCTTCTGCATGCGCTGGCGCGTGACTGCTTCTATATCGGCGCGCTCGGCTCCAAGAAGACGCATGCCAAGCGCGTGCAGCGGCTGAAGGAAGCGGGGCTGTCCGATGCGGCGATCGCGCGCATTCATGCGCCCATCGGGCTGCCGATCGGCGCGGTGTCGCCGGCCGAAATCGCCGTCGCTATCATGGGCGAGATCACACAGGCGCTGCGGCTGAAGGCCGAGAAGGAAATGGAGGCGGCATGAAATTCGGCGCCGTGCCCGTCAAGGAAGCGCTCGGCGCCACGGCGGTGCATTCGATCCGCCAGGGCGATCTCGTGCTCAAGAAGGGCACGCTGATTGGGCCCAAGGAAGTCGAGGCGCTCACCCGCGCCGGCGTCAAGGAAATCGTGGTCGCCCGGGTGGAGGCGGGGGACGTCGCGGAGGATGATGCCGCCGCCGCCGTCGCCGCCGCCGTCGCCGGCCCCGGCCTGCGCGCCGACCGCGCCTTCACCGGCCGCTGCAATCTGTTCGCCGATCGCGCCGGCGTGCTGGTGGTCGACAAGGATGCCATCGACCGGCTCAACCGCATCGACGAAGCGGTGACGCTGGCGACACTGGCGGCTTTCAAGCCGGTTGTTGTGGGAGAGATGGTAGCGACGGTGAAGATCATCCCGTTCGCGGTCGCCGTGGGCGCACGCGATGCCGCGGTGACGGCCGCCGCCAAGGCCAAGCCGGTGATCCGCGTCGCGCCCTACAAGGTGCGCAAGGTCGGCGTGGTGTCGACAGTGTTGCCCGGCCTTTCGCCCAAGGTGGTCGACAAGACGCTGAAGATCACGGCGGCGCGCATCGCGCCGGCCGGGGCGACGATCATCGCCGAAAAGCGGGTGCCGCACGAGCAGGCCGCGCTTTCACAAGCCATTGACGAGCTTCTCGTATCCGGCGCCGAGCTGGTGATCGTGTTCGGCGCCTCGGCGATTGCCGACCGCCGCGACGTCATCCCGGCGGCGCTGGAAGCGGTCGGCGGCACCATCGAACATTTCGGCATGCCGGTCGATCCGGGCAATCTGATGCTGATCGGCAGGGCGCGCGGGCAGGCGGTGCTGGGCGCGCCCGGCTGCGCGCGGTCACCGAAGGAGAACGGCTTCGACTGGGTGCTGATGCGGCTGCTCGCGGGCCTGCCGGTAAGCCGCGCCGACATCACCGGCATGGGCGTCGGCGGCCTGCTGATGGAGATCGTCACGCGGCCGCAGCCGCGCGAGGAACGCGCGCCGGAAAAGGGCCGCCGCATCGCCGCGGTCGTGCTGGCGGCCGGGCAGTCCACCCGCATGGGCGCTGTCAACAAGCTGATCGCGGAAATCGGCGGCAGGCCGCTGGTGCGCATCGCCGCCGAGCAGGCGCTTGCCTCGCGCGCAAGCCCGGTGATCGTCGTCACCGGCCACCAGCGCGAGCGAGTAGAGGCCGCGCTCGACGGGCTGCCGGTGCGGTTGGTGCATAATCCGGACTACACCGACGGCCTCGGCACCTCGCTGAAAGCCGGCATCGCCGCCGTGCCGGCGGAGGCCGACGGCGCCGTGGTCTGCCTCGGCGACATGCCGCAAGTCGACAGCGCGCTGATCGACAGACTGATCGCGGCTTTCGATCCGGAGCGCGGCGCGCTGGTGGTGGTGCCGAGCATCAACGGCCGGCGCGGCAACCCGGTGCTGTGGTCGCGCCGCTTCTTCCCGGACCTGATGGCGGTGCAAGGCGACATCGGCGCCCGCCACCTGATCGGCGCTTACGCCGAGGCGGTCGTCGAGGTGCCGGTCGCCGGCGAGGCGGCGCTCACCGACGTCGACACGCCCGAGTCGTTTTCCGCCGTCAAGGCCGAAATCGAGCGCGCCTGAGACTCGAATCGTTGATCGGGTTCCCCGACTCACCGCTATCTGTCCGCCGAGATCGGGTAGGGAAGGGGATGACGGACAGCTTCACGCCGGTCATGCGCGCGCTGGTGGCCGCGGCCCTGCTGCTGGCGACCGCGACGCTCATGGCGGTCACGCTGAGCACCGCGCGCGCGGCGGGCGCGCTCGCGGTCGGCGCCTGCGGCGCCTTCGGCGAATCCTTCGATTTCCCCAACGCCGTCCAGGCGCGGCAGAATGCGCTGGCCAAGTGCTCGGGCCGGGGCTGCCGCGTGGTGGCCATTGTGCAGGGCGGCTGCGCCGCCCTGGCGGTCGATTTCACCAATGGCTGCGGCGCGCACGGCTGGGGCAAGGCCACAAAGCTCGGTTCGGCCCAGAACGTAGCGCTCAAGTCCTGCTACCGCGACGGCGGCAAGGAATGCGTTATCCGGACCTTCTTCTGCGACGCCAAAGGCTGACGGCCTGACCGCTCCGCCGATTGACTAAGTTATTGATGCTCTTATCTATTATTCGGGGCTTGCGCCGTGATGCTTGTTGCACTAAATATGACTGACTAGTCAGTCAAGTTTAGTTGCCATGGCGAAAGCGTCTCAGCAGCAGCCCTCCATCGCCGAGCGCATGCGCGCCGTGCGAGGCGGGGCGGCTTCGCTGCCCAAGACGGCAGCCCGCAAGGGCGTGCGCGAGGCGCGCAGCGCCGCTCGCCGCGAGGCGATCCTGGCTGCCGCGCTCGACGAGTTCTCGCTGCGCGGCTTCGAGGCCGCCCGTCTCGAGGACGTGGCCAAGCGCGCCGGCGTTGCCAAGGGCACCATCTATCTTTACTTCCGCGACAAGGAGAGCCTGTTCCAGGAACTGATCCGCGCCATGCTCACGCCCGTGGTGGGCAGCATCGAGGCGATGGGCGATGCGGATATGCCGTTGCGCGCGCTCGCCGAGCGCATCGCCGAATTCTTCGTGCGCGAGGTGTACGAAACGCGTCGCCGCGACGTTATCCGCCTGATGATGGCGGAAGGCTCGCGCTTCCCCAAGCTCGCTGAGTTCTATTACCGCGAGGTCCTCTCGCGCATCATCGCCGCCATGCGCGCGCTGCTCGCCCGCGCGGCCGCGCGCGGCGAGGTGCCGCCGGGCCTCGTCGAATACCCGCAGATCGTCGCGGCGCCGGGATTGGTGGCGATCGTCTGGTCGGGCCTGTTCGAGCGCTTCGAGCCGCTCGATGTGCGCGCCATGATGAAGACTCACCTCGAGCTGATATTCGCGCCCAGGAGTTCCGCATGAAAACGCGGATTACCGGCTTGGTGGCGGCCGTGCTGGCAGCGCTGGCGCTTGCCGCCTGCAGCGACAACGACGACCACAAGCTGCAGGGTTGGGTCGAGGCCGAGCTCATTTTCGTCAGCCCGGACGAGCAGGGTCGGGTCGAGATCGAGAGCGTGCGCGAGGGCGACCATGTCACGAAAGGCCAACGACTGTTCACGCTCGACGACGATCTGCAGCGCGCCGATGTGGCGGTGAAGGAAGCCGCCGTCACCACCGCGCAGCAGGCCTTCGACCGCGCCAAGGAACTGCTCAAGACGGCCGCCGGCACGCAAAAGACCTATGATGACGCCGTCGCCGCACTGCGGCAGGCGCAGGCCAATCTGGACTGGTCGAAGACGCGCCTCGCGCGCCGTCTTGGCATAAGCCCGGCCGACGGCACCATCCAGGAAGTTTACTTCCGGCAAGGCGAAACCGTGCCGCCCGGCCGCGCGGTCATGGCGCTGCTGCCGCCGGGCAATCTCAAGCTGCGCTTCTTCGCACCGGAAAAGCTGCTGCCCGAAATCAAATACGGGGAGATCGTGAATGTCTCCTGCGACGGTTGCGAAAACGGGCTGACGGCGAAGGTGAGCTTCATCGCGGGCAGCGCCGAATACACCCCGCCCGTCATCTACAGCCTGGACGAGCGGGCCAAGCTCGTCTTCCTGATCGAGGCGCGGCCGTTGCATCCGGAGAAATTCCGCGTCGGCCAGCCGATCACCGTCATCTTGCCGCGCGAGGGATCGTAAATGAGCGAGCCCGACGTCGTCATCGACGTGCACGGCCTGACCAAGCGGTTCGACGGGCGCGCGGTGGTGCGCGACCTTTCCATGCAGGTCAAGCGCGGCACGATCTACGGCTTCCTCGGCCCGAACGGCTCCGGCAAGACCACCACTATCCGCATGCTGTGCGGCCTGCTCACGCCCGACGAAGGGACCGGCACCTGCCTCGGCTACGACATCCGCACCGAGACCGACAAGATCAAAGAGCAGGTCGGTTACATGACGCAGCGCTTCAGCCTCTATGAAGACCTTTCGGTGCGCGAGAACCTGGAATTCATCGGCCGCATCTACGGCATCGTGCAGCCGGTCAAGGCCGCGCGCGCCGCCATCGACCGCTTGGGCCTGCACGGCCGCGAGGAGCAATTGGCCGGCGAACTCTCGGGCGGCTGGAAGCAGCGCTTGGCGCTCGGCGCCTGCACGCTGCCGAGCCCGCAATTGCTGCTGCTCGACGAGCCGACCGCCGGCGTCGATCCCAAGGCGCGGCGCGACTTCTGGAACGAAATCCACGCGCTCGCCGCCGAAGGCCTCACCGTGCTGGTGTCCACCCATTACATGGACGAGGCCGAGCGCTGCCACGAGATCGCCTACATCGCCTACGGCGAATTGCTGGTGCGCGGCACGGTCGAGGAGGTGATCAAGTCCTCGCACCTGACCACCTTCGTCGTCAGCGGTGCGGAAGGCGAAGGCCTGGTCAAGCTCAGTGAGGACCTTGCCGCCGAGGCGGGCATCGACATGGTGGCGCCGTTCGGCAACAGCCTGCACGTATCGGGCCGCGACCCCAAGAAGCTTGCGGCCGCGATCGAGCCCTATCGCGCCCGCAAGGGGCTCGACTGGAAGCCCTCCGAACCCTCGCTCGAGGACGTGTTCATCGATCTGATGAGCCGCGCGCGGGACAATTTCCAATGACTCACGCCGTCGTCATGCAGGAGCAACGCCGGCTCAAGGGCAACGGCTTCTGGCGCAAGACGTTTGCCGTGCTGATCAAGGAGTTCATTCAGCTCAAGCGCGACCGCCTGTCGTTCGCCATGATCATCATGATCCCGCTGCTGCAGCTCATCCTGTTCGGCTACGCCATCAATACCAACCCGCGCCATTTGCCGACCGCGGTGCTGCTGCAGGAGAACACCGACATCGGCCGCTCCATCCTGGCCGCGCTCAGGAACACCGACTATTTCAGGGTCATCGCGCTGCCGCGCACCGAAGCCGACATGGACGAGCTGATGGCTGCCGGCAAGATCCTGTTCGGCATCGAGATTCCGGCCAATTTCGAGCACGGCGTCCGGCGCGGCGAAAAGCCGGCCATGCTGGTGATTGCGGATGCCACCGATCCGGTCGCCTCGAGCTCCGCGCTCAGCGCGCTCGGCGAGGTGGCGCAGACCGCGCTGGCGCACGAGCGCGGCATCCCGATCAGCACCGAGCTGCCGTTCGAAATGCGCATCCACGCCCGCTACAACCCGGCCGGCCAGAACCAGCTCAACGTCGTGCCGGGGCTGGTCGGCACCATCCTCACCATGACCATGCTGATCTTCACCGCGCTCTCGGTCACGCGCGAGATCGAGCGCGGCACAATGGAGAATCTGCTGTCCATGCCGATCACGCCGATCGAAATCATGCTCGGCAAGATCATTCCCTACATCTTTGTCGGCTTCGTGCAGGCCGCGATCATCATCGGCATCGGCATTTTCGTGTTCGCGGTGCCGATGCTCGGCAATCTCGCCGTGCTGGCGGGGCTGAGCACGCTGTTCATCGCCGCCAATCTTTCGATCGGCTATACCTTCTCCACGGTGGCGCAGAACCAGCTGCAGGCCATGCAGATGTCGATCATGTTCTTTCTGCCGAACATCCTGCTGTCCGGCTTCGTGTTTCCCTTCGCCGGCATGCCGACCTGGGCGCAATGGATCGGCGAGTGCCTGCCGCTCACGCATTTCCTACGCATCGTGCGCTCGATCATGCTGAAGGGCTCCTCGGTCGCCGATCTGCGCACCGACTCGATCGCGCTGTTCGGGCTGATGCTGTTCGCCATGACCATCGCGATTTTCCGCTTCCGCCGCACGCTGGATTAGCATGGGTGCGGCAGTCGCTTGGTCTCGTCCCGGTAATGTGTAAAATAGTGCCGGTATGGCACCGCCAAGCGACCCGCTCCACCAAGTCCGAAAATACCGAGCCTTCATCGACGGTCTGCGCGCCGTAGCAATTCTCACGGTCGTGGGATCGCATACCGGCCTGCCGGGTTTCGCCGGCGGATTCGTCGGGGTCGATATTTTCTTCGTCATCTCCGGATATCTGATCATCAATCAGATCATCGAAGACATCGAAGCCAGGCGCTTCAGCTTTTTCGGCTTTGCCACCCGTCGGACTTTTCGCATCTTGCCGGCATTCCTGCTGGTCATGGTGAGCACGCTGGTGCTCGCCACCACGGTCTTTGTGCAGCCCGAACACAAGGAATTTGCCGAGTCCTTCTTTCTTTCGGGCATCATGCTGGCCAACCACCATTTTCTCGCGCACCAGGGTTACTTCGACATGGCGGCGGTCACCAGGCCGCTGCTCCACATGTGGTCGCTGGCCGTCGAAGAGCAATTCTATCTATTGGCGCCGCTGACCTTGTTCAGCATGACGGCCGCGACCGCCGGCATGAATGCGGAAAATCGGTCCAAGACCTGGATCGCGCTCACTTTCGGCTTGGGCATTCTCTCCTTGGCTGCGTGCATCGCGTTTACCTATCCGCCGGGACATCCGAATGTTTCGTTCTACATCATGCCGACGCGCGGTTGGGAGTTCATCCTTGGCGGCGCGGTGCCGGCCATGGCCGCGGCGCTGCGCCGTTTCCCCGCGTGGGTCAGCGAGAGTCTGGCAGCCGTAGGCTTGGCCGCCATCGTCGCAGCGGTTGTCTTGTTCGATGCCGAGACTCTCTATCCGTATTTTTGGGCGGTCATCCCGGCGCTCGGCGCAACGCTGATCATCGCCGCCGGCCTGCTGCAGCCGCGCAATGCCGTCGCACGCGCCTTGGCGACCGCGCCTATGGTCGGCATCGGCCTGGTCTCGTACTCCTGGTATCTCTGGCACTGGCCGCTGATCTCGTTCGTGCGTACGATCAATTTCGGCCAACAGAAACTAGGCGAACAGCTCGGCGCCGCCGCTCTGGCATTGTTGCTCGCGGCGCTCACTTACCGCTTTGTGGAGCTGCCGACGCGGCGTTGGCGTCAGAAAAGCCCGTTCCGTCCCGGCGCCGTGGTTGCTGCGGGGGCGTTATCCTGTGTGGCGGTCGCGAGCCTGGGCTATCTGTGGTCCCTGCGCGTCGCGCCTCTCATGCAGCCGCAGCTGACCGGCCTCGCGTCGATCAAGGGCACTCACGGCGATTATCCGCCCATCGTGCAGCACGGCGTGCTGCTGGGAGATTCCCACGCAACCGTCATCGCAAAGCCGTTTGAAGAATACGCCCGCCAGGCCGGCTCCGTTCTGACGCTCGTGGCCAGGGCCGGATGTCCGCCGTTGCTGGATACGGCGGTGAAAGACGATCGCGGAAGGATCGCATCCTACTGCGACCCGTTTTTCAAAAAGATTGCATTCCAGGGCAATGACTTTGCAATTATTGCCGCACGATGGAACTACTATCTTGGCCTGCCTCCGTCGGATCCGTTTTATGCCTCGTCCTTTCTCGTTGCCGCGCATGCCGCGGAGGGTCAGCAGGACCCGTATACGCTGTTGGCCAAGGGGCTTGCCGAGACGATCGCGAAGGCGAAACAGGCGGGCGTCCGGCGCATCCTGGTGATCGGGCCGCTACCGGAATTTCCTTGGTACGCTCCCTATTGCGTCATGCGATCGATCCGTCTCGGCGTCGATATCTGCTCGGTTTCCCGATCGAAAATTGAGGCTCGGCGGGAACGAACGATGTCGACCCTGCGCGCCGTCACCGATCACAAGGACGGGGTCCGGTTAGTCGACCCGGTCGGCCTTTTCTGCACGCAGACGGTTTGCCGTCCCAATGACGGGGCGCGGCTCTTTTTCTCCGACATGAGCCATCTGAGCCCGGCCGGGACAGAGCGGCTTTACAAGACATTTGAGCCCGACTTTTTGTGGGCCCTGACCGGCGACGACCGGAAGAATCGTGCGCGCAGCGCTTCCGTCCGATGAAGCGCTTACAGCCGCTGCATGAAGCCGAGGCGCAGATAGGGGCTGGAACGGTTGTCGGAATCGATCGCCCAGCCGCCGGCCGCCGACCATTCCGCCTCGCCGGTCTTGAAACTGGTGACGTGGACGCCGAGCCGCCATTGCGCGTAGCCGTCGCCGCCATAGACCTGCGTCTCCGGCCCGGCGTAGAACTCTTTGTCGAGCACCTGCCAGCCGAAAGCGAGCCGCGCCGAGCTGTTGGTGCCAATCGTCGACAGCGAAGCGTCGGCCGCAATCATGCTGTCGGGCGTCGGTTCGTCCCAAAGGTCGACGGCCAGCCGCAGGCCGAAAGCGGGGCCGCGCAGGCTGTTGTCCGGATCGTCCGGCCATAGCCGGTGATATTCGTATTCCGGTCCCATGAAGATTTTCGCTTCGAAATGCGCGCGGGTGAAGCGAAAGCCCGGCAGCACTTGCGCGAGCTCTTCCATGCCGATGACCTGCTGGCCAGCGAGGCTGCCGGCGCTGTAGCGGTAGAGGCCGCCCGACAGCAGGAGCTTGAACCACAGGCCGTCCTGCTCGACGCCATCCGGCGCATAGAGCATGCCGCCATAGGCGAAGGCGCCATTGCGCCAGAGGTCGCGCCCCGAAAACAGAATGGCATGCGCGACGTCGTCGTCGCCGGCCCAGGCGCGGCCGGTCGCCAGACAAATAAAACAAACGAAGGCCGCGGCGACGGACGCCGCCGCGCAGACGCGCCTTCCCGAACGCATGGAGGCCCCCGAGCCCCTGAAACAACCGACCGATACGCAATACGCAACCGGGATAGCGATGCAACTAAAGCTTGTCAGATGGCCGCTGTCTACCCTTCGCGAGAATCGCGCTATGGTTGTATTAGGAGGGCAGTCGGCCCGCGGGCCGGACCAGCCGCCGCGGCGGGCCGCCGAGGGTGCGGTGGATCATGGCGGAGAAGGCGCTCGGGCTGGCATAGCCGACCGAGGCCGCTGTCTCGGCGACCGAAGCCCCGTCCGATAGCCGCGCCAGCCCGTCGACGGCGCGCAGGCGCGCCCGCCATTCAGCAAAGCTCAAGCCGGTCTCGCTGCGGAACAGGCGCGCCAGCGTGCGCCGGCTGGCGCCGGCGGCATCGGCCCAGCGATCGAGGTCGTGCGTGATGCTGGAATCGTCGAGCAGCGCGCGGGCAACCCGCATAGCGCGGGCGTCGCGCGGCATCGGCACTTCGAGCCGGCGCGCGCGCAAGCGGGTGAGCTCGGTAAGGATCAACCGGGCGACGATGCCGCCGCGGCCGCACTCGTCATAGGCGGCCGGCTCCTCCAGCAGCGCCAGGATCAATTCGCGCAGCAGGCCGGAAATCTCCACGAGTACCGGCTGGCGCGGCAGGCCGTCGCAGGCGATAGGCGCGATATAGACGGTGCGCATCTCCACGTGGCTGCGCATGGCCACGCTGTGCGGCCATTGCGGCGGCAGCCACAGGGCGCGCGCCGGCGGCAGGATCCAGGCGGCCTGCTCCGTCTCCACCCGCATGATCCCGCTCATCGCGTGCAGCAGCTGCCCGCGCCGGTGCATGTGCAGCGGGATCTGGTGGCCGACTTCGTAGGCGCGCGCCATCACCGCGACCTGGCGCGGGGCGTCGTCCATATTGCGGCGGTAGACAGGGACGTTTTTGGCCATGGCTGGCTCGGCGGCTGGTTGGCCCGAGTCCGACGAAAATCGACCGAACATCGCAAAAAGGCAAGGGCTATATATTTCAAGAACAAGCCGATTCCACCGGCGAAAGGCGCCCATGAGCATCCCTGCGACCGAAATCGCCCGTCGGCGCTCCATTCGCTTCCTGAACTGGGCGCATTTTCTCGACCACTACGTCATCCTGATTTTCCCGACAGTGGTCATCGGCCTCGAGGCCGTCTACGCGCGCAGCTATGGCGATCTGCTCGCCCTGTCGACGGCGGCCTTCACCGCGTTTGGATTGTTCGCGTTGCCTTCGGGCTGGCTTGCCGACCATTGGAGCCGGCGCAACATGATTGCAATTTTCTTCCTCGGCACCGGCGTTTCGGCCGTGGCGGTCGGGCTGGCGCCGAACTTCACGAGCCTGGCGATCGCGCTGTTCGCGGTCGGCGTCTTCGCCGCGATCTATCATCCCGTCGGCACGCCCATGGTAGTGGAGCAGGCGGTCAACCGCGGCCGCACCATGTCCATCAACGGCGTGTGCGGCAATATCGGCGTATCGGTTGCCGCCGCCGTCACCGCCGCGCTGACGGCGTGGCTCGGCTGGCGGTGGGCTTTCTTCATTCCCGCCGCGGTGTTCATCGCCACCGGCATTGTCTATCTCGTGCTCACGCCGGATGACCGCGGCCACCGCGCCGCGGCGCCGCACGCGCAGGACGTGACGCTCGATCGGCGCCTGATCTACGCCGTTATCTCGCTGTTCAT
>Ga0335081_10014874_pt1 | contig 12592 bp, 14 predicted proteins | sample Lox_Sample_35_FD_206713 | JGI IMG/M metagenome (GOLD analysis project Ga0335081, IMG submission 206713) | Soil microbial communities from Loxahatchee National Wildlife Refuge, Florida, United States - Lox_Sample_3.5 | ecosystem: Environmental > Terrestrial > Soil > Wetlands | place: USA...
AGCCGGAAATCTACGCCAACCTGCCGAAGGATCCGAAGATCAGTACGGTCGTCGAGATCTGGAAGGGCCTGTTCAAATACGCAGGCCTTGCGGCGATCGGCGGCCTGGCGGCGATCAGCGCGCTGCATCAGGTGGTGTCGGGCGCCAACCGCGTCTCGCGCACCGATGAGGAGAAGGCGAAGCGACTGGCGGAGGGTGGCAATCCATGACCGCAACGACCCCCTATGACGTCCAGCCCGGCGACAAGGTCCACCGCGGCGATCCGGTCACGGTGGATCGCCACACGCCGTTCGTCCGCATCAACCACTGGACCACGGCGATCACGCTGATCCTGCTGACACTGTCCGGGCTGGCGCTGTTCCATCCGAGCCTGTTCTTCCTCACCGGCGTGTTCGGCGGCGGCGAGAACGCACGCGCGCTGCATCCCTGGCTCGGGGTGCTGATGTTCGTGTCGTTCTACGGGCTGTTCTTCCGGTTCTGGCGGGCCTGCCAGTTCGCTTCCGAGGATGGCAGCTGGCTGGTTCGCCTGCCGTCCTTCATGGTCAGCGGTGACGAGGAAAAGATGCCGGAAGTCGGCCGCTTCAATCCCGGGCAGAAGATGTTCTTCTGGGCCATAGCGTTGATGCTGATCGTGATGCTGGTGACCGGGCTCGGCATATGGGACGAGTACTTCTTTCCCTACACCACGATCGAGACCAAGCGCTTCCTGGTGCTGATCCACTCGATCTTCGCCATCCTGGCGATTTGCGGCGTGATCGTTCACGTCTCCATGGTGATCTGGGAGCGCGGCACGCTGCAGGCCATGACGCGCGGCTATGTCACCGGCGGCTGGGCGTGGAAGCATCACCGCAAATGGCTGCGCGAGCTGGTGCTCGGCGGCAACTAGCCGCGCACCGTCCGATCGACGCGATAACGGCGCCGCCTACCCCGGCGCCGTTTTTTTTCGGCAGGCAGGGTCACGAGCAGGCGTGCCCGGCTTGACCGCCGACGCAAACCGCCGCCATGGCGCAATGGGCGCAGCGGCCGGACGGCGGTGCCTCGGGATTGAGCCGCGGCTCGGAGCCGAGCCAATACAGGAAATTCGCCATCACGCAGTAGCCGGTGGCGGCGAACCATACCATGGCGCCGCCGACGAAGACGGTGAACAGCGTCACCCACAGGCTGTAGGTGAGGACCAAGAGCGAGGCGACCGAGATATTGATGCCGACCGCGAGGTAGATGCGGCGCTCCAGATACCAGCGGTCGGTCTGCAGGAAATAAAACCGCGACGACGAAGCGTCGCCGAGCATCGGCGTGAAACCTAAGAGCTTCAGCACGTTGCCGACCGGGCAGAAGCCGGTGAAGGCGACGTTGATGGAGAACAGGCCGGTCGCGGTGACGCCGAGAATCCAGATCGGATCGGCCAGCAGCGCCAGCGCCGTGCTGGTCAAGAGCACGAAGCCGGCGATCAGCCAGACCGTCCGCTCGATGTACCAGCGATGGGTGGGAACGATGTAGGTGCCGGTGCGAAACGCCATGGAGAAGCTCCGCTGCGATGCGCCATCCCGAAAGTATAGTGCCGGACGAATCGCGCGCAAGGCCGCGGATCGGTGCCGGCAATCCTGCTTACAGCATCAGACCGAGCGCCAGCAGCACACCGAACAACAATTGCAGCTGCACGGTGCGCACCAGAATGCGATTGAAGCCGCGGCCGGGCGGCTCGTAGGCGAAGCGGTAGACCAGAAGCGCGACCGGCGGCAGCGCCGCGAGCGCCGGCCAGACTTGGCCGTGCGGCAGCGCGCGTCCGATCGGCACCAGCAACGTAAACGGCAGCAGCATCAGCGCGGCATAGATGACGCGCGTGGCCTTGGCACCGGCGACGATGGGCAGCGTCCGGCGCCCGATGCGCCGGTCGGCATCGACGTCGCGGTAATTGTTGACCAAGAGCACCGCGCCGCCGAACAGGCCGATCGCAACGCCGCCGGTCAGCACAACCGCGTTCATGTCGAGCGCACACAGCCAGTAGGTGCCGCACACCGCGACCAGGCCGAAGAACAGCACCACGAACAATTCGCCGAGCGGGGTGTAGGCGATCGGCCGCGGGCCGCCGGTATAGGCCCAGCCCGCGACGATCGACAGCACGCCGAGCACCAGGATCGGCCAGCCGCCGACCGCAATCAGATAAAGCCCGAGCAGCGCCGCGACGGCAAAAGAGGCGCAGGCGCCGCGCTTGACCGCCCGCGCGCTCAGCAGGCCCGACGCCGTCACCCGCGGCGGCCCGACACGGTCCGGGCCGTCGCCGCCGCGCTCGGAATCGGCGGCGTCGTTGTGCAGGTTGGTGGCGATCTGGATGAACATACTGGCGATCAGCGCCGCGGCGACCGCGGATGCGTCGAAGCGCCGCTCCACCGCCCAGGCCAAAGCCGCGCCGACCACGACCGGCGTGACCGACACGCTCAGCGTCCGCGGCCGCGCGGCCGCGATCCAGGACGACAGCGCCCCGGCCGGCCGCATCGCGCTTCTGGCATAGTCCTGGCTCACCTGCCGTCAGGATGCCCGAAAACCATGGCGCGGAAAAGTTCGGCAAATTCGCCTCTTGGACGGGCGCCGCGCCGGTGGCGGAACTTGCCGGACCGCGCCGCCAAGGGGTAAGCTTCAGATCAGGGACGCGTCGCGCCATCAACGAGGCGTCGATGCGATATCACGTGGCCCGTGCGGTTCGTGAGGTAGACAATGAGTAAAGCCCCGCGGCACGATCCGATACCGATCGGGGAAATTGCGGCGCCGCCGTTCGCGCGCCTGCCGAATCCGACAAGCCTGTTTGCCGAACGCTCGCTGCGCTTTCGCGCGCTGGCCGAAGGCCATCAGCTCGGCCCCTACCTGCTGTTTCTCGCCGCCATCAGCGAGTGCCAGCACCGCATCCAAAAGGACCTGCCGGAGCCCGACCTGCCGGCCGAGGAAGCGCGAGCGCGGGCGCGTCAGCACGGCATGCCGCCGCTCGACCGTACCCGTTTCACCGCCGATGCCGCGCTCGATGCGACCCTGGAGCGGCTGTTCGCACTGGCCGCCGAGATCGACATGCCCGGCGACGCGCGCGCGGCGTTGCAGCGTGCCCGCGGCGCCGATGCCGCGGCGCTTGACGTCATGGTGCGTTCGGTGCTGGCGGATGCCATTCCGGTCGAAACGCTGGCCGACCATGTCTATGTCGCCGCCGCCCTGCAGGTGCAGTTCGCGCGGCTCGCGGCACGGCTCGATGTCGACGCGCTCACGCCGCTCGGCGATGGCGTTTGTCCGGCCTGCGGCGGCGCGCCGGTCGCTTCGGCCATCGTCGGCTGGCAGGGAGCGCAGGGCGCGCGTTTTTGCTCCTGCTCGCTGTGCGCGACGCAATGGCACGTGGTGCGTATCAAATGCGTGCTGTGCGAATCGACCAAGGGCATCGCCTATCAGGAACTCGATGGCGGGCCGGAGACGGCAAAGGCGGAGACCTGCGAAAGCTGCCACGGCTATCTGAAAATCCTGCAGCAGCAGAAAAGCCCCAAGCTCGACCCGGTGGCCGACGACGTCGCGACGCTCGGGCTCGATATGCTGTTGCGTGGCAGCGGCTACCGGCGCGGCGGCGTCAATCCGTTCCTGCTCGGCTATTGAGGGCGCCGATGGCCAAGGCCGAAACCTCCGCGCTGCGCCAGTTGCCCTCGGTCGACGAGGTGCTGCGCACGGCGAAAGCCGCGGACGCGGCGGCGCGCTACGGCCGGCCGGCGGTGGTCGCTGCGGTGCGCGCGACGCTCGCCGCGGCGCGCGCCAATGGCGCCGCACCCGACGGCAGCGACGGCGTCGCCGCCGCGGCGCTGACGCGGCTCGAAATTGCCGAGCGGCCGAACCTGCGGCCGGTGTTCAACCTCACCGGCACCGTGCTGCACACCAATCTCGGCCGCGCGCTGCTGGCGGACGCCGCGATCGAGGCGGCGCAAGTTGCGATGCGCAACGCGGTGGCGCTGGAATTCGACCTCGGCGCCGGCCATCGCGGCGACCGCGACGATCTCCTCCGCGATCTTCTGTGCGAGCTCACCGGCGCCGAAGACGCCACCGTGGTCAACAACAACGCCGCCGCGGTCTTGCTCACGCTCAACACGCTGGCCAAAGGCCGCGCCGCCGTCGTCTCGCGCGGCGAGCTGATCGAGATCGGCGGCGCCTTCCGCATGCCGGAGATCATGAGCCGCGCCGGCGCCAAGCTCACCGAAGTCGGCACCACCAATCGCACCCACAAGAAGGATTATGTCGGCGCGCTCGGGCCAAAGACCGGCCTGATCCTGAAGGTTCATACCTCGAACTACCGCATCGAGGGCTTCACCAAGGAGGTCCCCGCGCGGGAGCTGGCGGCACTGGCGCACGAGCACAAGGTGCCGCTGGTCAACGATCTCGGCTCCGGCACGCTGATCGATCTTGCTCAATACGGCCTCTCGCATGAGCCGACGGTGAAGGAAGCCGTGTTGGCCGGCGCCGATCTCGTCACTTTCTCCGGCGATAAGCTGCTGGGCGGCCCGCAGGCCGGCTTCATCGTCGGCCGCAAGGATTTGATCGCGCGGATCAAGAGCAATCCGATGAAGCGGGCGCTGCGCATCGACAAGATCCGGCTCGCGGCGCTCGAGGCGACGCTGCGGCTCTATCGCGATCCGGACCGCCTGGCCGAGCGGCTGCCGACGCTGCGATTGCTGGCGCGGCCGAAGAAAGCGATCGAAGCGGCGGCGCGGCAATTGGCGCCGCTTATCGCGGCCAAGCTCGGTGATGGCTTCGATGTCACGCCAACCGCTTGCGCCAGTCAAATCGGCTCCGGCGCGCTGCCGATGGAAACGGTGCCGAGCGCCGGCCTCGCCATCAAGCCGCGCGCAGCCAAAAAACGCGGCGGACGTTCGCTCCATTCGCTGTCGATGGCGCTGCGCCGGCTGCCTGTGCCGGTGGTCGGCCGCATCGAGGATCAAGCCTTGATCCTCGATCTGCGCTGCCTCGACGACGAGCAGGCCTTCCTCGCCAATCTCGCCACTCTCGACGTTGCGGAGCGATCCGATGCGCTGGCTTGAGGCGTTGGCGAAGAATGCACGGCCGGGCGACACGGTCGCCGACCAGATGGCCGAGGCCTACGACGCGTCGAGCCGCGGCGATTACGCCCGCGCGCTCGAAATCTGGGGCCCCTTGGCCCAGGCCGGCGTGCCGCGGGCGCAGAACAATATCGGCGCCTGTTTCAGCGAAGGCCTCGGCGTCGAGCGCGATCTGAAGCTCGCGGCGCAATGGCTGACGCTCGCCGCCGCGGCCGGCGATGCGGTCGGCCAGCGCAACTGCGCCGCGCTTTATTTCAAGGGCGCAGGCGTCGCGCAAGACTACGTGCGCGCGATGGAGCTTTACCGCGCCGCCGCCGCCCAGGGCGACGGCCCGGCCCAGGACATGCTGAGCTGGATGCTGCTGGAAGGCGAAGTGGCCGCGCCCGATTACGCCGCGGCGCGGGAATTCGCAGAACGCGCCGCCGCCCAGGGCGTTGCCTCGTCGATGACGCGGCTCGGCATGATCTATCACAATGCGCTTGGCGTCGAACGCGATCCGGCGCTCGCTATGCAATGGTGGCGGCGCGGCGCCGAACGCGGCGACGCCGACAGCCAGGCCATGCTGGGCGCGGCGCTGCATCTCGGCGCCGGCATCAAGCGCGATCCGGTCGAGGCCTTCATTTGGCTCACGCGGGCACGCGCGGGCGGCAGCGCGCTCGCCGGACAGTTTTTCCAGGCCGTGCGCGCGGCGCTGACGCCGGAGCAAATTGCCGACGCCCACCGCCGCGCCGCCGCATCGTTGCCGGAGTCGACGTCATGATCATCGGCACCGCCGGCCACATCGACCACGGCAAGACCTCGCTGGTGCGGGCGCTGACCGGCGTCGACACCGACCGCCTCAAGGAAGAAAAAGCCCGCGGCATCTCCATCGATCTCGGCTTCGCCTATCTGCCGGCGCCGGACGGCGCGGTGCTCGGCTTCGTCGACGTGCCCGGCCACGAGAAATTCGTGCACAACATGCTGGCCGGCGCCACCGGCATCGACTTCGTGCTGCTGGTGATCGCCGCCGACGACGGCGTCATGCCGCAGACCCGCGAGCATCTCGCCATCGTCGATCTGCTGGGAATTTCGCGCGGCGTCGTCGCGCTGACCAAGATCGACCTCGCCGCGCCGTCGCGGCAAGCGCAAGTCATGGCCGATATCGGCTACCTGCTCGCCGGCACCGGCCTCGACGGCGCCGAGATCGTCCCGGTCTCGACCGTGACCGGCGACGGTATCGAGGAATTGCGCGGGCGGCTGTTCGAAGCCGCGCAGACCATAAAGGCGCGGGCGGCCGCGGAGCGCTTCCGGCTTGCGGTCGACCGCTCGTTCACCTTGGCCGGCGCCGGCACGGTGGTGACCGGCACCGTGCTGTCGGGCGCGGTCGCGACCGGCGACCGGGTCACGATCAGCCCGCCGGGCCTTTCGGCGCGCGTCCGCTCGATCCATGCGCAGAACCGGCCGACCGAGCGCGGCGTCGCCGGCGAGCGCTGCGCGCTCAATCTCGCCGGCGACGGCATCAGCAAGGATGCCATCGCCCGCGGCGACGTCGTGCTCGATCCCGAACTCAACGCCCCGACCGATCGCATCGACGCGAGCTTGCGCCTGCTCGCCACCGAGCAGAAGCCGGTGACGCAATGGATGCCGGCGCGGCTGCATCACGCCGCGACCGAGGTCGGCGCCCGTATCGTGCTGCTCGGCGATACGCCGCTTGGGCCGGGCGGCGAGGCTTTCGTCCAGCTCGTGCTCGACCGGCCGATCGCGGCCGCCGAAGGCGACCGCTTCGTGCTGCGCGACACCACGGCGCAGCGCACCATCGGCGGCGGAAAATTCCTGGACCTGCGCGCGCCGCAGCGCAAACGGCGCACGCCGGAGCGGCTGGCGCAATTGCAGGCCCATGCCGTCGCCGATGCCGAGCCGGCGCTGGCGGCGCTGCTCGCCGTCGCGCCGCACTACGTCGACCTTACCGCCTTCGCCCGCGATCGCGCGCTGAGCGAAGCGCAGGCGCAAGCCATTTGCGAACACCTCGCCGCGATCAAGGCGCAAAGCGCCGACCGCGCCTTCGCGCTGTCGGCGCCAGCATGGCTCAACTTCAAGCGCGGCCTCATCGCCACTCTGCAAAGCTTCCATGGGGCGAACCCAGACCTGCCCGGCATCGGCCTCGAGCGGCTGCGCCTGCAGCTGCAGCCGCGCCTGCCGGCGCCGGCATTTCTATCGATCCTGCAAGGACTTGTGCGAGGGAAGGAAATCGCGCTCGACGGCGCCTGGGTGCGGCTTGCCGGCCACGAGATCCGCCTCACGCAAGAGGACGAAAGGCTTTGGAGCAAGGTCGCGCCGCTGCTCGGCGGCGCCGAGCGGTTCCGGCCGCCGCGCGTGCGCGACATCGCGACGCTCATCTCCCAGCGCGAGGCCGATATCCGGCGCCTGCTCAAGCTTCTCGGCCGCATGGGCAAGGCCGACGAAGTCGCGCACGATCACTTCTTCCTGCCCGACACTGTGGCCGAGATGGTCGACATCGTCGTCGATCTCGGCGCCGCGTCGGCGAACGGCCAGTTCACCGCGGCGCAGTTCCGCGACCGCCTCGACAACGGCCGCAAGGTTGCGATTCAGATTCTGGAATTCTTCGACCGCCACGGCGTCACCTTGCGCCGCGGCGATCTGCGCCGCATCAATAAGCACAGGCTCGACCTGTTCCGCACCGCCGCGGCTCAGGCGGGCGGCGACGATGCCAATTCAGGAAGAGACTCGTCCCCGGTGGGGCGTCCGGACTTCAAATCCGGGAGGGGCCGCGAGCCGGTCCTTGGTGGGTTCGACTCCCTCTCTCTTCCGCCACGTTTGGGAGCAAGCCGGCGATGACGCCCGCGCCGTCGTTTCTCGACGAGCTCAAGCGCGCAACCGAGCACACCACGGCGGCGGAGGACGATTTCCGCCGCGAGGTCGCCCAGCGCATCAAGGCGCTGGAAAGCGAGCGGGCGTTCTCGTTTCGCCGCTACAATCTGATGCGCGCCATCGCCGAGGCGGTGGCGAGCGCCGAGAGCGAAGAAATCGCGGTCGCGGGCGCCACCGCGATCTTGCGCGCAAGGCTCGGCTGGACCAGCGACAGCGAGGCGCGCGCCGCCGTGGTGTCGCGGTTCGCCCCGGTGGCGCAGGCGATGTTTGCGAGCTTGGCACCGCCGCCGGCCGACCAAGGGGCGCCCCCTGCTCCACCCGACGTGGTCGCCGCGCTCGCCGCGTTCGAGCGTTGGTACGCCGAAACTCATCCGCAGCCGTTCTGGATCTTGTTCGAGACCTACATGCCGGAGACGCCCGTTGTCGACTTCTGAGCCCGACACGCCAGCGACCGACTTCGACCGCTGGCTTGCGGAAGAGTTCGCCGCGACCGGCGCCTTCACCGCCCTGGTGGTCTTGGTCACCATCGGCGAAACCCAAGTTCTGCCGCTGTGCTCGACCTATCTCAACGTCATCGGCACCGAGACCGATTGGAACGAGATCGTGATCCTGTTCGCCGGCTCGGGACACGACTGGCATGGCGCCTCGTTCTTTGCGGCGACGGCGCCGCACGGCGGCCCGCTCGACAATCCGACCGCGCGAGTGAAGCTGCGCGAGCTGGAAGCGCGGATCGACCAAAGCCCGCTGGTGCTCAACGAAGGCCATTTCTTCGACAAGTGGGGCCGCCGCCTCAAGGTCGAGGAGACCGAACTGCAATGAGCGCCCGGTGACCCGCCGCCTGCTCATCGTGTTGATGAACACCGACCCGCGCAATCCGGAAGAGCTCGGCGCGCCGTTCTATTACGCCGCCGTCGCCGCCGCCATGGATCACCCGGTCGACGTGCTGTGCACCGCGACCGCCGGCAAGCTGATGCTCAAGGGCGTCGCCGCCGCCATTCACGTCAAGCCGGGCGATCCGATGACGGTCTACGACTGGATCAAGGAAGCCCACGGCCAGGGCGCGAAGTTCTGGGCCTGCCCCGCCAATCTCGAACTGTTCGGCAAGACCGAGGCCGATCTGATCCCCGAGTGCAACGGCGTGATGGGCGCCGCGGCCTTCATCCAGGACATCATGGGCGACGATTGTCGCGTGCTGACATTCTGAGGTTTTGGCGTTGGCCCATATCCAGGATCACGAGTTTCCGGAGCAGCTCTACTACGACGTCGAGAACCAGATCTGGTACGCGCCCCTGCCCGACGGCACGCTGCGCGCCGGCTTCACCAACTGGGCCGCGGCGCTGATGGGCGAGATTCTGGTGTTCACGCCGAAGCGGCTCAACCACGGCTTCGAGAGGAACCGCTGGTTCGCCATGGTCGAAGGCGGCAAATGGGTCGGCGCCGCGCGCGCCGGCTTCGACGGCACCGTGGTGGCGCACAACGAAGCGTTGGTTCGCAAGCCGGAGCTTCTGACCCGCGACGCCTTCGGCGAGGGCTGGATGCTGATTGTGCGACCGGCCGATGACAACTGGCGCGACGGTTTGGTCACCGGCACCGCGATCGGCCCAATTGTGGAACAGTGGATCGCCGGCGGCGCGTACAAGGAGCGTGCCGGCTGACGCGCGACGATTAGGCGTTTGCGGCTGCAAAAATCTCTGCAATGATGGCGTGGGACCGGGCCCATGCGATCGCAGGACGGGCCGCCACATGCCGAGCGATATGACAAGGGAGGGACTGGGATGAAACCGAATTCGAGGGCGACGTCAGCAAAGCGCGGCGGCAAGGTCGACCGGCAGCGGCGCCAGATCGTCAAGCTGATCGCAGCCAGCGGCGCCAGCGCCATCGCCTCGCCTTGGATGTTCCAGACCGGACGCGCCGCCGCCAAGACCATCAAGATCGGCATGGTGACGCCGGAGACCGGACCGATCGCCGCCTTCGGCGAGCCGTCCAAGTGGGTGGCCGAGGGCGTCGCCAAAGCCCTGGGCGACGGCATCATGGTCGCGGGTGAGAAGCACCCGGTCGAAATTCTCAACCGGGACAGTCAGTCCAACCCGAACCGCGCCTCGGAAGTGGCGGCACAGCTCATCAACAACGACCGGGTCGACATCATGGTGGCCTCGTCGACCTCCGACACCACCAATCCGGTGGCCGACCAGTGCGAGCTCGCCGGCGTGCCCTGCATCACCTCCGACGATCCGTGGCAGGCGTGGTTTTTCGGCCGCAAGGGCGATCCGAAGAAGGGCTTCGATTGGACCTACCACTTCTTCTGGGGCTTCGACATGGTCGCCAACATGTTCGCCGAGATGTGGCTGACGTTGGAGACCAACAAGAAGGTCGGCGTGATGCTGACCAACGATCCCGACGGCGTCGCCGCCAGCGACCCGGTGCATGGGCTGCCGGCCACCATCAAGAGCCACGGCTTCGACGTGCATTATCTCGGGCTCTATCCGCCGCTGTCGGACGACTTCTCCTCGCAGATTGCCGAGCTGAAGAAGCAGAATTGCGAGATCGCCTGCGGCATTTTCAATCCGCCGCAGTTCGCCATCTTCTGGACCCAGTGCGCGCAGCAAGGCTATCGGCCGAAGATCGTCACGCCGCCCAAGGCGCTCCTGTTCCCCACCGCCGTCGAGGCGCTCGGCGACCGCGGCGCCGGCATGTCGACCGAGGTGTGGTGGTCGCACCACCATCCGTTCAAGTCGAGTCTGACCGGCGAGACGGCGCAGCAATATTGCGACGCCTACGAGAAGGCGAGCGGCAAGCAGTGGACCCAGCCGCTCGGCTTCAAGCACGCCAATCTCGAAGTCGCGATCGACGCGCTCAAGCGCTCGAAGAAGCTCGAAGCCGGCGCGATCCGCGATGCCGTCAAGGAGACCAACTACCAGTCGATCGTCGGCCCCATCACCTGGAAAGGCGGACCGACCAATCCAGTGCCGAACGTCTGCATCACGCCGCTGGTCGGCGGCCAATGGGTGAAGGGCACAAAATTCAAGTACGACCTGAACGTCGTCTTCAACAAGACCGCGCCGAACATCCCGCTCGACAACCCGTTCGCGCCGATCAAGTACTCTTAAAGCCCTCCACGCTCGAGAAATGCTGCCGCCGCGCGACAGGCGCGGCGGCAGTCTGTATAAAAGCCGCCCATGGCAGCTCTTCTCCAACTTGACGGCGTGTCAAAGTCCTACGGCGCGCTGAAAGCCGTGGATAGCGTCAACCTCGCCGTCGAAGACGGCGAGGCGCTGGCGGTGATCGGCCCCAACGGCGCCGGCAAGACCACCTTGTTCAACCTGATCAGCGGCGACGTGGCGCCGTCCAAGGGCCGCATCGTCTTCGCCGGCGCCGACATGACGGCAATGGCGCCGCACGGCCGCTCGCGGCTCGGCATCGGCCGCTCCTATCAAATCCCGCATCCGTTCGCGAATATGAGCGTGTTCGAGAACCTTTTGGTCGGCGCGATCTATGGCGGCGGCAAAAGCGAGCGCGACAGCTACGGGCGCTGCTGCGAGGTGCTGCGCGCCACCGGCCTCTACGACAAGGCCAATGTGCCGGCGCGCACGCTGACGCTGCTGCAGCGCAAGCGGCTGGAACTCGCCCGGGCGCTCGCTATCGAGCCGAAGCTTCTGCTGCTCGACGAGATCGCCGGGGGCCTGACCGAGTTCGAATGCGGCGAGCTGGTCGAGACCATCAAGGCCATTCACGCCCGCGGCACCACCATCGTGTGGATCGAGCACATCGTCCATGCGCTCCTTTCGGTCGCCAGCCGGCTGATCGTGATGAACTTCGGCCAGATCCTGGCACAGGGTGAGCCGCACGGCGTCATGGCTGACGCCAAGGTGCGCGAGGTCTATATGGGCATGCCGGTGTCATGAGCCTGCTTGCCACGCACAATCTCGCGGCGTTCTACGGCGACTTCCAGGCGCTGTTCGACATCAATGTCAGCGTCGAACAGGGCGAGACCGTCGCCATCATCGGCGCCAATGGCGCCGGCAAGACGACGCTTCTCCGCGCGGTCGCCGGTGCGCTGCCGACGGCGCCCGAGATGGTGACGTTCGACGGCGAGCCGATCGGCCATAAGACGCCACACGACATCGTGCGGCTCGGCATCGTCATGGTGCCGGAGGGCCGCCGGCTGTTTCCGAGCCTGTCGGTCGAGGAGAACTTGCTGCTCGGCGGTCACAGCGAGCGTAAGGGGCCCTGGACGCTGCAGCGGGTCTACGACCTGTTCCCACGACTGCGCGACTTGCGCCACCTGCCGGCGCCGGCGCTGTCGGGCGGGCAGCAGCAGATGGCGGCGATCGGCCGCGCCTTGATGGCCAATCCGCGGCTTCTGCTCTGCGACGAGCTGTCGCTCGGCCTCGCGCCCGTGGTCATCCGTGACATCTACCAATGCCTCGACGCCATTACCGCCGAGGGCACCACCGTCGTCCTGGTCGAGCAGGACATCAACCGCGCGCTCGACGCGTCGGCGCGATTCTATTGTTTCCAGGAAGGCCGCCTGGCGCTGACCGCGCCGACCAAAGACTTCGACCGCGCCGCGCTCACGGCGGCGTATTTCGGATTGTGAGGCGGCGCCATGGAATGGCTCAACATCCTGATCCAGGGCAGCCTGCTCGGCGGCA
>Ga0335081_10014875_pt1 | contig 12592 bp, 13 predicted proteins | sample Lox_Sample_35_FD_206713 | JGI IMG/M metagenome (GOLD analysis project Ga0335081, IMG submission 206713) | Soil microbial communities from Loxahatchee National Wildlife Refuge, Florida, United States - Lox_Sample_3.5 | ecosystem: Environmental > Terrestrial > Soil > Wetlands | place: USA...
CGAGGTGATGTTCTTCGTCGCCTGGTTCTGGGCGTTCTTCGACGCGAGCCTTTTTCCCGGCTTTGTTAACGAATATACAAGGGCCGAATTCACGGGCGGGACATGGCCTCCCAAAGGCATCGAGGCGCTCGACCCCTGGCGTTTCCCGCTCCTCAACACGCTCATTTTGCTGACCTCAGGTACTACCGTGACCTGGGCCCATCATGCTCTGCTGCACGACGACCGTTTCGGCCTAAAAGCAGGGCTGATCCTCACAATTCTACTCGGCGCTACTTTCACGGGTGTTCAAGCCTACGAATATGCCCACGCGCCTTTCGCCTTCAAAGGATCGATCTATGGCTCGACATTTTTCATGGCGACGGGATTTCATGGTTTTCACGTGATCATCGGGACGATCTTCCTCACTGTTTGCCTTGCGCGGGCTTTTGCTGGGCAATTTACGAGAAAGCAACACCTGGGCTTCGAATTCGCAGCTTGGTATTGGCACTTCGTCGACGTCGTCTGGCTGTTCCTATTCGCCTGCATTTACGTTTGGGGGTCTTGGGGCGGTGTGATCGAGCGTTGAGACACTCGCCTGAAGGACAAAGGAGCGGCTTTTCACCGCCGCCCTGCCTTTTTTGTATGCGCGGCGCTGAGGCGTGATCCCGATGAGTTGGCGGCAACTCCACTCAAAGCCGAGGAAAATGGATGGATCGTAAGGCGGAATATCCGCCGCAGTCGCCGTTCGTCTGTGGTCTCAGGGGGACCTGCCCGCGTTGTGGCAAGGGCAGTATCTTCTCGGGGTTCCTTGCGCTTGCACCACGGTGTAGCAGTTGCGGTCTCGACTTTGGTTTCGTCGATTCGGGGGACGGCCCGGCGGTATTCGTCACCCTTTTTGGTGGCTTTATCGTGCTTGGCGTGGCGTTATGGACGGAACTCACATATGAACCGCCGCTCTGGGTTCATCTCGTGGTTTTTCTCCCCTTAGCTTTGATTGTTTGCCTGGGTCTTCTGCGCCCCCTTAAGGCAACACTCATTGCTTTGCAGTACCGGAACAAGGCGGAAGAGGGGCGCCTAAGAGATTAAAGTCATGCCGCGCCAACACGTGAGCCTTTTCTGGCCTGCTGTTTCCACCTGCGTGGCCATTGCCATTCTGCTGTCGTTAGGCGTCTGGCAGCTCCACCGCCTCGAGTGGAAAGAAGGGCTCATCGCAAGGATCGAGGCCCGGGCAAACACCGCACCGCAACCCCTGCCTTCCATCGAGGAATGGCCGAATCTTCGCCCTGAGGACTACGAATACCGCCATGTCACCCTCACCGGAACGTTCAACCACGGCCAGGAAGCGCTCGTATTCCAGCCGTCGGGCGGAGCTGCGGGGAAGGAACCTGGCTACCTTGTGCTTACGCCTTTAGGACTCAAATCGGGCGGCTATGTCATCGTGAACCGCGGTTTCGTGCCGATGGACCATAAGGAGCAAAGCAGCCGACTCGCCGGCCAACTCCAGGGCGAGACCGAGGTCACCGGCCTTATGCGCCAGCCGGAGACGCGTGGCTTTTTCACTCCCGCTGATGATCCAGCGGCTGGGCACTTTTTCACCCGCGATCCGGGCTTGATCGCAAAACATTTTGGTTTGGCCCCGGCAGCGCCCTTTAGCATCGACGCCGATAGCACGTCCTTTCCACGAGGCTGGCCGAAGGGTGGCGCAACCACACCCAACCTTCCAAATAACCATCTTGCCTATGCTTTAACCTGGTTCGGCCTCGCCTTGGCAGCCCTCGGCGTCTTCGCCGCCTTCGCCCGGCAAAGACTCGGAGGAGCCGGCCAATAAGCTCACTTCAATGTGGAAAGAGAGCCTGCAACAACTTAAATTAGGGGATGGGCGAGAGCGGCCGAAGAAAGCTGAGGCTCAAACTCTAAAGGCCGCCCTGTGCCGGCCGTCACTTTCGCGGATTCATGTTAGATAGACAAAATTCGGGCCGCCGCGCGGAAAGATGCAGGTTTAGCAAGTGAAATACATTTCGACACGCGGTGAGGCGCCTTCGGTTCTGTTCACAGAAACACTTCTTGCTGGCCTCGCGCCGGATGGAGGCCTTTACTTGCCGCAAGCCTATCCCCGACTCTCTCGAGAGACCATCGCTGGTTTCGCCGGGCGAGCTTACGGGGATGTTGCCGAGACGATCATCGCCCCTTTCCTGGCGGGCGGGAGCGAAATGGGCTCTCTGCGAGAAATGATTGCGGCTGCCTACGAGAGTTTTCGGCACCCGGCTGTCGCTCCCATCACGCAACTTGATTCCAACCTCTTTGTGCTCGAACTCTTTCACGGACCCACGCTTGCCTTCAAGGATCTCGCGATGCAGCTTCTCGCTAAGCTCATCGACCATGTTCTCGCAGCGCGCGGGGAGCGGGCGACCATTATTGGCGCAACCTCGGGCGATACAGGGGCTGCCGCGATCGAGGCCTTCGCGGGCTTGCCTCAAGTCGATGTCTTTATCCTTTATCCGCATGGCCGCGTCTCGGATGTACAGCGGCGTCAGATGACGACCGTCGAAGCGGCGAATATTCACACGATTGCGTTGGAAGGCACTTTCGATGACGCTCAGGCTTGCGTCAAAAACATGTTCAATCATAAGAGGTTGCGAAACGAACTCAACCTTTGTGGGGTGAATTCGATCAATTTTGCACGCATCCTGTTCCAGACCATCTATTATTTCACGAGCGCCGCCGTGCTAGGCGCCCCGCACCGGGAAGTCTCCTTTGTCGTGCCAACCGGCAATTTCGGCGATATTTTCGCCGGCTGGATGGCCAAGCGTTTAGGCCTTCCGATTGACCGCCTCGTGATCGCGACCAACTCCAATGATATTCTCGCGCGCACGCTCGCAAGCGGACACTATTCTGTGCAGGGGGTTCAGCCGACCCAGTCGCCGTCGATGGATATTCAGGTCTCGTCGAATTTCGAGCGGCTGCTTTTCGAAGCGCATGGGCGGGATTCCGATGTCCTGCGCCGCTTAATGGCTGGGTTGCGGCAATCGCAAGAATTTTGGCTCGAGCCCGGCCCGCTTCAAGCCATTCGCGCGGAATTCGACGCCTATAGCGCTACCGAAGCCGAGACCACGCAAGAGATTGGCAGGTGCTGGCAGGAAAACGGATATCTCGCGGACCCCCACACGGCCGTCGGTATAAGCGCCGCACGCAAGAGCAAAGCGAACAATCTAGCAAGCCCTCTCGTCGTTCTCGGCACGGCGCATCCCGGCAAATTTCCCGACGCAATCGAGCGGGCGGTCGGGCTTCGCCCAGCTTTGCCTGGCAAACTTGCCGGTCTGTCCCAAAGGAATGAGAGATTTTCGATTTTGCCGAACGACCAAAATGAAATTGAAAGTTTCATCCGTGCCCGCACCACGCGTGCGCCGAGGCGGGTTGCCTCATGAGCGTCGAGATTACAACTTTGCCCTCTGGATTGCAGATCGCCAGCGAGCGCATGGCTCATCTTGAAACGGCTTCGCTTGGTGTTTTCGTCGGCGCGGGGTCGCGCCACGAACGAAAGAACGAGCATGGCCTCTCGCATCTGCTTGAACATATGGCGTTCAAAGGGACAAGGCGGCGCTCCGCCCGCGATATCGCTGAGGAGATCGAGACCGCCGGTGGTGATCTCAACGCGGCGACAAGCACCGAACATACCGCTTACTACGCCCATGTCTTGGCTGAGGACGTTCCGCTCGCACTCGATATCCTTGCCGACATATTGACGGAGAGCATTTTCGACAGCGTGGAGCTCGAGCGTGAAAAAGGCGTCATCCTGCAGGAAATTGGCGCAGTCGAAGACACGCCAGACGATCTCGTCTTTGAACTCTTGAACACGACTGCTTTTCCAGATCAGCCAATCGGGCGGCCCATCCTCGGGACGAGAGAACAGGTTTCCGGGTTTGGTCGAGAAGCCATCAGTTCCTATCTCAATGCTCATTATCGTGCCGGCGCGACGGTGATCGGGGCGGCTGGGGCGGTTGATCATGCTGCGATTTGCCACGCGGCTGAGCAACACTTCGCGCGGCTTTCCTCACACGCCAGTGAAATCAGCACCCCACCGGCGCGCTATCAAGGGGGCGACACGCGCTTGCGGCGGCGACTCGAACAGGCACATATTGCGATCGGCTTTGAGGGACAAAGTTACGCACATGAGGATTTCTACGCCTTACAAGTTTTCGCTAGCGCGGCAGGTGGCGGAATGTCCTCACGTCTATTCCAGGAAGTACGCGAAGCACGCGGGCTTGCCTATTCCATTCATGCCTTTCATTGGGGCTATTCGGACACGGGTGTCTTCGGCTTCTACGCCGCGACGAGCGCCCGGGACCTCGGCGAATTGCTGCCCGTCTCCCTCGACTGTTTGGGCCAGGCGGCGCTTGATTTGAGTGACTCGGAAATACGGCGTGCCAAGGCCCAAATGAAGGTTTCCCTCCTCGCGGCACTTGAATCGCCAGGCGCCCGCTGCGAGCAAATCGCCCGCCAATTGATGGCTTTCAACCGGGTCCTTACGCGCGACGAGATCCTCACGGCCATCGATCGTCTGAACGTTGCTGACATCCGCGCCGCCGGTGCGCGAGCGCTCCGCTCGCCACCCACCGTCGCGGCAATCGGTCCAGTGGCAAAGGCTTTTGGTCCTGACCGTGTTGCCGCGCGGTTGCGGGGAATTTGAAGGGTCGGCTTCATGGCTCTCTTCGGTCTCTATCCCCCCTCCCATACCTCAATTCTGCTCCGCGGCGAAGGGGTCTATATGCGGCCGCCTGAAATGAGCGATTACGAAGCTTGGGCAGATGTGCGTGCGCAAAGCCGGCCGTTTTTGACACCGTGGGAACCGACCTGGCCGGGTGATGATCTAACTCAGGCCTCGTTCCGGCGCCGAGTGCGCAGGAACCACCAGGAAATTGCCAATGATGAAGCCTATCCTTTCCTGATCTTCCGTGATGATGACGTCCTGGTTGGGGGCCTCACGCTCGGGCAGGTCAAACGTGGCGTGGTGCAGGCGGCAACCCTCGGATATTGGATCGGCGCACCCTTCGCCCGTCAAGGTTTTATGTCCGCCGCGGTTCGAGTAGCAACCGTCTATGCCTTTGCCACGCTGCGGCTGCACCGGGTGGAAGCCTCTTGCTTGCCGCATAATGAAGCCTCGATCAAACTCCTGGAGCGGTCGGGATTTACCCGGGAAGGTTATGCTCGGTCTTATTTGCGTATTAATGGTGTGTGGCAGGACCATTTGCTATATGGCCTTCTGGAAACAGATCCGGTTCCGCTCCGCGTCAGGCGACCTAACAAGAGATGATCGCCGCGCTTGTCGCGTATCCCTGACAGAGTATTTTGCAAGATAGGTCACGGCCTCCGCATGAGGCCGCGTGGCCCGCCTTGCCGGCCCGCCCGCCAAGTCAAGATCAAATAGATTGCGATGAGCACACAATCCGCTCCAACCCAGAGCATCGAGAATGAGCCTGGCAGCCAGAGGGCAACGAGGATTTGCGCAACGGCGCCTAGAAGCCAAATTGCCCCGCCCCAAGGTGTTGCCAGCCACAAGCCAACGGCTGCGACAAGATCAAAAATCGAAAAAAAAATCAAAGCTGCGCCACGCAAGGCGCTTATGTTATCGAACACCGGTTCGGGCGGTAGCAGGATCGCGCTCCATTGCATAAGACCTTGGACGACCCAAAGTCCCGCAAGCAGACGCATGAATATGACCAAGGCAAGCCCTGCTTGGTTTTCCTCGTCTGCGCGGAGCTCTGGTTCTCCAAGGCGAATGGCGGCTCCCGAATCAGGCGGCAGCGCCATCTTGCTTAACCCGCGCGAAAGCTTCATGGGGAGCAGACTTGCTTGCGAACGTTGAGTTCGCCTTCGTGGAGCGGCGCGAAATAAGAGTCAACCATAGTTGAGTCGACCCTATCGATGGTAGCCGGGTTCCAGTGCGGCCGATTGTCCTTGTCGATGATGACGGCCCGCACGCCCTCGTAAAAGTCATGGCTTCGGGCAATACGCGAAACGATTCGGAACTCGGTTCGTAACGCCTCGTCGATATCAAGCTTGCCGCCAATCTGCATTTGACGCAATGCAATCGCAAGGCTCGACGGCGATTTGGAGCGTATCGCCTCGGCCGCAGAACGCGCGAAGCTGGAGCCGGCATCGCCTGCTTCGTCGAGATTGGCGAGAATGGCGGGAAGAGTTGCCGCAGAGAAACAGCGCTCCATCAGCTCGCTTTGCGGCAGGAGGGCTGAGGCGGGTGGCGGCGCTCTTTCAGCCGCAATTGCACTCTCGATCTCCTCGCCACCGATTAGCCTTTGTGTGAGCCCCGCATGCCGTGCCGAAGGAATATGGGCGCGGGCAACCCCAAATGAGAGCGCATCGCCACAAGTCATTCGACCGGCGGTCAAGGCGAGATAAACCCCGGCGCGGGAAGGCAATCGCGGCAGAAAATAGGTCGCGCCGACATCGGGAAAGAAGCCAATGCTCGCCTCCGGCATCGCAAAACTGAACCTTTCGCCAGCGATGACGTACGAGCCGAGCAAGGAAAGGCCGGCGCCGCCGCCCATCACGATTCCACCCACCAGAGCGACATAGGGCTTTGGATAATGTTTGATGCGGCGATTGAGCTGGTATTCTTCACGCCAAAAACTGAGTTGCTCAGCATGGCGTCCGGCCCTGCCAAGATAGTAGAGGATCCGAATATCGCCCCCTGCGCAAAAAGCCTTATTGCCAGACCCCCTAACCGCGATGCAGCGAACTCGCGTGTCGTTCTCCCACTGGTCCAGTGCGGCCGCCATCTGACGCACCATATTCAAAGTGAGCGCGTTGAGGGCCTCGGGGCGGTTAAGCGTGACAATTCCGCAGAACCCTTCTCTCTCACAAATGATCTCCAGCTCGCTCATGACTTTCCAAGCGCTAGCGAGCTGAAATCCAGCGCAGATGTCATTTGCTGGGCGACCTGCCCACATATTCTCTGACGGGTCTATTTTGGACAGGCCGACTCATTAAGTAGCTCCAGACTGGACATTTCCCCGGCGAGAATGAAGTCACCGTAATCGAGCTTCAGCGCACGCGAAATTCCATTTTCATAAAGGTCGAACGATAAAATATAGCTGGGTGCGCCATCCTTTTGTCCGGTTTCGAAATAGCTGATGGAAACTGGCCAGCGTCTCACATTATCGAGTTCCGGAATATGGACCGCCTTCTCGACAGCGGGATCGGCGATGGCATGTCCTATATAGGTCGTCGTTTCATAGATCTTTTCGCCAGTCTCGGAACCATCATAAACCTTGACTTCGAGTAAGTTCTCCCCTGCTTGTGCAGCCGCTATAATGTGTTTCAAATGTTCGGTCGGAAACACCACCAGGGAATCAAGTTCGAATTTGGCGCGCTTGGGCTTCGTCAAGCTGACTGATAGTCCTCCAGCCGGCGACTTCCAGGCCTTTCCATCGATCAACTCTGGGGCGCCACTGTCTATCGTCGTTTGCATCTTGAAGTCGAAACTTCGACCACCAGCGTCTTCGTAGGTCGCCGAACGCATGTCGGAGACACGGGTAGGACCTTCAGCCGGTTGCAATTCGGTCAATTGCCGGAAATTTTGAACATAACCATCGCAAGCGGAACCCGTGAAATCGAAAGCGATGCGTCCGTGTGCCGCCGTTGGGCTTTTGGTTCCGACCGATTTCGCCAGGGTCAATTCATACACGGCGCGATGCGAGACCAGCGAAATCCCTTTTGTAAAGTCGGGCTTGGCTTGCGGCGGTGGTGCGGGGGTGGCAGTCGCCGCGTGTGTTGCCGCGGCAGTCAAGAGCGACGGAGCGAAAGCGGCAAAGGTCAAGACAGTCGCAAGAGCGAGCTGGAGACGGGCATGAAAAAGCATAAGCAGTGGTTCCTCAACAGGCAACGCGTATCCAACAAATTCACGTCTCAGCCGGAAAACGCGCAATCACAAGCAGACCTGTGAAGGGACGGCCAAAGATCCAATCCTCTCTGGCCTGCCCGACAATGCAGAATCCTCTAAGAACGCACTCGCTTTGAAGATATGCCGCTCTCGGCCTTCCCATGGGGCCGGTTGCCGCACCTCTCTTTAAGTAAGGACCCTACCCAGGGCTTTCCCGAAACACGCTCTTGCCGGAGACGCGGCAACTCGTGGTGACACGCGAGTTTAGGATTTCAAGGTGCCACTGGCAACCCTTCCAAGTCGGCTCGCCTCTTCCCGCTTTACAATCAATTGGTTTTGCGCTTTTGGGAAGGACGACGAAGGTGGGGGGTGTCATGACGGCAGAAGACAAATTGATGGAATTGGGGATTTCGCTTCCCGTTCCCTCGGCTCCGGTAGCCAATTATCTTCCTTTTGTCATTTCAGGCTCGCTTCTCGTTATCTCTGGCCAGCTTGCTTTTGGCTCCAATGGCAAGCTTGACCCGGCCCACACCGGCAAACTTGGCGTGACGGTGTCCCACATTGCGGGACAAGCGGCCGCCCGCCTTTGCGCCATAAACCTTCTCGCGCAGGCCAAGGCAGCTCTGGGTGATCTCGAGAAAATTTCACGCTGTATAAGGCTTGGCGGATTCATCAATGCCGCACCGGGTTTCACTAGCCTCGCAGCTGTGATGAATGGCGCATCCGATTTGATCGTCGACGTCTTGGGCGAGAAAGGCCGTCACGCAAGATCAACGATTGGCGTTGCCGAGTTGCCTCTCGATAGCGCCGTCGAGGTGGAAGCTTTGTTTGAGATCACCAGCAATTGATCGGCCCGATCAATGCGCCAGAGTGGCTGATGGCGCGGCCAATTGCGCATCGGGGCCTCCATTCTAAAAAGTTAGGGCTGGTTGAAAATACGCCTGCTGCCGCCGCCGCCGCAATCAGGAGAAACTATCCCATCGAATGCGACGTTCAACGCACAAAAGACGGCGAAGCTGTCGTATTCCATGATTTCACACTCGACCGATTGATGCTAGCGCAGGGCCGTCTCGACTCTTTCAGTGCGGACGAACTCGGGCGATTGCCCTATAAGGCCTGCGACCAAAGGATCGTCTCGTTGTCGGCCTTTCTCGGGGGCGTCAACGGACGTGTTGCGGTGATCGTTGAGATTAAAAGTCGCTATGATGGCGATATGCGTCTCGCGGACCGTGCCCTCGCTACAGTCGCCGCCTATTCAGGGCCAATCTGCCTCAAAAGCTTCGATCCCGCCATCCTCATCCATCTACGCGCCTCGGGTGCCGCTTGTCCGATTGGCCTCGTCGCACAAGCGCGCTACGACGACGAAGAATGGGCGGGCGTGCCGGCGGAAAAGCGCGCCGGCTTTAGGGATCTCCGGGATTTTCCCCAGGCGCGGCCCGATTTCCTGTCGTGGGCGCTGGATGATTTGCCGCACGCCGTCCCGATGCTCTGCAGGGCAGGACTTGGCATTCCCGTAATGACCTGGACCGCGCGCTCAGAGGAAGATTTGATCCGCGGGCGCATTTGGGCGGATCAGGTTATCTTCGAAGGATTTGAGCCATGATTTAGCGCTCGTTACGTACCACCGGCACATGTCATTTGCGGTTCAAGCGCTCGTTGACGAGGAAGTCGAACGCCCGAACATAAGCCCGATCATCGTCGCCACGGAATTGCGCATCGACGTGAGCGATGTATTGGCCACTCGCCACGTCGGCGACATAAAGATCGACTGAGGAGATCAAAGTCGAAACCTTATGCACAACTGCCAAGACCGCAAGATCGGCTCCGGCATCGCGGGCAACGCCGAGCCAGCATCCATTGCAATTGTAACGCGGCTCCGTTGCCGCCACTCTTGCCGCGAAGGGCGTAAGATCAACGCTGTGATAGCGGCCGCTCTGCTCTAAAAGTTCGGTGAGCTTTGTGGTGGCAAGCATTAAGCGTTCCGCCCGGCCTGGCGTGATCCCCTCCCCGCTGGTATCCCATAGCTCCACCGGGAATATGGCCGTCGCGCGCGCTTCGCTCGCCATCGCTAAGGCGCCCCATGACAGCGCAGCACCCAAAGAGGCCGCAAGGATCGCCGTAAAAACCCTTCGCATAACACCTCCACACGGGATCTTTAAAATGGTTCTTAACGCAGACGACCGATGACCCGCTAGCTTTGCCGATCAGAGACCTTTCGCCCAGCTTCTACCAAATCCCAGCGCGTCTTGAAGATCGTGTCGCAAATCCCGGGCGAACCGAAACCATCGCTGAAGCTGACATTGCTGCGCCGGTGATGCTCGCCATGTGCTTTGCTGGTCACCGCCGCGGCAACCCAAGCAAGCGGTTGTATCCTGGAGCCAGACCCATCGCCCTTTGGCAAGCGGACCGCGAAATCATATCCAGAATGTTCGTAGAGTCCGCCAACCGCACCGAGGCTTGCAACGAGGAGATGGAAGAAGACATCGGCGCCAGCTCCGGCGAGCGCTAAAGGACTGAGATACGGCAGCACAATCTCAAGGAAAAAATCCGCTGGGCTCATGTAGCAGGCGCTAATGCCCTTGCTCGCCCCGGTCGAATGATGAACACTGTGCCCGAGCTTCCGGATCAAACCGGGGCTATGCAGCACAAAACGGTGGAAAACATATTGGACGATGTCATGGCCAACCCCCATAAATAGCATTCCGGCAACAAAATGCAGTGCGCTCAAATGCGGCGCCCCGACAAATGCCAACCCCGCATATTGAAACGCCATCATCGCTGGTAGCAGGACAAACACTTGATTGAACAGCACCCGCGGCAACAGCTGGAAGTAAGTCAACCGATCGCCATTGCGCATCTTGAAAGATGAGAACGTCCCCGTGCGGTCGCTCCACTCGAAGAAGAGCCCGACGCCGTGAAAGACGACCATCTGCATGGCCCAGGCGAGAACGGAGAGCGGTAGCCACCAAGGAAGAAAAGAACCCATTTTACGCAATCCCCATCCTGCCAGCGACAGCGTTCCCCGAAGCTAGCTTTCCGGGCACGCTAGGGCAAACCTTGAGACATATATTGCCGCCATCGCGCGTAGGCGCATAGAAGAAAAAGACGCGCATCAAAGAACGATGCAATTCAATTTTCCTGACAAAAATTTCTTGACAAAGATACCGTGACTTAGAGTCGCGGCTTTGTATCCGCCGGTTACCGGCCGGAAGATTTTTTCAGACCCGAAATAACCTTCAATGGCACAAAGCGTAACGCCAGCCACGCCTTGATTGCAAAGCCGCCGAAAAGCGGTGAGAGTGAATCATAATGTTTGACAAAGGTAACCGCCCCGCGTGATCGCCGCATCCAGCGCGGGCCGCCAGAATCAGGATTTTCACAGTCCATTCGCCACAGCAGCCACAAAAAATGGATCCAAATCCAGCCACGCCCGACGAAGCGTTCGGCCCGCGCAATCAAATGATCGACCAGCACCGCTCTTGCGTTCGCATTGCTATCGCCGTTCCCACCCGGCTCATAGCAAAGAACATGGTTCAATTGGGGTCTTTGTGAATAGATATTGCCGCCGTGGAGGCGATAGGCCGCGACCGGAGCGTCGATCAAGGCGCTGCCACTCACGGCGTTAATTCCGAGGCAGAAATAAAGATCGGTTCCGGTCCTTAGATTTTGCAGTGCGGGATTGTCGGCAAACAGGGCCAGCGCATCGCGGCGAAAGCAATTTGCCGATGTCGGCGACCAAACCCATTGGCCGGTCAGCCCGACGAAGCGAATTGTTTCGAGTACGCCACAGTCAAAATTCTCCGGCGGCCAATTTTGCCCAGGCACATGTCGGTAGGGCCGTGCCGCGCGAGGCTTGATCCCGCGCCCTGTTTGCATCAGGCGATTGAAAGCATGTTCGGTTCCAAGGACCACCTGATTGCCTGAAAGCTGGAGCATATCGCCAGACGTAAATCCCACGTGAATGCGCAAGGATAAATGCACAAAGACATGAGTCTCCACGCAATGCGGGAGGAGAAGATCGTCGGCGTCAAGGAAGATGACGTAAGGGCCCGCCGATGCGGCCAACCCCTCTAAAGCTGCCTTGGTTTGACCGGCATTGTCCGCGCGGCGGATAACTTTCAGGCTCGCGTAACGCCCCTCGATCGCTTGCAACACTGTGCTGGTTTCATCAGTCGAAGCATTATCGACGATGATACATTCGACGTTCGGATAGGTCTGGCCAAATACGGAATCGACAGCGGCGTGCAGGAATCTTCCGTAATTGAAGTTGATGATGACGACACTGACCAGCGGCAGACAAAGAAGGTTCTCTTCAGCGGCAGCGTCCTTTCCCAAAACGTTCTTCACTGCGGGCAGAGACTCGATCGAGATTGTATGCACGAGAAGCCCGTCTCCCGTTTTCTGATCCAAATGAATACCTCCACCTTACCGACTGTGGCGTTCGCAGCCCGTAAGCTAGCAAACATCCGCCTCTCCCCAGGGTACACTTCCGTCCAAACCATCCTGCACGCTTTGCGAGCAACTGGACGCTTCCAGCCTATGCGGATCGGCATTCGGAGATCTGTCTATTCTGCCTCTGCCCTATTGCTCATAATCTCGATAGAGATGCGATCCTTGCATGCCTGGCATTGGACAAATTCCGCAAGATCTCTTTCGATGGAGGACCATCAACCCATAAGGGCCGTGGCCCGACGTCGGCGTACCCCCCTGCCGGTT
>Ga0335081_10014876_pt1 | contig 12592 bp, 8 predicted proteins | sample Lox_Sample_35_FD_206713 | JGI IMG/M metagenome (GOLD analysis project Ga0335081, IMG submission 206713) | Soil microbial communities from Loxahatchee National Wildlife Refuge, Florida, United States - Lox_Sample_3.5 | ecosystem: Environmental > Terrestrial > Soil > Wetlands | place: USA: Florida...
CGAAGTACGGATCCACCAAGTCGCCCCCGCGCTGGACGGTGATGGCGCCGTCCGGACCCTGGTAAGCCGCGAGCTGCAAAGGGGTGCGCGCGGAGGCCTTCCAGCCGAGCGCCAGCCCGAGCGAGGCGAGTGCGATCCGGACGACGGGCCCGCTCACCGCGCCACCCTCCCCTCCTCCCGCGCCCACACCGTGCCGTGCACGCGCGCCTCGGGCCCGGCCACCACCCGCGGGGCGGAGATGCTGGTGGGATGGGCGGAAAGGCCCACCACCGAGGCGCCGCCCAGGTGGACGACCGACTCGCTCACCACCGGTCCCCTCACGTAGCACCCCTCGCCGATGAAGAGCGCGCCCACCGCCACCACCGCCCCCTCCACCCGGGCCCCCGCCCCGAGGTGGAGGGCGGCGTTGCTCTTCAGGCTCCCCGCCACCTCGCACCCCGGTCCGAACCTGAGCTCACCCGAGGTCACGAGGTCGCCCCTGTGGCGGGTCCGGGCGGGAAGCTCGAGGTCCCCCTTCACCAGGTGGCGTCCCCCGCTCGAGGGGAGCGCGGCCAGGGCCGCGCAGGCCGCCTGCGGCGCCGCGCCCGCCGGCGCCTCGGCCGGCGCCTCCTCGCGCTCGCCGAAGACCACGAGCGGCGCGTGCAGCCGCCCGAAGGTGGACCCCGGTCCGAGCAGGATGACCCGCCCGGCGGTCATCCGGCCGCGCGCTTCCAGGTCCTCGCCGGCGCGCAGCCGTCCGCCGGCGTGCGCCCAGCGGAGGACGGCGCAGCCGTCGCCGAGGAGGAGGTCGCCCTCCGCGAACAGCGCGCGGAAGGCGCTCCCGCCCTGGCCGTGGATCGAACCGCCCGAGTAGGTATCGGCCTCGAAGAGACAGCAGCCCGGCAACTGGAGGTCCGCGCGGGTCACGAGGAGGCGCCGGACGGTCTGGGAACGCTCCTCGTCGGCGCTGAGGGCGAAGGCACGCCCCGCCCCCAGGAGGAGGAAGGCGGTGCCGTCCTCGAGCAGGCCCTCGACGGCCTCGCCGGCCCGCGCGGCGTCGAGCCGGCCGCGGAACTGGCGCTCCACGAAGGCGCGGAAGCCGTGGGCGAAGTGGGCCGGGTTGACGTCGTAGGCGCGGACCACCCGCAGCGGGGCGGCGTCCCGCTTGCGCCGCCACTCCACGAGCGCGGGCACGAGCGGCAAGGCCAGGAGCGAGAAGCTCGCGGCGATGAAGAGCGCGGGCCACACGGTCACGCCCGGGCCCCTAGGCCACCGGGGCCGGACGCTGGCGGTAGCGGTCGGTCTTGTGCCAGACGAGCTTGCGGCCGAGGAGGTGGTCGCGCGCGGCCTGGTAGGTGGCGCGCGAGATGGAGACCAGGCTCACCAGGAAGCCCAGGAAGTTGAGGGGGAGGAGGCGCACGCGCTCGCGACTGCCGTCGAGGTGGACGGCGGCCGCGATCTCGAAGAAGGCGGCGAAGTTGCCGAGGGCCCCGTACGACATGAGGGCGAAGACCAGCAGCGCGGCCGAGAGGCCGAAGAGGTCGTCGGTGGGAGCGAAGTAGAACAGCGCGATGGCGATGAACCAGCCGAGCAGCATGACCGGCGACATGAAGTAGACGCCCAGCACGAGCAGCCCGTCGACGCGCTCGCGCCAGGTCACCGTGCGGGAGCGGAGGAGGGCCCCGGCATAGCGGACCGCCGCCTCGTTGTGGCCCTTGGCCCAGCGCATGATCTGCCGGACCCGGACCGGCCAGCTCTCCGGGACCTCCTCGTAGCACTCGGAGCGGTTCTGGTAGGCGGTGCGCCAGCCCTGGATGAGCAGGCGGTAGGTGAGGTCGGTGTCCTCGGCGAGCGCGTCGTCGCGCCAGCCGCCCACCGCCTCCAGGGCCGCCCGGCGCACGCCACCCACCGTACCCCCGTACTGTGGGACGAGGCGCAGGTTCATGCGGGCCTGCTGGTCGACCTGGTATCCGCCGGCCCGCTCCATGTCGAGCAGCCGGGTGAGGAGATTGCGATCGCAGTTGAGCGGCACCACCCGCCCCATCACCGCGCCGGTCTCGGGATCGAAGAAGGGGGCGGCGAGCTGCTTCAGGAGGCCGCGCCCGGGCACGTAGTCGGCGTCGAACACGATGAGGATGTCGCCCGAGGCGAGCGCGGTGGCATCCTTCAGGGCGGCGGCCTTGCCGGGCTTGCCCTCCCGGCGGTGGAAGGCCCGGATGCGGCCGGGGAAGCGGGCCACGAACTCGTCGACGATCTCGCGCGTCCGGTCGGTCGAGCGGTCGTTCACCGCCAGGATCTCGAGCCGGTCGCGCGGGTAGTCCACCTCGAGGAGCGCCTCCAGCGAGCCGGCGATGACGGCCTCCTCGTTGTGGGCGGCGACGAGGACGGTGACGGACGGCCACTCGGCGGTGTCGACGTCGAGGTAGGGGTGGCGCTGGCGCCCGAACAGGCGGTTCAAGGTGAAGCCGTAGTGCCGGGCGGCGTACAGGGAGATGAGGCCGCAGATCACCCACAGGGCGACCCACAGCGCCCCGGCGACGGCGGAGGGGAGGAGCGTCGCTCCGAGGGCTACCGGGAGCGTGGCCAGGAGGGCGATCATCGCCGTTAGGCCGCTTGGCTCCGGGCCGTGGGGTCGCGGCGCAGGAGCGAGGCGGCGATGCGCGAGGCGGCCTGCCCGTCGCCGTAAGGGTTGTGGCCGGTCGCCATGGCGGCATAGGCGGCAGGGTCCTCGAGCAGCCGGCGCGCGTGGGCCACGATGGCGTCCGCGCGGGTGCCCACGAGGCGCGCCACGCCGGCCGCGATGCCCTCGGGCCGCTCGGTCACCTCCCGCATCACGAGGAGGGGCTTGCCGAAGGTGGGCGCCTCCTCCTGCACGCCGCCCGAGTCGGTGAGGACGAGGTGGCAGCGCTCGAGGAGCGCCACGAACTCGAGGTAGCCCACCGGCTCGAGGAGCACCACCCGCGGCTCGTCGCCGAGGAGCCGCCGCACCGGACCGTCCACCTGCGGGTTCAGGTGGACGGGGTACACGATGCACAGGTCCGGCACCGAGCGCGCCAGGTCGCGCAGCGCGCGACACACCTCCTCGAGGGCCCGTCCGAAGCTCTCGCGCCGGTGGGCGGTGACGAGGACCAGGCGGCGCCCGCGCAGGACCTCCTCGGGCAGGCCCGGGATCGCCACCGGAGCCCGGTGCAACCGCTCGCGCACTACGAGGAGGGCGTCGACCACCGTGTTGCCCGTCACCTCGATGCACTCGGGCGCGAACCCCTCGGCGAGCAAGAGGTCCCGAGCCTGGGTGGTGGGGGCGAAGAGGGCCTCGGCGATCTGGTCGACGAGGCGCCGGTTGACCTCCTCCGGGAAGGGGGAGTCGCGCCGCCCGGAGCGCAGGCCGGCCTCCACGTGGGCCACCGGGACCCGCTCGTAGAAGGCGGCCAGAGCGGCCGCGAAGGCGGTGGTGGTATCCCCCTGGACTACCACCCAGGAGGGCCGCTGGCTTCGGAGGACCCCCTGGAAGCCCTCGAGCGTGCGCGAGGTGACGTCGGAGAGGGTCTGGCCGTCGCGCATCACCGCCAGGTCGAGGTCGGGCACGAGGTCGAATGCCCTCAGCGCCTGGTACAGCATCTGCCGGTGCTGGCCGCTCGCCACGAGCAAGGGCTGGTAGTTCCCCTGCTCGCGCAGCGCGTCGACGAGCGGTGCGAGCTTGATCACCTCCGGTCGAGTGCCGACCACCACCGCCACCCTGGGCTTCTCTCGCACGGTCGAAGACCTCATGGCCTTGGGCAAGGGGGCTCGCTCACCTCGGCGCCGGCCTTCCGCCGCCGGGCACCAGGCGCTCGGGAAAACTGCCCGAAACACCGCATGCTGTACATCCCACGGTCACAGGGGATGTTCAAGTTCCCAGCCTTCACGGCGCGTTACTCGGTCACGCTTCACCAGAAGCCTTCTCCCTGAGTAGGAGGGGTCGAGCGAGGGTGGGGAAAGGTGGGGCCGCGGGGCACGTGGCCGCACGGGAGGCCGCGGTGTCGCTGAAGCCGAGCAGCCCCGGTTGGGAACGTCGGCCCGGACGAGGTTCGGTCCCCCGGCACCGGAACGGCCGGGGCGAGAGCCCTGGCGGCGCCGGGGGCGAGAGGGTCGCGTCGTGCGGCACAGAGGGCGCCCTCCTCGAGGCGCACGGGGTGGCGGGAAATCCAGGGGTCCGCCTCGCGGCGAGTCAGCGCTCCACGGGGCGTCCACGATATCGGCCAAGGGCGGCCTGCCCCCCGCCGAGGCCGCCGAGCCGGAGCCGCTCGCCCGCCGCACACGAGCTCTTCGCAGGAATCCTCCGTCGCGGGCCGCCCGGCGATGGCCGCCAGGGTGAGCGCGGGTTCTTCAGCTGGTCTGGCCCGGTGCGCGCGCTCGCGGCGCCCAGCACCTTTTCGGGAGTTGCGGCTCGGCTGCTCGGCCGGCAGCGTCTCTCCATCCCGGGAGGGTGAAGAATGGTCGCCAAGGCCCTCGCGCACCACGCAGCCTTCGAAGCGCCGGTGCCGGTGGTCGCCTTCACCTCGCGCGAAGCGCTGTCGCGGCTCTTCGACTTCGAGGTGCTCGTGCTATCCGAGGACCCCGACCTCGACCTCGAGGCGCTCGAGAGAGGGGCGCTGCGCCTCGACGTGCAACCGGCGGTGGGCGAGCCGTTCTGCCTGCACGGGATCGTGAGCGAGGCCGAGTACCTGCGCAAGGTCGAGCGGCTCCACCTGTATCGCCTCCGCGCGGGGCCGCACCTCGCCGCCCTGGCGCACCGCGTCCGCAGTCGCATCTTCCAGGATCGAAGCACCATCGACGTGGTGAAAGAGGTGCTGAAGGGGGCGGGCATCGACAGCGCGGCCGTCTCCTGGTCGGTCGCCGCCTACGCCAAGCGCGAGTACATCACGCAGTGGAAGGAGAGCGAGCTCGCCTTCGTCTTGCGCCTGCTCGAGGATACGGGTGTCTTCTTCTGGTTCGAGCACGGATCCGACGGTCACCTCTTGCAGCTGGCCGACGATCAGGCCGCCTTCGAGCCCATCGACGGCGCGCCCGAGCTAAGATGCGTGGACGAGGCGCGCGGCGAGGCCGACGAGGAGAAGGCGGAGTGGGTGACGAGCCCGGTCCTGCGCCTTCGCCCGAGCGTCGAGGTGTGCGAGCAGCGGGCCTGGACGCCGCTCGCGACCGATCGCCCCATCGTGAGCCGCGTCGAGGCTGGGCCGGGCGTGGCCTTCGAGTGCTACGCGTACCCGAGCCGCGCCACCACCCCGCCGGCGCTCAAGCGCGCGGTACAGGACGCGCTGGCGGCGATGCGCCTGTCCCGCGACGAGCTCGACGGGTCGACCAACTCCCCGCGCCTCGCCACCGGACACACCTTCGACCTCGTCGAGGCGGTCCCGGCGCCGCTGTGCCGGACCTGGCTCGTCACCGAACTCGTGCGCCGGTTCGAGGACCCGAGCCTCATGCCCGGCGGCGCGCGCGCGGCGCGCTACCGGGCCGCGTTCCGCGCCATCCCCGCCGAGGTCACCTATCGCCCGCCGAGGGTGGCACCGCGCCCCCGCGTCTTCGGCAAGGAGAGCGCGGTGGTCACCGGCCCGGCTGGCGAGGAGATCCACGTCGATCGCCTGGGCCGCGTCAAGGTGCACTTCTACTGGGATCGCGAGGGCAAGGTGGACGACCGCGCCACCTGCTGGCTGCGCGTGCAGCAGCAGAACACCACGAGCAGCATGATCCTCCCTCGCGTCGGTTGGGAAGTGGACGTGGGGTTCCTGGACGGCGACCCGGACCATCCGCTCGTCCTGCAGAAGCTCTACAACCAGGAGACCATGCCGCCCTATCCCCTGCCGGCCTGTCTCACCCACTCCGCGCTCCAGTCCTCGAGCTCCCCCGGTGGCGGCGGCACCAACGAGATCCGGATGAACGACTCTGCGGGCGAGATGGAGTTCTTCGTCCACTCGCAGCGCGACCTCGCCATCGTGGCCGGGGACGACCTCACCGAGACGGCCGGACGCAACGCCAAGCTTCAGGTCGCCGCCGACGCGACCAGCACGGTGGCGGGCTTCGAGCAGGTGAAGGTCGGCGCCAGCCGCTCGACCAGCGTGGGGGGCAGCCGCCGCGAGGAGATCGTGGGCGACCTCACCACCAGCGTGGGCAGCACCGACGAGCTCGGGGTGGGCGGGCTCTGCTCCCTGACCGTGAAGGGCAGCCAGAAGGAGCAGGTCGGGGCCATCCGCAAGGTCCTGGCGGCCCGGTCCAGCGACACCGTCAATGGCGACCTCAAGGTGAAGGTCGGGGGAGCCCTGACCCTCACCGCTGCCATGCCGATCGTGGAGGCGGTGGCGGGCAACAAGACCGAGATGGTGGGCGGGGTTAAGGTGGAACTCATCGCCAAGGCCAAGGCCGAGCAAGTCGGTGGCAGCAAGACCCTCACCGCCGGACTCGTCAAGACCGATACCGGCAAGGACCTGACGGTCGCGGCCCAGGCGGCGCTGGCCATCACCACCGGCGGGCCGATGGTGGTGAAGTGCGACGGCGACTTCGCGGTGAGCGGGAAGGTCGTGTCGGTGATCGCAGCCAGCGCCACGCTCGAGGCGGGCGGCTCGGCCAAGCTGACGGCGGGCTCCATCACGCTCGAGGGGAGCAGCGTGGGCGGCAAGGCGAGCAACGTCGAGGTGAAGGGCACCGTCGACTACGTGTGACTGCCATGGCGATACGCGCACTCTCCTTCCACCTCGACCTCGACGGCGTCGATACGAGCTCCTGTCGCGTGACCGAGTTCGAGGTCCGCGAGGCGCTCTCCCTGGGCTGCCGGGGCACGATCCTGCTCTCCTGCGAGGCGGACCTTGCCCCCAAGGATCTCCTCGGCAAGAAGGTCCACCTGGCCCTCCGCTCCGGGGGCGACGAGGAGAGGCACTTCCACGGTGTGGTGCTGGCGGCGCGGCGCGAGGCCATCACCAAGGAGCGCTCCGACCTGTGGATCGAGTTCGGGGCCAGGGTGGAGCTGCTGCGCCTGGGCCGTGACAGCCGCATCTTCCAGGCGGTGAGCGCCAAGGAGATCGCCACCCGGGTCCTCGGGGCGATACAGCTCGCCGGGGAGGACCTCAGCTGGGAGCTCAAGGCCGACCCCCCGCGGCGGGACTACACGGTGCAGCACGCCGAGAGCGACGCGCGCTTCCTCGCGCGCCTGCTCGCCTCGGAGGGCATCGCCTTCGCCGTGCGCAACGACGCCGAGCGCGACCGGCTCCACCTCTTCGACGATCTCTCCCGGCTTCCGAGCCTCGAGGGCGACGCCGTCCTGCCGGACCGGGCCACCGTCCCGGGACGGGAGGATACGGTCTGGGCGCTCACCGAGCTCGCACGGGTCACGAGCGATGCGGTGGTCCTGCGCGACTACGACCTCGAGAATCCGGCGCGCGATCTCACCGCGAGCGAGCAGGGGAAGGGGAGCCGCGGGCTGGAGGTGTACCTCCACCCCGGCGGCTTCCGCGCGCCCGGGCGGGGCCAGGCGCTGGCGCAGACGGCCCTGGAACGGGCCCTGGCGCGGTCGCGCGGCTACACGGGTGAGACCGACTGCCTGCGGCTCGAGCCGGGCCGCACCTTCACCGTCGACCGGCACCCGCGCGCGGCGTTGAACCGAGAGCTTCTGCTCGTCGAGGTCGTGCACCGCGCCGACGACCGCGACGGGAAGACCTCCTACGAGAACGCGTTCCGCGCGGTGCCGAGCGATCTGCCCTGGCGTCCGGAGGTGCCGGCCCCACCGCGCGTGGCCGGGCTTCAGGTGGCGTTCGCGAGCGGTCCCGCCGGCGCCGAGCTGCACGGTTCCAAGTTCGGCCAGGTGAAGGTGCGCTTCCCGTGGGACAGGTCCGGGATCAGCGACGACCGCAGCTCCACCTGGCTCCGCGTGGGCCAGTTGGCACTGGGCGGTGCCCTGACGGTTCCGCGCGTCGGCTTCGAGGTGCTGGTCGACTTCGAGATGGGCGAGATCGACCGTCCGTTCGTGGTGGGCCACCTCTACAACGGTGCGGCCCGTCCGCCCTACGAGCTCCCGGCCGGGGCGACCCGCAGCTCGCTCCAGACCGCCACCACCGCCGGTGGTGCCGGGGCCAACGAGCTGCGCTTCGAGGATTCGGCCGGGGCGGAGGAGATCCTGGTCAACGCCTCCTACGACTACGTCAACTCGGCCGAGCACGACGCCGCCGTCCAGGTGGCCGCCAACCACGAGGTCAAGGTGACCGAGCAGAACGAGGTGGCCATCGACGCCAACGAGAACGGAATGGTGACGGGCGACCGGAAGCTCGAGGTGGCCGCCCTCGACAGCTCCGAGGTGGGGGGTGACCTCTCGGTGGGGGTGAAGGGCAACGAGAAGCTGCAGGTCGGCGCCGTCCGCTCCGTCACCGTGCAAGGCGACCTGACCGAGGGTATCCAAGGTTCGCTCACCCGCGAGGTGGGCGCGCTGCAGTCGGTGACCGCCATCGCCGGCATCCAGCGCAAGGTGGCGGGGAGCGCCACCTTCCAGGTGGGGGGGGCCTGGCTCACCACCAGCGCCGCCAGCCTGGCCTCCAATTGTGCGGGCTCCCGCACCGAGCTCGTGGGCGGGCTCAAGATGGTGAAGGCCAAGACCATCGCGGTGGCGGTGCAGGGCGCCCTGGCGGTGACCGCGGCGGCCGAGTTCGTGAAGTGCGGTGGCAACCGCAACGACAGCGCCGCGGTCGTCTCGCTCAACGCCGGGGGAGGGCTGTCGGTCAAGGCCGGCAAGGGCATCAACCTCACCGGGGAGGATCTCGTGCTCCTGCAGATCGGAGCTAGCAGCATCCGCGTCACGCCCGATCAAGTGGTGCTAAAGGGGCCGCAGGTGAAGGCCAGCGGGGCCAAGATCATGAGCTCGACCTCCAGCCACAAGTCCGGGTGACGACCACCATGGCGGACACGACCCATCTCGAGGCTTTGCTCAGCCTGGTCGGCCAGGGGGAGCCCACCCACGTGCACGCCTGGCGCGGGCGGGAAGAGGTCTCCCGCCCCTTCCGCTACGTGGTGGACTTTTCCGGCGTGGACCTCGACGTGGAGGCGGCCCGCGGCGAACGCGCCCACCTGCTCGTCCGGGACGCGCACGGCCAGGAGCGCCACCTGACCGGCCTCTGCCGGGAGGTGGCGGTCGCGGGCCGCGGACCGACGAGCGAGGATGCCAAGGTCCGTTACCGGGTGGAACTCGTCCCCGAGGCCTATCACGTCCTCTCCCTGCGGCGGAGCTGCCGCGTCTTCCAACAGCTGGACGTGAAGGGCATCGTGCGGGAGGTGTGCCGGGAGGCCGGGCTCGCCGATTCGACCTTCGACTGGTCGGGCGTGGAGGGCCGCTACCTCAAACGCGACCTGTGCCTCCAGTACGACGAGTCGGACTGGGACTTCGTGTGCCGGCTCCTCGAGGACGAGGGCATCCATTTCCGATTCGACCACGCCGCCGAGGGCACCACCATGGCCTTCTGCGACGACGCGGGGCGCGCCCCCAAGATCGCCCCGGAGGAGCTCCCCTTCGTGCTCGACCCCGAGGCGGCGGGGGGCAAGGTCGCGCTGTGGGGGCTCAGCGAGGAGGCCCGGGTTGCGGAAGCGACGGCGACGCTGCGCGACTACGACATGCTGAGGCCGGCCCTCGATCTCACAGCCAAGGCGAGCGCCCGGGAGGTGGTGGAGCGCGACTGGTACGAGTGGTCGGGCGGCTACGCGGACCCTGACGAGGGCAAGCGGCGAGCCCGCCTGCGGCTGGACGAGCTCAGGACGGCCTGTGCCGGGGCGTCGGCCCGGACCAACTGTCTCCCCCTCGTCCCGGGGAAGGCGTTTAAGCTGAGCGATCATCCCTGGGCCGACGGGGCCTTTTTTGCGATCGCCCTCGAGGTCGACGTGCGCCTCGAGGACGACGAGGTCGCGGGACCGCTCACCGAGCCTGGTAAGCGGCAGCTCCAGCTCGGTCTCGAGCTAAGCCCGCAGGACGCGTGCTTCCGGCCTGCGCGCATCACGCCGCGGCCGCGCATCGGACTTCAGACGGCGATCGTCACCGGCCCCCCGGGTCAGGAGATCCACTGCGACGAGCACGGACGGGTGAAGGTTCAGTTCCACTGGGACCGCGTGGGGAAGCTCGACGACCACAGCTCGTGCTGGCTGCGGGTGAGCCAGCCGCACACCACTGGCGCCATCCTCATCCCGCGGATCGGCTGGGAGGTGCTGGTGGAGTTCCTGGACGGGGATCCCGACCGGCCCGTCGTGCTGGGGCGGCTGTGGAACCTCCACACGCCACCGCCGGCCCAGCTCCCGGGCGAGAAGACGCAGACGAGCCACAGCTCGGTCTCCTCGCCCGGCGGCGGAGGCGCGAACCAGGTGCTCTTCGAGGACGCCAAGGGGGCCGAGAAGGTGAGCATCCTCGGGCACAAGGACATCGCGGTGACTGCCGCGCACGACGTGCTCGTGAACGTCGGTCACAACTTCACCCGCAAGGTGGGGGGACACCGCAAGGTCCAGGTGGGCACCGACGAGAAGGTCTCGGTCAAGTCGAACCAGGACCACCAGGTGGGCGGCAGCGAGGACGTGACGGTCGGCGCGCGTTCCATCAAGGTCAGCGGCACCGCGACCGAGGACGTGCTGGCGGACCGTTCGGTTCAGATCGGAAGCATGGAGCAGGTGAAGGTAGGGAACCCGGCCGCGGCCGTGGTCCAGCTCCTCGCTTCGGTCGCCGTCGAGGCGGCGGCCGGGGCGGCGGCCCAGGCCGCCAGCCGCGCGCAGGCGGCACTCTTGGGGCCCATTAAGCCCGCGCTGGACGCCGCTCGCCAGGCGCTCGGGAACGCCGCCCCCGTGGCCGGACCGGCCGCGGCGCTCCTCGGACCCAAGGGCCCTGACGCGAGCATGTTCGGGGACGCCGCCGCCAAGCTGGACGCGGTGGCCGGGGGCGCCGAGGCGGCCGGGCTCGCCTCCGGGCTCGTGAAGTCGGTACTCGGCAAGGGCCTGGAGGAGGCCGGCCTCAAGGGCCCGAGCCCCACCGCGGCCGGCGCAGAGGCCGGCGCCGGAGGCGCCGGGGCCGATGCGGCGCCGGCTGGGGCCGACGGCCCGCGCTCGGGGGGAGCTGGCGTCCAGGCGCTCACGGTCGCGGGGTCGATGACGGAGACCGTAGGGGGGCTCTACGCGGTGAACGCGCTGGGCGGGATCTCGCGCGCGATAGGCGGATCGTCGCGCGAGCAGGTGGGGGGAGCTCGGATCGATGTCGCGCGCAAGGGGAAGGCCGAGACCACCGGCGGAGCCAAGACCGAGGCGGTGGCAGGTCTCTACTGGTCGAAGGCCGGAGATTCGATCGCGCTGTCGGCCCAGGCGGTGACCCTCACCTTCGCCGGCACCCAGCGTCAGCGGATCTCGGGCGGCCACAGCGTGTCGGCGCAGGGCGCGGTGAACATCCTCACCCCGCGGCTCAAGCTCGAGGGCGGCGAAGCCATAACGCTCACCTGCGGGGACTCCAAGGTGGTGGTGGACTCCGACGGCGTCTACATCGAGGCCAGCACGATCGTCTACGAGGGGAGCAAGGTCGAAGTGGACCAGGGTGCGTTGGGGACCTAGAGGTGCACGATGAAGCCGGTAAAGCTCATGGAGTGCGAAAGGGCGAGCGGACCGGAGGCGGCGAGTCCCGCCCCGGCGCCGCGGGTGGTCTACCTCGAACCCGCGGTTCAGCTCGGGCGGGTGACCGGGCGCGAGGGCGCGCTTTGGCGGGTCGCGGTGGGCGCCCGCGAGCGGCTCCTCCCCCTCGACCCCTCGGTCGACCCGGCCCTCGTCGAGCAGGCGTGGCGCACGGGAGCGCGGGTGGTGGTGGACGCGGCCGGTGAGCCGTGCGTGGCGGGCGTCCTCCTCGTCCAGCGCGCGCTCACCGTGACGCGGGAAGGCGACGTCGAGGCCCGGGTGCGGCGCTTCCGGGTGCGGGCCGAGGACGAGGCCGTGCTCGCCACCGCGCGCTCCTTCGTACGGGTGGTGGGCGACGAGGCCGAGATCTACGGACAGCGCGTGATCGCCCGCGCTCGCGAAGTCGCCAAGATCCTCGGGCGCCTCATCGCGCTCAACTAGGAGGGATCCCATGCTCACCGTCACGCACATGGAGGCGGCCACCGAGAACCAGCCCCTCCAGGTGGTGGGACTCCCACCCAACGTCTGCCTGGTCCCGGCGCCGCCGCCGCCGGCGGGTCCCATGGGCATCCCGGCGCCCTTTCCCATCATGACGGACACGAGCGACATCAAGAGCCCTGCGCCCAAGGTGAAGCACGAGGGGGGGAAGGTGGCGAACACCGACTCCAGCTACACCGGCATCAAGGGCAACGAGGCCGGCGTGGGGCAACTCCCGCCTGGCATGCCCCACAAGGACATCATCACCTCGCAGAACATGAAGAACGCCTCGGCCATGGTGGGGTGCCCGAACTGTCAGGCGGGCGGTTCGGCGTTCGTATGGGTGGGAAGCCCCGGCTTCGGGAACCACAGCTGATCCCATGGGCGAGCCCGGGCAGACTCCGGTACTCCACGTCAAGGCCGGGGGCGGTGCCCTCTTCGACGCGGCGTGCCGGGCCGCGCTCATCGCCTGCCACATCGATCCGGACAGCTTCGG
>Ga0335081_10014877_pt1 | contig 12592 bp, 9 predicted proteins | sample Lox_Sample_35_FD_206713 | JGI IMG/M metagenome (GOLD analysis project Ga0335081, IMG submission 206713) | Soil microbial communities from Loxahatchee National Wildlife Refuge, Florida, United States - Lox_Sample_3.5 | ecosystem: Environmental > Terrestrial > Soil > Wetlands | place: USA: Florida...
GGAGGTCACCAGGGCGGCGCGCCCATTGCTCCACCACCGCATTCAACCGCTGGCGCAGCGCCAGTTCCAGTCCGGCAGTATCGAGGTTGACGTGCTGGCGCGCGGCGGTATCGAGCAGCGTGCGCACACGCTCCAGGTCCGGCTCGGGCTCGGCCAGTGCCTGCTCGACGGCATTGGAGAGCACGGCTTCGGCGGTGGCCTGCAGCAGTCCCGGCACAGGTGTATGCAGCTCCGCCAGGAACGAGAGCAGCGGCGCGTGGTGCTCGTACAACTGACGGCAAGCGGCTTCGGCATCTTTCAGTGTGGAATCGACAATGCGGCCGAGGATACGGCGTTGCTCGTCGCGGAACAGCGATTTAAGGGAATACGTAGCGCCCTGGAAGCGCTGATCGATCACGTGCAGGCACTCGGTCAGGTCGCCGCTCAGGAAGGCCTGGGCAGTTTCCTGGGCCATGGAGCGGAAGGCGTTCTCTCCGGGGAAGGAACAAATGCTGGCTCTGAGGTTGTGGTCTCCGAAGTGGAGCACGGCGAAGCAAAAGGTAAGCCGCTCGCGGGTGGTGCGGGAGCTGATGCGGGCGCGTCCCAGGGCCAGGCGGGACTTGCCGGATTCGAGCAGCCGCGACTCCTGCAGGTCCAGACGATAGCAGTAGGCGGAGGTGCGTCCGCGATATCCGTTGAACAGTGAGCTGATGGCGTAGTGTGCAGCCACACCCGGCAGGCCCACCACGCCCGGCCGCACGAAGCGCTCATAGACCTTGCGGCCATTGCCCATGCCGGAGATGTTGCTCCACGCCTGCTCGAGGCGCGCCAGGAAGTGTTCTTCGATAGGCGGTCCGAACAGCTCCTCGGCGAGCTGTACGGCGCGGCCCGCGTAGCGCAGCACCTGCACGGTTTCAAGCCCGGTCAGTTCGTCAAAGAACCAGCCGCAACTGGTGTACATCAGCATCAGGTGGCGCTCGATCTCCAGCAATTTCAGGACGCTGACCTGCTCGTCGGCATCGAGTTCGTGCGTCGCATGCCTGGCAAAGAAGGCATTGACGCTGGCGGGCGAGCGGTCGAGCACCGCCGAGATGTAATCGTCGAGCGCCTCGCTGGGATGGCGCAGCAGGTCTCGGACGGCCAGCTCGCAACGCGGCGACAGCTCGTCCCGCAGCCAGTCGAGAGCTTCGCGCAGCGGACGGCGCCAGTGCTGTGCCCATTGCGGATGCTCGCACGAGTTGCAGCCGCAATTGCTCTGCCAGCGCTCCAGGCCATGCATGCAGCTCCAGGAAGTGCGCTGGGCGATCTCCACTTCCTCGGTCGGCGGATGGCTGGCCAGATACTCGCCATAATTGATAATGCGGGCCAAGCGGTTGCGTTCGACGTAATCGAGCGCGTAGGCCAACGCCATGTCGCCGTGCGCATGGTGATGTCCGAAGGTCTCGCCGTCGGTGGCGACGTGCATGAGCTGGACCCACGGACGGCTGTCGTTGAAGCCGCTCAGCAGCCGGTGGGCGAAGTTCTCGCCGTTCAGCAGCAACTTCTCGAAGGCGACCGCGCGCGAGATGGGGCCGTCGTAAAAGAAGAGGGCAAGGGAGCGTCCTGAGGGCAGGTTGCAGCGATAGGGGCGGGTGGGATCGATGCCCGCCCCGTCGAGATGGATCCAATCTTCCCAGGGGCGATGGCGGATGCGCCGCGCCTGGTGCGGCGCCAGAATCGTGAACTTGATTCCCAGCGAGCTGAGGATCTCGAGGGTTTCGACGTCTACGGCCAACTCCGGCAGCCAGCAGCCTTCAGGATCGCGGCCGAAGCGATGCTGGAAATCGCGAATGCCCCACAAGATCTGCCTGTGCTTATGGCGTGAGGTGGCCAGCGGCAGGATGATGTGGTTGTAGGCCTGGGCCAGCGCCGATCCGTGGCCGGAGAAAAGCTCCATGCTGTGGCGGTCGGCTTCAAGAATGCGCTCGTAGGTGCGCGGCGCGTGCTGCTCCAGCCAGGAAAGCAGCGTAGGACCAAAATTGAAGCTGATGCGTGCGTAGTTGTTGACGATCTTGGCGATGCGCCCCTGCCCGTCGAGGATGCGAGCGGCGCCGTTGGGCACGTAACACTCGTTGGCGATGCGCTCGTTCCAGTCATGGTAAGGGGCGGCGGAATCCTGCAGCTCGATGGCTTCCAGCCAGGGATTCTCCCGCGGTGGCTGATAAAAATGCGCGTGGATGCAGAGGTAACGGTCCATGGGTCAGGGGTCTCCAGGAAAAGGCCCGAGCGAGCTGCGGCGATGGGAGGTAGAAAAGACCGAGGGATAGACCCGACTGTGATTTTCCTGCCTGAATTCGTTCACTAGCTCGCTGGCAAGGCTGGCGGAGGGGACCTACCGGCCGTCCTACGCCAGCAACATAGCCTGGCTTTTCTTTCGGGGGGAGAGACTGATTTGGTACCCCGAACTGGGATGTATACTCCGCCCCGCACTCGGGAGGTCCGGGATGAAGGCGCCAAGTCCGCGCAAACTGCTCGATTTCCTGGGCAGGCGCGTGCTCGTAACCGGGGCGGGCAGCGGCCTGGGAAGCGGCATCGCGCTACGCTTTGCCGAAGCCGGCGCCGATGTCGCCGTGCACTATCGCGCCAGCGAAGAGGGAGCGCGCGAACTGGCAGCAAGAATCGGAAAGCTGAAACGCAAGGCGCTGGCGATCCAGGCTGACGTGAGCCGGGCGGGAGACGTGGCGGAACTGGTGGAGAAGACCGTCAAGGCACTCGGCGGTCTCGACGCGCTCATCAACAATGCAGGCAGCTATCCGGTTTCTCCGCTCCTGGAGATGAGCGTGGCCGAGTGGGATGCGGTGATCGCCGACAACCTGCGCAGCGTGCACTTGTGCACGCAAACGGCGGCGCGCTGCATGATGAAGAATGGCGGCGGGGCCATCATCAATATCGCTTCCATCGAGGCCGCGAACCCGGCGTCCGGGCACAGCCACTACAATGCCGCCAAAGCCGGCGTCGTGATGTACACGCGCACCGCCGCGCAGGAGCTGGGGCGCTGCGGAATCCGCGTCAACGCGGTCTCGCCGGGGCTGATCTGGCGCCAGGGCATCGAGCAGGCGTGGCCCGAGGGAGTCCAGGCTTACTTGCGGGCGGTGCCGCTACGACGGCTGGGGCAGCCCGACGACGTGGCCGATGCCTGCCTGTTTCTCGCCTCCGAGGCCGCACGCTGGATCACCGGCACCAACCTGGTGGTGGATGGCGGCATCCTGTCCAACCGGAGCTTTTGAGGAGCTGGCATGAACAGGCCCAATGCTTCGCAACTGATCGAACATCTTGGCCTGGAGCCGCTCACCATCGAGGGCGGCCACTTCCGCCAAACCTACTTCGCGCCGGAATCGATTGCCGCCGAGGCGCTGCCCGCGCGCTACAGTGCGCCCCGGAGCTTCGGCACCGCCATCTACTACTTGCTCACCAGCGAGGTGGATTCGTTCTCCGCCCTGCACCGCCTCGAGACCGATGAGATTTATCACTTCTATCTGGGCGATCCGATGGAAATGCTGCTGCTGCATCCGGGGGGGCGTGGCGAAAGGATCGTGCTTGGGCCATTCATCCTGGGCGGACATCGCGTCCAATTCGTGGTGCCCCGAAGCGTGTGGCAAGGGGCGAGGCTTATCTGCGGCGGCAGCTTCGCGCTGATGGGGACCACGATGGCGCCGGGTTTCGATCCCGCCGATTGGAGCGAAGGCAAGCGGGACGCCTTGTTGCGCGAGTATCCGGAACACGCCGAGCTTATTCGCGCGCTCACGCGGCACTGAGCGCCCGCGCCAAGCTGGGAGAACTCTGTGGATTCGACATCATGGCCAAGCGATCTTCGCTTCACTCAGGATGACCGCCCCGAGCCCCAGACCTAGGGAATACAGCGTCACTTTGCGCGCGGATGCGTCTGATCGTATACCGCCAGCACCTGCTTCATGGAAAGCTGCGTGTAGCGCTGCGTAGTCGAGAGCCGTTCGTGTCCCAGCATCTCCTGGATGGCGCGCAGATCCGCGCCTTCTTCCAGCAGGTGGGTGCCGAAGGCGTGGCGCAGGGTGTGGGGATGAACGTCGGGTGAGAGCCCCTTGGCCACCGCGATCCGCTTGACGATCCGCCCCACGCTGCGCGTGGTCAGGCGCGTGCCGCGCAGATTGACGAGCAGAGCGCGCGTGGACTGCCGATGTTCGGCGAGCTTTTGCTGTCTCGCCGGAAGATACGCTTGCAGCGCGAACCGCACTGCGTCGCCGAAGGGCACGTAGCGTTCCTTGCGTCCTTTGCCGCGAACCAGGATGGCTTCGCCCGACCAGCGCACGTCATCGAGGTGGATGCCAACAAGCTCCGAGTTGCGGATGCCGCAACCGTAGAGCAATTCAAGAATGAGCCGGTCGCGCTCCGCCCAGGACGCCAGCTCCGGCATGTCGCCGTCGAGCACCGCGTTCATCTCTTCGATGGTGGGCACGCGCGGCAGCTTCTTGGGCAAGCGCGGCGTGGCCACCAGCGCCGCCGGGTTCTGCTCGACCACACCTTCCCGCGCCAGCCAGCGATAGAGCGAGCGCACCGCGGCCAGCGCCCGCGCTACTGAAGTCTTGGAGAGACCTTGAGCGTAGAGCTGCGAGAGGAATCCGCGGACGCGCACGTGATCGATCTGCTTCCATCCGCTGTCGCCCACGTATGCGGCGAACTTCCCCAGATCGACGTTGTAGGCCTTGATGGTGTGCGCGGAAGCGTTGCGCTCGCGCAGCGACCGGAGAAAGCGTGTGACCGCTTTCTGAACCGGCCCGGAGGTGCGCGTTTCAGCCACTGTGTGCCTCCGTGCCTCCGTGGTGGACTTTCTTCGCCCGCGGATGGTGCTCGCGGTACACATTCTTCAGCTGGTCGAGAGCCAGGTGGGTATAGACCTGCGTGGTGGAGATGTCGGCATGGCCGAGGATGGTCTGCACCGTCCGCAGGTCGGCGCCGCCTTCGACCATGTGCGTCGCGCAACTGTGACGCAGCATGTGGGGGCTGGCGTTGCGGCCGTTGCGCGAGCTTGCGGCACGCACCCTCTTCCAAACCCACTGGCGGGTCATCCTTCGTGCGCCGCGCCCGATAAAAAGCAGCGGCGAACTCTTCTGCCCGCACAAGTCTTCCCTGCCCTCGGCCAGGAATTCCCGGATCGTCTGGATCGCCGGCATGCCCAGGGGAACAATCCGTTCCTTGTCGCCTTTGCCGCGCACCAGTACGTATCCCAGGTCGAGCTTCAGGTCTTCCAGCTTGACGCCCACGACCTCCGACACGCGCAGGGCGCCGCCGTAGAACGTCTCCAGCATGGCGCGATCGCGCAGCACGATGGCAGCCGTGAGCTTGCTCGTGGCGCCGCCACGCGGCTCCAGCATGGCTGCAATCTCGTCCCGCGCCAGCGCCTTGGGCAACACCTTCCATTGCCGCGGCGTTTCGAGGTTGAGCGTGGGGTCGTGGGTGATGTGGCGGTCGAGCAGCAGGTACTTGTAGAAATGTCGCAAGGCAGATAGCTTGCGCGCCACCGAGCGCCCATCAACATGATTGGAAAAAAGATGGTCAAGAAAGTCGCGCACGTCCTGCCGCCGCGCCGCGGTGAGCGGCCGCTTCTTCAGGAAGCCCGCAAACTGCAAGATGTCGCGCGTGTAGGCCGTGACGCTGAGCGGCGCCAGACCCTTCTCGATCTTCAGATAGTCGATGAAAGAGGCGAGTTCCTGCGGGATGGGCTGGCTGGCGTCCACGCTGCCAGTATGCGCGTTATCGGACGTGGGGATGTTGACGGCAGGGGTACAGCCGGTGCTTGGAGTCGTATGGGGGGGCGCTAGTCAGCAATCTGCTTCGTGCGAGATCGCGTGTCAGGGCCCGAGTTTACTCGTGTCGTTATCGCCACCTCGAGTTCGGGCTTTAGCCCCTGCAAGATTGGTCTGGGCGTTAAAGAACATTGCCTTTCCCCATCGGCTAAAGCCGCTTCCAATGGCGGCCAAACGGCACGGCTGAAGCCGTGCCCTGACACGTGATCTCACACGACAATTGGTCGGTATGATCACCCCGGTGAACCGCATCATAACGACGCAATGCGGACGGCATGCACAATCAAGACGTTTCTACGCCGCCTTTGCCTTCAGCTCCCTCAATAGCTCCTCGGCGTACAGCGCGCCCTGCGGGGTTTCCTCGTGCTTGAAGTAGGCAAACACATCCTTCCCTTCCGCGATCTTCGCGGTAAGCTTCCGCGTCAATTCGCGGCGCTGTTCGGCCGAATACTCCGGCTGGCGAAAGCGGTAGTAGCTGAAATCAGCAGTTGTTTCGTCAGGGACGGTGCGGTCCTCGCTCTCGGCCACGCAGAGCGCGACATTGTACTTGCGCAGCAGGTCGTAGACGGGGTCGGCGAACCACGACTCGTGGCGGAACTCGAAGGTATAACGCGGCGTACGCGGCAGTTGTGACAGAAATTCGTTCAGCAGTTCGACGCCCGCCTTCAGGTTGGGCGGGAGCTGGAACAGAATCGGCCCCAGCTTTCCCGCCTGGTGCAGCGGCCCAACTGACGACATAAACGCGCGCACCATCTCCTCGGCGTTCTTCAGCCGAAGGATGTGGGTGATTTTCTGGTGGGCCTTGACCGCGAACCTGAAATCAGCGGGCGTCGCTGCCGTCCAGTTCTCGAAGGTGCTGGGCGCGACCAGCCGCCGGAAGCTGTAGTTCACCTCCACCGTGTTCAGGCGCGTAGCGTAGTGCGAAAGGAACGACTTGGACGGCAGCTTGGGCGGATAGAAATCCGGTTTCCAGCCCGCGTACGCCCAGCCCGACGTGCCTGCAAAGATCGCCATCAGCGCTCCTGATCTCAGGGGAGCCCACGTCACAAAGGCCCGTAGGGCCGAAGTATGTTAGCCCACCACGGGCCGTGCCGGGCTAACGTATCTCGGGCCTACGGCCCTTGCGGCCCGAACAAAACTCATGCTTTGCGGCGGCGCCGAACTGTCTGTCGCGCGGAGGTCCGCCGCGGGACGCCGCGCGCGGACGCTGTGGCTGTCTTGCTCGCGACGTTGCGTGCCCGACTCCTGGTAGGCGCCGACTGCACGCCGGCTTCTCCTATTGCCCGCAGCTCCTCAAGCGGCGGCAGCTTTTGTTTGAGCTTAAGAACCGGCTCGAATAGGTCGCCCATGCGCTCCGCGCGTTTCAGCACCTGGTCGGAATCAAAGACCAGCAGGCTGGCATCCTTTTTCGCCCAGCACTGCTCGACCTCTTTCCAGGTGACTGGCGTGGAAACTGTGGGCCGCTGCTTGGCGCGCAGCGAGTACACGCAGACCGTGGTCTTGTGGTCATCGTTCTGGCTCCAATCCACCAGCACCTTGCCGACGCGCAGGCTCTTCTTCATGTCAGAAACAATCTGGTCGCGATGCTGGGCTTCGAGCAACCGGGCCAACTCGTGGGCGAAGGGCTTGGTGTCGTCGTAGGTGACGGGCGTGTTCAGCGGCACGTAAACCTGGAGTCCCTTCGAGCCCGAAATCTTGGGAAAGGCCTGCAAGCCGAAGTGAGCGAAGATGTCGCGCACCCAGATCCCCGCCTGGCAGCACTGCACGATGTTCGCGGGTTCGCCGGGATCGAGGTCGAAGACGATCACGGTGGGCCGCAGAATGTCTTTCGCCAGCGAGAGTGGGGTGTGCAGCTCGATGTCGGCCAGGTTCGCTGCCCACACCAGCGTAGCCACCTCCTGCACCATGCAGTAATCCATCCAGCGCTTGTTGCCCTCGCTCCAGACGCGCGCCGTCGTCACCCAGGCTGGCCGATGCTCTGGACAATTCTTCTGGTAGAAGAGTTCGCCATCGACGCCTTCCGGATAGCGCTTCATGGTCAGCGGGCGGCCGCGCAGGTGGGGCAGCAGCACGGGCGCGATGCGCACGTAGTAGTCGATGAGCTGGGCCTTGGTGAAACCCACTTCGGGATAAAGCACCTTCTCCAGGTTGGAGAGCGTCAGGTGCTTGCCCTCGATCTCAACCTCGGTGGTGGTTCGTTGCGGCATCGCTCAATGCTAAACGCGGACTCAAAGCTCCGCACCCGGCCCGGCCCAAGATCTCACATCTGGAGCAAAGCCTCCTACTCATTATGCAAACCGACGCATTTGGTTGCGGGGGCTGCTTACTGCCGGCGATAAGGGCAGGTTGGCGAAGCGAAGGTCTTCGGAGCGGATGAAGTCGCTGAGGCTGGATTTGGTGACGACGAACAGCCGCGCCTGTCGTTTCAGCAGACCCGCGCGGGTGAACTTGCTGAGCTGGGTGGTAACGGTTTCCCGGCTGGTTCCGATAAGGTTGGCCAGGTCTTCGTGCGTCAGGCGTACGTTGATCAAGGTCCCAGCCGCGACCTCCTCGCCGTATTCCTCGCTCAACTGCAGCAGCACTCTAGCGAGGCGATGGTAGGACCAAGTGTGACTGGATTCCGCCAGTCCTCTCTCCACCGTGGCCAAGCGCTTTGAGAGGAGCCGAATGAAGTTCATAGCCAATGTGGGTGCGACAGACAGAAGCTCCAGCAAAGAGTCTTTGGAAATGACCAGGACCATGGAACCTTCTAGCGCAATCGCGGTGAACGGTCGTTTCTCCTCGGAGAGCAGAAGTTCGCCGAAGACTTCATCCGGCTTGACGATGTGCAGGATGGTCTCCCTCCCCTTGTCGGAAAGGGAAATCAGCTTGACCAGGCCTTTCCTCAGCACGCAGAGGCAATCGGCGGTGTCACCCTCGCGGAATATCCGCATCCCCCGGGGAAACCATTTCTCGGTGCACAGGCTGGCAATCTTCCGTGCATCCCGCTGGGAGATTCCCTGGAACAGGTCCAGGGCGGTGACGAAATGCGGCCACGCGCTCTTCGCCATGGCAGGAGCTGGCATGGTGGAGGGGGATGCTAGCACTCATCCGCTTGGGATTCAATGTTTGTCCTGCGGCGTTGTTTTCCTTGAATGCGCCCAGCCTCGAAACGGCCTTCAACCAAGGGAGGAGACTCGGGAGCCGGTCGCCCCTTGCCACACTGATGAGTTCGATCAGGAAGAAAGCCGCCAGGCCGTAGATATAAGCAATCAACAATACGTGCCCGGGTGGTCCGAAGCGGGCGGAAGCGGGAGGGGGCGCTTGAGGGTAAAGGGCGCCGCCAAAGGCCAACGGGGCAGACCAGGCAACCCATGCGGGGTCTAGTGAAAAGAGGATGGCACTATAGACCACGCAGATCACCCCGAATCCCAACAACTCCTTGCGGGTGAAGAGTGGTTCCCTGGGCTGGCGCTTCTCCGCACGCTCCTTGTGCTCTGTCAGGCTCGTCATCCCCAAACTCTTGACTCGAGCCTATGTTAAGTTTGCCGGCTTTTCCGTGAAAGCTTTCACGAGGGCGGGGCAAAGTACCCAGAAGGGTCCCGGCGGGCAAAGTTTGCCTGACCAGCGATCTTCTCGCGATTTGTGAAAGGTTTAACAGATATTGGCAAGGCTTCCACAGACAATCTGCCGGACCTTTAGTCGGGCAGTCCGGCCGGTTCGTAGTGGCCCAACACTTGGAAGCGGAGCCGTGAGAACCCGCCGGCGGGATGGGAGGAAAGGAGCAGATCATGGCAAATGACATCAAGCTCGCGAACCCAGCACCTCTTGGTTTGGGTGGGTTTGCCCTGACAACATTCGTTCTCAACGTTCACAACGCAGGACTGATCGACATAGGTGCCGCGTTGCCGCTGGGCCTGTTTTACGGTGGTCTGGCTCAATTGGTGGCGGGGTTCCTGGAATTCCGTACCGGTAATACCTTCGGCATGACTGCTTTCGCGTCCTATGGGGCGTTCTGGATTGCGCTCGCCGGCATGGTACTGATGGAGATGAACAAGCTGATTAGCCCGGACGCAACCAAGGGATGGCTTCTCGTCACGCTGATCGCCTGGACGATCTTCACCGCCGTCATGTGGATTGGGACGTTCACTCACAACAAGGCCTTGATCTGGGTCTTCACCACACTGGTCATCCTGTTCGTCCTGTTGGATGTGGCAGTGTGGACGGGGAACAAAACCATTACCCACGTCGCTGGCTGGGAAGGGATCTTCTGTGCGTGCACGGCTTGGTATTTGATGGCGGCCCTCATCCTCAACGACAGCTACGGACGAACTGTGCTGCCCATTGGTCCGGTGCAGCAGGCGCGGCCGAAAGCATAGGCCAAGCAACAGGGGTTGCGGGTTCTCCACCGGGTCAGATCACGACCGGGCATCACTCCTGGAAACCTGTGACATCGCATCGAGAAGAACTGGAGGGGGCTCAGAATCTCTAAGGATTTTGAGCCTCTGACAGGGACCTTTAGCCGACACTTCACGCTTCGTGCACCAGCCCACCCTTCTGCCATGGTCCCTAACCGCGCTTACCAATCCCGCGCAATCCTGCAATGCCCTGTCGGCCTGGAACTCGCCCGGGAGGCATCCAGCCTTGCCAAGGAGTCTTACGGCAGCGACATGATGCCTGTGGCGCGATCCGAACTGCTTCGCGCCAGGAACCCCAACATTCTTGCCTGCCTCACCAACGGGGGGGATGAGTTTCTTGGCTATTTCGATGTGTTTCCCCTAAAGCCGGACATCGCTGCACTTTTTCTTTCGGGTCGCCTGGCTACCCGCTGGTCGGGAAAGGCCGACGAACGGATATTTTCCGAGGACGACATCTTCGGGGCCGACGAGATGGATCTGTGTACCAGCCTCTACATTTCCGGAATCGCAGTGCCGCAGCCGGTTACTTATGCGCGCCGGCGAGACGCCAGCATGCTCGTCTGGGGATTCTGGAAATACCTAGAGTTCTTTTACCCACCAAGTCGGCGAAGGGAAGTCTTCGCCGTGGCGGCAACCGGGGCGGGCGAAAACTTGCTGAGAAGGTTTCACTTTTCCGTGCGCGACGAGGAGAGTAAGCAGCCGGATAAGCATCCGCTGTACGTCGTGGAACTCTCTCCTGAGGTGCTTCGTAAAGCGCTCGAGTCTTTGCCGGATTGGAGCGCCTCCTGCCAGTTGAGTTGGGCCGGCAGACAAGAGCCCGCTTAATCTGAAAAGAAAGCATCACGGCCTGGCCGTGGCTCACGATTTGACAGGCCCGCCGTCGAACCAGTAGCGTTCATGCTTCAAGTGCGCTTGAGTCCCACCACCCACTGTCCTCCGGAGGTCTCATGAAACTTTTCCTGCGCAGAGCTCTGCCTGCCCTGCTGCTCCTGCTGATCGTGGTCCCGGCGCTCGGCCAAGAACTGGACTTGGCTGCCTTCGAAAAGCGAATCACCGTCAAGAAACTGGACAACGGCCTGACGCTGGTGGTGCTCGAGCGCCCGGAAGCTCCTGTCTTTTCCTTCTACACCATCGTGGATGCAGGCTCGGCGCAGGATCCGCAGGGAGAGACCGGCTTGGCGCACATGTTCGAGCACATGGCCTTCAAGGGCACCACCAGCATCGGCACCACTGATTGGCCCGCGGAAAAAGCTGCGCTTGCGAAGGTGGAGGAAACCTACGCCGCCTACCGCGCTGAGAGGTACAAGGCGGTGGGCCGCGATGAGCAGAAGGTGAAGCAGCTCGAGCAAGCGTGGAAGGAGGCTATCGCCCAGGCCCAGCAATACGTGATCCCGAACCAGTTTGACGAGGTCGTGGAGAGCAACGGGGGCCGGGGCGTCAACGCCTTCACCGACTGGGATGAGACCGCCTATCACTACTCGCTGCCCGCCAATCGCGTGGAGCTTTGGGCATATCTCGAATCGGAGCGCTTCCTGCATCCCGTGATGCGCGAGTTCTACAAGGAACGCGATGTGGTGATGGAGGAGCGCCGCATGCGCACCGACAGCCAGCCCATCGGTCGCTTGGTCGAACAGTTCCTGGGGGAATCCTTCGTAACCTATCCCTACCACCGGCCGACGATCGGATATGTCGCCGACCTCCATTACTTCTCCGCCACCGACGCCAAGGTTTTCTTCGACCAGTACTACGTGCCCTCAAACATGGTTGTTGCCATCGTGGGCGACGTGAAACCCGCGGAAGTGATCCCGCTGGCAGAGAAATATTTTGGCCGCCTGCCGACTCGTCCGCAGCCTCCGACGGTGCACACTACCGAGCCGCCGCAGGACTCCGAGCGCGACGTCGAACTGCGCGAGACGGCACAGCCGTTCTATCTCGAGGGCTACCACCGGCCGAATTACCGCGATCCGGATGACGCCGTCTACGACGCCATCACCGACCTGATGTCCAACGGGCGCACCTCGCGGCTGTTCCGTGCGCTGGTCCGCGACCAGAAGATTGCGGCGGAAGCGGAGGGTTTCAGCGGCTTTCCCGGCACCAAGTACGCGCACCTGTTCGCCTTCGACGCCGTCCCCCTGCCTGGTCATACACCGGAGGAAATGCGCAAGGCCATCCACGAGGAGATCGAGCGGCTGAAGACCACCTACGTGACCGATGAAGAATTGAAGATGGTGAAGACGCGCGCCAAGGCCAACCTTATCCGCGGCCTCGCCGACAATGCCGGGATGGCTTTTCAGCTCGGCCTCTATCAGCTCCGCTACGGCGACTGGCGGGAACTGTTTCGATCGGTCGATCGCATAGACAAGGTGACCAAGCAGGACATCCGCCGCGTGGCCAACA
>Ga0335081_10014878_pt1 | contig 12592 bp, 11 predicted proteins | sample Lox_Sample_35_FD_206713 | JGI IMG/M metagenome (GOLD analysis project Ga0335081, IMG submission 206713) | Soil microbial communities from Loxahatchee National Wildlife Refuge, Florida, United States - Lox_Sample_3.5 | ecosystem: Environmental > Terrestrial > Soil > Wetlands | place: USA...
TCTTGAATCAGCTGCCGATGAGACAGGAAAGATTACACCCTCTTCCGCGTTTACCAGACTCTTTATCTATCCTGGCCACCGCTTTCGTCGGGTTGATTCACTGATAACTAATTTTCATCTTCCCAGGTCATCCCTCTACTTACTCGCCTGTGCCTTTGCCGGTAAACATTTGATAGAAAAGTCCTACAACCAGGCAATCAGGAATAGATTCCGCTTTTACAGTTATGGAGACTGCATGCTCATATTATAGGTTGGAAAAACGAAATGATTGCCGGAACACCGGTATTTCATCAATCCATTAATCATCTTGACCCCAAGGTACCACGTAGGCCAGAATAACGCATTGTTGATATGCATCATCGATCTATCTTCTTCAGCAGAAACTGGCGTATTGTATTAGCATATATGCTAAAAATTCGTCGCGTACATGTATGACGTATCGATTTGAGATAGTCAAAAGAGACCCCTCATCAGGGGCTCGCCTTGGCAGACTCTATACAGCCCACGGTGAAGTCAATACGCCCGTTTTCATGCCTGTAGCCACTCAAGGCGCTGTCAAATCTCTCGCGCCTGAAACTGTTTATGACCTCGGCACAGAATTGATTCTCGCGAACACTTACCATCTGTATTTGAGGCCGGGACACGAAATTATTGAGAAGCTGGGAGGTCTCCATAGATTCATGAACTGGAGCTCTCCCATTCTTACTGATAGCGGCGGTTTCCAAGTATACAGCCTGGGTACTCTCAGGAAAATAAATGATGACGGAGTAATTTTTAAGTCCCATATTGATGGTTCCAAGCATTTCATAAGTCCGGAACTCGCGATTGAGATTCAAGAAGCTCTCGGCTCGGATATCATGATGTGTCTGGATGAATGTACATCCTATCCTGCCAACTTCAAAGATGCAGAAAAATCCTTGGCACTTACCCTCAATTGGGCGAGGAGATCCAAGACCGCTAAGAAAAATCGCGAGCAAGCATTATTTGGAATCATCCAGGGAGGAATGTATCCAGATTTGAGGCTGCGAGCTGTAGAGGAGCTCTCGCAAAATATTGGTTTTGATGGCTACGCATTAGGCGGGTTGAGTGTAGGAGAGCCTAAAGAAGATATGAAGAACATCACTTCATTAACCACTGCCCTCCTTCCCGATGACAAGCCTAGGTATCTCATGGGCGTAGGAATGCCTGAGGATATTGTAACATGCGTGGACTATGGCATTGACATGTTCGATTGTGTAATACCTACCCGTTGCGCCAGGCACGGATTATTATTTACAAATCATGAAAAGGTTGTTATAAGACACGCCCGATACCGGGATGACGATTCACCTTTGGATGGTACATGCGATTGTTATACTTGCAGAAATTACTCGCGCGCATACCTGAGACATCTGTATATCGCCAAAGAGATCCTGGCTATGATTTTGAATACCATTCATAATGTCCGGTATTTCATGCACCTTATGGAGAGCATCAGGACCGCGATAGAGGACGGCAAGTACCGAGAATTTAAAAATTCTTTCTTAAATAAAACCGATGCAGCTATCAGCCGATAGATTTAATTCAAATAGTTTTCGGGCTTGATGGCTAAAAGCCAAACTGCAAAGAGGAGGACTTGAAATTGACAGATATTGCTTACGCTATGGGTGGTTTCGGTGGAGGAGGCGGCACAGGCGGAGGAGGCGATATTAGTTTTATCGTTATGATGGCTGTTGTGTTCGCCATCTTCTACTTTCTCATGATAAGACCTCAGCAACAGAAGCAAAAAGAAGTCAAAAAAATGCGTGAAAGCATCGCTCATGGAGACATGGTCATAACGGCCGGAGGAATTCATGGAAAGGTGACAGCTTTGACCGATACCATTGTTACGCTTGAAGTTGCCGACAAAGTGAGGATAAAGGTCTCGCGAGAATCCATTGCTACTGTCAGTCAAAAAGCCGTGCAGTAATGATATCTGTTCCCTGCCAGAATGGAGGGATAGTTTTACGTTGCAGCGCATTCTGGAAGGAAATTACATCGCCGTATATTTCCTTTCGCTTCACATGGTACGGAGTCACGGGAAGGATCGCCCGGGCTGAAACTTAGCCCGCAGCAGAGCGGAACCAACTACTGTTTCACAAATCAAAAGGCGACTATGTTAAAGGGGTAAAACATGCTCAAGGGTATCAAGATTCGGGCAGCCATAGCACTGGTGGTTTGCATTTTGGGGTTATTCTATCTTACACCTTCCCTGACAAGGGACCTTCCGGATGTGTGGAAGAAATATTTACCCATGGATAAGATCCGCCTCGGGCTCGACCTTCAGGGAGGAACCCATCTGGTGCTTGAGGTCGACACGGAGAAGGCTTTGGAAAATACCACTGAGCGCCTTGCTAATGAGCTGAAAGAGACCCTCATGAGCAATAGAGTCCGCTTCATGTATATTGAAGGCGCAAAGAAGGCAGGCACCGTATCCTTTGAATTGCCTGACTCTGCATCAAAGGACGCATTTGAAAAAGTGATCAAAGACAATTATCCTGACCTGGAGATAGTCTCATCGGAAATCCAAGGTGGCAGACAAGTTGTCGCTCTCAGGATCAATAACAAACGAGCTGAAGATATCAAGAAGATGGTCGTTGAACAGAGTCTCGAGACTATCCGGAACAGGGTCGATCAATTCGGTATCACTGAACCGGAGATCATTCCCGAGCGAAATGATCGCGTCGTCATACAGCTTCCCGGAATCAAAGATACGGAGCGTGCCAAAAACCTTATTGGAAAGACTGCTCTTTTGGAGTTCAAGCTTGTCGATGAGGAACACAGCATAGAAAACGCACTTAAAGGCAATGTGCCTGAAGGCGATGTCATCGCTTATGAGAACCGAATTGACCGTCAATCGGGACGCAGAATGAATATTCCGATCCTGCTCAAGAATAGAACCCTCCTCACCGGCGGTGACCTCGAAAGCGCGCAGGTAAAGATAAGTGACAGGTTCGGCGAGCCATACGTGGCCATAAAGTTCAATGCCCAGGGCGCAAAGATCTTCGATAAGATTACGGGGGAAAATGTAAAAAAACGGCTCGCTATTATTCTCGATGGTTCTGTTTACTCAGCACCGGTGATTCAGGAGAGAATTTCAGGTGGCGAGGCTCAGATCACCGGATCGTTCACCATGGATGAAGCCAAAGACCTGGCAATAGTCCTCCGGGCAGGAGCTCTCCCTGCACCGGTAAATATCCTGGAGGAAAGGACTGTGGGCCCTTCGTTAGGGCAGGATTCCATAGACAAGGGAATATGGTCTGCGATTATCGGAGGCATACTTGTCGGGGTGTTCATGATAGTCTACTATAAACTGTCGGGAATTGTGGCGAACGTCGCTCTGACCATGAATATAGCCATCATCCTCGGTGCCCTCGCGGCCTTCAAGGCGACATTGACCCTTCCAGGCATCGCGGGTATCGTCCTGATTATCGGTATGTCCGTGGATGCCAACGTCCTGATATTTGAAAGAATCCGGGAAGAGCTACGTGCCGGAAAGACGCCGAGGACATCCATCGAAACGGGATATGCCAAGGCCTTCAGGACTATTTTTGATACAAATGTAAATGCCCTGATCGCCTCCCTGTTCCTCTTCGGCTTTGGCACAGGCCCGGTCAAGGGGTTTGCCGTTACCCTGAGCATAGGGATAATCTCAAGCCTTTTCACCGCTGTCTTTGTAACAAGAATTATTTTCGACTACTTCATCTGGTACAGAAAGATTGAATCCGTGAGCGTATAGCTTTCGAAACTAGGGCACTTTGCAGGTTGATACACTTTTTGATAGGAGACACAAATGGAACTTGTAAAACCGGGAATCAATATCAACTTCGTCGGTAGATTAAAATATGCCGTTATCTTCTCGGTAGTGCTGACAATCATCTGCATAATCTCCATTGTGTGGCGGGGACTGAACTACGGTATCGATTTTGCCGGAGGCACCCTTGTCCAGATCAAGTTTCACAAAGCGACCTCAGCGGACGACATCAGAAAAGTCCTGATTCAGATCGGTATCGATGACAGTGTAATCCAGCCGCTTGGTTCGGATGAAGTGATCATCAGGACAGCAAAGTCGTCTTCAGAGATCAAAGGACTTTCCGCAAAAATCGAGGAGTCATTAAATGCCGCATATGGGAAAGATGCCTTCCAGGTGCAGCGGGTTGAAGTTGTGGGGCCAAAGGTCGGAAAGGATTTAACGCAAAAGGCGATTTTAGCCGTCATCTTTTCCTGGATCGGAATGCTAATCTACATAGCCTTCCGATTCGAATTCCGTCACGCCGTCGGAGGCATCGTGGGCGTAATTCACGATGTCACCATAGTAACGGGAATTTTCTCTATCTTCGCAATAGAATTTACCCTGACCATTGTTGCGGCCCTCCTGACCATCATTGGATACTCCATTCATGATACAATCGTGGTTTTTGACCGGGTGAGGGAAAACGTGAGAAAGAATACGAGGAGAGACCTTCCCACAGTGATGAACGAGAGCATTAACCAGACGCTGAGCAGGACCATTCTGACCTCCTTTACGGTAGTTCTTGTTGTTGCAGTTCTATATATCTTCGGCGGGGCCGTCATCCACGATTTTGCCTTTGCCCTTCTTATAGGCGTTATTTTCGGCACATATTCATCCGTCTTTATCGCAGCCCCCGTAGTTCTCGCATGGGAAAGATATAGGCCTTCGTCGTTGAAAAAGAGGAAAAACCAGTGACACCTCTTGAAATTGCAGGATTAACCGTCTTCATTGCCGTACTGTTCATAGGAATCTTTTCCATAATTTTTGGCATTCCTGGAACAGCCATAATCTTGATCGATGTCATCCTTTATGCCGTGATAACCGGTTTTGAAAGGATTACGATAAAGGTTATTCTGATACTCCTGGTCATGTCTATACTGGCAGAGGGTATCGATTTTTCACTTGGGGTAGCGGGGGCAGCAAGATTCGGAATAACCAAGAGAGTGATCTGGATATCCATAATCAGTGGTTTCATAGGTGCCTTGGCATTGACCCCCTTTTTTTTCGGCTTAGGCACTGCTGCTGGCAGCTTCCTCGGCGGATTTGCCGGTGTACTGGCGGTCGGGCTGATTGAGCAGTCCAAGTTGAAACCTGCATTGAGGATGGGCTACCGCGCCATCCTGGGAAGAGTTGCCGGTACGCTTTTAAAAGGGTCACTTGCTCTCGCAATGGTAGTTATTGCGATATCGAATGTATACTCATGAACGCTTGAAGTTCTTGAAGAGAATCAGGAAGGTTGAATCATGGCCAAACCCAAATCGAAACTGCAGGAATACGCTGAAGCGATCGTCATTGCCATCCTTATAGCGCTCTTTATAAGGACATTCGTCATTCAGGCATTTAAAATACCCTCCGGTTCCATGAAACCAACTTTCGAAATCGGGGACCACATACTTGTGAATAAATTCATCTACGGCATAAAGATACCATTCATCAGAAAAACACTGATCCCCATCAGTGAGCCGAAACGGAGTGACATTGTAGTATTCATTTATCCCGAAGACCGGTCGAAGGACTTCATAAAACGGGTCATTGCCGTAGGCGGTGACACCATAGAAATCAGGAATAAGAAGATTTACTTGAACGGCCTGCCATACAATGACCCCTACGGGGTTTATACGGATGACTTTATAATCCCCGGTTCGATACAGCCTCGTGACAATTTCGGGCCCATCACCGTTCGTCCTGAATCTATATTTGTGATGGGGGACAACCGGGACCAGAGTTACGACAGCAGATTCTGGGGCACAGTTGACCTGAAGGACGTCATGGGCAAGGCCTTTATCATATACTGGTCGATTGCACCCTATAATGAGAAAGACAGCTCCCCATTTGGCAGGGTTACGAGTATGTCTAGCAGAATAAGATGGAATAGAATTGGTAAACTGCCCCGTTAGCGCCATCTAGATAAAAGTTACAGTTTGCTTCATTGAATCTCATAGTATGGCCCGGTCATGAATATTGAAACACGTGCCCCGACCGGTAAGTTCCGAAATGCCGTTTCATCTCTTGGAGCACCCGGCATTAACACGTCGGGAAACTTCTAACCCCAAGAGGTCCCAGCCTGCCATCGTTCCTACACGGACCAACAGAATAGATCATTTTAACTTGATGGATTAAGGAGACTACGGCGGATGCCCAAAACTTTATTGAAGGCATAAAATAGCTTTTTTTCTTTCCATTGATATGCTATGGAATAAACGATGGCTCGGCAGAAATAATATTAAATAAGATATTGCATGCCGAGGCAGCCTTTTAATTTGATCCAGAGAGATTGAAAAAGGATATGAACCAAGAACAGTCATCAGTTTTAAGTCAGCCTTCTCATCATAATGGGAAGGCTTTTTTGTAGTCATCTTTCGAGGTGAAACACGCCGATGGAACAAAAAAAGGTAGTCATGGATGCAGATGGCATAGACAGGTCTCTCACCAGAATAGCCTATGAAATTTTGGAAAAAAACAAAGGTACTGAAGAAATATGTCTAGTAGGCATTAGAACAGGTGGCATCTTCCTCGCCGAGAGGCTGAAAAAGAAGTTGAGCAAGATTGAAGGTGTTGATTTACCTGTAGGCATCCTGGACATTACGCTTTACCGCGATGACCTGCGTCTGACCGATAAGAAGCCACTATTGGGTAAAACAGATATTCCCTTTTCCCTGGATAATAAGAAAGTCGTTTTAGTTGATGATGTCCTCTTCACAGGCAGAACAATAAGGGCAGCTATGGATGCCCTTATTGATTTTGGCAGACCCAAGGTCATCCAGCTTGCTGTGCTCATTGACAGGGGACACCGCGAGCTTCCGATCAGGGCGGATTTCGTCGGCAAGAATCTGCCGTCGTCGTTATGGGAATCGGTCCTTGTGAAGCTCGTGGAGAAGAACGGGATAGACGAAGTTGTCATCCAAGATGACAAGCAGTGAGGAGAGAATACTTAAGAATTTTAAGGAATGTCCAGGCAATCACTTGTTTGAGGTTCCGTTATGAAGCTAACGAAAAAAGACATCCTAGGCATCAAAGACCTGTCTGTTAATGAGATAAATCTAATTCTCGATACAGCAGAATCTTTTATTGAGGTCTCTACAAGAGAAATAAAGAAGGTCCCAACCTTGAGGGGCAAAACAATCGTAAATCTTTTTTTTGAAGCAAGTACGAGGACCAGGACTTCCTTTGAAATAGCGGGAAAGAGGCTCAGTGCCGATACCATAAATATTTCTGCGACGACAAGCAGCGTCGTCAAGGGTGAGACCCTCATCGATACAGCCCGGAACTTGGAAGCCATGAATCCGGATGCCATAGTTATCAGACATAGTGCTGCAGGTGCGCCCCATATGCTGGCCGGGATGGTCAAACAATCCATAATTAATGCCGGCGACGGAGCCCACGAGCACCCAACCCAGGCATTGTTAGACATGATGACTATAAGAGAAAAAAAGGGGACGGTTTCCGGTCTCAGTGTGGCGATCGTGGGTGACATTGCACACAGTCGGGTAGCCCGTTCCAATATCTACGGCCTCACGAAGATGGGATCACGCGTCATTGTGGCTGGACCAGCAATGATGATCCCGAGGGATATTGAGCGCATGGGTGTCACTGTTTATAATAATCTGGAGGAAGCGATTAAAGACGTGGATATTATCATGATGCTCAGAATTCAGTTAGAAAGACAGCAGCAGAAAATTTTCCCATCCCTCAGGGAATATTCCGGTTACTTCTGTCTGAACAAACAGAATATCAAGCTGGCGAAAGAAGGCGTACTGGTTATGCATCCGGGACCAATTAACAGGGGAATTGAAATCGCGCCTGACATTGCCGATGGTCCCTATTCCATAATACTCGACCAGGTGACAAATGGCGTGGCTGTTCGTATGGCACTGCTATATCTGCTCATAGGAGGCCAATGATGAAATTATTGCTCACGGGCGGTAGAGTTATTGATCCATCCCAGAATTTGGATGCGCAAATGGACATCCTGATAGAAAACGGGTGTGTCTGTGAGATAGGGGAAAATGCACACAAGCTCAAGACCGATTCTCGGAAATCAGCGGCCCGAGAAATCAATATCATCGATGTCAAAGGTATGGTTGTGGTGCCGGGATTAATAGATATGCATACCCACCTGCGTGAACCAGGCTTTGAATACAGAGAAACAATTCAGACAGGAAGCGAAGCTGCTGCTGCCGGCGGATTCACGTCTGTCGCCTGCATGCCCAACACCAGTCCGGTAAATGACACCCGGTCCGTAACGGAATATATCATGAGAAAAGCTGCTTCGTGTAACATCGTTAATGTGTACCCCATTGCATCTATCAGCGTGGGATCAGAAGGGGCCTCCCTCACGGAATTCATGGACCTGAAGGATGCAGGTGCCGTCGCTTTCTCAGATGACGGGAAATCTGTGGCAAACAGTGCTCTGATGAGAAGAGCCCTTGAATATGCGTCTTCCCTCGGCATGCCAATCATCTCACACTGCGAAGACAACTACTTATCCCAGGGGGGGTCCATGAATGAAGGGTTTGTCTCCACCGAACTCGGTCTTCAGGGAATTCCCAATATAACGGAAGATGCAATCGTCGCCAGAGACATAATTATAGCCGAGTATACAGGAGCGCTTCTTCATATTGCCCATGTGAGCACTGCTGGCGCCGTCAGACTTATCAGGGATGCCAAGGCTAGAGGTGTAAGAGTGACATCGGAAACAGCTCCCCACTATTTTACTCTTACGGACGAGGCATTGAGAGACTTTGACACATGTGCCAAAGTCAATCCTCCATTGCGCGCTATCGAAGACGTAAGAGCCGTAAGAGAGGGCCTGAAGGATGGGACTATCGATGTCATCGCGAGTGACCACGCTCCGCATGCCTCAACAGATAAGGAAGTAGAATTCGAATATGCTTCATTCGGTATCACGGGGTTGGAAACGTCCCTTGCTCTCAGCCTGCGTCTTGTCGACGATGACATCCTCACGCTTGGTCAGTTGATTTTCAAGATGAGTACCAATCCTGCGGCGATCCTCAAATGTCCCAAGGGGACCTTGAAGATAGGGGGAGATGCAGACATTACCGTGATCGATCCCAACAGGACCTGGACGGTTGACCGCAACAGGCTCCGTTCAAAAGGCAAAAACACGCCGTTTCATGGGCAGACGATGAAAGGGAAGGCCATAATCACAATAATGGGTGGGGAAATAAAATATCAGGATCTGCCATGAACACAAGGATTGTGCATAAGACTACGGCAATCGTCATTCATGCCCTCGACTATGGAGAATCGGACCGTATTATAACCTTTTACTCAAGTGATTTCGGCAAGGTTAAGGGGATCGCAAAGGGCGCCCGTCGAAGCAAAAAAAGATTTTCCAATGCTCTCGAACCAATGTCTTATTGCAACATCATTTTTTCAAAAGGGCGTGGTACGCTCGCCCTCATTGAAGGGTGTGATGTCATAGACCATCATGCAAACATCAGAGGGGATCTTCACAAGACACTGCTCTCCTCATATCTTACCGAGCTCGTCGACAAATTCACACTGGAAGGCAAAAAAAACGTTGAACTATTCAAATTACTGCTGAATTTCCTAGGCCTCGTTGACTCCGGAGTCTGTTCAGAAGTATTGGCACGCTTTTTCGAGATACGCCTTTTAAGACTAACAGGATATGAACCGGTTTTAGATAGGTGCGTGACTTGCAAAAGACCAGTCGGCGAAGAAGCCGTGTATCATTTCACCATGAGCGATGGTGGCCTGAGATGTAATGCGTGCCACCAGAACAATTCCGATTCCCCTTATATTTCTTTGGAAACAATCAGAACACTCCTGTTGGCAAAGGAAGTAAACACGGCAGAAATCAACATGATCGCCTTTTCGGACCAGACGGCCCAAGAATGCAGGGATGTCCTTGTCGGTTTCATTCACTATCTCCTAGGTAAAGAAGTTAAATCATTTCTGGTTCTCAATCATATCCAAAAGATGGGAGTCTTAACTTCCCAATAAACCTTCCTGGGTTTTTCATGTTGACACGCATCTATACCCATGTTAATTAGCGCCGGAAATCGCTCATAATATCAAAGCAAAAGCCACTATGCAACCTAGGAGGGCCAGGTGAACTTTCAGGAACTAATATTCGCCCTTGACAAATACTGGGCAGATTACGGATGTGTCATTCAACAGCCTTACGATGTTGAGGTTGGAGCCGGGACCTTCAACCCTGCCACGTTTCTCAGGGCTCTGGGACCGGAACCATGGAATGTGGCATATGTTGAGCCATCGCGCAGGCCCACGGACGGCAGATATGGAGACAATCCAAACAGGTTACAGCACTATTACCAGTATCAGGTAATATTAAAGCCCTCGCCCATCGATATCCAGGACCTTTACCTTGACTCGCTGAAGAATTTCGGCATAGACCCTCTCGATCATGATATCAGATTTGTTGAAGATGACTGGGAATCACCTACACTCGGCGCATGGGGACTCGGATGGGAAGTCTGGCTCGATGGCATGGAAATAACGCAGTTTACCTATTTTCAGCAGTGCGGAGGCATTGACCTCAATCCCATATGCGGCGAACTTACTTATGGAATCGAGCGCATCGCTATGTATATACAGGAGATAGACAATGTATACGACCTCAAATGGAATGACCAGGTCACCTACGGCGATGTGCACCACAAGGGTGAGGTGGAGTGGTCCTTCTATAATTTCGAATATGCAGATGTCGAGATGCTGCGGAAATTCTTTGATATGTGCGAAGCTGAATCAATAAGGATGTCAGAGAAAGAGCTGGTCCTTCCCACTTACGATTACTGCCTCAAGTGCTCCCACATATTCAACCTTCTAAATGCCCGCGGCGCGATAAGCGTGGCAGAACGCACAAGCTACATAGGCAGAGTTAGAAATCTGGCCAGGATAAGCGCTGAAGGTTATCTTAAGCAAAGAGAGAAGATGGGGTTTCCCCTCCTGGGAAAAGTGAAGAAATAGATACCTGAACATCACAACTCTTTTGAATTCTGCTGGTCAGACTTAAAATTTCAGATTGGAGATGATTAATGGGCAAGGAAATTCTGCTCGAGATAGGAACAGAGGAAATTCCCGCTGGCTTTCTGCCGAAAGCCCTCAGAGATATGGATGAGATAATGCGGAGAGAGCTTTCCAACAAACGGATCCAGCACGATAAAATCAAGACCATGGCAACACCCCGGCGACTTTGCCTTTGTGTTCTTAACGTAGCGAGCAGGCAGGAAGATCAGATTATCGAAAAGGTTGGCCCCGCAAAGAGAGTTGCTTACGATGAGAATGGAAATCCGACCAAGGCTGCCGCCGGTTTCGCAACAGGTCAGGGAATAAGCGTCTCGGAACTCGAGATAGTCGCGACAGAGAAAGGCGAGTATATCTGTGCGCGGAAAAAGATAACCGGAGAAGATACGATGGCCCTGTTGCCGGACATCATGACCAAATTTATAGGATCCATTCCTTTTAGAAAGTCTATGCGCTGGTCGAACCAGCAAACCCGCTTTGCAAGGCCGATACATTGGATACTCGCCACGTATGGCGGTGAAATAATACCATTTAAGATTGAAAATATAGAGAGTGGAGACAGGAGTTACGGCCATCGCTTCATGAGCGCAAAGTCATTTAAAGTAAAAAAACTGAAAGATTATGTGACAAATTGCAAGAAACACTTCGTCATTGTTGATGCTGAAGAAAGGAAGAGGATTATACTTGAAGAGGCTGAAAAAGCCGCAACCGCCGTGGGTGGTAGGCTTTTTTATACAGAGGATCTTCTCGGAACAGTTACATATCTTGTTGAGTATCCAACTGCAGTCTGCGGGAGCTTTGATAAAGGCTACCTCAAACTGCCCAAGGAGGTTCTTACGACCTCTATGATCTCGCATCAAAAATATTTTCCCGTAGTCGATGACAAGGGAGATTTGCTGCCATATTTTATAACGATAAACAACACCCTTGCCCGAGATCCGCAAGTCGTAGCCCGCGGCAACGAAAAAGTAATTCGGGCAAGGTTGGCCGACGCAAAATTCTTCTTCGAAGAAGATCAGAAGACCTCTCTAGACCAGCACTTTGAGAAGCTGCGCCAGGTTGTATTTCATACGCAGCTGGGAACTTCATTCGAAAAGGTAATGCAAATGAGAGAGCTTGCCTCGTATATAACCGGGCACATAAATCCCTCCCTGAAAGATACAGTTGACCGAACAGCCATTCTCGCGAAAGCCGATTTAGAAACACAGATGGTCTGTGAGTTCACCGAACTTCAGGGTATCATGGGAAGGGAATATGCGTTGATAGCCGGTGAAAATCCCGTGGTTGCCAAGGCAATCTATGAACATTATCTTCCCACCGCAGCAGGAGGCGACCTCCCGGAGACCGATGAAGGTGCCATAGTTAGCATTGCGGACAAGCTGGATACCATCGTATCATTCTTCGGCATCAATATGATCCCCACGGGCACGGCAGATCCTTACGCACTGCGGCGACAGGCCATAGGAATCATCAATATAATCTTAAACAAGCGCTATCCCCTAGACCTGAAAACTATGGTCGATAAGAGCA
>Ga0335081_10014879_pt1 | contig 12592 bp, 9 predicted proteins | sample Lox_Sample_35_FD_206713 | JGI IMG/M metagenome (GOLD analysis project Ga0335081, IMG submission 206713) | Soil microbial communities from Loxahatchee National Wildlife Refuge, Florida, United States - Lox_Sample_3.5 | ecosystem: Environmental > Terrestrial > Soil > Wetlands | place: USA: Florida...
CAATTCGCATGGCGGCACGTCATCGCGCTTCAGTACTAATTGCACTTCGAATTCTATCTCCCCCCCGGTAAAAAATGTGGTCATCGCGCGCAGCGGCTCCCAGGCATCGCCGGAGGGCAGGAACGACAGGTACTGGCGCGTGGTCAGCGGGCCCAGCTTGATGCGGGCGCGCGATTGCCGCTCCCATACTTCGTCGCCGGCGATGGCTCCCAAGCCGAGTTGATCGGAGTAAGGGACGCGAGCTTGCATCTGGCACTGGTCGGACGCATCCAGCGAGCGCCAGGCGCCCACGAACTGTTCGATCTCCACGGGCACGTCGAAGTAGCCAGCCAGCACCTGTTCGAGCGCCGCGGCCGAACGCGGTTGCATGGAGAAGAGGCCGCTATAGAACAGAAGCGACTCGTCCGCCAACGCCTGGCGGCGCTCCAGGCCCGGCGTGCCCAGGCCCACGAAGCTCATCAGGTAGCGCGAGAAGCGGTCCTGTTCCTCCCGCTCGTACGCCACGAAGAACCGGTACTTCTCCCATGCCTGGTAGAAAAGGGAGATTACGCGGTGGTTGAACAGGTCGAAGAATTCTTCGGTGGTGTGGTCGCGGGCGCGGAGCCGTTCGCGGATCAGTTCCGTGTAGCAGTAAGGCAGCACTCCCATCGGCCCCGTGAGACCCATGAAGTTCACCTTCATGCGTGCCGGGGCATCGGCGGACCAATCGATCGAGTCAATCTGGCTGGGAGGGAACGAAAGGATGTTGTTCACGCCGAATCGCAGCACTTCGCGGCCGGGATGCACAAAGCGACCCACCGGCTCGCGGTCCGGGGACATGCGATGCATCAGCCGGACGGCTTGAAAGAACTCAAACCAGCCCGGGTGCTCGCGCATTTCCTGGCCGAGAACGGAGCGGCTCACATCAAGATCCTGCGGCCCGCTCGGGGAGGCCATTCCCGCAGCACCTCCTTTCTCTGGCGGACCCTGGCGGTCAACTGGCTGAAGCTATTGAGAGACGCGTACAGCCCCAGGAAATACTCGATAACGCTGGCGAACAGGTACACGCCGCCGCCAACGAACTGCTCTTCATCCAACTCGAGTTCCACGCGGTGGCCCCGCGCGAAGGCGATGCCCTCCTCCGAAACGACGCGCGCGAACTGCCGCCCGCTCTTCAAGCCGATGATGCCTTCCACCGTCTTGCTGGTGTATGCGGAGCCGGAGAAATCATACAGCTTCAGAATCTCCTGCAAGGCCTCGCGGCCTTCGGAAACCAGCGAGAGGTAATTGAGCGACAGGTGCGAGATCAGGCGCCACTGCATGGCCTTGCCAAGCGGCGGGCGGATCGGCAAAGTGGGCTTGCGCAAGGCCACGATGCGCTTGATGGGCGCGCCGGTTTCCAATTCGAAATCCCCGGTCTCGTTGCCGAAAGGCAGACGGGCGGGCAGGTCGCGATTGGTGCAAGTGGCGCGGATGGTGAGCGCGTCGGTGGCGGGACGGGTGGGCCGGAACGACAAGTCCACCAGCGCGATCTCGATCTCGGTGCCGTTGTCGTTGAGCCGTACGGAGGGACGCCGGTTAGCAATCCAGAAAGTCTGCTGCTTGGCTTGCTGTGCCGAGTGCTGAAACGAGTAGAACGGCTGGAACTCGACGATCTCCTGGGGCTGCGGTTTCAGGCTGGAGACTTGATCCACGGAGTACGTCTCCATAGCCAGGGGCCGGCGCACGTCCGGCACGACCGGGTACTCGTACTTTTGCTGGTCGAGCAGGATGGGCTCGGCGGTCTGCGGGAAGAGGTTCACCACCGGCGCGCAGCCCAGCCGGAACGTGTTCGGGGAGACGCCCGTCTCCAGGCGCTGCCGGCGCTCGTCTCCCTCGAAGCGGGAGAACAGAAAGACCAGCTCGGCGTTGCGCTTCAAGCCGGCGCACGCCTCCCGCAGGCCGTTTACATCCACGAAAAAGAACTTGTCGGGGAAAGCGAAGTACTCCTGCAGCAACCGGTAGCCGATCAAGGAACGCCGCGGATAGGGCAGCATGCCTTCGTGTTCCTCGAATCCCACCGGACGCAACGAACCGGCCGGCAGGGTGACAGCCGCCGCCCGCGGACCGCCCTGGCCATCGCGCACCACGATCTGCAGCAGGTTGCAGCAGAGCAGCTCGTAGATGGTGTGGATCAGCGCGCTTTCGCCGTCCAGGAAGAAACGGAGCTGGTCCAGTTCCAGCTTGGCGAACTCCATATCCGGAGCGGTGCAGGCGAGTTCGACGCGCAGCGCGCCGGCCGCATCGGCGGCCTTGAGCGGCGGTTTCAGGCGGTCGGGAGTGGTCCAGCTCGCGCCGGTCACCGCGATCGGCCAGAGCGTGGTGTCGTAGCAGGTCCGGAATTTGCAGGGGACGCCATCCACCGGCCGGGAGTAGATCAACGTGTCGCGCGGAACGGGACAGCCCGTGGAGAGTTTGCCTTTCTGCGGATCCAGGTGGAACTGCACGATGGACATGGACGGGAGCGGCCGGATGAAGTGCGGGTACACGATGCCCAACAGGGCCTCGGTGATCTCGGGAAAGTCGTCGTCGATCTTCAGGTGCACGCGCGCGGCCAGGAAAGCGAAGGCTTCGAGCAGCCGCTCCACGTGCGGATCGTCGCACTTGGAAGGCTCGAGCAGCAGGCGGGAGGCGATCTTGGGGTATTTTTCGGCGAATTGCGCGCCAGATTGGCGCAGGAAGGTCAGCTCGCGTTCATAATACAGCAGCAGATCATCCCGCATTCCGGACCTCGTACCCGCCGCCGTTCAGCTCCAGCACCGTGTCGAAGGAGACCTGCTCGGGAGCCGGGTCCATTACCAGCAACCCCTCGATGCGGAAGCGCAGCGTGCGCGTGCCGGGAGCGCTCTCTTCCAACGGCACGACCCGCACGTTGGCGATGCGCGGCTCGAATATCCTGACGGTGGCCTGCAGAGCGCGAACCAGCTTGCCCCGGTCCTTGGGCGAAGCCAGGCTGAACGATGAGAAATCCGGGAGACCGTAAACATAGAGCGACCGATTCAGCTCCTTCAGGGACTCGTCGGGCGGCTCGGCGATGCGCCAGGTGTTTAGCAGCCACTCCAGGTCGCGGCGCACGGCGTCCTTCAAGCGGCGGACGGATTGTGCGCGGGTGGGCGCCGCTTCCGCCGAGTTCTTGGGATCTTCATCGATCAGCCGGTCGAGCACGGCCAAGGTAACGGAAGTGGCGGTGTCGGCGGCGGGACGGGCCATGACTTATACCGAAAACGCCTGCACCGGGTCCAGGCGGCAGATGCGCTCAAAGATGGCCTGCTTCAGCTTGGCGTCGCCCTGAATCTTCTTGCTGTTCTGCATCAGGAACGTCAGGACGCCGGCCACCATCTCGCGGTCCTCCCATTCTTCCAGCTTGTGATTTTCGATGGCCGCCGCAAGCTCATCGAGCAGCGGCTGGGCGATGGCGTCCTTGCCGGCGCCGATCGCGATTTGCGCGAGCTGCAACTTGCGCTGGAACTTTCCGCGGCCGCTGCGCTGGCGTTCGATTTCGTGGAAAAGGATTTCGAAGGCCTTTTGCGGCTGGCCGCGCCGCATGGCGTCGGTGGCCAGGGCGCGGGGATCCAGAAACTTCTTCTGCCACTGGCGGTCCTGCGAATCCTCGACGACCGGCATGCGCGGCAAATTGGGAGGCGGGGTCGAATCGGGGGGCTCGGCGAGCAGCTCGCGCAGCCAAGCCTGTGTTTCGGGGTTGGCCGCCGGCGTCTCGTCGGTCAAGGTGGCGTCCAGCAACTGCGGCAGGTCGCGGAGCAGCGCGCGCAATTCCGAGCGGATGGCGATGGCGATGGCATCGTAATCGCTGCCCAAAGCGACGCAGGCCTCCACTTCGAAGCGCTGCAAATCGAGCCAGGCGCGGCCGCATGGCAGGGCCATCACGCCTTCGGCGGCTTCCAACAGCTCCTTCCACCTGCCGTTCAGCGCGAAAGCCTTGATCTGGCGGCGCATGCCGGTGGGGGGGGGTTCGAGCGCGGAGGGGTCCGACGCGGCCCGCAACTCGCCCCACCGCAGGCCGCGCAGCATCAGGTACGGCGCGGGGCTGTAGGGTTCGCGCTTGCGCAGGAATTGAGCGGCGCCGGCAACGTTCGAGATCGCCACGCCGCGGTCGCCGGGTTCGGAAACAGCGGCTACGGCATAGTTGAGATCGCCCCCCCCAGCGGCCGCTGCCGTCTCGCCTTCGGCGGCCGTAATCTCCTCGGGAGGCGGCGGAACCTCCTCCACGGGGTCGGGTTCGATCTCGCGCTTCTTCTGCAGAAAACCGTGAACCGCATGGCGGGTTTCTTCGAGAGCGCTTTTCAATCTCCCAAACGAAGGAGCGGCATTGCCGAACTTCTCCCTGCACAGCTTGTCGAGGCTGTCCAGAGCCTGCAAACAGCCATCCAGGCTCTTTTCCGACTCGGCGTAAAAGGCCTTGGGCGTCTCGGCGAATGATTTGTCGAAGATCTCCGGCGCGATCTTGCCTTCCTTCAGAGCGGCGTCCCGCGCAGCTTTCTGCTCTTTTGATTTGGCCTGCTCTTCGTAGGAGATCGCCCGCGACTCTTTGTATTGGAACAGCCCGTAGCCGTCGCGGGTCAAGGCGGTGGTTACGATGGGCACATCCAGCCGGGAGCCGATCCAATCGAGCGGCGCGGCCCGCAGTTCCGCATCGCCATCCTCAATCGCCGGATAGAGTGTGTCCCAGAAGTTCGCGACCAATTCGCGGCACAGCACCAAGCCGTCGAGCAGGCCGTTGAAGCCCTTGGTCTTCAGGAGGGACTCGGTCAGCCACGCCGCCGACTGCAAGTCCTTCGACTGCGTGGCGAGCGTCTCCTGCGTAAGTTTGATGACCACGTTGTGGTCGGCAACCTTGCGTTCGAACTGCCAGGCGCCTTGCGACAGCTCGTCATCCTCGCGCCGCGCTTCCTTGATCTTGTCGTATTGCTGGGAATAGCGCAGATCCTGGCCGCTGGGATTGTCGCCGGGTATGGGCTTGAGGATGTCTTCACGCAGAGGCATCGCCGGCGAACTCCAACATCCGGATCTCGAGCAGCGGCACTTCCTGGCCGTCCACCAGGAACATCTTCTGGCCTATGGGATATTCATGACCTTCTTCGTCGGCCACCCATTCCGTGCTATGCCCGAGCCACACGGGCTCCTCCTCGGATTTCCAGGAGAACGGATAGATGGCCGGGATCAAGACCTCACCGATGTCCTTGCCCTGAAACGAGGGTCCTGTAAGCACGAATGCCGGAGACCAAAGCGTGTCGCGCAGACGGCGCGGCGCTTCCATCTTCAGCGAGGCGATGTGCTGGAAGGGAATCCAGAGGTAGGCGCCGGCGGCGAACACTTCGAGGCGCGCGCCCACCGCCGGGTCCATATCCTGGATGGATTGAAAAGGTTTGCCATTCAATTTGCCGGGCGGCGAAGGAGCCGCGGGCACGGCCGGATACTCCTCCTTGCGAAAAATGTCGTGCCGGGTCTGTTCGGCGTGGAGGGCGGAATAATACAGCACCGCCCCCAGCTCAGCGTCCTTGCCGCCTTGAGACAGAACTGCCAACTGTTTTTCCGCGCGTTGATATTGTCCGGAAAAACAGAGGATCTCAAACAGGAATGTACGGCTGGCGGCATCTGCCGGATGCTCGCGCAGATACGCAGCCAGCGTAGCCTCGGCGGCGCGCACGTTCCCGGCCGCGAGTAGTTCCTTGGCTGTCATGTCGCCGTTCAGGATCCCAGCGCTTTGGGCGCCGCGAAGTTCGGCTTCAGCAGCTCGAGGTCGAATCCTTTGCTGATCGCAGCGTCGAGAGTGCCGTCATCCTTCTCCGGTTTGTAGGCGATCTCGACGGCCTGAAACGCGAAGCTCACCGACTCGGTGGGATTCTCATTGCTGCCGGATAACTGCAGCGAGGTGATGAGAGCGTCTTTCAGATAGATCCGGAAGTAATCGTCCTGCTTGTCACCCACCGGCTTGTCGTAAACGAGGTGGACGTCCTTCAGGATATCGCCGGATGCGCAATGGTCGGCCAACAACGGCGATGTCTTGTCCAGAACCTTCATGACGGTCAGGTTCGAGAAGTCTGCGCGCCCGGCCTTGGCTTCCTTACCGGACGCGCCGGCGCCATATGTCGAGGTCTGACTCACCCCCCAGCTAAACGAGAGAACATCTATGTAATTCGGCTTGCTCGTGCTGGGACCTTGGACTCCGTCGATGTACAGATACGCATTTACTGCCACGTTATTCTCCTTTCTCCTATCGAATCGTCAACATGAGATTGCCGCCCCGAGGGCGGGAAACGGAAGTTTACTTGGCCGGCGCCGGCAGCTCCGCCACCAGGCGCAGCGACACAGTCAGTTCATCCAACTGGAAGTGCGGCCGGAGGAATGCCACGGCCCGGTACACACCGGGCTTGCCGGGGACTTCGGAAACGTCTACGCGCGCCTCGCGCAACGGCCCGCGGGCCTTCATCTGCGGCGAGGCGTTATCGTCCGGAACCACATAACGCAGGATCCAGCGGTTGAGAAACTGCTCGGCTTCGGAGCGCGACATGAAGCTGCCGATCTTGTCGCGCATCATGGCTTTCAGGTAGTGGGCAAAACGCGACACGGCCATGATATAGGGCAACTGGGCCGAGAGGCGGGCGTTGGCGTTGGCGGAATCCGTGTCGTACATCTTCGGCTTCTGGGCGGTTTGCACGCTGAAAAACGCGGCATAGTCCGTTCCCTTGCAGTGCACCAGCGGAACGAAGCCCAGATCGGCCAATTCCTTCTCGCGGCGGTCGGTGATGGGAACTTCGGTGGGACACTTCATGGCCACATCGCCTTCGTCGGTGTAGAAGTTATGCACGGGCAATCCCGTGACCAGGCCGCCGCCCTCCACGCCGCGCATGGCCACGCACATGCCGTATTGCGCAAACGAGTTGGTCATGCGGCTGGCCAGCGCGAACGCCGCATTCATCCACAGATACTTGGAGTGGTCGCTGCCATCCACATGCTCTTCGTAGTTAAAGGCTTCCACCGGCGCCGTGTCTTTGCCGTAGGGCAGCCGGCCGAGCACGCGCGGCAGGCATAGTGCCACATAGCGGGAATCTTCCGTCTGGCGGAAGCTCTTCCACTTGGCGTATTCGGTGGTGTCGAAGATCTTGGCCAGGTCGCGCGGGGCGTCCAGCGACGTGTAGCTCGGCAGGTTGAGCATCTCCGGCGAAGCGGCGGACACAAATGGGGCGTGCGCGGCCGCTGCGACGTTGGAGATCTTCTCCAGCAGTTCGATGTCCTCGGGGTGCTTCGAGAATTCGTAATCGCCCACCAGGGCGCCGAACGGAGCTCCACCGAAGACGCCGTACTCTTCTTCGTAGGCTTTCTTGAACAGCGCGCTCTGGTCAAATTCCGGCGCGCGTTGCAGGTCCTTCAAGAGTTCCTTCTTGCTGACGTTGAGCACCCGGATCTTCAGCATGGTGCCGGTTTCGCTCTGGTCCATCAGGTATTTGATGCCCCGCCAGGTGCCCTCCAGCTTCTGGAAAGAGGGATGGTGCAAGACCTCGTTCAACTGCAGCGAGATGAGATGATCGATCTGCGCGATGCGGGCATTGATCATCATCTCCGCATCGCGGGCGATGGTCATGGAGCCTTCCAGAACCTGCGCGACGAATTCCTTGACGAGGTTCTTGCCGCGTTCCCGGGCGGCCGGTTCGGCGCCGAAGCGGCCCTCATCCACGATCGTTTCCAGCAGACCTTTTTCCTGAACCTGCTCGCCGGCGGTAGCTTGTGTCGACGCCGTCTGTCGCTCAGCCATTGGGTCCCTCCTTCTTTTCCATCTCGCCCTTTACCTTTTCGAGCTTCTCGGTGTTGCTGACGGTTTCGAGCAGCAACTCCTCCAGCTTATCGTTCCCCTGTAAACTGCCGCGCAAATCCGACAGCCGGGTGCGCAAGTCCAGCAGTTCCTTGAGGGGCTTCACCTGGCGCGCGACGTTTTCCGGAGTGAAGTCGTCCATGCTCTTGAAGTGCAGGTCCACTTTCAGGTTGGGCGCGTCGGGTTCCTCGCTCAACTTGTTCTCCACGGCGAAGGACAGATGCGGCTTCATACCTTCCAAAACGGCGTCGAAGTTGTCCGGGTTCACCTCCACGAATTTGCGTTCTTTCAGCTTCGCCAGGGGTTCCTCGGGTTGTCCCGTCAAGTCGCCAAGAACACCGACCACGAAGGGAAGTTCCTTGAGTTCGATGGCGCCTCCGACCTCAACGTCGTAGGTGATCTGGACGCGGGGCGAACGCACCCGGTCCAGTTTGTGCTGCGTGCTCTCTCTTGCCATTTGCCCTCCAACCGTTCGAAAAGATCTTGCTAAGTCACTATATTTCGCCGGTGCGATTTCGTCAAGTGGGGAGAGTCTCAACAACCCTTAATATGCCGAGGTCTGATTTTCTGGACACTTTGTTGTCGCGGCGCCCCGGTCACGGCCACAAGAAGCGCTGCCCGGCAAGTCTGCGAACCACCGCAAGACACTCCCGTTGAACGACTTGGGGGTCGGCGGAGACCTTCCGGGTGAGATCCCGGATCACGTCGCCCAGGCTGCGGCTGCCGTCCAGCGCGGCTATAAAATCCGCCACCGGAGGATCGAGACGCATAGAACCGGGTATACCGCCCGTGAAACGTAGCGCCAGGCCCACCGGCCGCCATCCTCCGTCCACCTGCCGCGATTGTTGATCGAGCCGCGTATCGGGAGAAAGCCTGAGCCGCGCACCCAGTAACTCCTCGTCGGACCCGTGTAATTCCAACAAATCAATGCATGCGAACGCCTGCCACACGGCCTCGCCGAACGGCTGGTTGGGATCGAGCGGCATGTCCTCGATACGCACCCAGTTGTGGCCGGACCGCCGCCGCATGGCCAGCAGCCCGCCCTGAATCTCTTCCACTCCGCGCTGGCGGTAGTAGTCCATCCAGTGGGCAAAAGTCTGCGGACTCGAGCCATCCGGGTCGGTCTGCCGGATACGCTCCCGCGCGTACGCCGCCGTGTCACGAGCATAGCCGCGGAAAACCCAGGCATCGCAGCCGGTCCCCTCCAGCCACTCCCGAATGCGGTCCTGCCAGGATTGCCCGCGGATCTGCACCCACTCGCAAACCATTTGCAGGTAGCCGCCCTCGTTGAGATGGATCGGTACTTCGCGTACTACGCGGCGGCAATATTGGTCCAATTCCATGCCGTTTTCGCAATAGATCTGATCCGCTGAAGGCGTAATAAAAAACGGCGGATTCGTGGCGATCAGGTCGAACCTGCGATCTGCCACCGGCTCGAAAGTATCGCCCGTGAGGCACTCGATATTCGTGACGCCGTTCAGCCAAGCGTTGAACCGGGCGAAGGTTTCGGCGCGCGGGTTCAGGTCCGTGGCGGTCACCTGCTCGCTGTGGTGCGCGGCCAGGACCGCCTGGATGCCGCAACCCGTGCCGAGATCCAGCATCGCGCGCGAAGGCCGGCGGATGGTGAACTGGTGGAGCAGCCGCGTGGTCGGGTTGGGCCAAATCACCAGGTCCGGGGATCTGGCGGCCAGACGCGCGGGAGTATCGGCGGCGAACAAGTACTCGTCGCAGGGCGTTACCATCACGGCCGGCGACAGCGCGCCGTTGTCGCGGGTAAGCATCCCGCATTCCAGCAGCAACGTGAGAACGTCAGCCGGCGCCAGTTCGGCCGCCAACCCGCTATCGGCCGGCTCGCCCAGGTAGAACCAGCGCAGGAGAAGGTTCCGGATGGTAGGTTCGCGGGTACGTTCCAGGAGCAGCGGCAGATTTCCCGAGTTGCGGGACGGGAGTTCCAGTAGCAGCCGGCGGCTTTCGAATTCCTCGTGTGTGTAGTTAGCGTCGCGGAAGAACTCCCGCAGGCGCTGGGCCGCGGCGGGCGAAAGAGGTCTTAACATGTGACAACCAGTGTGCCACGTCCGGCGTGATTCAGGCTTTGCGGCTCACCGCTGATTTTGCTACCTTGGACTCCGATGCGAAGGCTGGAGCCCATAATCTGGACGAAAGGGACGTTCCTCAATCCGCAACATCTGCAGAGCCAGGACCGCTTCCTGGAGGATACCCTGCAATTTGAGTTGCAGGCGCTGGAGTTCCGCCCCTGGGGCTTCCGGAGTCTGCGCCTGGACCAGGCGGCGTTGGCGGCGGGCGCCTTGGCCCTTTCGGAAGCTTCCGGCATCTTTCCGGACGGGCTGCTGTTCGACATCCCGCAATCCGACCCAGCGCCGCCCGCTAAGCCGCTCGCCGATCATTTCGACGCGGAAACACAGAGCGTGGACGTGTACCTGGCGGTGCCGAGCTACCGGGACCAGGGCTTCAACGTGGCCAGCGCCCGCCGGGACGCCGAGACCCGGTACCGGGCCGATGTCGAGATGCTCCGCGACGAAAACACCGGGCAGGCGGAAAAGCCGGTGCTGGTGGCCCGCAAGAATTTGCGTTTGCTGGTGGAATCCGAGAACCGCGAAGGCAGTTCCGCTTTGCGCGTCGCCAGAGTCCGTAAGAGCGCCGCCGGTTTGTTCCAGACGGACCCCCACTTCGTGCCGGCGCTGCTCGATTTCGAAGCCAGCGATTACCTGGTCTCCATCGCGCGGCGCCTGGTGGAAATCATGGCGGCTAAGAGCAGCGAGCTGGCCGGGTCCCGGCGCCAGAAGAACCAGAGCCTGGCCGACTTCACATCCGCGGACATTCCGCGCTTTTGGCTCTTGTACACCGTGAACTCCGCCCTGCCGGTGTTTCGGCACCTGTTCGAAACCCGCAAAGGGCACCCGGAGGCTTTATACTCGGCCATGCTCGCGCTGGGCGGCGCTTTGAGCACCTTTTCGGTGAAGATACATCCGCGCGACCTTCCGCCATACGACCACGACGATCTGGGCGCGTGCTTCACCGATCTGGATGAGAAGCTCCGGTTCCTGCTCGAAACCGTCGTGCCGGCCAATTATGTCTCGCTGCCTCTGAAGCTGGTGCAGCCGTCCATTTACGCGGCTTCCATCGATAACGACAAATATCTTCAGCAGACCCGCATGTATCTGGCCGTCAGCTCCGACGCCAGCCAGGCCGATTTGATCGCCAAGGCGCCCCAGTTGATCAAGGTGTGCTCAGCCGACGCTATCGAACACCTGGTCCAGAGGGCGCTGCCGGGTGTCGCGCTGACACACGTACCCACGCCACCGAGCGCCATCCCGATCAAGCTGAATTATCAATATTTCGGCCTGAGCCAGAGCGGCGGGTCCTGGGAAACGGTGGTGCGTGCGCGGAACCTGGCGGCGTATGTGCCGGGCGACTTCCCGAATCCGCAACTGGAACTGATCATCGTGCTGCCGCAGGCCGGTTAGGCTAACGGGCCAGCGCAAAAATCACGATCAGAATGACCGCAAGCAAAAACAGTCCGCCCAAGATCAGGACCAGCGGCAAATTCGACTTCCGCGGAGCAGGTAGAGGCACCGCTGCCTTCGGCTCGGCCGGTGGTGGAACGGCCGCCGGCCGCGAAGGCGCGCCGAACATCCGCGTGAATTCGCTGGGTCCCGATGCGACAGGCATCGGGGCTCGCGCCGGCTGCCTCGAGAATGCGCCCGTGGCCGCGCCTCCCTGTGGCAACGGCGCCTCGGGAGGCGGCGGCGTAGCGAGGGCTTCGGAGGGCGCCGGTTCCGACGCGAACATGCGGGTGAACTCGCCCGGCGGTTGCAGCGACTGCTCGGGGGCAGGCGGGGCAGAATAGGCGGGGGGAAGCGGCGTTTCGGCGCGATCGCCCTGCTGCATCATGCGGGTAAACTCACCCACAGGCTTTGGCACCGGCGGTGGTGCTTGCGGAATCGCCGCCGGCTGGGCGGCCAGCGGCGATTGCATCATGCGGGTGAACTCGCCCGGTCCAGCGGGCGGCGGCGGCGGTGGCGGCGGTTCCGGCGGCTGCGCGGGGCGGGGCATGCTGGCGGCCGGCGCTGCTGGCGTCTGTTTCATAAACAGCCGCGTAAACTCGCCCGGTTCTGCCGCGGGCGGAGCGGGCGGTTCAGCGGGCGCCGGCTTAGCGGCCACCGGTTCCGGCTTCGGCACCGCTGGAGCGGCGGGCGTCTGTTTCAGAAACAGGCGCGTAAATTCGCCCGGTTCCGGTGCCGGCGCAGCGGTCGGTTCCGCCTTTGGCGCTGGCGGAGGCTCTTTTCGCGTGGGAATCGCCATCGTCAAGGTGGGTGTTTCCTCAGGCGATTGTGGCGGACGCCGGGCTTCCTCGGGCTTCATGGATTGGAAGAGGCGCGTGAATTCCCCGAGCTCGGGCGTGCCCGCTGGCGGCGCTTCACCCGCCGCCGGGACTTTCCAGACGCCGCTTTTCGCGGGACTGGCGGGTGGCGCGGGAGATGCCTTTGCCATCGCCATCCATTCGCGCAGATTCAAGTTCTGCGGCAGGACTTCGGTCACCACGTAGGGGATGCCGTCGTGATCCCCTTGGTCCAGCACGGTCCGCCGGTGTTCCGGGGGAAGCTTGTCGATGGCCGCCAGCAGCTCCCGGACATCCGGCGTATCCCCGCCCGAGAGGAGATGCACGAGCACATCACGGCCCGAGGAGATTTCTTTCGCCGGTAAGGTGATTTCCTGGCCGCCGCT
>Ga0335081_10014880_pt1 | contig 12591 bp, 13 predicted proteins | sample Lox_Sample_35_FD_206713 | JGI IMG/M metagenome (GOLD analysis project Ga0335081, IMG submission 206713) | Soil microbial communities from Loxahatchee National Wildlife Refuge, Florida, United States - Lox_Sample_3.5 | ecosystem: Environmental > Terrestrial > Soil > Wetlands | place: USA...
GGCTGGTGGGCGCTGTAGGATTCGAACCTACGACTTCCACCGTGTGAGGATGGCACTCTACCGCTGAGTTAAGCGCCCACTCTACGCGGCAAATCCATCATAGCACACGACTTCCCGGCCATTTCAGAGCCTATGCACATTGCGCCTGCACCCGTTGGCGCACCCGTTCCGGGACGATTTTCTCCAGCACCGCACCCTGGGCCTCCAGCTTCTCCTTGGTGAAGCTGTGAGTGTAATGCGCCAGCATGTTCAGGTTCGTCGCTGCGGTCAGCCCGTTCCCTTGCGATGAGTTCGTTCACGTCGTAGCCGTAGGGTCCGTAGCCGTGGAAGGCGTTCTCGTCGAACAGGCGCTTGATCCCGCATCTGAGGCACACCTGGTACGAGTGGTCTCCCTCCCGGACCGGCCAGCCCAGGTCCGTATGCCAGCAGCCGCGCAAAAGGAACGCCCCCACGCGGCCCGCCCAGACGACGAGCAGGCCGAGAGGCCGCGGCCCTCGCTGCCAGTGGTACTTCTTCTGGCTCGCGTTTGGCATCGCAGCCCCCTCGTCCATTAACAACGCACTGGTTTGGTCATTAATTATTGGGCTCCATTTGCGGCAACAACCGGGGACGTCTGGTCTGCTTCGGTCACCTTCCGCAAACTAGGCCAGCCAGCTTGCATCAGCACGTCGGCGTCGTTGGCCTGGTGCGGGTAGAAGCGGGTGGTTTCCACGTCGGCGGGCTGCACCTCGATGTCGCTCCGGCGGTTATAGGCCAGCCAGGTCGCTCGGGTGTTATGTTTCTTTGAGTTGTCGTTTAAGGTATTCTCCGCTTCCAGTTGCTGCACGGTGGCCGCGTCCAGTTCCTGGGTCTTGCCCATCGCTTCGACCAGGATCTTGTCCTCGGGGACGCCATGCGCAACCAGGAAGGCCTTGACTACCGCCACGCGGCGTTCGCTGAGTTCCTGGTTGTACTTCTTGCTGCCGCGCGGATCGGCGTGCCCGCGCACCATGATCTTCGCGTCCGGTGTGCGCTCTGCGTAGATCGAAAAAACGCTCGCCACTTTCATCAGCCGCTCCTGCTCGCTGGCGACCAGTCCAGCGTCCGGATGTTTGCGATCCGGGTAGCCAGTGGGGAAGAACACGCTGAGGATGTAGGGCTCGATCATGCCCGTGATCTTCACCTGAGCGGTCTTGGAGTCGGAGCCGCCGCAGACGTTAGTGGCAGTCAGCGTGTAGCTCTTGCTCTCACTGATGGGTCCGGTCACCTGATTGGGCTTTGGTGTCAGCTTTTCCTGGCCGCTGGCCGCGACCTTCCCGATCGGATCGACCGAGATCGAGTCAGCGTTAGTCGACGTCCATTGCAGCTCGGACGACTCTTGCGTCAGCACCTTGTTGCCAACCTTCAGGTAGCGAACCTCGGCAGGGGTAGTTTCCAGGGAAGACTGCACCACCGCATTGACATTCACCGTCGCGTCCTGTTTCACCAGTCCACCCGGGCCGGAGGCTTCGAACGTGTACGTGGTGGTTTGCCTGGGCGAGACCGGGACCTCTCCCGACAACGCCGGCAGCGGCGTGGCGCCAGAGGCGTCCTTGATGCTGCTGTGCAGCGTGTCCACCGACGAGTAGGCGAGCTGCGAGGTCTCACTGCAGTTGATCTGCGATGGGGTGGCGGCGAACGTGCCACTCACCGGAGCGACTGACACGGCGGTTTCGGTTAGTTTCTCCTTGAACCGGGGCCGAGGCTCCTTCAGGTTGCTGCTGTTGACCACCTGCGTCCTGCGCTTCCCGCTCGGGACGTCCAGGATTACTCGCTGGCCGGCAGCGACCTCGACCGGTCCGGACCAGATCGTGTTGCCATACCGCGTGATCGTCACTTGATGCGTGCCGGGCGGGACCACCAGTTGCTGGAACCAGGCGATATGGTTGTTAAACATATCGACATGGCCGACATGATATTCGGGGTCGGTGCCGTTCAGTAACACCGCCGCGTGGGGTGGACCCTCAATCTGGATAAAACCATACTCGCCGGGGACCGCCGCTCCCACCGGCTTCAGCGAGAAGCTCTGGATGTCGTTCCAGCCCGCGATGAACTCGACTTTGCGAATCTCCTTGGCATATCCATAGTTGTAAACCGAAATGACGTGCTCGCCAGGAGTGGTCTTCAAAATAACCTGTTTCCCTTCCTTGATTGCCTTTCCGTCAAGAAACACGTAAGCCTGAGGAGGATCCACTAACACCGGGACCTTCGCCTCCTGGGCAAAAGTAGCGGTCCCCCAAAGCATGACCCATGCAACCGAGATTGCCAGCTTACAATGCGACAACATCTTTTCCTCCCGCGCCTGCGGCGCAATTATTCGGTGCAGCGCCTTTCGTTCGGTCTTTACACTGCTCACAAACTCCGGGGGCATGCATCCTTTTCGACTTGGACAGCTGCTTCCATGTGGATGGATTGCATTTCGCGGGCCAGAATAGTGTGTCTTTGATGGAGAAGGTTTTACGGCTGCGAAGGGTTTCTTGTGTCGGAGGTTTGGTGCCAACAGCTTGGCACTTGCAAGATCTTCGCCGTTGCGGCGTCGATATGCCGACGGGAATGAGTACTGGTAGCAATTGTCTCAGCCATCGAGAGAAATTGCATTGCGAATACGCGCTGGATCGGTCGACGGCTTTTTCTTATTCGCGGAAAGACGAAGAGAATGTCAGGAAGCGGTCAAGCTCGAGCAGCAGATTGCAACACTTGTCAAAAGGCTGGCAGAAGTCGACGCGCTGGCAATAGGGCCTCTCGGAACGGCCCCGCCAGCGCTGAATTTGCGCGCAATCCTACGATCTAGACTGGTATTCGCACGTGGGCACATACGTGCTACCGATGCCAAGGACATATCTCTGGGGGGACTCACCAGCTTGTCATATGAGCATAACAGTTCGCTTGCTACAGGCGGCCGCTGTTGAATTAGGAATACATGCCTCATGAAAGATAACTATAGCTCAGGAAGTGCGAAGGAGATCACTATTTTGTCCGAACACCATCCATTCCGATTCATCCTAATGGTTGTCTCCGTTGTGGCCTGCGCAATCTTCGCTCTTGCGCAGGATGGGAAGAATGATACGGCCTACTGCGCGGCTACGCGCAAACCGCCGACGGTGAATGGTAAGCACCGTTTAGTTGAGCCCAGCGCACATGACTCTGCATGGGGCGACTTCGCCGTTGAGGACGATTTCGGGCTTGGAGTTCGGTCCTAAAGTCAAAAATGTTAGCCCTGCAGCCCACAACGGAGCGACTCCTTCAACCGGATGAGGTGATTCCTGAAGCTGTGCAAAGAACGATTCGACTTCTTGATGCCCACGGTGTGTCGGGAAGGTTCAGCCGTAACCCGGTGGTTCATGGATGCGAAAATGCTGCCAGTAAGCGGTGGCGGGATGGCAAACGCGGGATCGCCCTGTCTGATGAGCTGAAGTCTCTCGCTGGTGCTTACACTACCGACGGCTTCGCAGAGCGCGTTTTTCTCTGTCACATACCTGCTGACCGTCGCTTTGACATTCGGAAGATTCGGGCAGCCCTAGGCGCGTCGCGTCGTCCAACGTGGCTCTCGCCAGCGGGTTGTGAGCGCCTTGGGATCGGCTTTGGGCGTGTAAACCCGTTCTTCGATGGCATGGTGCATATCTTCGACCAAAGCTTGCTTGGCCGAGAGGGCACCATGATGACCAACGCGGGTGATCGCACCTGGGCCGTCGAATTCTACCCGGCTGATCTCATTCGCTCAATTGGAGAGGCGGTAGTTGCCGACGTTGTGAAATTGTGCTTCGCAATGAATCAGAATGACAGCTCAGCCGCGTGTGAACTCTCGATGGCTTGAGGGTGACGTGCCTCTGCCAAGCGGCCGGCGAATGATGGAGAAGGTCTTACGACTGTGACGCCATTCCTGGGTCAGAGGTTTCGTGCCAACAGCTTGGCACTTGCAAAGATCTTGCCGCCGTTTGCGTCGATATACGGATAGAAATGACCCACTGGTAGCACCGCGATTGCCTTTTCGACCATCCTCCGGGCGGTTCGGTTACGTCCAGTCACCATCTGCACGGGGCGGCACAATCACGTCTTCAAGGCAGCTACCCGATCCTGCCGCTACTGGTCTGCAGCAAAGTTTCGATTGCGTCCGAATCTTGGAGATCAAGCAACACCTAGATTAAGCGGTTGCCAAATTGCTGGACATTTTCCGAGTCAAGATGGAAATCCGCGACAAGGACGCTGAAGCTCGTTCCCGGCCTCAGGCAGGCAGTCCTTTGGGGGACATAATGGCCACAAATATTTCGGTCGGTACAGTGCGGGTGATCTGACGCTATGGGTTTAGTCCACCAAGGCTGGGCAGCGGTCGTTCTCGTAACGTTCACACTGGTATTGCAGAGCGCGGGGATGGCCATTCTCATCCAGTGGTTAAAAGCTCATCTGGCCGAAGGCGTTCACCGGCTCGACCGGCTGCGTACCGCTGTGCTCATGGTGCGATTCACGAGTCTGCTTTTCTTCTTGCACATGTTGGAGATTCTGTTGTGGGCTGGGTTTTACCGCTGGAAGTGTCTTGCAACCTGGGAATCTGCTTTCTACTTTTCCGCGGCCAGTTATTCCACGGTCGGCTCTGGGGATGTTTTTCTCCAGCGGACGTGGCGAACGATGGGTCCGGTGGAAAGCGTTACAGGTGTGCTGATGTGCGGGCTCTCCGCGAGCTTCGTGTTTGCAATTGTGACCCGGCTCGTTGAGCGCACTGAACCAGAACTGGCTAACGCGATTGCAGACTCAGCCTCCACGCTCCCGCCTACCTAAGCGGCTTGACCCGGCGGCGCCGACTGGGCCGGACAAGGACAAACCGAACTGAACATTTAGCGATGCTGTTGCCGCCCCAACAGTACATGAGAAAGGTGACACTCCACCCTCTCTTCTCGGTGCCTGCCCGTTGGGCTCCTCAAGCGGAGGCAGCGCTGCCATCACAGTCGCATAGTTTCCCAAGAGCCGCTGCCCTGCCGAAAACTCCTACGATTTCCAGCGCCATGAGTCCTCTTCGGATACAGCTCACATCATTCCGTTGGCTGTCGGATGGCGACACGCGAACACGGCGCGAGCGCGCATGCTGCGCGCTCGCAATTGGAGGGTAGCTAATGGAAGGAGAAGTGGAGGGATTTAGTGGTGAGGTGTGCGCTAAGAACTCCTTCGGAGGGATCCCGTTGTCCTTCGGGATCCCTCCGTCGGTGCGTTAGAGTTTCAATTCCCGGCAGCCTTTGCCATTCCAGAAGCCTCAGAGGATGTCGCCGCTATTGGGTTGAGCTTGAGATCCAGGGTGAGGGTAGCCTGGCTGCCGTCTGGAACAACGGCCGTCTTGAAGCCGTAGTAGCCAGTGCCGCCCACGACGGTCGCCGGCGTCACACTGCGGGTCGCAGTCGCGACCTGAGTTCCGGTGCAGGTCGCACCGGAATAGTCCGTACCGACCCTCGATGGCATGGTGCACTTCTCATCTTCAACCACCATGTTCGGCCAATTGTTTAACGCCAATGCGGCCAATAACTGCGGGAAGCCCTCCCGGCTGACGCTGGTTGTAGCCAAGAGTTGCACAGCCCCGTTCTGTGCCGCGGGCAGACTCGCGCCCGGAAACACCAGGGCGATTTCGTGAGTAGCGGTGTGCACGACCGGCGGGCCATAGTCGCTGCCAGAGTAGCCTGTGGTCGGATTCATGGTTACGCTGCGCTCAGTACGAGTAAGAGTCAGGTCGCCGATAACTGCCAGCTTCCCGTCGCTGGTGATCGCGGAGCGCTTCGCCTTAAAACTGGCCTCCGAGTTGTTCGGCCCCAACCTCTCGTACGGCTTGATGTCGAAATTGAAGAGCGGGTCGGCGGAATCGAAAACCACGCTACCGCTGACGCGGATTACACCGGCCTGCACTGATTGCGAACCCGATCCCCATGACAAGCGAACAATGGAATGTTCCGCATCGACCTTCCAGTTGCCGCCCTGCGCATGGGCGGATATGGAGGCGACGCCAACTGCGATTGTCAGTGCCAGGAGCATCTGCCCCATATCACTGGTTACGGATTGAAGGATGCGAAGCGTGTGCGATCTCATTGCGATTCTCCGAATCACTTTTGCGTAAGTGACGAGCTTACTAAGCGCAAACCTGTTGCCAAAAGGGGCGGTGTACAACCGATGCTGCCAAGTGCTTGTCGGGGTGGCCGTTAGGTCCGTCGTGAGGATGGAATCGAGCCACGGTTGCTGCGTCCTTTGCCAGTCAACCGTTTGCCAAGTGACAGATCACCGTCGCGTGCTGAGTCCACTGGGCTATTGGGTCGACGTTGTTCTTTTACGATAGGGATTTTCCAACGAGACAAAATCGTACTTGCGAAGGGCCTCCAAATCCCGAGCCTCCGCTAGCGCGATCACTTCATTGAGCAGCCTGTCGGCCTGCTCCTTGGGCATGTTTCGTGTAGCAGCCCAGAACCTATGCGGCAGGAACCAGATCGGACCGGTTCTTGCTCCCTCGACCATAAAAACCTCGCGATTCTGATTTGAGTTGGCTGGAGAATGGCCCCATGGAATGGCCCAGACTATAAACGATTCCTCCGTTGCCGCGGCCAGTGGTTGCCAAGAGTTCCCCTCTTAGCAGGTAAGGCATTACACCGTCCACCAGATCAAAAGAGCGCCAACCCCAAAGCCGAAGATGAAGCCAACGGACAAAATGACCAACACGGCAACCCCGCTAACGCGGTGCTCGAGGCTCGCCCACTCGCGCTGAATGGTTTCCAAATCGGTCATGCCTGCAGCTTCCTCCCGGCAGTCCTCGGTGGCGAGTTCACAAGGCTCACAGACACCTGCCGTATAAGCATTCACGATTCCAATCAGAAGGCACGGAAGCCAATTCCTTTCCGAAGAGGTAGGTCGGCGGCCCCGACTCGAAGCGACACAATTTTCGCGCTCTCCTTTCGGAAAGGAACCATTGCCAAGCATTTGACAAGTGACGAGTGCATACGCTTCGTGCATGCCGGCCCGGTGGGTGATTCGAGAAGCGATCAGTTGGGCCAAGACTCCTAAGGTTACTGCGCCGCGCTGTGCGACAGATGTTCACACGAACAGTGAACACACGGTGTCGCGTCTCGCATTTGGCATCGCGATTGCTTTAAGACACAAGTTGGAAACCCACGATCCTCCGCACACGCACTGCGGGGAGTGTCCGCTGAACCAGCAGCCCGTGCCGCACGCCAACCACTCCGTCGGCCTCCGCACTGTCGCGGCACTAGAAGCGGCGAAGGGAATCCTTGTCTTGCTCCTCGGGTTTGGAGTGCTCGCGCTGATGCACAAGAACCTCGACGACGTTGCCGAGCGGCTCACGGAGATTCTTCGCATCAACCCCGAAGGCAGGCTGTCGAACGTCTTCATCCATGCGGCGAATCAGGCGACAGACAAGACTCTTTGGATGCTGGCGATTGGCGCACTGGTCTATGCAACCGTGCGGTTCGTGGAGGCATTCGGGCTGTGGCGCGGGCGGGAATGGGCGCAATGGTTCGCGCTGCTGTCTGGTGCGCTGTATTTGCCGGGGGAGCTGTATTCGCTGTTGCGCCATCCACGTCCGCTCAAGTGGGCGGTTGTGGCGGCGAACGCCCTGATCGTCCTGTACATGCTCATCTTGCTCGTAAAGGCGCAGCGGCGGCCGGAAGGAGCAATCTGAACCGGAGGACAGGACAGCCTGTTAGCGACGTGAAACGTCTCTTTTCTCGAACTGCACACCGATCCAGATAGATTACACTCGGGGTATCGAACCCATGCAAGAAGCGGCGAAAAATCTACTCCTGGTTCTCGTTGCCCTCTTCCCCATCGTGGACCCGCTCGGAGGCAGTCCCTTCTTTCTGGCGCTGACCAGGGAATACGCACCGGAAGCGCGAAAAGCATTGTCCTGGCGCATTGCCGTCAACAGTTTTTTCTTGCTGGTGGGGTCGTATTTTATCGGGACTTACGTGCTCGCCTTTTTTGGGATTTCGCTGCCAGTGGTGCAGGTCGGCGGAGGGCTGATCGTCGTTGCGACAGGATGGACGCTGCTGAAGCAGCGAGACGAGGACAAGCATGACGCACAAAGAACCGTCCCGCCGCAGGACACATTCCGCCAGGCCTTCTATCCCTTGACATTGCCGCTTACCGTAGGCCCTGGATCAATCTCCGTGGCGATCACGTTGGGCGCGAACGCGGCTCACCATCACGCGTACCATCCTTTGACAATCCTGGCTGCACTCATCGGATTGGTGTTGATCGCGATCAGCATTTTGCTCTGCTATGGATTTGCCGACCGGTTGGGGCGAATCCTGGGTGCAACGGGGATGACAGTGATCACGCAATTGTCGTCCTTCTTCCTGGTGTGTATCGGTGTGCAAATCGCTTGGAACGGGATCAAGGCACTGCTGGAGTCGGTGACACTGCACACTGGCTGACCAATCGGCACTTTCCCTCTGGCGGCGCAAAGGGGTTACTGGCGTGGTTGCCTCTCCGCCAGAATTTTCCGAGAACAAGCAAATGATCTCAGCGATAGGAGAGTGCTTCACGCTTTTCTCCTGGCTCGGACCTCAAGGGAGGCAACCAAAAAGTGGCTGAGTCGTACTGCCAGGGCCTCAATTGCCGTTTGGAGGGAACCGAGCGCGTGGACTCTGCTAATCTGGTGTCCGGCCCATGGCGTGGATGATCTCGTCGTTCGCCTGGGTGTAATCCAACTGGGACTGCAGGAGCAAAGTCTTGGCGTCTAGTTCCTGGGCTGTTGCCATATCGGCTTGGGAGCTGAGAGCCTCTCCCAGCACCAGTTCCTCATGCAGAACTCGATTGGATTCGGTACGCAAGGCCAGCAGTTCCTCGGATACCTTCCGCATTTGCTGGGTCCTTTCCAGCTTGTTGTATGCGGTCTGCACCGTCAGCTCAACCTCATCGGTAAGCCGGGCAAGATTTTCTTTCGCCTGTGACAACTGAGCTTCGCGCTCGCGGCGGAGCGCACGTTTGCGCCCCGAGTCGAACAGGTCGTAGCTGAAGCGAACCCCAAAGGAGCCGAAATTACGGGCCAGGAATGGAACGTTGTTTTGGTAGCTGTAACGAGCAAAGGCGTCCACATCCGGCACATAGATGTCCGTTGTTGCCAGGCGAACCGCGGCCTTGGCTTTCTCCAATTCGTTTCGCGCCTCGCTGATCTCGGGATGGGATGCGAGCGCCTGAGCCACACACGTCTCGCGCGTGCAGGCTGGCTCTACTTCCGCAGTGTTGGGATCGAGATCCAGCGCCGTCCTCAGTGGCAGTCCCATGGCATCGTTGAGCTGCAGCCTAAGGTCGGAGAGCTGTAAGTCGGTAGTCAGCAGCTCCTGTTTTGCCTGCAGGAGTTGCGCGCGGCTTTCGATCAGGTTCTCCTCCAATATGCTGCCGTATTTCACCTGCTGGACGCGTTCGCTTTGCAGGTCCTGCGACGCCTTGATTCTGGCTTCGGTGGCAGCACGGTGGACTTGCGCGATCAAAACCCTGTAATAGAGCTGGTGAACCCTGAGGGCAACATCGTTCTCCGTCTGTTGCGTTTTTTGTTGTGAGGCCTTCAATTCCGCTTTCGCCATGTCATTTACTGGCCGGATTTTCAGCATTGTGGTCAAAGGCTGTGTGAGCTGGGTTCCACTGGTCGTCAAGTTGCGCCCACCCTGGTTAATGATCGAACTTGCAGCAGGAACAGGGCTGCCTGCGACCGTGCCGAGACTACCTGCACTGATTTCTACCAGCTGCGTGTCGGTCAGATGTACGAAGTTGCTGTCATTTCGAATGGTGGGAAAATACGCGCTTTTCGCAACTTCTTTGGCGTGCTGCTTCTCCTCGACTTTGTATTCGGCGATGCGCACGGTATGGTTGTGCTGCAGCGCTAACTGTACGGCCTCGTGCAAGGTAATGTGGCGAGCGGTAGCAGTATTGCCTGGCTCTCCAGCAAAGGATGGGGCCGCGGAGAGCACCAGGGTGATTAGCAAGAACTGTAATTTCCATTTCATGAGCGCGTCTCCTTACCCTGCTGCAGCGTGCTCAGGTCGCCGTAGTTCAATGGCGACTTGCGGAGCAGGGCGACCAAAAGAAGTGCGATGGTGCAAGTCCAGGCCACCAACAGGAACCCGTCAATAAGGCTTAACGAATACGCTTGAAGGCGCAGCCGGGCGGCGATGAGATCGACCGCACGCGCCCCGGCCGATGGCAGTCCAGAGGATTTTCCGAAGAGTCCAGCCGCCATCCCGCGAATATTTGTGTCTGTGATCCAGTTTCCGCTGCCTACGTGCAGCCCAAGAAGATTGGAGTGCAGCTTCTCGCGCTCGGCGAGAAAGTGGCCCATGTATATCGCCCCTGCGGTTCCACCAAATAGGCGTATGGTGTGAAACATGGCAGAGAATGTCAGGATCCATTGAGGTTTCATCAACCCCCCGGAGAAGATTCCCTGCAGGATGATGCATCCCACCAGCCCGATGAGAGAAACCGATTGTCCGACGCCCGTAAGCAGCTCGGTGCGATAGTAGTTCGCTGCCGACCAGGCGGTAGTGTACTGGGAGTTCAGGTAAACGGCGAAGGCGGTGCAGGTAAGGCCAGCAGCCAGCAGCAGACGCGGATCCAGTTTGCGAAGCATCAGGAGCCCGGCGGTAAACGTAATCAGCAACAGGGGAACAGCGCTCCAAATCAAAGCCGGTCCGATCTGGTCGGCCTCAAAGCCATGAATGGCCAGCGACTGTGGAATCAGGATGATGGTTCCGGTGAGAGTGAATCGAAACCAGAAGAGCAGACTTCCGAGCAGGATCGTGTTCCATCGCCAGAGATAAGGGAGTGCGACCAAGGGGTTAGGACCCATTAGTCGCCGGATCAGGGCGCATAGTGTCAAGAACGCGCCCGACCAAAATAACGCGTTGTAGACGCCGGAGCGCCACCAATCGAGCCTCTCACCTTGTTCGAAGGCGGCGAGCATCAGCGCCAATCCGGCGCTAAGATAAAGGAATCCGACGAAGCTGGGCGCAGAGGCGCCCTTCGGTGGAGCCGGAGCGCGAGGTATCCCATAGTAGATACAGATCATCATCAATGGCGCGATGACCGCCGAATTCCAAAACATCCAATGCCAGGAAAGATGGTCGCGGTACCAGCCATAAAGTGATGGCGCCACATTGACTGCCCCATCTATGAACGTTGCATAGAACGCCATGGTGAGAGGCAGGACCCGTAAGGGACTGATGCGAAGCGCAAAAGTCAGGGTGAGCGGATAAAAGGTCCCCGAAGTCAGCCCAGCGACAATTAATGCCGCAATCAGCAGACTATAACTGTGTATCAGCGGCAGGAAGGCACAGGTCACGGTAAATGCCCCCGCCGCAAAGAGAAGGACCCGCCGTGGTCCGAGTAAACCACCGAGGTAGACACTAAACGGGCCGATAAACATGAGTGCTGCGTTGTAGGCGCTGTCGAGCCATGCACCCTGGTCGTAACTGATACCGACGTGGCCCTTCAAATCGGCAAGCCCCAAGGAAAGCATGCGACCGGTAAGGGTGACGAGTCCGGCGCCGATGAGGACACCGACAATCCCTAATACCGGCCGGGTGGAAAGCTCAGAGGGAATCGCCAAAGCCGTCGCATGTGCGATCTCTACTGGCGTGAGGGGGCGGTTTATCGCGGTGGCGGCAGCCATGATCTACCCGGTTATCGTCTTGTCCGGACAGTAGCGGTAACCGAAAGGCCGGGGCGCAACTTGCTCACGAGTTCCGTATCCTCGAGAGCGATCTTGACCGGGATGCGCTGTACTACCTTGGTGTAGTTGCCGGTGGCATTGTCCGGCGGCAACAGCGCAAACTGCGACCCACTGGCGGGGGCTATTTCGAGGACCTTGCCATGAACGACCTGCCCGGGGAACTGGTCAATCCGGATCTCGGCCGCATCCCCAACCCTCACGTTAGTGAGCTGAGTCTCTTTGTAGTTCGCCTGCACCCATCGCGTGCGCTCGACGAACGGAATGACCTGCGTCCCGGGAGATACCAACTGGCCGGGGCGGACTTGCCGTTCACCTACCGTTCCATCGCCCGGTGCAGAGATCTTCGTATAACCAAGGTTCACCTGCGCTACTACCAGACTTGCTTCTTTGGCGCGAAGATCGGCGGCAAGTTGCATGTCCTGAGACTCGAGGACAACCTTCTGACGACGCTCCGCCTCCGCTGCCAGCTCGCTGCTGTGCAGCATGGCCCTGGCCTGGGCTAGATCGGCGTCGCGGCTGGCGAACTGGCCCGCAAGCCGCTCTTCATCTGCAACCGCCCGCTCTAACGTCTGTTGTGTTGTTGAATGGGTCTGATAAAGGCCCTCCTGGCGCTTTCGTTCAGAGCGGGCACGCACCAATTCGGCTTCTACGGCTTCCTTGCCGGCCTGCGCTGCCGCAATCTGAGCTTTAGCCTGATCGATTCCAGCGAGCGCTCTCTGAATGCGTGCGTCTTGCAGCTGGCGCTGGCGGAGGTTGTTGTTGATCGCAGCTTTGGCCGCATCCACAGCCGCACTTGCCTGGGCAACCTGCGCCTTGTAGTCGCTGTCCTCCAGCTGCGCGAGGAGGTCTCCCTTGTGGACCTGTTG
>Ga0335081_10014882_pt1 | contig 12589 bp, 18 predicted proteins | sample Lox_Sample_35_FD_206713 | JGI IMG/M metagenome (GOLD analysis project Ga0335081, IMG submission 206713) | Soil microbial communities from Loxahatchee National Wildlife Refuge, Florida, United States - Lox_Sample_3.5 | ecosystem: Environmental > Terrestrial > Soil > Wetlands | place: USA...
CGACGATCACCGACTGGCCGAGATCACCGCCGGTGCCCGTCCCGAGGGAACGAAGACGCGACTGTCCGCGCCGACGGAGGTAGGACGCAATCTGCAGATCAGCCAAAAAGATGACCGACTCGTGTTCGTGCCGCAGCCGGACCGCGGCAGGGTCGCCGTGGTCGACCTTGAAAGTCTATGCCAAATCGATGATTTCGATGCCGGTCCGGCTCCGGCTTACCTATCCGAAGACGCCGGCAAGCGGATGTTGCTTGCCCTGTCAGCGGACGGAATGTTGGTGACGCCGGTGGATCCCTACGGCTTCCGGAAGCTACCGACCGCCGCGATCAGCGGTGGTCCCGCGGACAGCATCGACGGCGCGAACCGCGGACGGGAGATCGACTACCACCTCTACGAACCATCGGGAATCCGCTATTACGAGGGGCCCTTCGTCCCCCTGAGGAGCAAGGCTCATTGGGCATGGACGTTGCGGTCTCGGCAGGCGACGGCACCGCGGTGGAGCGCAGCTACGTCGCCGGTCACGATGACAACATGCTTTATGTCGTCGACTCGCGCCATGGCGAGGACGGATTGGAGGTGCGGGCCCGTACCCAACTACCTTCGCCCATCCGCTATCTGGGCACTGACGACACCCGGATCTACGCCGCCACCGACCACGAGGTGGTGGTGCTCGAGACGGCGAGCTTCACCGGCTTTCCGCAGCAGAGGATTTCAGTGATCCGGGTCACCAACTACCGGGCAGGCCTGCCCGGTGGTGGCCTTCAGTCGGCAGCGCCCTCGGGGATGGCCGTCGGCCCGCACCGGATATATCTCACGTTGGCCGAGACGCCCCATGTGGTCAGCGTTGTCAGACCGCACCTGTGATCAATCCGACAGAGGAGAACCAATGAGCGCGGGACAAAAGCACACTCGCGCGGAGGTCGACATCGATGAGGACGTCGAGTTGCTCACCGAACAGACCAAGGCGCTCAAAGAATTTGGGGAAAAAGACGAGGAAGAACCGATAAGCGAAGGCCAACGCTACGACTTCAGCATCAGGTGGGGCACAATGCTGGCGGGGCGGCTGCGTCGCCTGGTGCATTACAGCTCGCTGGGCCTCCTTAGCCACGCGGATGAACGTAGATTCCATGCGCTGTGCGACGAGCTGCGCACGCTATCGGACCTGATCGATCGCTTCGAGCTTGCTCACCCGGTCGCCCGCCACGGCTAAGCGCTTCCGTCGTCGCTGAGTCGGCTGTCAGGAGAGAAAGTCCTTCTCTGGCAGAACGATTCCGGTTCGCGGCTTGGCGCAACCTGGGTTGCGGCAAGTCAATGCGACCATATACGCGTAGTGATCCTCGTCAAGGAACAGGAAGCCGAGGTAGAGGGCATCGCCGACGCCGAAGTCTTTTGCGCCGCAGCATTCGCGGTATCCGCCCTTGCCGCGATCTGCTCGCGTACGCGTTCGCGGGCAAGTGGTTCCGGGGTGATTAGCTCGGGGCGCACCATCGCATCGTCGGCTGTCGCCGTTCATGTCAGATCTCCACGTCCTTGTCGTAGTGGACGTTGTCCTCTCGCCAGCCGCCCAAGCCATAGCCGATGCCGCGATGGTCATCGATGAACTCGATCTGGTTGATCCATTTGGCCATCTTGAAGCCCACCTGGGTCTCCACCCGCAGCCACAACGGCGCACCATGCTTGATAGGCAACGGCTTTCCGTTCATCCCGTACGCCAAGATCGTTTGCGGCTTGTAGGCAAGCTCGAGATCCATCACCTCGTAAACCTGCCCCTCCCCCTCCGCACTGGGTTCACCGCGGCCGGTGTCCTGCATGGTCAGAAAACACACGAAGCGCGCCTGTGGCAGCGGCCGCACCAAATCGGCGAGCCGAGCCAACGGCAGCCCCTTCCACTTGCCGATGCTCGACCAGCCCTGGACACAGTTGTGCAACACCCGCTGTTCTTCCGGTTCGGCCAGCGCTTGCAGCGCGGCCAGGTCCAAGGTCACCGGCCGTTCGACGCGCCCACCGACTCGCAGCCGCCAGTCGACAAAGTTGTGCACCGCCAACACCTTGTATGCGAGCGAACACGGCGGTTTGCCGTTGACGCGGTGTTCCTTTGACCGCATCCGTTCCGGATAGTTCTGTCGCGAATCCAATGGGCGCAGCAGGATGAGCCGGGCGGGGGTTATTACGCCCCGAGAATCCGGCGAACCTGGACAGGGCGGCGAAGACTCCACACCGTCGCCGCGACGTGGATGGCAACGATCGCACCGATGATCGCAAACGAACATGCGGTTGCCCAATTGAGGTTGCGGACGGAGCCGAAGATCATCGCGGGGGCAGCGTCGCCTGGCTAATCAACATGTAGGCATGTGTCGCGGCGATGCTCACGAGCAGCACTGCGCCCAATGCGGCTACTGCCCGGGGCAGGTTGAATGCGACGTACCCGCCAAGACTGAGCACTCGGTACAGCCGACTGGCCACGTCTCGACGAGAAGGCCCATCACTGGGGCCGTACCCTCCGCTGGGAGGCCGCAAACAGGCGCTCGAACTGCAGGTTCGACATCCAGGACTACTCTAGTTGGTCCCGCAAGCATTGCAGGGTGTTGGCCAGGATGCGCGAGACTTGCATCTGTGAAACGCCGATTCGCTCGGCGATCTGGCTTTGGGTCATAGATTCGAAGAACCTCATATGCAGAACCTCCCGTTCGCGTTGGGGCAGCGCGGCCAGCAGGACACGCACCGCTTCCCGGTTCGTGATGTGGTCAATCTTTGGATCGTCGCCACCGACCGCATCGGCGATCAGTCGGGCCTTGCCCGAATTGTCATGGCCCAGCGGTGCGTCCAGGGAATCGAGCCGATAGGCATCGCCTGCAACGAGGCATTCGACGACCTCCTCACGGGGGACTCCCAGCACCTGCGATAGCTGGCTGGCTGTGGGCGCTCGTTCCAGCTGCTGCGCTAAATCTGCTGTGGTCCTACTGATTTGGACGTGTAGCTCACGCAACCGCCGCGGCACGCGCATACCCCAGCTGTGGTCGCGGAAATGGCGCCGGACCTCGCCCATCATGGTGGGAATCGCAAACCCGATGAAACTGGGTCCCTTGGCGGGGTCGAACCGATTGATGGCGTTCATCAGTCCGAGGCGCGCGACCTGGGTCAAGTCGTCGAGACTTTCGCCGCGGCCTGCGAAGCGGCGAGCCACGTGGTCGGCCAGGGGTAGGCATCGGGCGACTATATATTCGCGCTGCCGCCCGTATTCACGCGATTCAGCTGGCATCTGGCGCAGCGTCAGGAACATGTCGACGACGTCGTCGTACGAATCCTCGGATTGCGCGTCAGCCGACCGAGCAAAGCGGGGCGTATCGATCACATTGGTCATCGTCTGAAGCGCCCTCTCCAGACCCCACGCCTCGTGTAAAAGGCGGCGCACGAACAGGTTTGCATTTCCGGCACACTTCCTGTTAATCGTGTGCAGCGAGGCATCGCAGGCGTGTGCACGGACCCCTCTTACTGCACCCGGATCCGTCAAGACGGATCGGTTGTTCGGAGCGCACGGCTTACTAGACGGAGGGTGACCGGGTTTTGTCGCCGCAGCCACACAGCCCAGCAGCCACACGTACTGGCCGCTTTGAGCTAAACGGCAACAAGTCCAGAACGGACTTAGTTGCTTACTGTACTCCTCATCGCATGAACCTGCGAGTGGGCGCGTAGACGGGGGATTGTGTGCAGAGCAATCCTGCAGAGCAACGCCTGGGACGGCGGCCCCAGAGCCGGTCTTTGTTTCATTTCTGTGGTTTGCTGTTGGTGATTCGGCAAACCCTCACTTGGCCAGTCGTGCCCCGTTCGCCGGCGGTCAACCTCCTCGCGATCTCCACAGCGGGGTGTTGGTGTCTTGCGAAAGTCGTTTGAGGATGTCGAACGCGCGCACCGCGTTGACGCCGAAGCGTTCCATCATGATGCCTTTGGCCTGGCCGACGAGATCGCGCTGGCCAGTGCGCTGCGAAACTGTTCATCACGCCGCACGCTGTCCCAGGCGATAGCCGCGTGGGTGGCCAACACGTAGCCGATCTCCTCGGAGGTGCCCTCGGAGTAGACGTTGAGCGCACCGAACGTTGTGTCCGAGGTGAACAGCCGAAACGACATCACCAACCGGATGGCGTCCTGCGACCTCGACACCACGCAGGTGTTGATGGATATCTCGGCAACCGGAACGTCGGGATACCAGGCCTTGGACTGGCTACGCGAAAACTGCCAACTCGACTTCGGCCTCAGTGATCACCGTCGCATCCTGGCGACGATGTCGTTCGCCGACGACAAACACACTGCAGACCGACTCGTGGCCGCGGTGACGCGCTGGCGCGAGGCCGCGAGCGACTTCGCGCACCCCGCCGTCGATAGAACTGCCGTCGCCAAATGATCTGCGACTCGACACCGTCCAACTACCGCGCGACGCATTTTTCGGACCGACCGAAATGGTGCCCGCAGCCGAAGCCGCCGGCCGCATCGCGGCGGAGCAGATCACCCCCTATCCACCTGGCATCCCAGCCGGTCGTGCCCGGTGACCAACTCAACGACGCCGTGATCGACTACCTGCGATCGGGCGTTGAGGCGCGGGCATGACTCTCCCTGATCCCGCGGACCCGACGTCGCAACAGTTACGTGTGGTTGCCTGACACATGTCAGGTTGCGTCCCCATCCCCCGGGTTGTTGGCCTTCTTGGATCTCGCAGTCTTCGCAGCGTTGTGCAAAGTACGGTTCGTGGACTGCAGATCGGTATTCGCCGCGGATAGCGCGGCGTTGTCATCTTCGAGGTCGAGGATGCGGGCGATGCCGGCCAGGTTGACTCCGGCATCGACTAGCTCGCTGATGCGCCGCAACCGGGCCAAATCGTCGGCGCTGTAGCGCCGGGTTCCGCCATCGCTTCGAGCCGGTGCCAACAGTCCATAACGTTCGTAGAGGCGCAGCGACTGCACCGCGATACCGGAAAGTTCGGCGGCCACGGAGATGCCGTACACCCCGTGATCGGGCGCCGGCCTACCGCCGGGGCTAGGACGATCGGTCATCGGGACATCTCCTGGGTGACTCACCTAGAAATCTGTCTATCACACTTGCATCTAAGTTTCGACAGTGTTATATAAAATCTGTGTCAACAGACACACAGATAATAGCCGACCTATCACAGCAGATTGGAGTGAGAGGTGACCCCATGCTGATGCGTACCGACCCTTTCCGTGAGCTGGACCGCTTCGCCCAGCAGGTGCTAGGCACGGCCGCTCGCCCGGCAGTGATGCCGATGGACGCCTGGCGCGAGGGTGAAAAATTCGTCGTCGAGTTCGACCTGCCCGGCATCAACCCCGACTCGCTGGACATCGACATCGAGCGCAATGTGGTGACCGTGCGCGCTGAGCGCCCAGCCGTCGATCCCAACCGGGAAATGCTCGCCACGGAGCGACCGCGTGGCGTTTTCAGCCGCCAGCTGGTGCTTGGCGAAAACCTCGACACCGACAGAATCGAGGCTTCCTACAACGAAGGTGTCCTGAGGTTGAACATCCCGGTGGCCGAAAAGGCCAAGCCGCGCAAGATCGCTATCGGCCGGGGTGACGACAAGGTCATCAACGACAGCTCCTCCACGCGCGAAGTGATAGACGCCTGATAACCCAGTGGGTAAAGCGGCGGCCGCAACCCGGCTCGACGTGCTGACCGCCGCCGATTGATGTCGGCGTTTGCGCCCGCCGCTGCCCACCGGGACGTCGGGGCTGATGCGAAACACCAGCGCCGTTGGTACGCGATATCGTGAAGCCGTCCTCGGCGTTCATCGAGCGCCGCATATGCGGACGCCACCGGTGGGTGGGTTTCCAATCAGCCTCTTCGGCCCGTGCCTGACGGCGTACTCATGAAGGTGGTCGATCGTGCAGTCAACTGAACGCCAGGAGGCGAGCTTCGCGATGAGGTGGGATCTCAACGACCAGTCGGCCGACGTTGAACAAACCTTGGCCGGCGGCGCACCGCAACGGGTGGGCTGGTTCGGGTTCTACTTCGCCGACCAGCGGTGGGAATGGTCCGACCAGGTGCAGCGAATGCACGGGTACGAACCCGGCACCGTCACCCCGACCACCGCCCTGGTGCTCGCACATAAGCACCCCGACGACCGCGGTCAGGTCGCGGCCACCATCGATCAAATTTTGAATACCCACAAGGCGTTCAGCACCCGCCATCGGATCATCGACACCGCCGGAAATGTGCGCTACATCGTCGTGGTCGGCGACCAGCTTCACGACGACCAAGGTGAGGTGATCGGAACACACGGGTTCTACGTCGACGTGACTCCACTGCCCGACCAGGAGCGCGAAGACCTCGTCACGGCGAAGTTAGCCGAGATCACCGAGCAGCGCGCCGGCATCGAGCAGGCCAAGGGGATGCTGATGCTGATCTACGGCATCACTGACGGCGCCGCATTTAACCTGCTCAAATGGTTGTCCCAAGAAGCCAACGTCAAGCTGCGGCTGCTGGCCGAGCAGATTACTGAAGACTTCCGCGGCGCCGGCCCAGCCCTCATTTCGCAATCGGAGTTCGACCACTTACTGCTGACCGCGCACCGGCGTGTCGGCCCCGTCGACAAACAGACCGCCGCCCAAGAATCGTGAGAGCGCGGTCGCGAGGACCCCATCGAGTGACGGCCTTCGACAAGACAGCGGCGCTGCCGCGCCGACCCACACGTGTTCCGCGCGATCGTTCACCGCGACTGGCGTCTATTCATTTGCTGAGGATGCTGTGAGGGCCCGGTCAGGGTTGGGCGCAGCCATTCGGCGCTAAGGCAGTCGTCGTAAATAAGAAGCTGGGTCCGCACTTAGCCCTAATGCGTCACTTCTTGCTCGGAATGACGATAACGACGATTAATGTGAGGATGGAGAAGAAGAGCCCTAGAATTCCCCACCCCAGCGGATTGCGGCCCTTCATCAAAGCAATGAGACCGCAGACGACAGCAGCGATCACACTGCCGATGGCGACGAAAATTCCCTTAACCCCACGGAGAATGAACCCCGCGGCAAGCGGATCCGAACTCGCCAACATCACCGAGTGCAACATGTCAGGCCTTTCTTGAGGGAAGCTCTTAGGTAGGCGATTACCCGCCCGAAGGCGGATTAAACCCAATCCTGGCATGCGCGTGCACGAAAAAGGCTCTAAAAATGATGTTAGGTTTGGCAACCGCAATCATTTCACGAGCAGGAGCGGGCCTCACCGTTAACCTTACCGCCGGTCACAAGAACAATTATGTTTGCTGACGCCCGGGATTGAAGCCTGATGCCTAGCCAGGACACGCGCAACCCGGTACCGTGCCGACCTGGCCCGCCGCATCTTCACCTACCAAGACAGCCGGCCGCCGCATCCCGACACGATCCGGCAGCGTTTCGACCGTCTCGCAGCCGCAGCAGGCCTGTCCCGCATCACCTTCCACGATCTGGCCACTCCTACGCCACCGGCGCGCTGCGGGCCCGGATGAGTCCGAAAGTGATCAGTGAGCGCATCGGTCACGCCAACGTCGGGTTCTTCATGGAGACCTACGTATGTGCTGGGAAACGACGACCGCGAGGCCGCCGAACAGGCCGCCGAGTTCCTGATCGGCTATGCGTGGGAGTCAGACGACGACAGCCCGGCCTGACCCTTCCCTGGTCCAGCGAGATGTTACGTATAACCCATCAAGTTATGCCACCGTGCCTGCGGGTTGGTGTTAAGCCCAGCTGGAGCCGACGGCGGTGTCGGTGCTGGCCATGTTGCTGCCGTTGCACCTTGGAGCCGTGGGCGTTGGCCTATTCGTAGATCGATCTGGTGCACGCCTGGCGCCAACTGACGGACGCCTCAATCAATTCACAAACGCTGCACTCACCGCGGCCTGAACCCCAACTTGGTCTGATCGTGAACTCCGCCCTCGCCAAGCGAAGCCAGGCCGCCAGCGCTTTTCGGCCCCACGAGCACGGCACCGACGGCGGCGACCGCGCCGATCACTGCCAGCGGGATCGACCATGTCCGTCGGCTGGAGACCGCGGAGTCGCACAACGCAACGAAGTCGGTGTGCGGCACGATCTGGTTGAGAACGGGCACACCGGCCACACCGCTGTCGTTGGCCGACCGTGCACCCGAGAGGTCTTCGGCCACGGCGTTGCCGCACCCGACGCTGCGGCCGTTGCCGTCAGACACCGACACCGGAACCAGCAGGGCCATCACCCCCGCGATGAGCAACACCGCGGCGATGGCAAGGATCAACCGTCGAAGCGTCACATCGAACTCCTTTGCTACGTGACAAGCTCGGCTGGAAGTGATACCCGCGCGCGGGATGGTCCAACCAACGTTCGATCAACGGCCGCCTAATTCCGCGTCAACGCGAACTTACCTCCTCTCGGCTCGGCAACGGGTACCGCACTGTCAATGACGTTTCAACAGCGCAAAACACGGGTAGCTCACCGCTGGGTCGGCGTTCTCCTGCTGTGTGCCAGCGGAATGACGGCGAGCTACGCGTCCGACTACCTCGCCACCATGCAACGTCGGGAAAGGAACAGACAGTGAGAATCCAGGTGACCCACGCGCCGGCACTGGCGTCAACACCGGAAAACCACCCGCCGCGACCGAATCCGATCAACAACCCACTCGTGGGCGAGCATTACAGCGAGTCCCAGCAGGGTGCCATCAGGGTCGCGTTTGACCTCGAGCCTGTCGGGGAAGCCGCCCGGCATGCGTGATTTCATCTGCCCGAACTGTGGCCAGCATCTGGCATTCGAGAACTCGGTGTGCCTTTCATGCAAAAGCGCGGTGGGGTTCTCGCTGGAGGACATGGCGTTTCTGGTCATTGCCTCCGGTGAGGACAGCGACCACGGTGGGGCCGTCGACGCCCAGGATTATCAACTTTGCGCGAATCTGCATCTGGCCGAATGCAATTGGCTGGTACCGGTGCGGCCCATCCGGCAGTTGTGCACGTCGTGCCGGTTGACCCGAACCCGGCCCAAGCTGCCAATCGTCGGCCGCAACGAAGACCGCGACTACGGGCTGGCCTTCGACCTGCTCTCCAGCGCCAACGAGAAGGTGTTCACCGGACATGATGATGGCGTGATCACCCTGGACCTGGCCGAAGGCGACGATGTGCACCGCGAACAGTTACGCATCGAGATGGACGAGCCCTACCGCACGCTGCTCGGACACTTCCGCCACGAGATCGGCCACTACTACTTCTATCGGCTAATCGGCACAACTGCGCGGTACCTGCAGCGGTTCAACGACCAGTTCGGCGATCCTGACGCCGACTATCAGGCCGCGCTGGACCGGCACTACAGCACGGGCGCCCCACAAGGCTGGGAGGAAAATTACGTCTCGTCCTATGCCACCATGCATCCCGCCGAGGACTGGGCCGAAACCTTCGCGCACTACCTGCACATCCGCGACACGCTGGATACCGCCGCCGCGTTCGGATTCGCACCCGCCAACGCCACCTACGAGCGACGGGTGCTGGGCCCCAGCGGCTTCGACACTCTGATTCAGTTGTGGCTGCCGCTGGCCTGGTCGCTGAACATGGTAAACAGGTCGATGGGCAAAGACGACCTGTACCCGTTCGTGCTTCCGACCACAGTGCTGGAGAAGATGCGGTTCGTCCACGAGGTTGTCGACGAACTTACCGCAGAGCCGGTTAAGCTCGAGACCGTCAACGAGCAACTGCAGGTACAGCAGCAGAGCTAGGGCGCGGCGGATTTCCGCTGGCGCGGCGCCGGCGTCGGCACACCTGGTCTCGTTGATGCATTCTGTGGCTGAATCACGCTACCTCAGCGCGTTGACTCGATGCACTCCACCGGCTGGGCACATTCCACCTCGGCCCGTCGCCGCCTGCGCCCGCGCGATCAGAGCCGACGCGGTGCCATGGGCACCCGAGCTGTTCTTCGTGAAGTGCGGAGCGGTGTTGCGAAGGTGGGACCTAAACCGCATCCTGACACCGGCCCAGATCGATCAGGCCATCGATGCGCTGATGGGCTGGCCGCTGCGCGTCACCAAGGTGCGCGGGTTGTTCGCGAGGAATTGTCAAGAGCTGTGGGTCGGCGAGCTGCAGCGGCGTCGATTCGTCAACTCAGACGGCATCTGCTTCGATTTCGACAATTATGTTGGTGGATCTGCGCATTGGGGCCGCCGCCTATCTGCAAACCCCACGGATGGTCAATCAGACGTGACCGGCTATGGGTCCCGCGGATGGGCGGCCGCGCCGTCGAGCAGGAGATCGACGAGGCGTTCGGGCAGGTCGTCGTGGATCGGCTCGCCGGTGAGGAGGAGTCGGCCATGCAGCGGCGCCCACAGCATCTCCAGCAGTAGACGCGCGTCCGTGCCGGCGCGGAGATCGCCGCGGGCGACGCCGCGTTCCACCACGGGTGCCAGCGCGTCATACCGGCCTGACCAGAAGGCTTGGCGGGCTTCGGTGTAGTCGTCTTCGACACTCAGGACCGCCCCGTGTAGCGCCGCACTGCCGCCTGGGGAGGTCAGGTAAGCGATCGCGGCGTGGGCGATGGCCAGCAGGTCCCCTCGCGTGGACCCGGTGTCGGGCGCGGGGATCGCCTCAGCGCTACGGGCCAGCATGGCGTCGACGAGCAGGTTCTCCCGGGTGACCCAGCGCCGGTAGATGGTGGTCTCGTGGACGCCGCAGCGGCGCGCCACGCCGGCGACCGTCGAGCCCGCGACACCGTTTTCGGTGAGTTCGTCAAACGCGGCGGCCAGCACGGCCTGGCGGACGTATTCCCCGCGACGGTGCGACACAGCGGACGGCATCCCACCACTGTATCGCAGGTCCTCTTGCGTTGTCGTCGCGAAGCACGCATGCTATTACAAGTCGAGTTGCGATAGGATGGAGCGGCCATGCGATTCATCTTTGACACTGACGAATCGTTCTCGTTTGAGACGCTGCGTACGGTCGGATACACCGCCTTTGGAGGGGCCGATATCGGCGAGGTCATCACCACCGCGGAACGGATCACGCCCGGCGACACGGAGTCGTGGTATCGGGAATGGCGTGCCCTGGCAGACCGGATAGCCGCCATCGCCGATAAATGCGCTGCTGACGGACACGCGGCCAGTGCCAGTGGCGCCTACTTGCGAGCCTCCAATTACTACCGGACCGCTGAGTTCTTTCTTCGCGACGACCCATCCAATGACCCGCGCGTCGCGGACACCTCCGCACGCGCGATCCAGACGTTCAGGGCCACCCCCGACATCCAGGCGCACTGGACGCGGGTCGGGATCCCGTATGAGGGAATCGAGTTGGAGGGCTACTACCTCAATGCCAGCGGGGACGATCGTGGGCACACCTTGCTCGCACACGGCGGTATGGACTCGACGGTCGAAGAGATGTTCTTCGTCGTGGGAGAGGCCGCGCGCCGGCGCGGGTGGAACTGCCTGATCTTCGAGGGCCCCGGTCAGGGGTCGGCATTACGAGTCAACAAACTGCCATTCCGCCACGACTGGGAGGCCGTGGTCACCCCCGTGGTGGACTTCGCCCTCAACCTTCGCGAGGTCGACCCCGAACACATCGTGCTGCTGGGCATGAGCATGGGCGGCTACCTCGCTCCCCGCGCGACCGCTTTCGAGCACCGGATCGCCGCGTGCATCGCCTACGACGGAATCCTCAACTTCTTCGCGAAGGTGACGCCTGATTGGCAAACGGCACAGCATGATCCCGAACGGTGGGTCGCCACGATGGACGGTTTGATCGCCCAGCGCGAGCAGCTGCCGACTCCGCTGCGGTGGACATTGTCGAACGCCCTGTGGGTGTTCGGAATCAGCACAGCCCAAGAGTTGCTCGACGAAGTCACCAAGTATGACCTCACCAACGTTGCGGATCAGATCACCTGTCCGACCCTGGTCTGCGACGCCGAGAACGACCAGTTCCTCAAGGGGCAGCCGCACATGCTCTACGAGGCGCTGCGGTGCCCGAAAACCCTTCTGACGTTCACTGCCGCCGAGGGCGCCGGCGAGCACTGCCATGAAGGGGCGCTGACGCTATTTCATCAGCGAATGTTCGACTGGCTCGACGACACCCTCAGGTCTTGAGGGGGGCGCCGCCGCCCGCGCGTTGCCTCACTCACGTCACCGAATAGTGGGTTTTCCCTAATGCACAAAGGATTTTGCCGTGACACCGCCTGACCCTGTGTCCACCAAACGGGGTCATGCCCACGACCCGGAAGATGAGCGCCAATGACGACGAAGAATCTCGAAACCAGTATCGACGTGAACGCCGCACCCGACGACGTCTGGCGAGTCGTGTCAGATCTGTCCCGCATGCCGCAGTGGAGCCCGCAGTGCCGCTGGATGCGGCCAGTGGGTGTGGTAAGCCGCGCCTGCCACTCAACGACGAACGGTGCGGGTCCACCGACAAACGCCGCCGCGAGCAGACCCGTGACAGCGGCCAGGATCAGAGTTCGCCGACACCGATGCCCAAGATGGCGCGCCCGTGCGTAATCAAGACCCTTTTCGTCACAACGCTGCATAATGCGATTGCATGATGCGTCAGCATCAGTCGAGCGGGGCTGCTGGGGTAATGTAGACCGACGTTCAACCAGCGGCTAGCCAACCTAAACAGCGTTAC
>Ga0335081_10014883_pt1 | contig 12589 bp, 9 predicted proteins | sample Lox_Sample_35_FD_206713 | JGI IMG/M metagenome (GOLD analysis project Ga0335081, IMG submission 206713) | Soil microbial communities from Loxahatchee National Wildlife Refuge, Florida, United States - Lox_Sample_3.5 | ecosystem: Environmental > Terrestrial > Soil > Wetlands | place: USA: Florida...
GCGATCAGGGCGGCGAGGTCTTTCGGCAAGCAGGGGCCACCGAACCCAGGCGGGAACCCGTCCATCGCCGTGTAGTCCCGCGCGACCCGCGGGTCGGCTAGCCACGCCTCACGCACCTGCTCCCACTGGGCACCGGTCGCCTCGCAGATTGCCGCCATTTCGTTGACGAATGTGACCTTGGCTGCCCAGTGCAGGTTGGCCGTGTACTTGGCGAGCTCGGCGACGATGGCGGGCCACTCGTGGATGCGGTCATCCGGGTACACCTCAGCGAGCCGCGGACGGAAAAACTCGCGGGCCGCCGGGGTGCCGCCGAGGAGCATCCATGGCACATCGGTGGATTCGCGTATCCGCGCACCAGCGCGTTCACAGATGAATTCGGGGGCATGGGCGACCAGCTTGTCCGGCCATGTGACACCGATGGAGTCCACCGTGCCGGGCGGCACAGTCGAGCGGATCAGCACCGGGACACTGTCCGGTATCTGCCCGAGCGCCCGGTAAAGGTAGTTCAGATCGGCGCCGCCGCCCGGCACGGTCGGGGTCGGCACGCACACCACAGCGAAATCACAGCTCGCGATCTCAGCCGGGTACGGGCCACCGTCCGCCGTGTCGTAGCCGACGAGGTCATGCCCGGCCCACAGGCGCATCTGGGCGCTACCGACGATGCCCCGGTATCCGATGATCGCAACTTTCACAGGAAGAAGGCTAATGCCACGTGACCTCCTCGTGATCGTCCCTTCACGGGGCAGGCCCGGCAACGTGGCCCGCTTCGTCCGCGCCGTCGCCGCGACATCCACTGCCCAGACCGACATCGTGTTCGGTTTCGACAACGACGACCCCACACTCCAGAAGTCGATCACCGCCGCGCATTCCGCGCAGGTGTCGACCATCGTCGTCACCGGTCCGCGCAAGGGTCTCGGCGCCTGGACCAACGAACTCGCCGCCACCTTCGCCGATGACTACCGGGCGCTCGCGTCTTTCGGTGACGACCACGTGCCGCAGACCTGCGGCTGGGACAAACTGCTGCTCGGCGCCATCGACGGCATGGGCGGCACCGGCATCGCCTACCCCAACGACGGGATCCGCGACGACATCGGCGAAGCCTGGGTCATGTCCGCCAGCATCGTCCGCGCGCTCGGCTGGATGTGCGAACCGGCCCTGAAGCACTGGTGGGTCGACGAGGTCATCACCGTCATCGGCCGCGAAGCCGACTGCCTCACCTACCTGCCGGACGTGACAGTGCGGCACAACCATCCCGCCGCCGGCCGCGGCCAGTTCGACGCCACCTACTGGGACGCGTTCGAAGGCGTGGCGGCCGACAAGAAGGCGTACCAGACGTGGCGCGCCGAACGCATGGCAGCGGATGTCGCCACGGTCCGGGCGCTTCTGCCCCGCTGAACCCACCTGCCCGAGTTCACCGCGATAAGGGAGTCCTGCCATGCCTTCAGGCCGCTCATACACGGTGGATTCGGGGCAGATCACCCTCGCATCGACGGTGCAGACACCGATGCTGCTGGTGTCCACCACCACCACCGCGATCTGCGACATTCAGGCCATCCGGATCGGTACCTTCTCCGGCGCCGGTGCCGCCTACCCGCCGAACGGCACCGTCCAGTGTTACCTGGCCCGCGCCGGGAACACCCCCACCGGCGGCACCGGTGTGGTGCCCCGCCCGCATAACCCGGCGGACATCGCCGCGAACACCGCATGGACGATCGCGTCCTGGTCGACGGCGCCAACATTCGGGACGATCCTGTGGGGGCAGGTGCTCCCGTTCACCGCCGGGGCGAACTGGGCCGAATGGGTCACCCCCGGCAGCGAATGGCGTATCGGGCCGGCCTCCTCCACCGGCGCCGCGGCCTACGCGGCGGTTTTCCTGACCTGTTCGGCTGCCGGGACAGCCACCGAGTTCTCCATCGAATGCGTCTTCAGCGAGTAGCCCTCGTCGTCGCCTGGTGGGTGCGGCGGTACGGGCTGGGGCTGCTGCGGGACCTGGCCGCTATCTCGGCCGCGGCCGCGTTGATCCTGCTGTTCGTGCACGCGCAGGCCACCTGGACGCCGCCGCCGCCAGCGGGGCCGGTGATCTGCGGGAACCAGACGATCCTCGGTGCCGGGCCCACGTCGCCGCCGCCCGGTTTTTTCACCGTCCCGGCCGGTGACAACAGCAACCTGACACCCAACTTCGCTAACCCGGGTTTCTCGGTGCCGGGGATGAAGTTCTGGTTCGCCCCTGGTGTGCACACGGTCGGCAACGACGCGTTCGCGCAGATCATCCCCGGCGCGAACACGATATTCACCGGGGCACCGGGCGCGGTCATCGACGGGCAGAAAATCAACAACTATGCGTTCACCGGCGGCGCCGCGAACGTGACCATCACCTATTTGACGATCCAGAACTTCGGCCCGGTCGGCGGTGACCGCGACGCGGGTGTCACCAACCACGACCAGGGCGTCGGGTGGACATTCCAGTACGACACGTTCCGCGGCAACGCCGGCGCCGCCGTGTTCCTCGGCAACAGCAACTCGATCACCTACACCTGCCTGAAAGACAACGAGCAGTACGGGCTGCAGGACTTCGGCGCCGGCGCGGTCATCGACCACGACGACTTCGACCACAACGACTCCTACGACTGGGAAGTTGTCATCCCCGCCTGCGGCTGCACCGGTGCGGCGAAGTTCTGGACCGCCAACGGCGGCACGGTCACCAACAACTACGTCCACGACAACCTGAGCTGGGGTTTTTTCGCCGACACCAACGATGTGGCGCTCGACTTCGAGAACAACTACATCGCCGGGAACCAGGGCGTCGGGCTCCAGTACGAGATCAGCTACAACGCGCGGATCGTGAACAACACGTTCATCGACAACGCGTGGGGCGCCGGGGCGGAGAACGCCGGGTTCCCGGTGTCCGCCGTCTACATTTCCGAGTCCGGGTCAGACAGCCGCGCCTCAGCCACTTACGGCACGTCGATGGACATCACCGGGAACAAGTTCATCGACAACTGGAGCGGTGTCGTCCTGTGGGAGAACGCGGACCGGTACTGCTCGTCGCCGGCGAACACGTCCACCGGTGTCTGCACCCTGGTCAACCCGACGCTTGAGGCGGATTGCAGCACGCCGGGCACCCAGCAGGTGTATCCGCCGTGTGAATGCGCCGATCAGGCGCATCTGGTGACCACGCCGTACATTGATGACTGCCGGTGGAAGACGCAGAACGTCAACGTGTCCGGGAACGTGTTCGAGTTCAACCCGGCCGACATCGGCTCGTCGTGCACGGCGGGCAGCTACTGCGGCACGAACGCCCTGTTCTCCAACTTCGGTTCCTTCACCCCGTACACGGGCTCGTTTGTGCCGAACAACATCACCTACAACCAGAACAACCACTTCTCGAATAACACCTATGTGGGGCCGTGGAAGTGGGACACGTTCAACCAGGGTGAGATTGTGGACCGGGCGACCTGGCAGGCGGCCCCGTCGAGCCAGGACGCGGGCAGCACGTTCGACGGCGGCGGCGCGCCGGTCACTAAAGGCGGCTGGCCCGGGCCGGTGCAGCCGCCGGTCACAGTGCCCGGCAGGCCCGGCCGGTCATGAAAAGGGGTGCGGCGTGAGGTCGATGATGAACCCGGCGTGGATCGCCTACGAGAACCCGCTCGGGCCGCAAACCTACAGCCTGTTCTCGGTGAACGGGCCCGCAAGTTCGCAGTTCAGCACGTCGCCGATTGTTGTCGGGGTGCTGTTCGAGGTCACCTCCCCGGGGCTGAGCCTGCTGGGTTACCGGTGGTGGATCGCCGACGCGGGGGAGTCGACAACACCGCAGCAGTTCGCGTTGTGGACGACGACGAGCATCTCCAGCGGCACCTATCAGACCGGTTCGCTGGTCACATCCGGGACGATGACCCTCGGCTGGAACTACATCCCGTACACCGTCCCGGTGCCGCTGACCGCAGGCACCGAGTACAAGGCGACCACCGGCACCACCGCTAATTTCCCGATCACCCAGTTCCAGTTCGGCACCGCCGGCCCGTACGTTAACGGGATCACCAACGGGCCGTTGTTCGCCTGGTCCGACGGGTCCGGCGCGGGTGGCACCAACCCGGACACGTTCGGCAGCGCCCAGGGATCGTTCAGCAGCCCCGGCGACACCAACCCGTCCCACAACTATCCGCAGTCGGCTTTCAACTCGTCGAACTTCTGGATCGACGTCGTGGTCGGCTAGGCCGTCACGCAGATATGGAGGTTCCGTAGTGGCTGTAGGAAACCAGGCGACAACCGAGTCGATCAACAATCAGCTCACCAGCTATTCGGTGGCGCTGCGGACACTGTGCCAGAACATCTCCAACCTGAACCAATACGTCGGCAACATGGGCACTGCCGGGCTGGAGCTAGCCGGATACGACGCGGCCGACGCCGCGAGCGTGATCAACTTCGCGGCGATCCTGAACACAGTCCCGGCCGTGTTTTTCGGCACCGCAACCCAGGCCACCCAGTACAACTTCTCCAACGCGCTCGCGCCGCTATACGCCGGGCAGTAAGAGGGGGATGCCACAGTGGCCGGGACGGTAATCTTCGCGAACAACCCGTCGACTACGGTCGCTGTCAACGGCTACAACGGTGGGGCATCTACCGGTGACGCGCCCGCGTCGCTGACTGCGGAAACGTGGACGGTCACATCTTCGGCGCAGTTCCCCACTGCCAGCAACACGGCGGTTCCAGCTTCCTCGTTCAACATCGCTGACCAGGCCGCGCCGACCGAGCTGATCCAGGTCTCTAACGTTGCCAGCACCACCTGGACACTGATACGCGGGGTTGAGGGCACCACCCCGGTCACGCACGCCGCCGGGGCGACTTTCTACCAGGTTGTCTCAGCTGGTGATCTGGCCGCGATGAAACAGGCCACCGGGGCGACGGTAGCCGGTGCCAGCGTCAGCAACACGGCCAGTGAGACGCTTATCTGCACGTACCAGCCGGTGACCGGCGAGGTCGCCGCGGGAGCCAGCTACACGGCGCTTGCCTACGGGGCGATCACAACGGCTTCTGCGGTGGCCACCGCCTATCTGCTGACCTGGCGGCTCCGCTGGGGCGGTATCGGTGGAACCATCATCCTGGCGATGGCGACAGGCACGAACTGCCCGTCGCTGATCACGTCGATCGCGGCCGGATCCAGTTTCGACGTCAACGCCGCTGTCACTTTCCTGACCACCACCTCATGTGTGGGGAAAATCGACTTCTGGTGGCAGAAAACCACCGTGTCGTACACCGGCGTGAACGCCGCATCTGCCGGGGTGACGGTCAGCGGCGCCGGGCCGCTGGTGCTCACCGCCCAGTGGGGCACCGCGAACGCGTCGAATGTGCTGACCATCCCGGCGCCGCTGATCTACCGGTCGTCGTGATGCACGTCCTGTGCTGCTACACCAGCCTGCACCCGGCCACCGCAGAAGCATTGCGCCGGTATGCGCCCGGCGCTGAACTGGTCGACGTCTCGGGCGCCCCTGGCATGTACCGGCGGGTGCTCCGGGAACACTGGGACATCCCCGCCGACCTTGTGATCATCGAACATGATATTGAGATCGGCGCGGAGGTGCTGCCGTCGTTCGCCGCGTGCGCGCAGCCGTGGTGCACCTACGCCTACCACGTGTTCCCCGAACCTCACCGGGCGCTCACCAGCACCGGCATCGGCTGTGTCAAGTTCACCGCCGCGTTCCGCCGCCTGCTCCCGTGGGATGAGGTGACCGCCGCCAGCTGCCGGGTCTGCGGAGCGCTCCACCAGGACCATCACGGCATCGACAACCAGATCTACGCCTACGCCGACGAAGAACACGGCATGAAACCGCATGTGCACGGCGAGGTGGTACACCACCACGTGTATGAGGAACGGCCGCTGGAGGTCCTGATCTATGTGGAGTCGCTCCGCGCCCGTGGCCTGATCCCGTCACGGTGAGGGGTTTTATCCATGGCGACGGCATTTGATGCGGTAGGGCCTTCCGCTGCGGGCACCAGCAGCACCTCGTCCACGAACTTGTCATGGACCCACACTGTCGGCGCCGGGGCCACCAACCCGATTATTGTGGTCGCTGTCGCGCTGGACCCCACCGGCGCTGACACTGGCATAACCATGTCGGCCACCTGCGCCACCGTCCCGATGACCACCATCACCCCGATAGTGGAGTCTTTTTCCGCTAGCAGCACCGGCGGATATTTGCAGGTGTGGTGGACACCTGTCCCAGTATCAACCGGCAGCAACGCGATCGTTGTCTCCGTGGCGGGCGGCACGCCGAAAGACCTGACCGGCGGCTCGTTGTCTTTCACTTCGGCCGCGATGATGCAGCCCGGCAGTGCTTACATTCTGCAGGGCACCGGCTCTGTTTCCATCCCGGTCACTGCCAGCACCACAAATAACACTATTGCCGGGTTCCTGGGCGCCGGTGACGCTATCGGCGCTTCGAGCAACACCGCCCAGTTCTCCAACAACCTTCAGGGCACCTCCGGGAACCTGATGGGTAACATCGCGGGCTCGACCGCCCCGGGGAACAGCAGCGGCACCGTCAACATCGTGTGGGCGAACGGCGGCACCTACGGCGGCCTTGCCGTCGAAATCCAGTCCATGCCGCTGTCGGTCAAAACGCTCACCGTACCGTCGGCTACCTACAACCTGCCGTACAGTTTCACGCTCACCGCAGGTGGTGGCACCGGCACCGGCTACACCTGGTCTGTGATCAGCGGCGCCCTGCCCACCGGGCTGACGCTGACCGGCACCGGCAGCAACACGATCTCCGGCACGCCGACCGCCAGCGGCTACTTCACGTTCACCGTCCAGGTCACCGACTCGGGCAGCAACACCGCGACGCAGGCCCTGTCAATGTGGGTCTACGTCTACGAGGGTGCGTCGTTTTCGGATGCGGTTCCGGCTCAGATCATCCCCGGTTTCATCCCGGGGATCCCGCCGGTGGTGACGGCGCCGCCTGTTCTGGTGACGACGATGACACGCGGGATCTCGATGTGGAGATGACCCCCCGCTAGCCGGGCGGGAGGGGGCGCCGGCATGGCTGATCCGCTGCAGCTGTCGCCGCTGTACGTCACCCGGCCGAAACCAGCGCGGGTTAAGGTCGGTAACAGCTCAGCGTGCGGCGCCGGTGTCGCATCGCGGGTCGTTACCCCGCTCGGTTCGCTGGGGACACGGCGCCCGTTCGTGGCCCGCAACCCGGTGTCAGCGCGGGCCCGGGTCGGGAACAATTTTTCCCCCGGTGATGGTTTCGCGGCGCCGTTCCCGTCGGCCGTGGTCACGACGGTCTACCAGCGGCGGCCGTTTGTGGCGCGTAACCCGGTGCCGCACCGCGCACATGTCGGCCCGCGTGGCACAACCTGCGCCGGCGGTGTCGCCTCGCAGATTGTGACCCCGCTGGGCTACCCATCCCAGCCTGCGGCCCGGCCGGTCATCGTTCACCTGCCGCCGCACCGCGCTAAGGTCGGCCCCGGTACCTACCTGGCCGCCGGTGTCGCATCCCAGGTCGTCACCCCGCTCGGGTTCCGGCAGCAGCCGCCGCCCCGCCCTGTCTTCGTCCACGTCCCGCCCGCGAGGGCGCGGCTTGGCCTGCGTGGTCAGGCTGCGGGCGGTGTCGCAAGCGCGGTTAGCACCCCGCTTGGTTCACCGTCGCAGCCTGCCCCCCGGCCAGTCATCCAGCATGTGCCGCCCCGGCGGGTGGTGTGGCGCGGGCTCGCCACCCAGAACTACCCGCCGCCGGTGGCGGTGCTGCGGGCCCGGCCGTTCGTTTTCCGCAGCCCCGTCCCGGCACGTGCCAGGCTTGGGAACAGTGTCACCTGCGGCGACGGTGTCGCATCGCAGGTCGTCACCCCACTCGGTAGCCTGCCGCAGCCGCCGCCGCGCCCGGTCATTCAGCATCTGCCGCCACACAGGGCGTGGGTCGGCAAAAACTACGGCCCGTACGGCGGCATCGCCAGCCAGATCGTCACCCCGCTCGGGACACCGTCCCGGCCGAAGCCGTTCGTTTTCCGGTCCCCGGCCCCGGCACACGGAAAGTCCGGCCCGCGTGGCCTGAACGCATCCGGTTTCGCCTCCAGTGTTGTCACACCACTGGGCAGCGCGCCGCAGCCGCCGCCACGGCCGGTCATCCAGCACCTTCCCCCGCACCGGGCGATATGGCGCGGCCTCGCCTCCCAGGTCATCGCGCCGGTCGTCACCGCCTACCAGCGGCCACCGGTCCAGGTAAAACGCCCAGCCCCGGTACGGGCGCACATCGGCCCGCGCGGCCTGCCGGCGGCCGGGTACGCATCGCCGATCGTTACCCCGCTGGGCAGCCTGCCGTCCGCGCGGAAAGTTCCCCTCTTCCCGCCGAAGATCACGCGCGCCCGGATCGGCCGCAGCACCGTCGCCGGCGGTGTGATCGGGCTGGTCAACCCGTCACTGTACGGCACGCCGTCCCGGCCGTACCCGTTCATCTGGCGCAGCCCGCTCCCGGCCCGTGGCAAGCTCGGGCCGCGTAACGCCACCGCTGGCGGCATTGCCTCGCAGGTCGTCACCCCGCTCGGTTCGCTGCCGCCGCCGCGTAAGGTCCCGGTCTTCCCGCCGAAGATCACCCGCGCCACGGTCGGGCATGGCACCGTCGCAGGCGGTATCGCCTCGGCGGTCGTCACCCCGCCCGCAGCGGGCACCCCGCAGCCGGCGCTGCCAGTTCTGGAGTTCCGCCCAGCCCCGCAGCGCGGCCTGTGGCGCGGCTTCGCATCCCGGGTCGTCACCCCGGCGCCGCCGGTTACCGTCACCGCCTACCAGCGCCCGGCACCTCAGATCCGCCGCCCGGCCCCAGCCCGCGCCGCAGTCGGACCGCGCGGGACAGTAGCAGCCGGTATCGCCTCACCGGTTGTCACCCCGCCGCCGCAGGTCGGCCCACCGGTCTACCCGCTGCCAGGACCGGTCGCGGCGAGGCTGCCGGTCCCGCCGCTGCCCGCATCCGGCGCCGCCACAGCAGCACCGGTCGCAGCAGGTGGCTCCAGCGGCGCACCAAGCCGGTACGGCCGGGTGTTCACCAGCGCCACCTCGCCCTACCAGCCGGGCGTGGTGCCGGGGCTGTCCCAGCCGGCCGGTGTCCGCGTCATCTTCCTGCGCGCCGGCCACGTTCAGCGGTCAGCCGTTTACGCTGCCGTCCCACCCGGAACCCCGCAACCAGCCCTGCCGGTCGTCGAATACCGGCCACCGGTGCGTCAGCCGCGGGTCCTGTGGCGCGGTTTCGCGGCGGTGCTCGTCGTCGTCCCCGCCGCGCAGCGGTACCAGCGCCCAGCGCCTCAGATCCGCCGCCCAGCCCCAGCGCGGGCACACATCGGCCCGCGTGGCGCCGCAGCCGCCGGTATCGCATCGCGGGTCGTCACCCCGCTGGGGACCCCGGCGCGGCCGAAGCCGTTCGTATGGCGTTCCCCGCTGCCACCCCGCCCCCGGGGGCTGTGGCGCGGACTCGCAGTTAAGGCTTCACTGCCGACCGCGCAGACCTACCAGCGGCCCAGCCCGCAGATCCGCCGCCCAGCCCCAGCGCGGGCACACATCGGCCCGCGTGGCGCCGCAGCCGCCGGTATCGCATCGCGGGTCGTCACGCCGCTCGGCAGCCTGCCACCGCCGCGGAAGGTCCCGCAGTTCCCGCCGAAAACCACGCGGGCGCGGGCCGGGCACAGTGCCGTCGCAGGTGGTATCGCTTCGGCGAACCTCGTCCCCGCCGCCCAGCCGTACCAGCGTCCCGGGCCGCAGATCAGGCGCCCGGCCCCGGCAAGGGCACAAACCGGGCCGCGTGGCGCCACCGGAAGCGGCTACGCCTCCCCGGTCGTCACCCCACCGACCGCCCTAGGCACCCCGCAGCCGACGCTGCCGGTCGTCGAATACCGGCCACCCGTGCGGGTGCCGGTGGCGCTGTGGCGCGGCTTCGCGTCCCGGGCCATCACGTTCCTCATCCTGGGCACCCCGCAGCCGACGCTGCCGGTTGCCGAGTTCCGGCCACCACCACCACCGCGCGGCTACTTCGGCCCGCACCGTGTCATCGGCCTGTTCAACCCGTCGCCTGCGGCGCCGGTTGTCACCGCCTACCAGCGGCCCGCGCCGCAGGTAAAACGGCCCGCGCCGGCGCGGGCCCAGGCCGGACCGCGCGGCCAGATCGCCGCAGGGATCGCATCTGCGATCGTCACGCCGCTCGGGACACTCGGCCCACCGCGGCCGTTCGTGTTCCGCAGCCCGCTGCCCCCGCGCCCCCGCGGGCTGTGGCGCGGACTCGCAGTCAAAGCACCACCACCGACCGCTCAGCCCTATCAGCGGCCCGCACCGTACATCAAGCGCCCGGCACCGCACCGCGCCCAGATCGGCCCGCGTGGCGTTATCGCTGGCGGTACCGCAGGACCGCCGCTAGTCCCTGCGGCACAGCCCTATCAGCGGCCCGGGCCGTACATCAAACGGCCACCGCCGCACCGCGCCCAGATTGGTCCGCGGGGCACCGTCGCAGGTGGTGTCGCGTCCCGTATCGTCACCCCGCTTGGGTCGCTTCCCGCACCGCGGAAGGTCCCGACCTTCCCGCCGAAGATCGGACGGGCGCGGGTCGGACCCCTGTCGGCGATCGCCGGTGGCATCGCATCCCCGATCGTCACTCCACCACCGGTGCCGACGGTGGTGCCGCCACCCGTCACGGTCCTCGCCGCACCCGCAGTGCCGATGACCATCGTTATTAACCAGGCGCTACCGATGACCATCGATGTCGATTTCACGCCGCCGATGGCTGTTGATGTCACCCCGCCAGGGCGGATCGCCCAACCTGGCCCCGCGCACGTCGATCCGCCGGGGCAGCAGCTCATTACGCAGCAACCTGCGGTCCTCCTGCGGCCCGCCTGAACACCTTCAACTGTCCGTCATCCCCGCCTAGGAGGCGTGTGGCCGCTACTCTTACCGCCGACCAGGAACTCACCTACGCTTCATTCCCGATCGAAAAGATCGAACATGTCGGTGATGATCTTCTGGTGTTCGGGAAAGCGACCGATGGCACCGTCGACAGCGACGAGCAGATCGTCGACCCGGCCTGGTCGCGGAAGGCTCTCGCTGACTGGCTAGAGACCGGCGGGAATGTCCGCGTCCAGCATCAGGCGCAGCGCGACCCAGCCGGTAAAGGCGTCGGTGTCGAGTTCACCCCCGACGGCCACTACGTCAAAGCTCTCATCGTCGAACCCGTGGCGAAACGCCTCGTCGAGAAAGGGATACTGCGCGCCTACAGCGTGGGGATCTCCCGGCCGGTAATCGAACGGGACATCACCGGTAAAGCCCGCGGCGGCCTCATCAAGGGTGGTGTGCTGTCCGAACTGTCCTTGGTGGACCGGCCGGCGAACGGTAACTGCTCCATCCAGCTGGTGAAGTCAGCCGCGGATGGGACAGCGGAGCTGACGGGGAAGGTGTTCGGTGCGGAGGATTTCCTCGCGAAGGCTGCCGCACCAGACGACGGCGGGATCACGGGGACGGTGACGTTCACCCCGGCGGACATGGCGAAACTGCTGCGGCTGCGCGCTGAGCTGGAGAAAGGCGGTAGCGGCAACGGCAGCAACGGTAAGGCCGGTGATGACGACGAGGGGAACGACAACGGGGACGACGGGGACGACGGAGACGATGGGGATGGGGCATCCGACGACGACTCGGGCGAGCAGAAGGACGCCGAGGCCAGCGACGCCGAAATCGAAGCCGACGACGCCGACGAGCAGGTAGGCAAAACCGGCGGCGCCCCCAGCATCAGCAAACGCAAGATGGACCCCGACGTTGGAGGCGGCGTAGACCGCGACAAGATCCCCGTCGAGGACTTCGCCGGGAAAAACCGGTCCTTCCCGATCGTCACACCCGGCGACGTGTCCGACGCCGCATCATCCATCGGCCGCGCAGGCGCAGACAATTTCAGCTCAGACAAACTGAAGTCGAACATCATCCGTATCGCCAAGCGGAAAGGCCCGTCGTTTGTGGCGGAACTGCCGCAAGCATGGCGGGACGAGATGGCCGGGAAGAAGGCCGCTAAGGCCGCCCGCAAAGCCGCCAAGGGTGCCGCAGCGGTCAAAACGGCCGGTACGAAGTGCAAGACATGCAAGGGCTCCGGCAAGATCCTCGCCGGCAACCGCAGATGCCCCGACTGCGCCGGCGACGGCGCCATCACCCCCGGCGGCCCCGGCGAGGAAGAGACTACGAAGAAGCAGGTGGGCGGCAGCCTGCCGCAGGCCGCGTTCAAATCCGGCGGCAAAGCCTGCCACGGCTGCGGGAAGAACTACCACTCCGACTCACCGGCGAAATTCTGCGAAAACTGCGGCAAGAAACTCCCTGCCCTAGAGAAGACCGCCAAGCCCACCCCCGGCGACGACGCAATGGGCATCAACGTCGATCCGGTACCGGAACACCGCGAACCCGACGGCCCCGCCATCGAAGCACTCGAACACGACGCCGGGCTGCCGACCGTCCCCGACGCGCCGCTCGAGGTGAAAGCCGCCCGCCGCCGCGCCGCCACCGGCGCCCACCCCGGCGAAGCGATCCTCCACGACCTGCTCTGCCCCGCCTACTCAGCGAAAACCCTCGGCGACACCTACC
>Ga0335081_10014884_pt1 | contig 12589 bp, 9 predicted proteins | sample Lox_Sample_35_FD_206713 | JGI IMG/M metagenome (GOLD analysis project Ga0335081, IMG submission 206713) | Soil microbial communities from Loxahatchee National Wildlife Refuge, Florida, United States - Lox_Sample_3.5 | ecosystem: Environmental > Terrestrial > Soil > Wetlands | place: USA: Florida...
CCGCCAGAAGCCGCCCCTAGGTCCTTTGCTGGACTGTTTTTACGCCTAAGTCCTTTGGATCGTCAGTCTCTCGTAAATACAGTCATCCAAAGAAGTTAAAGTCCTTTATTTGACTGTATTTACAGGTGCTATTTTTGCAGGTTATTGAGCCGCAGCCACTTGATTCGAACAGGGAGGGAGGGGGGTGCTCAGTGAGAATCACGGCACTCCGATTTACGCTGGCGGCATGAGGGACATCGAATGCGTGTCTTAGTCACCGGGGGAGCGGGATACATCGGCAGTCATGCGGTGCGCGAACTGGCGCGGCGCGGGCATGAGGTCGTCGTCTACGACAATCTCTCGACCGGCTACCGCTCGTTCGCCGGCGGGTTTGAATTTGTCGAGGGCGATATCGGGGACCGTGAACGACTTCGGCCGGCGCTGCGCGGCGCGCAGGCAATCATGCATTTCGCGGCGCACTGCTATGTCGGCGAGTCAGTCGAGAACCCGCAGAAATATTTTCACAACAATGTGGAGTGCGCGCTGAACCTGCTGAACACGGCGGTCGAGGCCGGGGTGAAGAATTTCGTCTTCTCCTCCACCTGCGCCGTTTACGGTGTGCCGGTAAAGGTCCCGATCAGCGAAGACAATCCACGCGAGCCCATCAATCCTTACGGCGCTACCAAGTTGCTGTTCGAGCACGCGCTCGACGCCTACTCGAAGGCTTACGGGTTGCGTTTTGCCGCGCTGCGCTACTTCAACGCCGCGGGCGCCGACGAGAGCGGCGAGATCGGCGAGGCCCACGATCCGGAGACGCACCTGATCCCGCTGGCGCTCGAGGCGGCGCAGGGCATTCGTCCCATCGAGGTCTTCGGACGCGACTATCCCACGCCCGATGGCACCTGCATTCGCGACTATATTCATGTGAACGATCTGGCCGAGGCGCACGCCCTGGCCCTCGAGTACCTCGCGGGAGGCGGCCCCTCCGTCGCGCTGAACCTGGGCACGGGCCAGGGACATTCAGTGATGGAAGTACTGGCCACAGTGGAAGCGGTTACCGGGTGTGCACCCGATCGCCGCTACGGTCCGCGGCGGCCGGGCGATCCTCCGGCGCTGGTGGCCGATCCCGCGCGCGCACAGCAGGTGCTGGGATGGAAGGCGCGGCGGTCGCTCCGGAACGTGGTCGAGACTGCCTGGCGCTGGATGCAGAACAGCTCCAAGGTCCTGGCCGAGGCGCACGGATAGTGAGGCCATTTGTTACAAGCTCGAGCTGGCGGCAGCCACCACGGCTTCTGCGGCAACAGGCTGTTGTTCTGTAATCTCCGCCGCCAAGGTACGGCTCAGGGCCTGCGCCAGCACCACGCGAAACTCTTGCAGAAGGAGATTGATGTCCACCTGCAAGGCGGTAGCCGCGCATTGCTTGTAGACCACGAGATACCCACGGCGACCGCAAGCGGGCATGGTCAGCTCCAGCACCAGGCTCCACGCAGGCTGCGCGAACATCCTGCCCACGCGTCCCCAGGTGAAGTGCACGTCGAAGGCGCCCTGGCTGAAGGAGATCGGTCGCGGGCGGGCCAGGGTGGCCGCGCGCAATTCGAATCCGTCGAAATCGTTGCCCTGGAAAGTCTCCTCGAGCACGCGGCAGAGCTCGGGAAATCGTTCTACCTTGGCCAGCCGGAAGGTGGCGCGGCGGAACGCCAAGTTGTTGACGATGATCTGCTTCTGCTCCAGGGTGCGGCGCGCCAGGCGATGCAGCTCGAAGAACTCGGGATAGTTGAGGTGCTGCACGCCCACCCAGATGCCGGCGCCGATCACGAACAGCACCACCCCCAGCGTGGGCCCGCCGGGATAGAGCAACAGCGCGCTCAGCAGGCCGAACAGGGCGGAGACCCCGTACAGAATCACCACCACCTGGCGCTGCGTCAAGCCGCGCTCCAGCAGCTTGTGATGGATGTGGTGCCGGTCGGGCGCGAACAGGGGTTGTCCGCTGAGGAAGCGGCGCACCACCGAGATGCCGGTCTCCAGGATGGGCAGGCCAAAGGAGACCACGGGAATGGCCACCGCCACCGCGGTAGAAGATTTTCCCGCGCCCACCAACGCCAGCACGCTGAGCACAAAACCGATGAATAGACTGCCGCAGTCGCCAAGAAAAATGGTGGCCGGATTGAAGTTGAAGCGGAGGAATCCCAGGATGGCGCCGGCCAGCGCCAGCCCGATCAGTCCAATCATCACGCGCCCGTTCATCAGCGAGATCACCACCACGGTCAAGGTGGAAAACAGCGCTGAACCTGCCGCCAGGCCATCCAGGCCGTCCACCAAGTTGAAGGCGTTGGTGATGAGCAGCACCCAGAAGACGGTCGCGAGCAGAGAGCCGGCGAGGCCGAGGCTGCGGTTGCCCAGCAGGATGGGCAGTTCGATGACGCGGAAACCGGCCAGGAAGATCGCCACCGCGGCCATGATCTCGACGGCGAACTTCACCCACGGTCCCACGGAGAACAGGTCGTCGTACAGGCCGAGCAGGAAGATCAGCAGCGAAGGCAGCAGCACACTAACGATCAGGCGCGGCTCGAACACCTTCCCGAAGCGGGAGAACACGATCAGCACGCTGACCACGGCGATCACGGCAAGGAAGATGGCAATACCGCCCAGGCGCGGGATGGGACGGGTGTGGACATCGCGTTCCCGCAGCCCGCGGACCTTGCCGCCACGGATCAGGGCCTGGTCGCGTATGTAGCGGGTCAGCAGGAAGGAAAGCAGCAGAGATACGAGAAAAGTCGCGCAGTACGTCAGGCCCAGCGATTTCAAGCACTCTCCTCTTGGCGAGAAGTCCTACTGCACGAAATAGCACGCCTCGGTCCTGCTTAGTTTCTCTTGTCTCGCTTCCCGTCGGTGAGCAGAAGCACGGAATGAACCTGGGGAGTAACCTTCTATGGCGCCACCGGCACGCGCACGGATTTGCGCACCTGCTCTTCGATCCAGAGATAAGTGCGCGCAAGGCCATCCTCCAGCGAGATCGCCGGCTCCCAGCCCAGCACTTGCCGCAGGCGTGAATTATCGGAGTTGCGCCCGCGCACCCCCTGCGGCCCGGGCACGTGCACTTTGCGGATGGCGATGCCGGCGATGCCCGCGATCATGTCCGCCAGCTGGTTGATGGTGACCATGCGGTCCTGGCCGAGATTGAGGGGCTGGCCGAAATCGGAGCGCATGAGCTTGCAGAGGCCGTGCACGCAATCATCGATGTAGCAGAAGGAGCGCGTCTGTTCGCCGTCGCCCCAGATCTCAATCTCATGCTGGCCGGTGAGCTTGGCATGGGCGATCTTGCGGCAGAGCGCGGCCGGCGCCTTCTCCCGCCCGCCTTCCCAAGTTCCCAGGGGCCCGAAGATGTTGTGGAAGCGCACGATGCGAGTGTCGAATCCGTAGTCCTCGCGATAATGCGTGCACAGCCGCTCGGTGATCAGCTTCTCCCAGCCATAAGCGTCCTGGGGCGCAGCGGGATAGGCGTCTTCTTCCTTCAGCGGCTTGCAGTCGGTCTCGGTCTGGAGGTATTCGGGATAGACACAGGCCGAGGAGGTATAGAGATACCGCTGCACCCGGTTGGCGCGCGCGGCTTCCAGGGTATGAATGTTGATGAGGGCGTTGTTGTGCAGGATCTGCGCGTGGTTCGCGGAAATGAACCCCATGCCGCCCATATCGGCAGCAAGAGCGTAGACCTCGTCTATGCCTTCGCTGGCGCGCAGGCAGTTCTCCCAGCGGCGCAAGTCGAGAAGCTGGAAATCGTCGGCATCGCAAGGCCCGAATTCAGGACGCTTGATGTCCACCCCGCGGACCCAGTACCCCTCACGGCGCAGGAACTTCACCAAGTGATGCCCGATGAAGCCCCCTGCGCCCGTCACAAGAACCTTGGTGGCAGAATTTGATGAGAGCAAAATTTTCTCCTATGGGAAGTGCCGTGGCTGGGGGACGCGGACGGCAGCCGCGGTCCCGGCGGACTCCGCAGCCATGGTTTCCAGCGCCCGGATCATCTGCGGGACCAGGACTTGGCGGGAAAAGCGGCCGGCCACCTCAGGAGCGTGCGGCCGATCACCGCCCGCGTTCTGCGTTGCCGCAATGATTTCCCGGACAACGCGTTCCACTTCCCCGTGTGCCGTAAGCAACACCGAGCGCCTGTCTGGGAGGTCCGCAACCAAGTCGGTGATGTGACTCCACTGCGGGCCAATATATAAAAAGGGAGCACCGACGGCAAGAATGTTGTACACCTTGCACGGGTGCACGATGCCGACGAACGCGCTGCCCATCACCACCACGTGCAGGTCGGCGGCGGAAAGCGAGCCCGCCAGTTCCTCCTGCGGCTGATACGGCAGGCAGCGGATGTTGGGCGTACCCCGCTGTTCGAGTGCGAGCGGCTTGGCGAACTCACTGCCGCCGCCCACGAACAGGAAGACGATCTCGGGATGCCCGGCCAGGCGCTCAGCCGCCGCCAGCAGCGTATCCAGGGGATGGCAAGGGCTGTGGTTGCCGGAGTACATCACCACAAATTTTTCGGACAAGTGATGGCGGTCGCGGAAACGCCGGCGCGCCTCCGGGTCGAAGCGCACCAGATGGTCGTGCGCCCACGGCGGCACGATCTCGAGCTTGTCGGCGGCGACGCCCTTCGCCCGGATACGCTCTTCCATGAAGCGGTCCAGCACCACGATGCGCTCGGCCCGGCGCATGCTGTAAAGCATCAATCGATCGAGCAGATGAGCCGTGATCGATTCCTCGCGGAGCCAGCCGGCGGCGATAGCTTCGTCGGGATTCAGATCCAGGGACCAGAACAGCAGCTTGCGCGCCTTCAGGGGGATCGCGAGCACTCCCAGCAACGCGATCAGCGGCGGCGAGGTCATGGCGATTATCACGTCGAAGCGCGGCAGAAACAGGAGCCGAAGGGCGCAGCTCACCATGAAGCTGGCGAAGTCGGCAGCCCGCCGCCAGCGCGCCACTTTGCCGAAGCCCGTTGAAGGGGCGCGCACGATGCGCACGCCACGCCACGTCTCGCCAGATGGAAAGCGCCGCTTGCGGTCGTCGTAGGCTCGCGCGTCGGACAGCACGGTGACCTCGTGTCCGGCCTGGACGAGGGAGACCACCAAGTCGGCCGCGTGTTGCGCGCTCGAGACCACGTCGGGGTAGAAAGCCTGGTTTAGGAGAAGAATCTTCATCCCCGCATTCGCCGCCATCAGCGCTCCACCATGTAATTGCCGAGGAAGAGCACGTCCATGCGCGTGCGTTGGAAGCAATCCATGCCCTGGTCCGGGGTGCAGACGATGGGCTCGTCCTCATTGAACGAAGTGTTGAGGACCACCGGTACGCCGGTGATACGGTCGAACTGGCGGATCAAGTCGTAGTAGAGAGGATTCGCCTCGCGCGAGACGGTCTGCAAGCGACCGGAACCATCCACGTGCGTGACCGCCGGGATAGCGGCGCGCTTCTCCGGCTTGATCTGGTAAACCATCAGCATGCTGGGCGCAGGGTGTGTCTGCTCGAAGTACTCGGCGACGCGTTCCTCGAGGATCGAGGGTGCGAACGGCCGGAAGGGCTCACGCTTCTTGATGCGCGCGTTGAGGATGTCCTTCATCTCCTGCCGGCGCGGATCGACCACGATGCTGCGATTGCCCAGGGCGCGAGGACCGAACTCCATGCGCCCCTGGAACCAGCCGACAATCTTGCCGTCGGCGATGGCTTGCGCCGCCGCACGCGTGAGGTCGGCGTCGTCCAGTAGGCGATGCTTCAGCCCGCTGGAGTGCACCACGCGCTCGATCTGTCCGTTCTTGTACTCCGGCCCGGTATAGGCATGGCCCATGATGAAGGTGCGCGGCCGCTGTAGCAGCACGTTCTCGATCCAGTAGCAAACCCCGAGCGCGGTGCCGGCATCGCCCGCCGCCGGTTGCACGTACACCTCTTCGAACGGCGTGTGGAGCAGAATCTTGCCATTCATTACCGAATTGAAAGCCACGCCTCCGGCCAGCGCCAGCCGCTTGCTCCCTGTTTTCTGGTGCAGGTGGTTGAGGATATGGAAGCCGACTTCCTCCAGGCGAGCTTGCAGCGAGGCTGCAACGTCTTCGTAATGCGCGCTGAGCGGCGTGCCGTTATTGCGTTCCGGACCGAAAGCCTCGATGTACTTATCAGAAAAGATGCGGCCGATGGTGGGCGAGCCGTCATCCCAGGTCATCTCCACGCCTTCGGAATGATGGAGGAAGTAATCGAGGTTGAGCCTGAAACGGCCGTCGGGTTCCGTCTGCACGATGTCGCGGAACTGATCGAGGAAGCGCGGCCGGCCGTATGGCGCCAGGCCCATGACTTTGCCTTCATCGCCGTACTTGGGGAAGCCGAGATACTGGCTGGTAGCGGTGTACACGATGCCGACAGAGTGCGGATACTCGATCTGGCCCAGAACCTCGATGCGGTTCCCTTCCCCCAAGCCCCACATGGTGCTGATGAAGTCGCCGAAGCCGTCGATGGAGAGGATGGCAGCCTTCTCGAAGCCGGAGACCAGAAAGCAGCTCGCCATGTGAGCCTTGTGGTGCTCTACGTTGTGGAAGTGGGCGCGGAAAGAATCGGCGGGAAGGTCGAGGGCGCGCGCCAGTTCCTCTCGCAGGTTGCGCACCTTGGCGGCGTTGGCCAAACGGGCGGCGATCAGCCCTGAAAGTCCCGAAAGCCGCGTGATCGAGAACAGGATCTTCTTGTGCAGGTGGGCTGAGGGATCGCGGGAAATGCCGACGTGGTCGAGTTCGCCAGCCGTGATGCCGGCCTCGTCGAGACAGTAGCGGATGGCGAGGGCGGGAAAGCCGGCGCAGTGCTTCTTGCGGTTGAAGCGTTCTTCTTCTGCGGCGGCCACCAGCTTGCCATCGTGGACGATCGCGGCCGACGCATCCCCGTGGTAAGCATTGATTCCGAGAATGTACAAACCCACTCCCTACCGGCTGGCCAAAACCTGTGGCTGCAACTGAGTTGTCGAAATCTTAGTCGAAGGCGAGCGCGACCGTAAGTATGCACGGAGTTACCGCTCGGGTGCCGCCGCTCGGCGGGTGGCCCGCCGCTTGCGCATCTCGTACAGTTTGGCGTCAATGAGCAAGCGAAACCAGAAGCCCTGGAGAAAGTGGAAGATCATTCCTTCCTTGCCGTCGAAAAAACCAAAACGCACAAAGTAGCGGTAGAACCAATAGAGGAAGGCGCGCAGGAACAGCGGCATCCGCCAGTAGAGCCCTTCGCGCAGCCAGCGGCGGCGCTCGATGGGATTGCCCAGGAAAGACGCCTCGACCCGGCCCTCCGAATTGCAACCACCGGCGATTTCGTGCGCCTCCAGTTCCGCCCAGCGCACGTGGCGAGCCGACCACACGGTCAGGTCCGAGGTCAGCACGTCCAGGTAGTCGTGCTCAAGCTTGCGCACGCTGCCGCGCACGACGTAGTGCTGATCGTAGAGACGCTCTTCGCATGCGCCGCACTCCTTGCGAAACAGGCGCAGGTGGTAGGAAGGATAATGCCCGCCATGCCGGATCCAACGTCCCATGAAGAGAGTGCGCTTACGGAACAGAAAACCGTCCACTTCAGCCGGGGGATTGAGCAGGATGCCGTTGATCTCCGCGACCAACTCGGGCGTGAGGCGTTCGTCGGAATCGAGATGCAGCACCCAGTCGGCGGCCAGCGGCAGATGCTGCTGCGCCCAGTTGCGTTGCGCGCCGTAGGTCTCGAAGGGATGCTCGAACACAGCGGCGCCCGCCTCGCGCGCGATCTCCTGCGTGCGGTCAGTCGAGCCGGAGTCCACCACCAGCACTTCGCAATCGAGGTGCTCCAGGCTGGCCAGGCAGTCAGGCAGATTCGCCTCTTCGTTGCAGGCCAGCACGATGACCGAAACCCGCGGCCGGAGATTGCCGCCGGGCTGGGTTTGGATCACTGCACCAGGACTGGCGCCGATTTGTGCTGTTCGAACCAATGTCCCAAGGTCACCATTGCCCAGACGCGCGACCATGCCGGAGTTCCGGGCTCTCGTAAGAACGTTTGCCTGATTGGCTCGATGCCTGCGGGATCGATCAGGCCGGAGTTCTTCAGCGAATGCAGGCTCTCTTCCATGGTGTCGCGCAGCGGTCCCGGCAGCCACAGGCCGATGGGAGGCATGAAACCGCGCTTGCCCTGCTCCATCTGCGGGCGGGAATAAAAGTCGGCACACATGGCGCGCAGCAGGTGCTTGGAAGGAGCCCCCTTGGGCAGCACCAGGTCTCCGGGCAGACGCAGCACCCAATCCACCAGGTCGAGGTCGAGCAGCGGCACCCTGATCTCGAGCGAGGCGGCCATACCGAAGACGTCGCTGTCGCGCAGTAGCACGTTCTGCAGATAGAAAGCCGATTCCAGCCGCGCCACCGAAGCCACCGGGTCGGCCGTCGTCGCCCACTCCTGGTCGTTCAGCTCCGGCACTTGATAGTTCGGCGAGAGCTCCAGCGCGGCGGCCTCCAGGCCCAGCCCAGCCAGGGTGCGGTCGGAGAGCAGGCGGCGGGTGTGAAAGTAGATGGCCAGGAAATCCGGGCCAGCGGCGGCGATGTCGGCCGCTTTGGAGCGCACCACCGAATTCATGGGCCGGGCGAGGGCGCCCACCAGCGCCGCCCGCCAGCTCGGTGGCAGCGCCGCCATCCAGGAGATGGCACGATAGAGGCGAGGCACGCGGCGAAAACTGTTGTATCCGGCGAACAATTCGTCGCCCCCCATGCCGGAGAGTGCCACGATGATGCCCTGCTCGCGCACCGCCCGCGCCACCATATAGGTATTGAAGCCGTCCATCGAAGGCTGATCCATCGCGTCCAGCCCGTCGCGCATCCAGCGCAGCGCGGTCGATTCTTCCACCGGATATTCGTGGTACTGCACTCCAAAGCGTGCCGCGGTGACGCGCGCGATAGCCGCCTCGTCGTACACGGGATCGTCGGAGAAGGAAACGGTAAAGGCATTGACGTGGTCGGTGGCGTTCTGGATTTGGCGGGCAATGCCCAGCAAGGCGGTGGAGTCCAGGCCCGAGCTTAAGAAAATGCCCACGCGGACGTCACTGAGCAAATGACGCCGCACCGATTCCTCCAACAGCGCACGCCCCTGTTCCGCTACTTCCTCCAGCCGGCGCGGGCGCTCGCTCTCCGGCTGCGGGAATCGCCAGTACGTGCCCTGGGCAGTTTCGCGCCCCAGGTTATCGAATTCCTTCCACGATGCCCGCGGCAGGGCAAACACGTCTTTGAATAAGGTGAGAGGTTCCTGCACCGCTCCATAGGCAAGGTAACCGGCGAGGGCGCGCTGGCTGATCATCGCTGGCGCCAGTCCGCTGCCCATCAAGGCGCGGACTTCCGAGGCGCAGACAAACCACTGGCCTTCGCGGACCGCGTAATAGAGCGGCTTGATGCCGAGGTGATCGCGCGCGATCACCAGCCGCGAGCGGCGCGCGTCCCAGAGTGCGAAGGCGAACATGCCGCGCAAACGCGGCAGGCAATCCACGCCCCAACGCTGGTAGGCGCGCAGCAGCACTTCCGTATCGCTGTGGCCGCCAAAGGTGAAGCCCGCCTGCTGCAGCTCGCGGCGCAACTCCGGCGAGTTATAGATCTCGCCGTTGTACACCAGCGCGTCACCGGTATCGAGATTGTGCATGGGCTGGTGTCCGTGCGGGGAGAGGTCGAGGATAGCCAAGCGGCGGCTTCCCAAGCCCACGATGCCCTCGCCCACCTGCAGCACGATGGCGCCCTGGTCATCAGGACCGCGATGCGCCTGGCTGTCGTTCATGGTGCGAACTATGGCCGCCGCACATTCCGGTCGGTGCTTCCCCAGCAATGCGGCGATTCCGCACATTCAGTGAGTCCTGGCTCTTCGCGAAGGAGGGAGCTGCGGCCTGCTGAGCAGCGTGCGAAGCAAGTGGCCTATGGTGTAGGTCGCCAAAAATTTTCCAGGGTCAGGAGACTTGTTGCTTGGGCAAGAGCTTACCATAAAGTTGCCGCATCTCCCGCGCCACTGTTTCCCAGGCGAATTCCTCCTCCATCCAGCGGCGGCCGCGTTCGCCCATCTCGCGCAGCGGCATCTGGCCCATGCGCGCGATGGCCGCCGCCAGTGTAACGGGATCGTTTTCCACCCATAGACCGCAGCCGCGCGCCTCGACGCCGCTCCACGGCGTGCCCTTGCTGGTGATGACCGGAACGCCGTGCGCCAGCGCTTCGGCCACCACCATGGCGAAGTTCTCGGTATGCGATGGAAACACCGCGAGGTCGCTGGCGGCGAATAGCTCGGCCTTGGCCGGGCCCCTGACCTCGCCCGCAAAGCTGACACGGTCACCTAATCCCAAATGGCGAGCGCTTTGCTCGATCCCGGCGGCGTAAGTCGCATCGCCAGAACCGGCGATGGTCAGCGACCACGGGCGCTCAAGATTGCTGAGGTGCTGGCAGGCCGCAAGCAGGTTCTCGATGCCCTTCTTGGGGTCGATGCGGCCGAGAAACAGCAGGCGCAAGCGTCCGCAACCGTTGCGGTGATCAAGCCGCGGCGGGAGCTCGACTCCGTTGGCGATCACCACCGCCCGCGCGCGGGGAAACTTAGTTGCGCTCTCCTGTGCTTCCTGCGCTGAAGTCACGTGCAGCGCCATGCGCTCGGGAGCGAGCCGGCGGCAGACGCTCTCCCATCCCGCTTTCAGCGCCTGGCGCCGCGAGTTCTGCCAGCGCTGCAGCGCGCCCCGCGGCGACCACACCAGCGGTTTGCCCAGCCAGCGGCACGCCGCCAGCGTGGGCAACGTGGGAAAGTTGTAAACCGCGGTCAGGTGGACCACGTCGGCCCAGCGTATTGAGGGCACGAGCCGCCGCAGCAATCGCGGAGAAAACGAATGGCGGAAAATGCGCGGACAGTACCGAACCGACAAACCGGGGCGCAAGGTGATCGGCGCGTCCTTCGCCACGTCGAGCACGGCGCCCAGGCCGTTGGCGTCGGTGGTCAACACTCGCACTTCGCAGCCCTGGCGCGCCAGTCCCGCACACAGCTCGTACACGGAAGTGATCGGGCCACCGTAGTGGAAGGCAGGATAGAACGACGGCACGACATGCAGGATCTTCATGCGCAAAGGCTCGCCCACGAGTTGTGATACTCTCGTCGCACTGGTGATCCCCATTCTGCCATGAGAGCGCAACATCGCCGCAAGGTTGTGCTGGTGACCTCCGGACTGGGGACAGCGCACGGCGGCATCGGCGTAGTCTCGCAGGCGATCCTGAAGGCGCTGGCCGGTGAACATGAAGTCGGGCTGTGGCGGCATCCGGTCGCCTTACCGCGCTTCCTGCGCCGGGGACTATTTGCCGCCCACACGCTTTGGAGTTCGCTGCGCAAGCCGGACTTCGTCTTCTACGAACACGTCCACCTGGCCGCCATCCACCACCTGCTGCCGCAGCTCAAGGGAGTACGCTACGGCGTCTTCCTCCACGGCATCGAGGTGTGGGAGCCGCTGGTCGGGCGGCGGCGCGAGGCGCTGCTGCGCGCCAATATCCTGCTTGCCAACTCCGCTACCACGGCGGCGGCGGCGCGCTCGGTGAACCCCTGGCTGCCCGAAGTCAAGGTGACCTGGCTGGGCGTGCCCCGCAGGGAAGCCCCGATGCGCGCCGGTGAACTCCCGCCCGTGGGGCTCATCGTGGGGCGCATGGCCTCGGTGGAACGCCTCAAAGGCCACGATCCGGTGCTGGATGCCTGGCCGGATGTGCGCCAATCCATTCCCCAAGCCCGGCTGCTCATCGTCGGCAGCGGCAATGATCTGGCGCGGCTGCGACGGCGAGTCACCCAGGAGCAGATCGCGGGAGTCGAGTTCCTCGGACGCCTGAGCGACCAGGAACGCGATCACTTGCTGGCGCGCAGCCGGCTGTTTTTCTTTCCCTCCAAGCAAGAAGGGTTCGGCTTGGCCGGCGTAGAGGCGGCGGCCGCCGGCGTGCCCGTGCTGGGGCTGGCAGGGACGGTGATGAGCGAACTCTTCCCCAATGGTGGCGCCGTCCTGGTCAACGATCTGCTGGCGGCCACCATCACCCAAGCCGCGGTGCGCGTACTGGGCGATCCGGAATACGCGACCGCGCTGGGCCTGGCGGCCCATAAGCGCGTAGAGGAGACTTTTTTGGAAGAGCACTTCGTAGCGCGCTTTAGGGCGGCCCTGCAGCCGGTGCTGGGATAGTCCACCCAGCGGCCCGAATCGCCCCCGGAACACCAAGAAAACGCCCCCCGTTACTCGTCTGGTGCCTCCTTCTCTTGCGATGCTCCGCCGCAGATTGTGGTCTGGTATTTTCTGCAGGCTGTTATTCCGCAGTGGCTGGCGGCTGATTCTATGGGTTGGGTTTACGGTCTGGTCACCACGAAGGGAGCCGCGCTGACGGATCCCGGCGTGGAAAGCAGCCAACGAGAGGTCGGCGCACCGCCACGCCGCACTGATCTTGGATTACGGCTGAAAGCGGAAATAGGAGCAGCTCAATATCCTGACAGAAAGTGTCATTTGGAGCAGTTTTTGCCATTCGGCGGCTGGAGATGTCGGAGCGCTCATGCATGAAATGGGCTTTGTCGGTGCGGCTTAGGCTGGTTAAGGATTTGGCCGGGAGATTGCTAC
>Ga0335081_10014885_pt1 | contig 12588 bp, 12 predicted proteins | sample Lox_Sample_35_FD_206713 | JGI IMG/M metagenome (GOLD analysis project Ga0335081, IMG submission 206713) | Soil microbial communities from Loxahatchee National Wildlife Refuge, Florida, United States - Lox_Sample_3.5 | ecosystem: Environmental > Terrestrial > Soil > Wetlands | place: USA...
AATATTTACGGAGTTTTTCGCGAAGCCGCCGCGCCTCCACGCGCACAATGGGATCCATGCGCGGATCGTATTTCTCGTTCTTGTCGAACACCTCAACGCCGATCACGAACTCTTTCAGGTTCTCTCCGCGCCCGCTCAGCGTCTGCTCCACGGTAAAAGTGAGGAAACGCGCCAGGCGCTCGGACCGCGCAAAAGTGCTGCTGGATAGAATTTTCCTTACCTGCGTCCGAACGGACTCAGCAGAAACCTGATTCGCCTGCACTTTGAAATGAGCTCCAGGTGTATTTAGAACTTAGATTAACACTCCTTTAAAGCGTCTCGAACTTGTAACACGAGTTACGGTTACCGTAAGTTACACACCGTAAACTTACCCTGACCTTTCTGACTAATTTCGGCCGTCCGAGTCAAACATAGCGAATGAGGCAGATGATTCACTTCCAGGAATGTCGATTCGTGTTCGCTGTTTGTCTCGCGCTGGCTTCAGCGCAGGCGCAAACGTCTCAGCCCGGCGAGTGGGAAATGCTTTCGGAGCAAGGTACCGAAGCTTTCAACCGCGGTGCGTACGTCGCATCTGAAAAGCTGCAACTGTCTGCACTGGCGATGGCTGAAAGATTCGCCCCTTCTGACGATCGTTTGGCCACCAGCCTCAGCAACCTCGGAACCACCTACCGGGCGCAAGGCCGCTACGCGGAAGCGGACACGCTCTACCGCCGTGCGCTGGAGTTGTGCGAACGGAGTTTCGGTCTGGAGCATCCTGAGGTCGCCATTGTCGTCAACAACCTTGCCACTCTGTATCACGCCGAAGGCAAATGGGCAGCCGCCGAACCGCTGTTCCGTCGCGCTCTGGCCATTTGGCAAAAAAATCCAGGCCCAAACGACCAGCATGTGGCCGCCGCTCTCAATAATCTCGCAGGTATCTATCGAGCCACGGGCCGCTATGCGGACGCCGAACCTCTCTACCGGCGGGCTCTCGCGATTTTCGAAAAAACCTCCGGCCCCGAGGATATCAACGTGGCTCTGGTCCTCGGCAATCTGGGAGTGCTCTATCAAAACCAAGGAAAGTACGATGCTGCGCGGCAACTCCACGCACGTGCGCTGGCCATCCGGGAACGCGCGCTTGGACCGGATCACCCGGACGTTGCGGCGGCACTCTCGAATCTCGGCGACGTTTATCGGAGCCAATGGCGCATGGCTGAAGCTCAGCCTCTCTATGAACGCGCTCTCGCCATTCGAGAAAAAGCTTTGGGTCCCAATCACCCGCAGCTTGCGGAAAGCTTAAACAACCTGGCCGTGCTCTACAAAAGCCAGGGGCGCTATAGCGAAGCCGAACGGCTCTTGCAACGCGCGCTGCGAATTGATGAAAAGGCGCTGGGACCCGAGCATCCACGCATGGCCGCCGGGCTCAACAACCTCGGGCAGCTCGCTGCGGCACAAGGGAAATACACGGACGCCAGACAACTGTACCTGCGAGCCATTTCCATTTGGGAGAAAACGGTGGGACCGGATCATCCCGATCTCGCTCCCGGCCTGATCAATCTGGCTACGCTGTACCAGTCGCACCACAAGTACGCGGAAACGGAGGCGCTATATCAAAGGGCCATGCGGATCGAGGAGGCGCACCTCGGACCCGTGCATTCCGCCATCGCCACAAATTTGAACAATCTGGCTACCGTGGCCTTTCAGCGCCGGCGGCGCGGCGACGCTGAGGAGCTTTATCAAAAATCTATCGCCATGTTCGAACAAACGCTGGGTCCCGATTCCCCTGCTTTGGCAGACCCGCTTTTGAATCTTGCCGCGGTGTATATTGCCGAGCGTCGTTTTGCCGATGCGGCCCCTCTGTTCAAGCGCGCGCTTCCGCTTCGTGAAGCCCAGCTCGGCAACTTGAACCCGAAACTCGCCGACGCCATCGAGAGCTACGCCAAAGTCCTCCGCAAACTCGAGGAGTACGCGGAAGCCGAAAAACTCCAGGCGGAAGCCACCCGCATTCGCGTCCGTACCGCATTGCGGGCGGAGACAGGAGCCGGAGCCTGACCCTCAGCGCGCCGGCTGCGCTTTGCGCTTTTGTTCGAAGTTCCAGGCGGTGGAAACAATATCGTGCAGGTCGGAGTGCCGCGGCGTCCACTGGAGCGCGCGCCGCAGCTTATTGGAATCCGCCACCAGCTTCGGGGGATCCCCTTCGCGCCGCGGCCCGGCAACGTATGGAACTTTCTGCCCGGTCACTTCCTCCACCGCTCGCACCACCTCGCGCACCGAGTATCCAGATCCGTTTCCCACGTTGAACGCGTCCGACGCACCTCCACCCATCAGCCACTCCAGCGCCAGGATGTGGGCCTGTCCCAGGTCAGTGACATGGATATAGTCGCGGATGCAAGTGCCGTCAGGCGTCGGATAATCTTCGCCAAAGATCGTGACCGGCTGGCCAGTAAGAATCGCGCGGAATAGCAGCGGGATCAGGTGCGTTTCCGGCTCATGCTCTTCGCCCAGTTTGCCTTCCGGATCGGCGCCCGAAGCATTGAAATAACGCAGTCTGATGCTGCGCAGCCCGTGAACTACGTCAAACCAGTGCAGCAGCTTCTCAACCATCACCTTCGACTCACCGTACACGCTGACCGGCGCATACGGAGCCTCTTCCTTGATGGGAACAACGGAGGGCATTCCATAGACGGCGGCCGTCGACGAGAACACCAGGTGCCGCACCCCGGAGCGCACCATGGCGGTCAGAAGCGAGAGTGACCCGCTCACGTTGTTGGTGAAATACAGCTCGGGCACGCGCATCGATTCTCCCACCGAAATATACGCTGCGAAATGAATCACCGCATCAAACCCGCGCTCCGCAAAAATCCGGCAAAGCCCCTCGGTGTCTCCGATGTCCAGGACGCGCAACCGCTGCGGATCGACATTGTGCCGGTGTCCGCGCGAGAGATTATCCACGACCGTCACTTCGTAGCCCTGCTGCCCGAGAAGCTGCGCCGTGTGCGAGCCGATATACCCCGCCCCGCCCGTCACCAGAATAGAGCCTCGTTTCATCTCCCCCGATTGTAACCGGAGCCGGAAGACGAGAGCGTTCGTGCCACCGGTCTGGCTCCTAGCTGAGCCGCGCGCGAAGCAAGCGGTTTGTCGTACGTCGCGTCACGGACGAATTGCGGATTCGGTGCGCTGGTGGTGGGGCTTACTAGAAGTGGAGTAGTGATAAACTCCGGCCATGACTCCATAGGAACACGCTTTGGTAATCTTGCTTGAATTTGGTGAGTACCTCGGTCCCATGGACGCTTTCATGAGAGAAAGCGCAACACGAATCAGAGCCAAACCAAACGGCTCGGAAGAAGAATCCGAGCGACTCATGAGATCCTTGCGAGACACTGGGGAAATCGATTTCCGATGGCTAGTTCTCTGGCCGCCTGAAGAGATTCTGAAAACCATTTTAAAACAGAATTGTTTCGGCCCATAATCTTGGTATGGGCCCACCTCTAACCGTCGATGTCACCGCGAAAGACCAAAAACAACTTGCCAAGCTACTGAGCGGCGGAGTGCAGCAGGTTCGCGTGGTCCTGCGTGCGCTGGCGCTTCTGCACTTGGCCAAAGGCACCAGCGCCCCGCGAATTGCCGGGATTGTTCGCCTCACGCCACAAGCCATTCGCAAAATCGCTCACCGCTATATTCAGGGTGGCCTGGAATCAGCACTTTTCGAAAAGCAGCGTCCCGGTGCGGCTGGCGTGCTGGATGATAGCCAGAGACAACGGATCATTGCCCTGGTGTGTAGCGACCCTCCTGAAGGCCGTGCCCGCTGGACCGTGCGTCTGGTGGCCGAGGAAGCGGTCAAACGAAGATTGGTCCCCAACGTGGGAAGAGAAACCATCCGGATTCTGCTTCTGGACCACGACCTCAAGCCGTGGCGGGAAAAAAATGTGGTGCGTGGCCGAACTCGATGATCAGTACATCGCCAAGATGGAGGACGTGCTGGAGACGTACGAAAAGGCATATGATCCAGCCGAGTCGGTGGTGTGCCTGGACGAAAAGCCGGTCACTCTGCATTCCGAGGTGCGCCCCGCCTCCCGCGTTCGTCCGGGACGTGAAGCGCGCCGCGACAATGAGTATGAAAGGTGCGGCACGGCCAATGCTTTCTGCGCCGTAGAGCCCAAGGCCGGCCGGCACTTCACTTTCGTGACGCCAGATCGTTCGGCATTTCAGTTCGCGGTGGTCACTTGCGAATTGGCGATGCAATACCCGAGCGCCAAGACGATCCACTTGGTGCTCGATAACCTGAACATTCACCGTCGCAAGTCTCTGACGGACGCGTTCGGAGCAGAAACGGGCTCCGAGATCTGGAATCGCTTCACGATTCATTTCACCCCCGCCCACGGGAGTTGGCTCAACCAGGCGAAATCGAGATCAGCCTCTTTTCCCGGCAATGCCTCGGCAGTCGAAGAATCCCCGATCTCAAGACACTCCGGGTACAGAGCCGCGCCTGGAACCGCCGTATGAACCGTGACCATGTCAAAATCGCCTGGAGATTCGACCGCAGAGCCGCCCGGCGCAAGTTCGGCTATAACAGGAATGCGTTTAGGTCGGTAAAGACATAACAGAGAGATCACGCCGAATCACCTCTTACCAGTTTCCGGCGACCGATAATCTACAATGGGCGCGATGGTCCCCGAACTCGTCGACCTCACAGTTCAGATCGTGCGGTTTGTTGATGACTACCAGCCTGGAATCGTGGAATGCGAGTTCGCCGATGCGGCCGGTCGAGCCCATCGACTGATCGACAAGGCCCCGATTTTCACGACCGCGGCCCCAACGGCTGACACCACATACCCCCAGCCAGGGGCTGTTCGATGGAAGCTGCTGCGCGTCTGGCAGGATACGGACGGACGGAGGCTCTTTACGATTTCGACAGCAGATCCGTTTAGCATCGAAACGGGCGAAGGCTTGACAGAATTTGACGTACTGCCGTCCCAAGTCTCAGCAATTAACCGGCTATAGCCGTACATCCCTCAACACGAATTCAACCCCGCAGGCTTCGCCGAGTAAGGAATCTTCTTAAGCGGTCAGAGAACTAGTTGGTATTGGTACATTCCCCAGAAGTCTTAGGGACACAGATTTAGAGCACGACCGGTGTGCTCTGCATGAGTGGTTGCAGTACGATTGCCAATAGGAGGTGGTTCATGCCCTCGGTCCAGGAGGCCGCAACCTACCAGACTCTCTCCGTCACCCGCGAAGATCACATCGCGATCGTCACTCTAAACCGGCCCGAGCGTCGCAACGCCCTTTCGCTCGAGCTCATGGAGGAGCTAATCCGCTGCCTGGATGAAATCGGCCGCAACCATGAAATCCGCGCCGTGATTCTTGCCGCTGCCGGAAAGGTATTCTGCTCCGGTCACGACCTCTCCGAAATGGCCGGCCGCAACATCAATGAGTACCGCCACATCTTCGACGTGTGCACCCAGCTCATGGAAAAGGTTCAGGCCATACCGCAGCCCGTCATCGCGGAAGTGCAAGGAATCGCAACCGCCGCGGGATGCCAGTTGGTGGCCACCTGCGATCTCGCCGTAGCGTCCGATCAGGCAGCCTTCGCCACGCCGGGCGTCAAGATCGGCTTGTTCTGCACGACTCCGATGGTGGCGCTCTCCCGCGCGATCGGCCGCAAACGCGCCCTCGAAATGCTCATGACCGGCGACCTGGTAGATGCGAAGACCGCCGCCGAATGGGGCTTGGTCAACCGCGTCGTGCCGCAATCCGAACTTGCCGCCGAGTCCCGCAAGCTGGCAGCCCGTGTTGCCGGGGCCAGTTCTCTCGTGATCGGTATCGGCAAGCAGGCCTACTACACGCAGATCGATCTCGACCAGCCCAAGGCCTACGCATACGCCAAAGAAGTCATGAGCCTCAACGCTCTCGCCGCCGACGCACAGGAGGGAATCTCCGCATTCCTCGAGAAACGCTCCCCCTGCTGGACCGGCCGGTAATGAACCTCAACGCTCTCGTCGCATTCCGCTGGAGGTAGTGGCCGGGCACGCCCGGGCCACCGCCCTCACGGCTCTTGTCTTGAAATCCGATAAATCACAGTCCCGCCCGTACCCGCCACTCTCTGATAAACGGCCAACCACGCCCGCAATTCCGGATAACGGTCCATCGCCAGCGCCGGATTATACCGGCTCAACCCGTCCATCACGAACGTGGGCCGCGAGCGCGCCAGTTCTTCCCGGTTTGCCCGCGTAAACTCCGCCTGCACCGCCGCGGTTTGCGTCAGGTGCCGGTCTGCCGGCACTCCCGTGAGCGGCTGCGAATCCAGAAATCGCGTGGCCGCGGGCAAACCCGTGTACACCCAAAGGTCCGGCCGGAATCCCCACACGAACAGCGTGTCACCGGGACGCGCCAGCCCTCCCACCAGCCGGGCCGCCGCCTGGCTATCCTGATTCATCGCCACATCGCTCCACTGGTGCGGCTGGTTCGTGGCCAGATCCCGTGCCAGCAGGAAATAACGTGGGCCGAAACGGATCAAAGGGATCAGCAGCAGCGCCAGAGCCGCCATGCGCCACCGTTTCAGGAGCACCATTCCCCGCGCGCCCGCGATCACTATCACAGGCAATAGCTGAAAGTAATAGCGTGGAAAGAAGCGCCAGCCCACCATGGCTGCCGCGAGCGAGATCGCGGCCCAGGCAGCCAGTTTCCATCGAACCGGAGCCCCGATCCCGTGCCTGGCCCCAACGACTCCGGCAACCAGTGCGGCGTGAAATCCGAGCCAGTCCGCCGTCCGGACGATGCCGTCGCGGACCGGGTGCTCGAGAAACGTGCTGCCGGCGTAGAGGAATCCCCACCGCCACACCTGGTCGATATAGGGATTCAGCGCGCTCGCGACAGCCAGCCATGCCGACGCCATGGCCACCGGCAGCAGAAATCCGGCAATCAGCAGCGGGATCCCGGCCCAGCACCACACCGCGCACGCCGCTAGCACGAACAGAGCCTTGGTATTGACCAGGAACGCCACGCCCGCCAGTGTTCCGCTCCAGAACATGCGGCCGCGAAACGCCAGCCACACCGCGGCCACGTGGGGCGCGAGCATCGAGAGGTCCGCGGCCAGAGGTATGACCGCGGAAGGAAAATCGAAAATCAGGAAGAATCCCAGGAGCCCGGCAGCACAGTAGCCCTCCCGCAGGCTCCACAGATCCCTCGCGAAAGCATACACAAGGGCGCAAGCCAAAAGCGCGTAGAGCGCGCCAGCCAGCCGCAACGGCCAGCCCGGACGGACGCCCCAGGCTAGATACATCGAAGCCAGCAGCGGAGGCTTATCAAACCAGACGTCGCGATATAGCGCTTTGCCGAATTTCATCTGCGTGGCGGCCGCCATGGGCAAATCTTCTTCCGCCCACAGAATGTCCAAATGGCAGAGCCGGGCCGCCAGCAGAACCAGGAACAGCGCGGCGAAAAAAGTGCGCGCGCGCATCACACCTTGGCGAGCAGTCGATCCAGAATCTTGCGGAACCCGGCGCCGTACAGCGGATCGGCCAGGGCGAATTCCACAAAACTTTCGAAGTAGCTCGGAAAGTTCCCGATGTCGTAGCGCTTCTCGCCGGGTTGCAGCCGCACCGCCATCACGCACTCTCCCGCTTCACAAAGAAGCCGGATGGCGTCAGTGAGTTGGATCTCTCCGCGCTTATCCGGCTTCACGCGGCGAATCATGTCGAAAATCAGGGGCGAGAAGACGTACCGTCCGGCAATCGCCAGGTTGCTGGGCGCATCCTGCGGCTTGGGCTTTTCAATCAGATTCACGACGGGGAAGTGGTCCCCAACCCCACCCTGCGGCTGCACAATGCCGTAGAACGCCGTCTCCTCTCGCGGCACCTCTTCCACGGCTACCACGCAGCTGGCCTGCTCGGACTCGAATACCTCTGCGAGCCGGGTCACCACCTTGGATTTCGCGTGCAATCCCAGAATCGAATCGCCTAACGCCACCAAAAACGGCTCTTCTCCCGCGAAATTCTCGCCGCACAGCACGGCGTCTCCCAAGCCCCGCTGGACGCGCTGCCGGGTGTAGAAAAAATGAACACCCAGGTCCTTGAAATTCATTTCATCCAGAAGCTCTCGCCGGTTGCCTTCGCTCAAGACTCGGAACAGCTCCGGATCGTCATCGAAATGATTCTCAATCGACGCTTTATTGCGGCCGGTGATGAACAGCAACTGCTGGATGCCGTTCAAAACCAGCTCCTCTACCACGTACTGGACAATGGGCTTCCGCGCCACCGGAAGCATTTCCTTGGGCTGTGACTTGGTGGCCGGAAGCAGGCGGGTGCCCAGGCCTGCGACTGGAATCAAAGCGCTTTTGATCACTCCATTGACTATAGAACATGGACCAAACTTGAACCGCAGCCGATTTCCATTTATAGTAAGGCGAAGAGAAAGCGAACGTGAGTTCCTTCCGTCATCAACTCGCTCTGCTGCGCCAGAAGGTCGCGCGCATCGACCGAAAATACGCCGCAGCCGAAAAACCCAGGGTGACGCCATGTCTCATCGAGGAAATCGTTTCCGGTGAGGTAGTTGAAACCGCTTTCGGCGCGCATTTTGAAACCGAACGGCTGTACGAGCGCCACCGCCGCCACGGCTCGGTGGGGATCGCGGATCTGATTGATCTGCCTGAGAATCTGCTGGCTGCGCTTTCCGAGGGCGCCATTCCGCAATCGCACCCCAAGCGCTGGGCCTTTCTCGACACAGAGACCACAGGGCTTGCGGGCGGCACCGGGACCTACGCTTTCTTGATCGGAGTGGGCAGCATTGATGAAGCGGGCTTTCGGGTACGCCAGTTTTTCATGCGCGACTTCGGCGAAGAGGCCTCCCAGCTTTCATCCCTCACCTCATATCTGAAGCGGTTTGATGTGCTGGTTACTTATAACGGCAAAGCGTACGATCAGCCGCTACTAGAAACCCGTTACCGGATGGTCCGATCGCGTCCCCCGTTCGCCCGAATGGAGCACCTGGATCTGCTGTTCGGAGCGCGGCGCCTATGGAAACTGCGGCTCGACAGTTGCCGGCTGGTGGATCTCGAAAATCGTGTGCTTGGCGTTGAGCGGCAAGGGGATCTGCCGGGTGAGATGATTCCCTATTACTATTTCGAGTACTTGCGCATGCGGCAGGCGTTCCGGCTGGTGCCGATTTTTCACCACAACGCGATGGATATCCTTTCTCTAGCGTGCCTGACGGCTATTGTTCCCGCGGCGTTCGGATCTCCGGACAGCACTCGGCTCCGCCACGGCGCGGATCTCGTTGGCCTGGCGCGATGGCTGCTGGCGGCGGGGCGCGACGAAGAGGCTCTCGGGCTCTACCGCCGCTCGGTGGATCTCGGTTTGCCGGACGCGCTGCTGTTTCCCGCGATGGCCGAGATCGGCGCCATTGAGAAACGGCTCGGAAACTACGCGGCGGCTCTCGAAGTCTTCAGCGATCTAGCCGCATCGCCCAATCCCTGCCGCGCCCGCGCGTTCGAAGAACTCGCCAAATATTACGAACATCGCGAGCGCAACTATGATTTGGCCATAGAGATGACCCGCAACGCCCGCAATCTGAAAGACACTCCGGAACTGGAACGCCGGGAGGAGCGGCTGAAGCGACGCGCCAGGCGGACCCAGGCGCTATCATAGATCTTTCCCTCAATGAAAATTTTTTTGCTTGCTCTGCTGCTCGCTCAGGCGAACGCCTTCGACTCCGAGAACCAACTGGTTCACGATCTGCTGCGTGAACTCATCGAGATCAATACGACGCACTCCATAGGAAGCACCGGGAAAGCCGCGCAAGCAATGGCGGCGCATTTGCGAGCCGCCGGGTTCGAGCCTTCCGATGTTCAGGTTCTCGGGCCACGGTTCGACCATGCCAATCTAGTGGCTCGCCTTCGAGGCACGGGCGTTCGGAAGCCCATCCTGCTGATCGCGCACCTGGACGTGGTCGAGGCCCGGAAGGAAGACTGGACCACCGACCCGTTTCAGTTCGTCGAGAAAGACGGCTATTTCTACGGGCGCGGAACCGCGGATATCAAGAGCGGCGACGCCGTCCTGGTGGCTAACTTCATTCGCTGGAAGCGGGAGGGATTCCGGCCCGACCGCGACCTGATCCTGGCGCTGACCGCCAACGAGGAAGGCGGCGATGTTGAGGAGAACGGCATCCACTGGTTGCTAAAAAACCACCGTGAGTTGATTGATGCCGCATACTGCCTCAACGTGGACGGCGGCAGCCTGGAAACCAAGAAAGGCAAGAAGCTGCTGAATGAGCTCCAATACGCGGAGAAAGGTTTTCTCAGCTTTGTCCTGGAAGTGAAGAACAAGGGCGGGCACAGCTCGCTCCCAGAGAAAGAAAACGCGATCTACCGGCTTTCGCGGGGACTGGTCCGCCTTAGTGAATTTGATTTTCCGGTGATTCTCGACGCGGGCACCCGGGCTTTCTTTGAGGCCATGGCCGTGCGCCAGGCGCCGGACGTCGCGCAGGCGATCAACCGCATGCTATCGACGAATCCGCCCGATGCCGGCGCCATCGCTCTGCTTTCGCAATCGCCCGACTGGAACGCGGCGCTGCGGACTACCTGTGTCGCGACCATGCTCGAAGGCGGCCACGCGGAAAATGCGCTGCCGCAGTCGGCCAAGGCCACGGTGAACTGCCGGATTCTGCCGTCGCAGTCCGTGGCCGAGGTTGAAGAGACGCTGCGCCGGGTTTTGGCCGACGACCAGATCAGCATGACGCCTCTCGAGCCCGTAGAGCTGGTCCAGAGCCCCGCTTCGCCGTTGGATCCGGAGGTGATCGCCGCCGCGAAGCAGGTGACATCCGCCATGTGGCCGGGGGTTCCTGTGGTGCCGTTCATTTCCCAAGGAGGAACCGATGGCACTCATCTGCGCCGCGCCGGGATCCCAAGCTACGGCATCTCAGGTATTGCCGACGACTACGACGACATCCGCGCGCACGGCAAAGATGAGCGCATCGCCGCCACCGCTCTCTACGAAGGGCGTGAGTTCATGTACCGGCTGGTGAGAGAACTTGCGGCTCCGGAGCGATGAGAACGAGCCGGTGATGGCCGGGCCGTGCCCGGCCCCTACAGGGTTCGCTGGAGGAAAGAACCGCGAATTCAATGAGGAGTTCGAGCGGGCTCAGGGTGTGATCGCCGGGCTGATGCTAGTACAGCTTCTGAGTAGTGCGTGATCCGCCCGTGAAATCGAGGGCGCATCTGGACGAGACGGGGACAAACCGTCAAGATGGGTCCCGAGCACGGCGTTTTTCTAAAGTATAATCAGATCACATGCTCCGTTGTTGGTGCCTGGTCTTTCTTGCTGCCGGCGTGGCACACTCACAGATCCCTGACCTGCCTCCCGGTGCGGAGATCATTCCCGATCTGGTATACGCAAGCCCCGGCCATGATCTGCGTCTGGATCTATTCTGTCCCAACTCCGGGGAAGGTCCGTTTCCGGCGGTGATTTACCTGCACGGTGGCGGGTGGCGGTCCGGGTCGCGCCGCCAGTTCTACCGGTATGCGGCCCAGATGGCCGGTGCCGGCTTCGTTGGAGCCACGATCGAATACCGGCTGTCTGGTGAGGCAAGATACCCAGCGGCTATTGAGGATTCACGCGCCGCGGTCCGCTGGCTGCGGGCACACGCAGCGAAATACAGAATCGACCCGCTGCGCATAGGCGTCGCCGGGCAATCCGCCGGCGGGCACTTGGCGGTATTGCTCGGCGTTGGCACGAATGCCGCCGAGCAGGTCCGGGCGGTTGCGGCCTTCAATCCCATTACCGACTTGACCTCTGTAACACAGGGTGAAGCCGGCGAAGCTGTGACGGCCTTCCTGGGGACGACTTACAATGCTGGCGCGGAGATCTGGAGAGAAGCCTCGCCGCTGACTCACGTTTCGGGACGATCTGCCCCGATGCTGTTCCTGCACGGCACTGCAGATACGACTGTGCCGTATCGCCAGTCGGTGTTGATGTGTGCCGCCCTTCGAAAGGCGGCAGTGCCCTGTGAGATGTACTCCGCGGAAGGAAAGGGGCACCTCTGGTTCTTCAACAGCGAGACTGACTTCATAGCGACATTGCTCCGGATGGAAGACTTCTTTCGCCGATACCTGCAATAGGTGGTCAGGCCCCTCGCAGCATTGTTCTTGTTCTCTTGCCCGAGCGGATCGTCGGCGACTCCCGTCAAGTTGACGGGAAACGCCTTAGCCGCGGACGTGGCGCATCCATTCTCTTGCGCACTCTCATCGATGCATCGGAAATTTGTTATCGCCGCCATCGGTCAGGCGCAGTGGCAGGCCGCTCATTCCGTCTTGCCCTAAAATGGGTAGTCCACTCTGATGAAGCTCCCCCTGCTCGCTGTTGTCCTCGCAGCGCCGCTTGCCGCTCAGACCATGTCCATAGAGGAGTACGAGCCGAAGTCCACGCTCGTGGTCCCGCAGCACATGGTCACCCGCGCGCGGTATCCGTTTATCGACGTGCACAATCATCAATACGACCTCACGCCGGCGAAAGTGGACAAGCTGGTCGCGGATATGGACGGCATCAACCTTCGCATCATGGTGAACCTGAGCGGCGGCTACGGGGACAAGCTGGCGCAAAACGTCCATATCCTGAA
>Ga0335081_10014886_pt1 | contig 12586 bp, 9 predicted proteins | sample Lox_Sample_35_FD_206713 | JGI IMG/M metagenome (GOLD analysis project Ga0335081, IMG submission 206713) | Soil microbial communities from Loxahatchee National Wildlife Refuge, Florida, United States - Lox_Sample_3.5 | ecosystem: Environmental > Terrestrial > Soil > Wetlands | place: USA: Florida...
AAGCAACGCAACGCCTTCGAACTGAAGATCAAGGCGAAAGCCGCGGCGTGGGCCGTGGCCGCCGTCGATGTCGAGACGATCGACCGCATCAACATTCGACGCGCTTCGTTGCTGGCCATGCGTCTGGCCGTCGAGCAGCTTGCGCTCCAGCCCGATTATCTGCTCATCGACGGCCTGGACACCATCGACTGGCCCTGCCCGCAGCAGCCCGTGGTGCAGGGCGATTCGACCAGCCTGTCCATCGCCGCCGCCAGCGTGCTGGCCAAGGTGCATCGCGACCGCCTGCTCATTGAGCTTGACTCGCAATACCCCGGCTACGGATTGGCCAGCCACAAAGGCTACTGCTCGCCGGAGCATCTTGCAGCGCTGGAGCGCCTGGGACCAACCCCGCTGCACCGCAAGAGCTACCAGCCTGTGGCCCAGGCGGCGCTACAATTCCCTGAGTCCTGAATCGATCACAGGAGCCTGCAATGCTTCGTCGTTGGCTCTGGGTTTTCGCTGGAGTCTGCGTAATCGCCGGCGGATGCGGGAAGAAGAAACCGAACAAGCCCGATCCGACCAAGGGCACGGTCACCGGAATCGTAATCTGCGCCGATACCGGCAAGCCCGCGCGATTCGCCCAGGTGACGCTGACCGCAGCGCCCGCGCCCGGCGAGAAGGTCGACGAAGATTCGCCCCTTCCCACCATTGAAAGCGCGGCCACCGATCTCGACGGGCGTTTTCGCATCGAGGCCGTCAAGCCCGGTCAGTACTATGCTTTCGCCACACTCGAAGGCTATCTCGACCCCCAGCGTGGACTGGATCTCACCCACCTCCAGGACCTCTCCAACGATAGCGAGCGCGGCCGCGACGCCATCAATCAGTGGAAGGATCATCTGACCGAAGTTGCGGTTGCCGCTCACCGCACGAGCAGCCTTTCGCTCCAGATCGAGCGCGCCGCCGAAATCGAAGGAACCGTATCGTACGACGATGGCAGCCCCGCGATCGGGATGCACTTCCAGCTTTTCCGCAAAACCGCAAAGGACAACTGGACGACTGTAGGCTTGCCTCTTCTCGATAACTGGTCGATTCACGCGACCAGCGACAGTCACGGAAGGTATTCCGTGACCAATCTGGCTGCCGGAGAGTACCGGGTGTGCGCGCTCCTCCCTTCCGACTCCCAAGACGCGGCTTCTCCAGTCTGCCTGGGCAATACGTTCCGGCGCAAAAAATCCGAATCGGTCAAGGTACAGGCCGCGGAGACGGCAACCGGCGCGGATATCGTCATCCCGTTGACGGGATTGCATAGCGTCTCGGGCAATGTTGTTGCGCTGTTGGATGGGCACCCGGTGGGGCGCGCAACACTACGCCTGCTTTACGCCGATGACAGGGAGAAAGCTCGCGAAATCCAGCTCGAGGACGACGACGCCGGCAGTTACTCGTTCGACTATGTTCCCGAAGGCAGTTACATTCTTCAGGTTTCCGCGGCGCAGGACGCGGGAAATCCGAGCGGCCAGCCCGATTCCGGCTCCGCGAAGCCCCCGCGTCATTATGCCGACAAGGAGATCGCCGTTCAGGTGGCTGGCGACGTCGATGACATGAATGTTTCGCTCGCCGAACAGCCGCCCGCGAAAACAAACTAGGCGTTGCCCGTGGGCCGATGTGTGAAGGAGTGGGTGCCCCAGGCTCGGCGCGCTTTTGTTTTTGCGCCTAACCTGAGATCAGGTTCGTCTTCGTTGTGCGCGATCGCATCCGTTGACGCAAGGCGAGCACTGGCCGCGCCAGCAAAAGCAGCCCCACGGCGATGGTGAAGGGTATCGGCGTCAGCACGCCGGTCTTCACCTGCCACCAGTAGTGAATCACTCCGCAGGCCGCGGCCGCGTAGATGAGCATGTGCAGCCGCGCCCAGCGTTTGCCGCCCAGTTTGCGAATGGCCCAGTTGGTCGACGTCAGCGCCAGCGGCAACAGCAGCAGCCACGCCGACACACCCATGGTAATGAAGCGGCGCTTGTCGATGTCGTCGATCATGGCGCGCACATTGAAGCCGGCATAGAGCGCGATGTAGGTGAACAGATGCAGCGTGGCGTAGAAGAATGCAAATAAGCCGAGCAGGCGGCGGAAGCGGACGATCCAGCCCAGGGGCGGAATGAGCCGGCGCACCGGCGTGATCGCCAGCGTGATGGTCAGCAGCATCAGCGTGGTGTAGCCGGTGGAGAAGGTGATGGTCGCGGTTGGATCAGGTCCCAAATTGTTTTGAACGGCGCCCCAAACGAGGCGGCCAACGGGGATCAGACACGCGATCCAGGTGAGTGTCTTGAGGATGATGAGGGTCGAACGATTCATGGGAGACAGGGACTAAGGGACCAAGGAACTAAGGGACGAAGGGACGAAGGGACGAAGAAGTGATCTTTCAGGCTGAAGCAACGGATCATCGGGTTAGCTAATCCCTGATCCCTAATCCCTAATCCCTAATCCCTAATCCCTGTTTCCTTTAGTCCCTTGTCAGTAGTACTTCTTCAAGTTCATGCCCGCATACATCGACGCCACCTGGTCGCCGTAGCCGTTGAACATGAGCGTCTCCTTGCGCTGCGCGTAAAACGGCAGGCCGACGCGGCGCTCGGTCTTCTGGCTCCAGCGGGGATGATCGACGTTGGGGTTCACGTTGGAGTAAAAGCCGTACTCGTTCGCCGCCATGTCGTTCCAGGTTGTGTTCGGCTGCTTGTCGACGAACTTGATGGTCACGATCGACTTGGCGGATTTGAATCCGTACTTCCATGGCACCACGACGCGCACCGGCGCGCCATCCTGGTTGGGCAGCACTTCGCCATACATCCCGAAGGTGAGCAGCGTGAGCGGATTCATGGCTTCGTCCATGCGCAACCCTTCGGAATAGGGCCAGAAGATGGTGCTCTCGGCCGACCACTTTTCTACTTTGCCGTTGTAATACGACAGGAACTGGACGTACTTTGCCGAAGGCAGCGGATCGCACTGCTTGATGAGTTCCGATAATGAGTAGCCGACCCAGGGAACGACCATGCTCCAGGCCTCGACGCAACGATGGCGATAGACCCGGTCTTCGAGGGGCCGCAGTTTGAGCAGCGCATCGATGTCGAAGGTGAGCGGCTTCTTGACCTTGCCTTCGACTTTGAGAGTCCACGGCCGCGTCGGCAGTGCCCCGGCGTTCTTGGCCGGATCGCCCTTGTCCACGCCGAACTCGTAGAAGTTGTTGTAATGCGTGATGTCTTCGAGCGGCGTGAGTTGCTCGCCGGTGGTGGTGAGCTTGCTTGGGACCGTCTGCAGTTTCGTCGTGTCGGCAAGAGCGCCAATCCGGGGCCAGAGAAGATCGGCCATCCCTTTGCCGCCGAGTGCGGCTGCGCCAATACCGGCGGCGCGCTGCAGAAATCTGCGGCGGCTCGAGAACGGCTCTTTCGGAGTGATTTCAGAGGATGGAATGTCGGGTGGACGGCGAATCAGCATGCTGCGACCTCGTGGCGGGAAGCCTGGCGTCTATTAGACACGATCGAGGGCGCGTGCGTTACAGGATCGTTGCCGGTTGTGTTTTGAGGGCTCGAAATGTCGACCGGCCCGGCCGGGACGGCCGTCACATAGTGGGTGCGCCTGGGTCCTGCCCACCGGCTGTAACGACCCAGGTCGACGGAGAGCGAATTGGAGGTGCCTCCGCGCGTCCGTATTGGTCTTCGATTAGAAAACCATGTGGATACCGGATTGCTTGTGTTCTCTATTCAGCGCCTTGCAGGCGCGTCTTGTACGTCCTCTTCTCACCATGCGAGCCGTGCGAAGGGGAATTCTTTCCGTCTCTTACCGTTTCGAGTGGGGAAAGGGATCTCGATGAGGCCGATTGCATGATCAAGGAGATTGCCTCCCGGATTCTCGGTGTAACGGGGCCGGGGCGACTCGTCATTGCCGGCGCCAGTAGTCCCGATCTATTGACCGAGCTACTTCTGTCCGGCTGCGATGCGTGGGCAGTTTGCGATCAGGCCTTTTCTCACCCGCGCTGTGTGAGAAGCGCCGACCAAAAGGCTTTCGAGGCAGACACACTGGTTTGCGAGATCGGCGTGCGCCCCGGCGTTCCCGAGGTTCTCACCAGCCGGCCACCCCGGAACCTGGTGCTCTTCGGCGGGAGACTGCCCCGCAGGGCCATTGACGAATCCCTTCTCTCCGCCGGATGGAGGCGACATCCCGGCGGGCTGAGAGCAGAAGCATATTCCGGTCTTAGCGACGAGATTCTCACGGGACTTACCTTCTATCAGCACCTTCCCGAGGATGCTTTTCGGCGATGGCCGACGCAGCCGTTTCTGGCCCAGCGCAACTCTCATTTGGACATGCTTCGGGAAACCGGTTCTCGAGCCGATGCGCATATCGCGCGCTATGCGCTGGCGGCTCAGTGGGTCCGACCCGGCGATCGAGTCCTGGATTGCTCCTGTGGGCCAGGCTATGGTACCGCAGTGCTGGCGAGCCTATCCCGCGGCGGAAGCTTTCTAGGTGTAGACCCTGACCCGGCATTCGTGGACTACGCCACAGCAAACTATGGCCGCCAGGGCGTTAGCTTTCAGGCCGGGAACGCTGCCGACCTGGCGGGGATTGCCGACAACTCCATCGACATTGTCGTTTCCTTTGAAATAGCGGAGCCCGTCGAGGACTGGGAGCGCATCTTGGCCGGGTTTCGGCGCGTTCTCCGCGCCGATGGCCGCATCATCGCCAGTCTTCGCGATCGCCGGGCCGGCGAAAAGGGCTCAGACCATCCGCACGCATTCGATTGGCCCAAGTTCGCAAAAGGTTTGCAGCAGCACTTCATTCTCGAAAAGCGCTACGCGTTGTCCGCCCCTGGCGGATTCAAACGGCAGCAGTCTTCTCGTTCTCTGGAACGGGTGCCGCTTGATTGGAATGGAGACGCCGAATGGTTCTTCGCGGTGGCTTCCCGCAACCCACTCGAGGCATCGGGCGGCAGAGATTTCGTCCACCCCGCTTTTGGAGCGGCTTTGGCGCGGAGCAACGCTCCGGTGGTCGATTTTGGCCGCTGGTACGACAACCCTTATCTCTATCGTTCCATGGTCCAGATGGGAGAACGACTGGACAGCCCCGAAGAACTTGCTCGATTGGGCGAAACCGTAGTTGGCTCGTCCCGGCCAGGCTCTGCCGATCAGGGTGCTGCGATCTGCATTCTCGGTTATCGCGCCCTGGAGGAGAGAGATGTGGACCGGGCGCAGCGCTGCCTCGCGCGCATCACCGAGTATCGGAATGACAGCGAGTCCCAGGCGGGCAATCCTCACGTTCTGCGCTGGCGCCTTTCGCTTGCCTTTCTTGCCGGGCGCCTGGCCGAAATGCTTGGAGACTTGAAGTCGGCGATGTGCTGGCTGAATCTCGCGGCCAGTGACGATTGGAAAGGATTCTCGCCCCTGCTCGCCACCAAGACCGTAAGTGCGTGCTTTCATTTGGGCGTACTCAACCTGGTGCAGGGGGATCGCGACGCGGCGCGAGACAGATTCCTCAAAGGAGTGCAGCAAAGCCTGCAGGCGGCGCACGCGGATCCGCGAGATATCGTCGGGGACCCGGAAGTGCCGGTGCCCTTCGGGCTTCACGAACTCGCGGAGCTGCTCGACATGGGCTCGCAATGCGTGAACGCGCTGGCCAACTTGACCGGCTGGGAGCGGGACCGCGGAGCGTTCTGGCGAAATGTCGACATACGCCGCTTCGGGCTGGCGACCTGGGCTCGCGAGCTGGAGCGCGACAATGCCGAACTCGTCAGGCGAATCGAGAAAGCGGGGATACAGGCAGCGCAAACGACTGAGCGCTGCAGCGGGCTCGAGACGGAGAAGACGCAGCTTCTCCGGGAAATCGCAAGCCTGACGCATGAGCTGGCGGCAGCTCGAAATTCTTGTGCGGCCGTTCCCGTTGATCGGTGAGCCTTCAAGAATCGCTAAGAACAGGTCACATCTCTGGGCCGGCAGAAACAGCCTGAGGTCGAAGTTTCGGCGGCAAAGAACCAGATGGCTACGCCAACAACTCCGATTCTTCAACGGCTGCCGGCACCACAGATGCGCTTTTCTTAGCGGACGCATCCTCTCGATCGGCGATCCTGCGCCCCAGCACTTCCCTGATTCTGTTGGCAGATTCGTTGTCCAGTCCCAGATGAGATCGCTCTTCCATTACGTTGAGGATGGAGCGAAGTTCCGACGCAGTCGCGTAGCGAAGATGGGCGTTCATACAATCACCATTCTACTCCGCGCGGCGAGGCTCACCGGCTCAGGCCTTGAGCCAGGCCTCGCCCTGCTCATCGCGCGGATGCCATGGAGGATCAGGATCGCCGCCTGCGCACCCGCGCCATGCCGCTGATGATCAATGGCTTACATCCATGCGTGCTTTGGCGCACAGCGGGCGTGGAATAGGGGCATTACGCTCGCTTTCCGTGAGCAAAGTTCCAAGGGAGGCGCTCGTGGCAGGACTGCTCCAGGATTTTCGCTTTGCTTTGCGGCAACTGCGCAAGAACCCCGGCTACGCGATTACGGCGGCGGCGATGCTGGCGGTGGCCATCTGCGCCAACAGCACGGTTTTCAGCTGGATCGACGGGACGATGCTGCACCCGATACCGGGCGCGCGGGATACCGGCGCGCTGGTCAGCGTGATGCGCGGGCCGTGGAGTATCTCCCCGCCTCCGCCGTTCTCCTATCCCGACTACCGCGATCTGCGCGATCAGAATCACACCCTGCAGGGAATCATCGGCTACCACCACGACTGGCTCACGCTCACCAGCGGAGCGCGGCCGGAGCGGGTTTACGTGGCCAACGTCACGTCGAATTTCTTTGACGTGCTCGGTGTCAAGCCCCTCTACGGGCGCTTCTTCCGGCCGGAAGAAGAGACCCAGGGACGAACCGTACCTTATGTCATCCTCAGCTACTCGTTCTGGCAGACGCACTTCGCTGGCGATCCCGCAATTGTGGGCAGATCGCTTGAGATTGCCCGCCATCAGGTGACGGTCATCGGCGTGGCTCCGAAGGGGTTCATCGGCGCCATGCCCGGGTTGCGCCAGGATGTCTGGGTGACGCTCGATCCCCTGGGCACGGGCGGCTGGCGGATGACCCATCGCGACGGGGCCTGGCTGAACGTGCTGGGAAAGCTGCGGCCCGGGGTGAGCCGCGAACAGGCAAACCAGGACCTTGAGACCATCATGCGGCGGATCGTAGCCGCCTACCCCGACGACCACCTGGGCACGAACACCATCACCGTCGATCCCATGTGGCGTTCGCCCTTCGGCGCCAATGGATACATGGCGATCACGCTCCCCATTCTGCTGGCGATTGCGGGCGTCGTCCTGCTGCTCACGTGCGCCAACGTGGCCACGCTCACGCTGGTGCGGTTTGTGGCGCGGCGGCGCGAGATGGCCATCCGCCAGTCGCTGGGTGCCGGACGCGCGCGGCTGATGCGGCAAATGATCCTGGAGGGTGTGGTTCTCTCCCTCTGCGCCGGGGCGGCAGCATCGCTTTTGACCCTGTGGACAGCGAAGACATTCATGCTCTTCGTTCCGCCCAGCGCCACTCCCGTCGCAGTGAACGGAAAGGTCGATCCCGGCGTGTTCATCGCGATCGTGGCGCTGGCGGTTCTGGCCAGCGGACTCTGCGGGGCGTTTCCCGCCTGGCGCTCGTCGCGGGTGCCGGCGGTGGAGGCGCTCAAGGACGAATCGGCCAACCTGTCCGGCGGCAAGCACAATCGCCGCCTGCTGAGCGGGCTGGTGGTGGCGCAAGTGGCGCTGTCCCTCGCCCTGCTGGTCAGCTCCGCGCTGTTTCTGCGCACGCTCAGGAACATTGCCCATGCCGATCCGGGATTTGACCAGGATCATATTCTGACGGCGTCGGTGGGATTGAACATTTCGGGCTACCCCGCCGATCAGGCGCCCGTTATCCGCGACCGGATTCTCCATCGCGCCGAAGCCTTGCCGGGCGTCACGGTGGCCTCGCTCGCTGACTGGATTCCGCTCACGCTCTCGCGAAAGACAGCGGATGCATATCCGGAGGGCTATATTCCGCGGCCGCATGAGTCGCTGGAAGTTGGGCGAGCGGATGTATCGCCGCGATATTTCGAGACCATGGGCATTCCGATCCTGGAAGGGCGCGACTTCAGCGTGAATGACAACGAGAAGTCGCCGCGCGTGCTGATCGTTGACCAGACGACGGCAAACCATTACTGGCCTGGACAGGATCCGCTGGGAAAGAGACTGCACATCTGGGGCAATGTTTTCACGGTCGTCGGCGTGGTCAGGAACACGAAACATCTGATGATGAACGAGCGGCCCGGGCCCATGATCTACATGTGCTATTACCAGGAGGCGGACTGGGAAGTGATCGTGCAGGTGAAGACCAAAGGCGACCCGGCGGATCTGGCCTCGCTGTTGGAGCGGACCATCCGCGAAGTCGACGGCAAGCTTCCCGTCTACGACGTACGAACCATGCGGGAGGCGACAGCCATGGCCAGCATCTTCGCGGTGCTGCAGAGTACGTTTGCGGGGATATTCGCGGTGATCGCGCTGGTGCTGGCGGCGACGGGTCTCTATGGCGTGGTGGCGTATCGCACCCAGCTCAGGACACACGAGATCGGCATTCGCGTGGCCCTGGGAGCGTCGCGCGCCGACGTCCTGTGGTTGGTGCTGCTTCAGGGAATGCGGCTGACGGCGGCCGGTCTGGTGCTGGGACTGGCTCTTTCGTTCGGGCTCACGCGGTTCATCGCCGGTCTGCTCTACGGGATCGGCGCCAACGATCCGGTGACCGTATTGGCCGTGGTGGTGCTGCTGGGGGCAATGTCGCTGCTGGCCTGCTACTTTCCCGCATATCGGGCGATGCGCGCGAACCCTGTGGCCGCGATCCGCGAACTATAAACGGCGCGGCGAGGGTCAAGCGGATGCGCTACCGTCAGAACACTTCGACGAACCCGGGGCCGGCCGGTGCCCGCAACGCCGCAACCCGCGTCGTTGTCTCGTCGCTTGGAGCTCTCCTCGGAGTCAGTTCCATCGATCATGGCGTACTTGAAATGATGCAGGGCAATGGACTGACGCCGGGCTACTTTGTGAAGGCTCTCGGCCCCGGACATTCCTGGACACTGTGGGTCCACGGCAGCGAACCGGCATTCACTCTCGTTCCGAACTTCCTGCTGACCGGAATGCTGGCCACATCGATGGGCATCCTGCTCGCGGTCTGGTCGGCGGCTTTCATCGAACGGCGAGGTGGCGCAACCGTCTTCCTGCTGCTTTCAATCGCATCATTTCTTACCGGCGGGGGACTGGCGCAGGTGCTGCTGTTCACGCTCACCTGGGCGGCGGGAACTCGCATTCGCGCGTCGCTGCAATCCTGGCGACGGATCTTGCCGGCAGCCTTGCGAAGAGTCCTTGCTCACATTTGGGTCCTGGCGCTCGTTACCGCAGCAATCCTGTTTCTGGCTGCGCTCGAAATCGCCACGATCGGCTATTTCCCAGGGCTTCCGCACAATACGGACGCATTGGCTCGAATCCTCTGGCGCTTTGCTGCCGCGATCATTGCAGCTGTCGTATTGGCCATCGTAGGCGGTTTTGCGCATGACCTCGAAGTCGGCGCCATGGGCTCCCCCTTCCCTCGGCGCGCGTCACGCCTATCGGCGGTGCACGGCGGTTGACGCTGTTAGAGCCTCCGCGATCATTCCGCTGATCAGCGAAGTGGTTGCCTGAAACAAAAATGCGCTTCCCTAAGCTACCGACAGCTTTCTCTCCGTGCTCATCGCCGTGCCCACCCGCACTTACTTGCGTGCCGCGTTGACAGGAACCGCAATGATGACTTTTCCGCGAGCATGTCCTTGGTCCTGGTACTGCATAGCCTGGGCAGTCTCGCTCAGATCGAACACGCTGTCCACTATGGGAATCACTTTTCCCGAAGCCATCAGCTCGCGAATGGTGTTCAGATCGCCGGTATCGGCTTTCGCCACGAACGTGGCGTATCTCTGGCTCACGAAGAGCGACACTACGAGGGTCGAGACCAGTCCGCCCACCATGCCGGCGATCGTCTTTGGCGCGCCGACGACGCCGGCTCCAACAAATATGCCGTTCGGAACCAGGACACGCCTGAGTTTGACAAACGAATGGTTGCCGACCAGATCGAAGATCAAGTCGTATCTCTCGGTACTCCTGGTGAAGTCCATCTGCGTGTAGTCAACCACGTGGTCGGCACCGATTCGGCCAACCATCTCGACATTTCGAGTGCTGCAAACGCCGGTGACTTCCGCGCCAAAGGCTTTCGCGATCTGAACGGCGAAGGTTCCCACGCCGCCGGCGGCGCCGTTGATGAGGACCTTTTGCCCCGGCCTGATCCGACCCTTGTCGCGAAGGCCCTGCAATGCTGTCAGAGCGGCGATCGGAGCCGATGCCGCCTGCTCGAAGGTCACATTGTCCGGCTTCGAGGCAAGGCCGCTTTCAAGAGTGCACGCGTACTCGGCGAATGCTCCATCGCATCGGTTCAGCCATCCGCCTGCGGTGCAGACCCCAAAAACTTCGTCGCCGGGCTTGAATCGTGTCACTCCCCGGCCCACCGCCTGGACTTCTCCCGCCACATCGCGCCCCGGCCGCGTCACCTTCGGCCTGGGAAAGCCGAACAGAAAACGCATGAAATAGGGCCGGCCTTTCATCAGCCCGCAATCGAGGGGATTGACCGCGGCGGCGTGAACCTTGATCAGAACCTGATTGTCATTCGGAATCGGGTTCTCTACTTCTTCGCATTTGAGAACTTCGGGAGAGCCGTAGTCGTGATACACCATGGCCTTCATGCGAGATTCCCTTCAAGACGAGGCAAGGATATCTCTTCGGCATTCCCTGTCAGTGCGCGGAATCACCGAAAACCATTAGGGGCGCCGCATGGTTCGCGACCCGTTCGATTCTTCCATTTACAGGCAAGACGCGGGCAAACGGTTTGGAGGGTCTCCGCTACGTTGTTCTTGGATTTGGTGGACCTGGTCGGGATCGAACCGACGACCTCTTCCATGCCATGGAAGCGCGCTCCCAAACTGCGCCACAGGCCCACACACAAGGCAGGATACGACTCTCCTATTGTCTCTGCGGCCGGAGCATTCGTCAATCCCGCTTCGGAGCCCGCTTGGGAGCCGACGGCAGTAACGTGGTCAGGCCCACAATCGCAAGGCTCACGCCTTCCAGGAAGCGCGTGTCATGATCTGCGAACAGCTTCTGGCCCGATTCGTACGCCAGCGGGTACTTCTGCCGATCGACGCGGTTCGCACGCCTCGACGGATCGTATCTCGGATCGGGCGTGCCCGGCGCCAGGTCGAGAGCCTGTTCCTCGATGACGAAACCGATCACGTAGCAATACAACAGGCTCAGCCCCACCACCGACTGGCGCAAGCTGAATCCCGAGCCGGTGAGTTTCCTCAGGCTCACTTCCATCGGAGCATAAAGCGACGGATCCGTGAGATAGGTACCGCTGAACATCCGCGCGCCTTCACGGTAGCGCAGCAGCGTTCTCCGCAGTCCCAGGCAGTAATTCAACGCCCAGTCTTGCCAGCTCTGCGCCGGGTCGAACGCGGGAGCCTCATCGAGCGCCTCGCGAAGAACCTGGGTGCCCATCTCGTCCAGCAACTCCTGCTTGCTTTTGAAATGCCAATAGATGGCGGGCGCCTTTACGCCGAGCTTGGCAGCCAGGCGCCGCAACGTCAGGCTCTCCAGTCCGGACTCGTTCAAGATGGCGAAGGCCTGATTCAGAATGACGAATCGGTCCAGGGGCATAAAAAAGTGTAGCATTTCTCACTTAACAATGTTAAATTGGCTATCTAACTAAGTTAAGGAGAGAACCGATATGCGCGCAGCCGTAATCAACATTTTGGGTCAACCCCCGCAAGATCAGCAATTTCCTGAACCGGTACCCGGCAAAGACGAGGTGCTCGTCCAGGTTCGGGCCGCAGGTCTGCACCCGATCGTGAAGGCACGTGCCAGCGGGGCGCATTACTCGAGCTCCGGGATGGTCCCGCTGGTCCCCGGTCTGGATGGCGTGGGTCAGTTGAGCGACGGAAGCCGGGTTTATTTTGGCGCGTCCCAGCAGAAGTGGGGGACCATGGCCGAGCGATCCCTCGCGTCCCGGTCCATGTGCATCCCTCTGCCGGACGGCCTGGACGACCTTCAAGCGGCAGCCATCGCCAATCCCGGCATGTCGGCCCTCGGCTCGCTGAAGGAGCGTGCCCGGCTCGAAAAAGGCGAATCTGTCCTCATCCTCGGGGCGACCGGAATCGCCGGGCAGCTCGCCATTCAGCTGGCGCGGCATTTGGGCGCCGGACGGATCGTCGCGGCCGGACGCAATGTCGACTCGCTCACTGGCGCCCCAGTTGATGCCGTCATTTCTCTGGCGCAGCCCGACGAGGCCGTCCGCAACGCCTTTGCGGCCGAGGCCTGGGCCGGCATCGACGTGGTCATCGACTACCTCTGGGGCCGGCCCACGGAACTGTTGCTCGAGGCGCTGGCCAGGGGCTTCCGCGCCGAGTCCACCCGGACGATACGGCTGGTGGAAGTCGGCGAAAGCGCGGGCAAAACCATCAGCTTGCCCGGAGCCACACTGCGCAGTATCGACCTGAC
>Ga0335081_10014887_pt1 | contig 12585 bp, 11 predicted proteins | sample Lox_Sample_35_FD_206713 | JGI IMG/M metagenome (GOLD analysis project Ga0335081, IMG submission 206713) | Soil microbial communities from Loxahatchee National Wildlife Refuge, Florida, United States - Lox_Sample_3.5 | ecosystem: Environmental > Terrestrial > Soil > Wetlands | place: USA...
CGATCCCAACTATGCCGATCCCGACCAGAGCGTGCTTGCGCCGTCGTCGGCGCACTGGTTCGGCACCGATTTGCAGGGCCATGACATCTATGCGCGCACCGTCTACGGTGCGAGGGCTTCCGTCACGGTCGGGCTGGGGGCAACCCTGGTGGTGTTCGTCGTCGGCGGGGCGCTGGGTGCGCTGGCCGGCTTCTACGGTGGTTGGGTCGACGCGGTGGTCTCCCGGATCACCGATGTGTTCTTCGGGTTGCCGCTGCTGTTGGCCGCGATCGTGCTCATGCAGGTCTTGCACCACCGCACGGTGTGGACGGTGATCGCCATTCTGGCCTTGTTCGGCTGGCCACAGGTGGCCAGGATCGCCCGTGGCGCCGTGCTGGAAGTGCGTGCGAGCGATTATGTCCTGGCAGCTGAAGCATTGGGAATGAGCAGGTTTCAGATCCTGCTGCGGCATGTCCTGCCCAACGCTCTGGGTCCGGTGATCGCGGTGGTCACCATCGCATTGGGACTTTTCATCGTCACAGAGGCCACGCTGTCCTACCTCGGGGTTGGACTTCCGACGTCGGTGGTGTCCTGGGGCGGCGATATCAACACCGATCAGCCTCGGCTGCGGTCGGGCTCGCCCATACTGTTCTATCCGGCAGGCGCACTGGCGATTACGGTCCTGGCGTTCATGATGATGGGTGATGCCTTACGCGACGCGCTCGATCCGGCATCACGGGTGTGGCGGGCATGAGCGCCAGCGTCACAGAATCGCCGCTGTTGTCGGTCGAGGGCCTGGAAGTCCGGTTCGGCGCCAGTGAGCCCGCGGTTTGCGGGGTGGATCTGACCGTGCTGCGTGGTCATACCGTCGCGGTCGTGGGCGAATCGGGATCGGGGAAATCCGCCACGGCCGCCGCCATCCTCGGACTGCTGCCACCCGGTGGTCGAATTACCGGCGGCCGCGTCGTCTTCGATGGACTCGATATCACGTTGTCCGACCGCGCGGCTGATCGCAAGCTACTGCGGTCGATCAGGGGTCGGCGCATCGGCTACGTGCCCCAAGACCCGATGACCAATCTCAACCCGGTCTGGAAGGTCGGCTTCCAGATCTCAGAAGCGTTGCGGGCCAACACCGATGGTCGCGAAGCGAGGCGACGGGCCGTGGATCTGCTGGCCGAGGCCGGTTTGCCGGACGCGGCGAAGCAAGCGGGCAAGTACCCGCACCAGCTGTCCGGCGGAATGTGTCAGCGCGCGCTGATCGCCATCGGACTGGCCGGCCGGCCGCAACTGCTGATCGCCGATGAGCCGACCTCCGCGTTGGACGTGACCGTGCAGCGGCAGGTGCTCGACCATCTGCAGCGGCTGACCGCCGAACTGGGCACCGCGCTGCTGCTGATCACCCACGATCTGGCGCTGGCCGCTGAACGAGCCGAGTCCGTCGTCGTCATCCACCGCGGAGTAGTGGTGGAATCCGGTGCGGCGCAGGTGATCCTGCAGAATCCGAAACACGAGTACACCCAGCGGCTGGTCGCCGCGGCTCCATCGCTGACGCGTCGCAAGACAAGGCCTTCCCCGGGAGACAGCCCGACAGACGACGCCATTCTTGTCGCCTCGGAGCTGACCAAGCTATACCGCGAGTCTCGCGGCGCACCATGGGGGCGGATGGAGTCTTGTGCCGTCGATGCCGTGTCGTTTCGGCTGCGCCGTGCGAGCACACTGGCGGTCGTCGGAGAGTCGGGGTCGGGGAAGTCGACCTTGGCGCGTATGGTGCTCGGTCTGCTGAAACCCACGTCGGGCACGGTGGTTTTCCAGGGCACCCAGGGCACTCAGATCGTGGGCGAACTCGATCGGGACCGGTCGTTAGCCTTTCGCCGGCGAGTTCAGCCGGTGTTCCAAAACCCTTACAGCAGTTTGGATCCCATGTATTCGGTATTTCGCGCCATCGAGGAACCGTTGCGGATTCATCGAATCGGCGACCGCAAGTCGCGCGAGCAAGCGGTGCGCGAGCTGATCGACGAGGTGGCGCTCCCGTCGTCGCTGTTGGGCCGGCGACCCCGTGAGCTGTCCGGCGGCCAGCGGCAACGGGTCGCGATCGCGCGGGCGCTGGCGCTGCGGCCCGAGGTGCTGGTCTGCGACGAGCCGGTGTCGGCGCTCGACGTGCTGGTGCAGGCGCAGATTCTGGACCTGCTGGCCGATCTGCAGGCCAGACTGGGCCTGACCTATCTGTTCATCAGCCACGATCTGGCGGTGGTCCGGCAGATCGCCGACGACGTCCTGGTGATGCGCGCGGGCCGGGTCGTCGAGCAGGCACCCGCCGAGGCGGTGTTCACCCAGCCCCGCCATGAGTACACCCGCCAGTTGCTCGAGGCCATTCCCGGCCCGCCGGCAGGGCCCCGATAGGTTGGCGACCTGTGACCGCTGACCCGCTGGCTCCTTTGATGGAACTCCCCGGCGTCGCTGCGGCCAGCGACCGGGCCCGCGACGCGTTGGGCCGGGCGCACCGACATCGTGCCAACCTGCGGGGCTGGCCGGTGACCGCCGCCGAGGCGGCGCTGCGGGCGGCGCGGGCCTCATCGGTGCTCGACGGTGGCCCTGTGCGTCTGGATGACCAGGGCGCCGCGGCTGGCGATCCGGTGTTCGCCGGCGCACTGAGGGTGGCCCAGGCGCTGGAAGGCGGCGCGGGCTCACTGGTCGGGGTGTGGCAGCGGGCACCGCTGCAGGCGCTGGCACGCCTGCACATGCTGGCGGCGGCTGACCAGGTGGACGACGATCGTCTGGGTCGCCCGCGGGCGGACGGCGAAGTTGGCCCGCGGCTGGAGTTGCTCGCCAATGTGATGACCGCTCGCACGCGGGCGTCGGCACCGGTGGTTGCCGCGGTCGCGCACGGAGAGCTGCTGACGCTGAAGCCTTTTGGCAGCGCGGACGGCGTGGTCGCCCGGGCAGTGTCGCGGTTGGTGACCATCGCCAGTGGGCTGGATCCGCACGGACTGGGTGTACCCGAGGCGAGTTGGATGCGCCAACCCGCGAACTATCGTGACGCTGCGCGCGGATTCGCCGATGGAACACCCGATGGCGTGGCGGCTTGGCTCTTGCTGTGCTGCCGGGCTCTGCAGGCCGGTGCGCAGGAGGCTCTGTCGATTGCTGAGTCGTCGAGCGGAGCATCCGCCTCAGACGTGTGAAGCGGGCGGCGATCCGAAGTGTTCGGCTCGCCGCCCGCTAACACGGATCTCGGTTACCAAGCGTGCATCTTTGGGCTGCGTGGGTGGCCTCGGCGATCTTGCGACGCTTCCGGCTGCAGACCCCACCCAAAGGGCCGTCGATACCTTCCACTTTTCGCAATTACGCAGGCCCGCAACACTTCTGCCATTATCGCGGCTATGACTCCGCGTGGGTGCCGGGATCCGTGCTGGGCGCCCAACTCGGGAGGTCGAACCTTCTCTTCCGGATCGACCCAGGCCTCGTCGGGCTTCCGTGGTTCCTTTGTACTACTAGACCCTTAACACGGCAAGGCCCAATTCTGCGAAAGTTGCGAAGGCCGCTCGGATCCTGTGTGCCTTCTGTTTGCTGCGAACTACAACGCGAAGCGGCGCAGCAGCGAATAGGTGACCGCTCCGGCGGCCAGCGCACTGATGCCTACCGCGGCGGTAGTCGCGATCGCGGCACCCGAAGGCGCCGGGATGCGGTCGCGCAACGATACCGGCCGTGAGAAACTCAGCACCGGCCAGCCGCGCTCGTTGGCCTCCTTGCGCAAGCCGCGGTCGGGGTTGACCACGCTCGGGTGGCCGACGACCTCGAGCATCGGCAGGTCGGTGATCGAGTCCGAGTAGGCGTAGCAATGTTCCAGTGGATAGCCCTCACGGGCAGCTAGCTCGCGGATCGCTTGCGCCTTGCCTTCGCCGTAGCAGTAGAACGCCACGTCGCCGGTGTACTTGCCGTCCTCGACGACCATTCGCGTCGCCATCGCATGGGTAGCGCCCAGCGCCCTGGCGATCGGCGCCACGATCTCCTCCCCCGACGCCGACACCACGACAACGTCACGGCCGCACAGTTTGTGCGCCGCGATCAGGTCCGCGGCTTCGGCGAACACCAACGGAGTCACGATGTCGTGCAGGGTTTCGTTGACGATCGACTTGACCTGCTCCACATCCCACCCGGTGCACATGTTGGTCAAGTGGGTGCGCATCCGGTCCATCTGGTCATGATCGGCGCCGGAGAGCAGGAAGATGAACTGGGCATAGCTGGACTTGAGCACGGCGCGGCGGTTGAGCAGTCCCTGGTTGAAGAAGGGTTTGCTGAACGCCAGCGTGCTGGACTTGGCGATGACGGTCTTGTCCAGGTCGAAGAAGGCGGCGGTGCGGGCGCTGGGAGCGGTGTTTGCCGCAGTTTCCGGCGAGGTCTGCTGATATGCGGCCGAGTCGAAGACGGTCACCGACCCAGCATAGGTGGACCGCCCGGCGGGCTGTGGACCTGCATGTAAAGCGCCGAATCAGGACAGCCGGGGTCGACGGTGTTCTTGCGGCTCACGGTGTTTTTTTGATGTGCGACTACTTGCGTCAGTGCGCACTGTCATGTGTATAGTAAGCATTACTCGGCCTGAGCCGAGGGTGTATCAGCCCGACCCCCCGGGGCTGATGCACGACGACCCTCGCCTCCTCCCCCCCTGGCGGGGGTCGTCCCTTTTCTGGGGTAAGTAACCCAAATGGCAGCGGCGCGTTGGGCGCGCCTGCACCTGCGTTGCGGGATCGCGTCGGCCATTCATGTCCCGAAAATCGGGCTGACGAGTTTGTGCACAGCTGCGTCTCTTTCCACAAGTTTGGTTTTGGCACTGGTGTCCCAGCGTCACGGCCCCGCACGGTGGATGGGTGACGAGGACGACTGACACCCGGACGGGCCTGGCCGGCTCTTCAGGCGTGTTGGCGGTACTGACCGATTCACCCCTGCGGGACGAGTTCGACCGGGTGGCCGCGGCTGTTGGTGTTCGGGTGGTTCATGCCGGCGCGGGGTCTGCGGTGAGTAGGAAAACGTGGTCGGCGGCCGTGGCTGTGGTGCTCGACCAGGCGGCGGCGGATCGGTGTGGAAGGGCCGCACTGCCGCGCCGCGCTCACGTCAGCGTGCTTACCGCTACTGAAGCCGCGACGGCGACGTGGGCGGCCGCGATCGCGGTTGGCGCCCGGCATGTGCTGAGGCTGCCCGAACAGGAGCGCGAATTGATCCGTGAACTTGCCGAAGCCGCCGAGTCGGCGCGTGACGACCGGCTGTGTGGCCAGGTCGTCGCGATCGTCGGGGGCTGCGGCGGGGCCGGTGCGTCTTTGTTCGCGGTCGCCCTGGCGCAGGCGGCCCCCGATGCGCTGCTGGTGGACCTCGATCCGTGGGGCGGCGGTGTCGATCTGCTGGTGGGCGGCGAAGCCACCCCCGGCCTGCGCTGGCCGGACCTGGCGTTGCAGAGCGGACGGCTGAATTGGTCATCAGTTCGCGAGGCGCTGCCGCGATCCCGGGCGATCAGTTTGCTCTCGGGCACTCGGCGCGGGTACGAATTGGACGCCGGGCCGGTGGACGCCGTCATTGATGCCGGCCGGCGCGGGGGAGTCACTGTGGTCTGCGATCTTCCCCGACGTCTCACCGATGCCACCCAAACCGCCCTGGACGCCGCCGATCTGGTGGTCGTGATGAGCCCGTGCGATGTACGGGCGTGCGCAGCGACCGCGACGTTCGCTCCGGTACTGGCCACGGTCAATCCCCATCTCGGACTGGTCGTGCGGGGGCCGTCGCCGGGGGGATTGCGGGCAGCGGAGGTCGCGGATATCGCCGGAGTGCCGCTGCTGGCCTCCATGAGGGCCCAGCCGCGGCTTGCCGAGCAGCTGGAACACGGTGGTCTGCGATTACGGTCGCGATCCGCTCTCGCCACGGCCGCGCGTCGGGTACTTGCCGTCCTGCCAAGTGCGGGGTCGCGACCGGGGTCAGCGCAGCACGGTAGAGCAGCGTGAGCGGCTCACTGATCGAACGCGTGCGTGAGCGGCTGGCGGCGGAATCCGCCCCGCTGGGACCTGCTGTGGTGGCCGACGCGATCCGGGCCGAGTCCGGCGGGATGCTCGGCGATACCGAGGTGCTTGCCAATCTTCGGGTGCTCCAGACCGAACTGACCGGTGCCGGCATCCTCGAACCGCTGCTGTGCGCTGACGGCACCACCGACGTGCTGGTCACCGCACCGGACGCGGTGTGGGTGGACGACGGAAACGGTTTGCAGCGCAGCCACATTCGGTTTGCCGACGAGGCGGCGGTGCGCCGATTGGCGCAGCGGCTGGCGTTGGCCGCGGGCCGGCGTCTCGACGATGCGCAACCCTGGGTGGACGGGCAGCTGGCCGGCATCGGTGCCGGCCGGTTTGCGGTGCGGCTACACGCGGTGTTGCCGCCTGTGGCGGCCGGAGGCACCTGCTTGTCGTTGCGGGTGTTGCGGCCGGCCACACAGGATCTGGCCGCCCTGAACGCGACAGGCGCGATCGAGCCGCAGGCCGCCGCACTGCTTGACGACATCATCGCGGCCCGGCTGGCATTCCTGGTGTGCGGCGGAACGGGCGCGGGGAAAACCACTCTGCTGGCGGCGATGTTGGGTGCCGTCCCGCCCAATGAGCGGATCGTTTGTGTGGAGGATGCAGCCGAGCTGGAACCTCGGCATCCGCACTTGGTCAAGCTGGTCGCCCGGTGTGCCAACGTCGAAGGCGTCGGCGAGGTCCCCGTGCGCCAACTTGTCCGGCAGGCGCTGCGGATGCGGCCCGACCGCATCGTGGTCGGCGAGGTCCGAGGCGCCGAAGTGGTCGATCTTCTGGCCGCGCTGAACACCGGCCACGATGGCGGAGCGGGCACCGTGCATGCCAACAACCCGGGCGAGGTTCCCGCCCGGCTGGAGGCACTGGGTGCGCTCGGCGGCCTCGATCGGGCGGCGCTGCACAGTCAGCTCGCCGCGGCGGTCCAGGTGCTTTTGCACGTCGCGCGGGATCGCACCGGCCGACGACGGCTTAGTGAGATCGCGATGCTGCGCCAGACCGAAGGGCGGGTTCACGCGGTCACGGTGTGGCATGCGGACCGCGGGGCGACAGATGATGCGGCCGCTCTGGGCCGTTTGCTGCGAAGCCGGATCTCGGCATGAACACCCTCATGCCTGCCGCGCTGCTGTTGTCGCTCGCGCTGTTGGTGCTTCCGTCGTCCCCGCTGGGCCGGCTCGCGCCGCGTGCGCGCACCCGCCGGAGGATGTCGCCGGCCGGCCCTCGTTGGCTTGTCCGCATCGCAGGTTGCGGCGCGGTCGCCGCGGCCGTGTGGTTGCCGTTGACCACGGTGCTGGCTGTCGCGGTGCTGGGTGTAACCGCTTGCCTCCGTTACCGTCGTCGGTGCCGGAGCCGACGCGCCACCGCCGAGGGGCGCACGTTGCAGACCGCCCTCGATGTGCTTGTCGGGGAACTGCGGGTGGGCTCGCATCCGGTGGGCGCATTTTGCGTCGCCGCCGACGAAACCGACGGCACGGTTGCTGCTTCGTTGCGCGCGGTGGCCGCACGCGCCAGGTTGGGCGCCGATGTGACGGCCGGTCTGCGCGCCGAGGCCCGGTCTTCGGCGTTGCCCGCACACTGGGATCGACTCGCAGTCTGCTGGCAACTTGCCAGTGGCCAGGGGCTGGCGATAGCAACCCTGATTGGCGCCGCGCAACGCGACATTGCCGAACGGCAACGGTTCTCGGCGCGGGTGGCATCGGGTATGGCCGGCGCCCGCGCCACCGCGGCCATACTCGCGGGGCTTCCCGTGCTCGGGGTGCTGCTCGGTCAACTGATCGGGGCCCGGCCGCTGAGTTTCTTGCTGAGTGGGCACGCCGGTGGGTGGCTGCTGGTGATCGGGTCGACGTTGGCATGCGGTGGGCTGCTGTGGTCAGACCGGATCACCGATCGGTTGGCGTCATGAGCGCCGAGCCGTGAGCTCCGAAGGCGGCCGCGAGCGAGGATCGCAGCGAACGGGAGGCGAGCCGTGAGCACAGCGGCGCTGTTGCTGGCCGTGGCGTTGTTGACCGGCGCCGGCCCCACCGTGGTGCGGGCCCGGGCTGGGATGCCGGCACGCGCACATCGGCTGCGGCCGGATTCGGCGCGCGGCCCGGATCCACTCGCCGTCGCGTCCAGCCTGGACGTGCTGGCCGTGTGCCTGGCGGCGGGCATGGCGGTGTCGAGCGCCGCGGCCGCGACCGTGCCGTCAGCGCCGCCAAAGCTCGCCCGAGTGTTGCGTCGGGCCGGCGACTTGCTGGCGCTGGGGGCCGACCCCGTCGTGGCATGGTCGACCGCGTCGGATGTGCCGGCGGGCCCGGTCGACCCCCAGATCGATGCACTGCTGCGGCTGGCGCGGCGTTCGGCGTCCTCGGGCGCGGCGCTGGCCGACGGGGTCGCCGCGCTGGCGGACCAGTCCCGCGACGACGCCGCGCATGCGGCCACTGCGGCCGCCGAACGGGCCGGGGTACTGATCGCCGGGCCGCTTGGGCTGTGCTTTTTGCCGGCGTTTGTGTGCCTGGGCATCGTTCCGGTGGTGGCCGGGCTGGCCGGTGATGTCCTGCAGTCGGGCCTGCTGTGAAAACCGAGCAGAGACCACAAGAGAAAGGATGTATTGGTGACCAACATGTTTCGTGCCTTCGTCGCGCGGGCAACGCTGCTGGCGGCCGACGAGTCGGGCATGTCCACTGTGGAGTACGCCATCGGGACGATCGCGGCGGCGGCCTTCGGCGCGATCCTTTACACCGTCGTCACCGGCGATTCCATCGTGTCGGCCCTGACCCACATCATCGGTCGTGCGCTGAGTACCAAGGTTTAGCCGGCGATGTCGGTGAAAGTGCCGGCGCAAGCACCGTCGAGGCGGCATTGGGTATCGCGGCGTTGGTCGTGGTCCTGGTGCTCTGCCTGGCGGGCATCACCGCGGTGTCGATGCAGGTGCGCTGTGTCGACGCCGCGCGCGAGGCCGCCCGACTGGCCGCGCGCGGTGACGAGCGGGTGGCCGTCGACGCCGCCCGCCGTATCGCGCCGGGTGGTGCCCTGGTCCGCGTGCGGCGGGACGGTGACTTCCTCGTCGCGACGGTCGTCGCACACTCAAAGCTGTTGCCCGGGTTGGATATCGGGGCTAAAGCGATCTCGTCGGCCGAGCCTCGGCGGTGATCGTGGCTCGGCGACCGTGGTCGCCGCCGCTATGGTCGCGGTGCTGCTGTGCATAACAGGGGCCGGCGCATACCTGGGCTCGGTTGTGGTCGCGCGTCACCGCGCGCAGGCGGCGGCCGATCTGGCCGCGCTCGCGGCCGCCGCGCGGCTACCGTCCGGAGTCGTGGCGGCCTGCGTCCGGGCGACGGCAGTGGCCCACGAGATGCGAGTCGACGACACCCGGTGCGGTGTCCACGGACTCGACGTCGTCGTCACCGTGCGGGTGCCTGTCTCCGTTGCCGGGGTGGCGGAAGCCGCCGCTCGAGCGGGGCCGGCCGGTTCGTAACCGGTCAGGATCCGTCGTCGGTGGCTTTCGGCCCTCCCGCCTCAGCGAGTTCGTCAGCAGTAGGCAACCGCAGGGTGACCAGTCCAGCGTATGTATCCGGTTCGAGTTCCACCCGGTTGACGGTGACATGCACGGGCACCCAATCATTGTCGAACCCCCGCATCCGCAGCACCCGACTGGTTGCCCCGTCGGCGAATTCCTTTGTCATGAATTCCATAAGCGGCTCGTCGTCCGGATGAACCCGTGGCCTGTCCGTCCTGCTGCCCCGCCAATCGTAGAAGGGACAGGGCTCGTCGAGCCATTTCAGCAGGGTCCACGTTTTGAGGTCGAAGAGTGCGCGGTGGACCCCGGGCTGTGCCAGTCCATTGAGGATCCGCTGCGCCAGATCGTCCACCGATACCACCGGACCCTTGGGTTCGGCACGCCAGTTCATCGCCCGTGCGACCAGGTGGTCACGGCCGTCGGGTCCGGGCTCCTTCGCAGTGCGTGCGACGAGACCTATCCGGATGGCGTTTCCCTGCCAATCGGTGAGATCCAGGGTGCTGCACAGCGTTTGCCCCGGCTCGGCCTTGACGGCCATGGCAAGAACCTTGGTTTCGTTCGGATTCAGTTCGCGGGACGGAAGATCTTCCGCAAAGGCCCTGCCATAAGTGACCTCGACTTCGGGATTCTTGCCGCTGTTGGCCAGCGACTCCTGGGTGTCGGTGGCCACGCCACGGGTCAGGTCCCACTTGAGCGGACCGGGGGTCGGCCGCTCGGGCGGTTCCGAGTCGGCGGGGCCGGTCCATACATGCACGCCGTGCATGCGGCCGTCGGACATCACCACCGGTTCGGTGCGGATCACGCGATCGCGCTTGGAGGTGATGCTGGTGAGACTCTGGCCGGTCTGCATCGACTCGGCGATCGCTGTTCGGACCGCGGAGAGATAGGGACTGCGCCGCAGGAACGTAGTGATCGGGACGAGGTTTTTGAGCTGACGCCCCTGCGCTACCACGGCGGGTTCGTCCCCCAGCGTCTCCACGAGCAGCCAGTCGTGGGCCATGCCGCCAAGTTTACGTCCGAGTGACGCCCGCCTGATCGGCCGGGGGAGACCCGGTCGTTGACGGCTGCCGCGCCGGCCCCGGCAATGCGTGTTGCTGGCGGGTACGCCGGGGTCGCGACGCAAACACAATCTCGTGGGCGCCAATCACGTTTTGCTGCTTGGCTTTTGCTGTCGGCTGGATGTGGTCGGGGCGACCTGCGCGCGGACACCATCCCGCTGACAGACGGAACCCAATCTCGCCGCCACGCGGATCGGCTGCCGAGTTTGCAAATGTTGCGGCGGCCAGGTAGTTTCCTGCTGCGCCCGCGTTTCGGGCTTGCGAACGGATCGTGATGTCCGACCGTTCGTTGCGCAGTGTGATGGCGTGCCGGCCGCGAGGAAATGCTGTCTGGTAACGGCCATCGCGACGCAGATCCGTGGAGGTCGACCGTCGAGGGGTCGGTCGCCATCCGCTGGACTGCCCAGCCCGGTTTTCGGGCAAACTCCGCAAACGCCGATCACAGCACCAGCCGTCCGGCGGGATGTCTGGCGCTGCCTGACTTGCCGTTTTCCGGATCAGCGTGAGCCGTGGGCCAGCTCCGCGAGCACCAGTCGCAGCACCAGCAAAGCACCCGCTTTGTCCAGTGGGTCGTTGCCGTTGCCGCATTTGGGGGACTGCACGCACGACGGGCATCCGCTCGGGCATTCGCAGGCCTCGATGGCCGCGGCCGTCGCATCCAACCAGGTGCTCGCCTGGCGGAAGCCGCGTTCGGCGAATCCCGCTCCGCCCGGATAGCCGTCGTAGACGAAGACACTGGGCAGCCCATCGGGCCCGATCGCGGTGGACATGCCGCCGATGTCCCCGCGGTCGCAACTGGCCACCAAAGGCAGCAATCCAATGGCGGCGTGTTCGGCGGCGTGTAACGATCCGGGGATCCTCGGCGCAGCAATGCCGCCAATATCATTGTGCAGCAACGTATCCTGATCAATGGTGTACATCGCCGCGATAGTGGGCAATGTGTTTTCCGGCATGTCCAGCTCGATGAAGTCGATCACCTCTCCATTCAGCCGGCGACGCAGATAACCGATTACTTGGTGGGTGACCGTCACCGGCACCAAGCCCAGCGTCACGGGCCCGAAAGCCAAACGCTCACCCTCGCCGGTGACCGCGATGTCGGTGAGCTCGCGCGCAAAGGTCGCATAGCCGGGATCCTCGGCGCGGACGAATGCGATCCCCTCCTGGGGATCGAGCGAGTCGACGACGTAGCTCTCGCCCTGGTGCAGGTAGACCGCTCCCGGATGGACCGAGGCGGGGGCCTGGCCGGCACCGACGCTGCCCAGCAACCGGCCGGTGTCGGCCTCCACGATGACGATCTGCCCGCCCGTGGAGCCCCGGATATCCACCGCGGCATGCGGTTCTACGCCAGGCGCCGGGAAGTATTTGCCGTTGCGCCGCCGCAGCAGCCCGTCGTCGATCAGCGCCGCGGTCACCTGCTCTGCGCCCAATGACCGGACTTCGGCGTCATCGAGTGGTAGTTCGGTTGCGGCGCAAAGTAGTTGGGGTCCGAGGAGGTAGGGGTTGGTGGGATCGATCACCACGCGCTCGACCGGTTTGTCCAGCAGCGCGGCAGGGTGGTGGATCAGATATGTGTCGAGTGGGTCGTCGCGGGCGATCAACACGACCAGTGCGCCCTGGCCGCGCCGGCCCCATCGGCCGGCCTGCTGCCAGAACGAGGCGACCGTACCGGGGAAGCCGGCCAAGACCACCGCGTCGAGTCCGGCGATATCGATGCCCAGCTCGAGCGCGTTCGTGGTGGCCAGACCGCGCAGCCGGCCCTCGGCCAGGGCATGTTCCAAAGCGCTGCGGTCCTCGGCGAGATAACCGGCCCGATACGACGCTACTTTGTCGGTCAGCCCCGGTGCGATGTCGTCCAGCCGCTCACGCGTGCCCAGCGCGGTCAGCTCGGCGGCACGTCGCGACCGGACGAACGTCAAGGTCTGCGCTCCTTCGGCGATCAGGTCGGCCATCACCCGTGCCGCCTCGGCGCCCGCGGACCGCCGGACCGGGGCGCCGTTCTCGCCGGTCA
>Ga0335081_10014889_pt1 | contig 12584 bp, 9 predicted proteins | sample Lox_Sample_35_FD_206713 | JGI IMG/M metagenome (GOLD analysis project Ga0335081, IMG submission 206713) | Soil microbial communities from Loxahatchee National Wildlife Refuge, Florida, United States - Lox_Sample_3.5 | ecosystem: Environmental > Terrestrial > Soil > Wetlands | place: USA: Florida...
ATCTTCGGCAACGTTGCCGCACAAATTGAATTTCTTCAGACCGGTGCTGACGGGGTGCCTCTAGCTCAAGCCTTCCGTTTTCTCGCCATGAATGATGTAAGTGCCAAACGCTTCGCTGCCGCTGCCAGGCAGATGGAACAGGCGGGATTCAGCGACACAGGCCCCGGCGCCAAGCCGCTCACGGAAAAGGCAGAGCAAACCCTGGGGCAACTGCTCCACAGCGTCCGCCGGCTGGCCGCCACGCTCGCTTCGACTCGCTGAAAACAGCTCGGGCCCGTTCTGGACAAGCGTGGGCTCGTCTTGGCGGACGGGGCGTCCGCCGCTACGTGGCTTAATCTGAGCGGACGAGGCGTCCGCCGCTACGTGGCTTAACTTCAGGCGGACGAGGGCGTCCGCCGCTACGTGGCTTAATCTGGGCGGACGAGGACGTCCGCCGCTACGTGGCTTAATCTGGGCGGACGAGGGCGTCCGCCGCTACGTGGCCTTTGTGCTAGTATCGTCTGTTTTTCAAGTGCTGCGAGCATTGTGCAGTCTGCACGGCTGGCGGCGATTTCCCGTGGCCGTCCGTACGCATTCAAACGGGAGCCTATGAAAGATACCCTCGGAGTTCTGCTGGCAGGAGGCGCCGGGGAACGGCTTTATCCTCTTACGCGGGACCGGGCCAAGCCGGCGGTCACCTTCGGCGGAATCTACCGCATCATTGATGTAACGCTTTCCAACTGCATCAATTCCGATCTGCGGCGAGTTTACATCCTCACACAATACAAGGCGCTGTCGCTCAACCGGCATATTCGTGAAGGCTGGACGATCCTGGCGCGCGAGATGGGCGAGTTCATTGAGGTGCTGCCGCCGATGAAGCGGGTGAGCGAGAGCTGGTATCAGGGAACGGCGGACGCGGTTTATCAGAACATCTATTCCATCGGTTCGGAGCAGCCCAAGCGGGTACTAATTCTTTCAGGCGACCACATCTACAAGATGAATTACCGGTTGATGTTGAAGCAGCACACGGATTCAAGCGCCGACGTAACCCTGGCGACGATCCAGATCGATCCCCTGGAGGTATCGCGGTTCGGGATCGTCGAGGTGGACCACGACCACCGGGTTCTGGGTTTCGAAGAGAAGCCTAAACAGACACATTTGCGTTCTCCTTTCAACCCGGAGAAATGCTCCGCGTCGATGGGAGTGTATTTATTCAATACCGATGTGCTGATTCCAGTGCTATTGAAGGACGCAGAAGATCCGGCCTCAAGTCATGATTTCGGAAAAGACATCCTGCCGAAAATGGTCAATGACTACCGGGTTTACGCCTACGACTTTGTGGATGAGAACAGAAAAGAGGCGCTCTACTGGCGGGACGTGGGGACGCTGGAGGCGTATTACGACGCCAATATGGATATCGTGTCGGTGTCGCCGGTGTTCAACTTGTACGATGAGAATTGGCCAATCCGCACGCATCAGCGGCAATATCCTCCGGCAAAATTCGTTTTTGCCGAGACCGGGCGCACCGGAACCGCGCTTGATTCGATTGTTTCTTCGGGTTGCATCGTCTCGGGCGGCTCGGTAAAAAACAGCGTGCTTTCCCCTGACGTGCGGGTCAACTCATACAGCGAAGTGGAGGCAAGTATTCTTTTTTCGCATGTGAATGTGGGACGACACTGCCGGATTCGTAAAGCGATACTCGACCGGGATGTACACATTCCCGAGGGAACAACGATTGGTTACGACCCCGAAGCGGACCGGCAACGTTACTTCGTAACGGAGAGCGGAATTACGGTGGTGACGCGGGATTATTCGCTGTTCGAAAATCCTGTGACCGTGGATTACTTCACCAGCGAGTGAAGGAGAAGCAGCGGCTGGTGATTAGTGGCCGGTAAGTAGGCTCTGGGTTTCGTGGTCCAAATCCCTCAAGGGCTAAAACCCCGATTTCTCCTGATTTCTGCTGGCGGCTGAAGCCGTGCCCTTCCCAAAGCGCGCCTTGCCTGAGCTGTGCCATTCCAAAGCTGTGCCCTTATCCAGACACGATAGTTTGTGACGGCGATTACTGCGGTCAAGGAAAATGCTGATCCAAGTCTGAAGACCCTCTCTGGCCAGCCGATGGAACCCCTGTAGTGATTTTTGGGAGGGAAGTGTGTCTATGCGGCGAATTGCACTGCTCATGATTGCAGCTGGTCTCTCGATCGGGTTGGGATCGCGCGCGTTTTCGCAGACTCTAAGCGAAGCGCAACCCAAGGACCTGGTGCGCTCTTTCATTAATGACGAACAGCGGGTGTCGGTACGGGGCAATGTGCATCCGCTGGCGCGGGCTGAGTTCGATGAAGGGGCGGTGGCGCCGGGATATCGCATGGAGCGGATGGTGCTGGTGCTGAAGCTGGACCCGCAGCGCCAGCAGATTCTGGATCAACTGACAGAGGAGCAGCAGAACCCGGAGTCGGCGAATTACCATCATTGGCTCACGCCGCAGGAGTATGGCGAGCACTTCGGAGTCTCGGAAAATGACTGGCAGCAGATCGCAGGCTGGCTGCAATTTCATGGCATGGAAGTAGAGCCGGTGAGCGCGGGCCGGCGGACTTTGATTTTCAGCGGGACGGCGGCGCAGGTGCAGGCCGCGTTTCACACGCCGATTCATGCCTTTCGCGTGGGGCAACAACTGCACCACGCCAATGTGCGCGACCCGCAAATTCCACTGGCGCTCGCCGGAGTAGTGGATGGGGTGGTTTCACTGCATGACTTCCGCAGCGCGCCGATGCACAGTCTTGTGATGGCACCTGCGCCGGAGTTCACCAGTGGCGGAGAGCACTATCTGGCGCCGGCTGATTTCGCGACGATTTACAACGCCGCGCCCCTGTACCAGCAGAATGTGAATGGTTCAGGGCAGAGTGTGGCGATTGTGGCGCGGTCGAATATTCTGCTGGCGGATGTGCGGCAGTTTCGCAGCGCCTTTGGATTGCCGGCCAATGACCCGCAGATAATCGTGAACGGAAGCGATCCCGGAGTTTTGTACGGCGGGGAGCAGGACGAGGCCAATCTGGACGCGGAATGGTCAGGGGCGGTGGCAAAAAATGCCACGATTAAATTTGTGGTTTCGGCTTCGACCAATTCGAGCGACGGGACATATCTTTCGGCGCAATACATCGTGAACCACAACACGGCTCCGGTGATGAGCATGAGTTTTGGGTTGTGCGAGGCGGCGTTGGGGAGCTCGGGAAATAGTTTCATCAATAGCTTATGGCAGCAGGCCGCGGCGGAAGGAATCACCGTGTTCGTTTCTTCGGGCGACAGCGGCGCCGCGGGATGCGACGCATCTTCTTCTACACGCGCGAGCGCTGGGCTGGGAGTCAACGGATTGTGTTCGACACCGTACAGTGTGTGCGTGGGAGGGACGCAGTTCAACGATGGCAATGGGAGCGCGTATTGGGGATCGTCTAATGCGGGCGGGACGCAGGGGTCGGCGTTGAGCTATATCCCGGAAAGCGTATGGAATGAGAGTGGAAGTTCGGGGTTGTGGGCCAGCGGAGGTGGAGCGAGCATTGTTTATTCCAAGCCTGCATGGCAAAGCGGCAAAGGCGTGCCCGCGGATGGGAAGCGGGACGTGCCGGACGTCTCCCTCACGGCGGCGGGGCATGATGGGTACTTGGTCTATATCAGCGGGTCAATGTGGGTGATCGGAGGGACTTCGGCCTCTTCACCATCCCTTGCCGGGCTGATGGCGTTGATCGTCCAGAACAGCGGAGCGCGGCAGGGAAATGCCAATCCGGCGTTTTATTCGTTGGCAACTCAGCAAAATTCAGGCGGGGCGGCGGTTTTTCACGATGTGACTTCGGGGAATAACAGCGTACCTGGGGTAAGCGGATTTACTGCCGGTGCCGGCTACGATTTGGCGGCGGGATTGGGATCGGTAGATGCGACTGCGCTAGCCGCCCACTGGACGAACGGGACGATCGCCCCCGGATTTCAGTTGAGCGCGCCGGCAAGCGTGACGGTGACGGCGGGTGGCGCGAGCGTGAGCCAGAATCTGACCACAACGGTGAGTGGAGGGTTCAAAGCTGCGGTCGCGCTTTCCCTGAGCGGATTGCCGAAAGGCGTGACGGGGACGCTTACTCCGGCGACTCTGGCTTCACCGGGCTCGGGGACGAGCACGCTGAAGCTGACGGCTTCGAGCAGCGCGGTGGCGGGGACGTCTATGATTCAAATCGCGGCCAGTGGCGGAGGAAAAAGCCAGAGCCAGCCGCTAAGCTTGACCGTGCTGCCGGCGCCCACTTTCACTCTGGCGGCGGCGCCGGCCACCGCGGTCAGTGTGCCCGCTGGGAATAGACAGAACATCACGCTCACGATTACGGGAAACGCGACTTTCAGTTCTGCGGTCACATTGCAGATCAAGGGAATGCCAACGGGGATGACGGCGACGTTTGCCCCTGCCAGCTTTTCAGCGCCGGGCTCGGGAAGCAGCACGCTGACGGTCACGTCGGGAGCCAGTGTCACGGCTGGAAGCTATTCGTTGACAGTGACGGCCGCGGGCGGCGGAATTACGAAGACGTTGGCGGTAAGCGTCAATGTGCCGGGGTTCAGTCTCTCGGCAAACACGAGCGCTGTCTCGGCCAGTTCGAAGGTAGCGGGCAAGTTAGTTTTGAGCACGCGGGCGCTTGGTGGATTCAGCTCGCCGATTTCATTTTCGATCTCAGGTGTGCCAACGGGAGTGAGCGCGAGCTTCAGTCCGACGAGCGTGGCAGCGCCGGGGTCGGGCAGCGTGACGTTGACGTTGACGAAAGGCACGAGTGCAAGCGTTACGACGGTCAGGCCAGTGGTAACGGCGAGCGGTAGCAATATGACGCAGACGGTGACGTTCACGCTGAGTGTGACGAAGTAGTGAGTCTCTTCCCCGGACGAGGGCGTCCGGGGCTACGTGTTTCTTGCCGATGCCTGTGCAAGGCGAACGACGGGGCTACGTGGTTCTTGCCGATGCCTGCCAGGGCGGACGAGGCGTCCGGGACAACATGGTTCTTGCCGATGGCCTGCCAGGGCGGACGGGGCGTCCGGGGCTACGTGGTTCTTGCCGACGCCTTGCCAGGGCGGACGAGCGTCCGCCCCTACGTGGCCATCTTCGCTCTATATTCGCCCCAAGCTCTGATTTCCCTGCTACAATGCCCTGTTTTTTGCTGTTCCTGAACTTTTGGGGCCACAAGAACGTATTCAGATTGTGGTGTTAAACCTGTGGTGTGTGCGCTCGGGCTGCCACGGGCGGAAGACCAGGAGTTCTTGGGGAGTGCGGGTTGGAAGACGCCCAGGTCGTGGCAATGCTGGTCCGTCGCTGCGTGGCGGGCGACGTGGTGGCCTGGGAGGAGATTGTGCGGCAATATCAGCGGCGAATCTACAATATCTGCTATCGTTTCGCAGGATCGGCGGATGACGCGCAGGACCTCACACAGGAGGTCTTCATCAAGATGTACCGCACGCTGAATACCTATGACGTGGAAAAAGGCGCGTTCCTGACCTGGGTCACCACGGTCACGCGGAACCTTCTAGTTGACCACTTCCGGCGAAGCAAGCAGGACCGGCTGACGGATTCGCTGGACGCCCCGATTTCCGAACATGAAGACGCGATGGCGCTGAGCGAGCGGATTGAGGACAAAGCTCCGGCACCGGACGCGAGCGCGCAAAGCCGCGAGACCCGAGCGAAAGTGCACCATGCGTTGCAGAAGCTTTCGCCCGATTTGCGCGAGGCGGTGATTCTGCGCGACCTGCAAGATATGGATTACCGGGAAATTGCGGGAGTTTTGAAGGTGCCGGAAGGAACTGTGAAATCGAGAATAAACCGCGGACGGGCGGAACTTGCGAGGCTCCTCCAACGTACTTATAGGCAGGTGATGTGATGGAAGGGAAAAACCAGAACACTCTGCAGTGCATCGAGTTTGAGACGCTGCTCAGCGAGGCGCTGGACGGGAAGTTGAGCGGACAGCGGCTGCAAGCGTTTCAAGCTCATGCGCAGGCGTGCGCGGTCTGTGGGCCCCTGTTCGCGGAAGCGGAGGCGGGGCGGCGCTGGCTGAAGTCACTCGAAGAAGTAGAACCGCCGGCGAACCTGGTGCGCAATGTCCTGGTGGCGACGATCGGCAGGGAAAGCAGCCGCACAAAAGCTTCGAGGCAGCCGTGGGGCGAGCGGTTGGCGGGATGGCTGCGGCCGGTGTTTGCGCCGATGCTTGCGGTGGCGCGGCAGCCGCGATTTGCCATGTCGTTTGGCATGGCGTTCTTCGCGCTTTCGTTGTCTCTGAGCCTGGCAGGGGTCAAACTGACCGATCTGCGGTTTTCCGACCTGCGGCCGAGCACCGTCAGGCGCGGCTATTACGAAGCCAGCGGCCGGGTGGTGAAGTACTACGAGAACATTCGATTCGTGTATGAGATCGAGTCGCGAGTGAGGGACTTCAAGCGGGCAACGACGCCTCCCGAACCTGAGCCAGAAGAAAATCAGAAGGAGCGCAAAAACAACAATACGAGTGGACAACCTGACCAGAAACAGGAACGCAACTACAGCCAGGGAGAGAACGTGCCAGTGCTGGCCGCTCTGCCTGACGTTCCGCCTGTAGTGACAGCTGCCACTTACAGGAGGGATTCATGAACTGCGCCAACCACAATACAGTGGAGGCGGTCGCTTACTGCCGCACTTGCGGGAAAGCGCTTTGCGCCGCATGCACCCGCTCGGTGCATGGGGTGGTGTACTGCGAGAACTGCCTGGCGGCAAGGCTCGAAGGCGTGCAGCCGCCGATGAATACCGCCCCTGGCTTTGTTCCCGCCGCAGCTCCGGTGGCGCAGCCAAGCTCGGGGCCAAATCCGACGGTCGCGGGAATTCTGGCCGGATTCTTCCCATTTGGCGTGGGAGCGGTCTATACCGGCCAATACGCGAAAGGCTTGGCCCACCTGATTATTTTCTTTTTGCTGATTTGGGGAACGGACCATATCAGTGGATTGGTCTGCGGCCTGGGCATTGCGTTCTTCTATGTTTATCAAATCATCGACTCTGTGCGTTCCGCGAGAGCGATCCAACAAGGCCTGCCAGCTCCCGATCCGCTTGGTATAGGGCAGACTTTCGGCACCGGTCAGAAGACAGATATGTCGAAGGTCCCGATGGGTGCGATCGTGCTGATCGGGCTGGGCGTGCTGTTCCTGCTGCATACCATGGGCATGTTTGAGTTCGGTGTGAACCGGCTGTGGCCGTTCATCATCATCGCGCTTGGTCTCTGGTTGGGTGCGCGGCGATGGGGTTTGATGGGCGGTGTGACCGGTTGCCAGTGTGCCCGTTGCCGGGCGCGCTGCATGATGGGGCCGGTTGTGCTGATCACGATTGGATTGCTCGGATTCCTCGATGAGTTCGCGCACGTTGGATGGAGCAGAACGTGGCCGGTGATCTTGCTGGTAATAGGCGGAATGAAACTGCTGGCCACCAGCGCTTCGACGGATGGACATGTCGATGTATTGCCGCCGCAGACGAACCCAGGAGTAGGCGGGCCGGTGTCCCCGTCAGCCGCGCCGCCTTCGGGTGAGGTCCACAATGTCTAGTCCTGTCGCACCGCCGCCACCTTCTTCAGTTCTGCCACCACGGCGAAGGCGTTCGATCGCCGGGCCGCTGGTGTTGATCATTCTGGGAGTGATTTTCCTGCTGGGGAACATGCATGTGCTTTCCTGGCAACAGCTGGGAGATCTATTTGCGCGTTTCTGGCCCTTGCTGATCATTCTGTGGGGCGTGATCAAACTGATCGAATACCAGCAGGCGCAGCGGGAAGGAACGCGAGCGCCGGGGATAGGCGGCGGCGGAATTTTTCTGCTGATTGTTCTGATCCTGCTGGGATTGGCGGCGACCCAGGCTGCGCATGTGAACTGGCGTGAATTACGCGACCAGATTGACGTGGATGATGACAATTTTCAACTCTTTGGCCACACTTACAACTACGACGATCAACTGACACAGGCGTTTCCCGCCGGCTCGGCGTTGCATGTCACCAGTGATCACGGCGCGGTGCAGGTGAATACGGGAGACAAAGACCAGATTCAGGTCATTGTGCACAAACGCGTGAACGCGGACAGCCAACAAGAAGCCGACAAATGGAACGCGGAGACAAAACCGCAGATCTCGGTGAGCGGCCAGACGGTCACGGTGAACGCAAATACCCAGGGGGCGGGCGATCACAGCATCGTCACAGACCTGGAGATCACGGTTCCGCGCAGGGCGGCGGTGACGATTGCTTCGCATCGCGGGGACATCAGTGTGGTGGGACGCGATGGCGATGTGGACGTCTCAGGGCGCGGCGACCTTACAGCTTCCGACATTAATGGCAACGTCAGCGTGAATATGCGGCATGGATCGTCGCGAATTTCCCAGGTCACGGGAGATGTTTCAGTGCAGGGCGCAGGAGATGAAATTTCGGTGCAGGAGATCAAGGGCACAGCGCACATCAGCGGCGAATTTGACAGCGTGAAGCTGGCCAAGATTTCGAATCCAGTCATCTTCAAGTCGGCGCGCACGGACCTGGAATTCGCGCGGCTGGATGGCGACCTCGATATGGACAACGGCGATTTGCGGGCCGGCGACCTGGTTGGGCCATTCCGTTTGATGACGCGCTCGAAAGACGTTCGCCTGAACGGCGTGAACGGCGACGTGCGGGTGCAGAACGAAAATGGCTCGGTCGAAGTGCACATGAACAAGATAGGGGCCGTCGACGTAAACAACCGCAACAGCGAGATCGAGCTTTACCTTCCCGATAAGGCGGGCTTCCAGATCGATGCGCGGGCGCGTGGCGGAGAGATTGAGTCGGACTTCAAAGACGTGAAGATCGAAAGCCAGGATGACAATGCCTCGGCCACGGGCACGATAGGCGGCGGCGGGCCGCGGCTGGTGCTGAATAACGAGCATGGCACGATCGCGATTCGCAAGGGATCGGCGATGGTGGAGATTCCCCCGGTGCCGCCGGTGCCGACGCCCAAGCCGCCAAAGGTTCCGCATTCTCCGCAAGCTCCTCAGGTGACGGAAAACTAGATTTTCCTTTAGCCACGGAGCCCCGGACGCCGCGTCCGGGGAGCGGTTTGGGCGGACGAGGCGTCCGCCCCTACGTGAATCGCCCCGCGCCACACATTTCTGGGTCGCTGAGGCATCGTTGGGCGGACGAGGCGTCCGCCCCTACGTGAACCCTTACGCGGGCAAGAGTGCCCGCGCCACATGGCCTGACCTTCGCGGGCGAGGCCCCGCGTCCACACGGCCTGTCTGACTTCTGGGCGGGCGGACGAGGCGTCCGCCCCTACGTGGACCTTATATGGTATGTTCAACTTCTTTCAATCCAGAGCATGATTCGTTCTTACAAAGGGAAATTGCCGGTGGTTCCGGCGTCGTGTTTTGTCGACGAATCGGCGCAGATTATCGGCGACGTCGTGCTGGGCGAGCATGCCAGCGTGTGGATGAACGCGGTGTTGCGCGGGGATGTGCACTCCATCCGCGTGGGCGCGTATTCGAACGTGCAGGATTGCAGCGTGCTGCATGGGATGAAAGAACAGTACGGAGTTTTTCTCGGAGAGTACGTGACGGTGGGGCATTCGGTCACGCTGCATGGCTGCACGATAGAAGACCGATGTTTGATCGGGATGGGATCGATCATTCTGAATGGCGCGGTGATTGGGGCGGGATCGATTGTTGCGGCGGGAACGCTGATTCCGGAGAAGACGGTGGTTGAGCCAGGGTCGCTGTGGATGGGATCGCCGGGGAAATTTCGGCGAAAGCTGGAAGAGAAAGATCGGGAGACGATTTTGCGGTATGCGACGAATTATTTGGGATACAAGGATGAGTATTTGAGGGAGAGGGAGCGGTTATCCATCAGCCGTCCGTAAATGCGATTTTGTCATTCTGAGCGAAGCGAAGAACCCATGAATTTGTGGTTCGCTTGTGAAAATGCATAGGTCCTTCGCTGCGCTCAGGATGACAAATGATTTGAAAGTGGTGGAAAGAAGCCGAGCTGCGCTCGGCCGGACGGGTCGGAGACCCGTCCCTACGTGGTCTCCTTGAGGTTTACGGGGATGAGCCGAGCTGCGCTCGGCCGGACGGCCGAGTCGGCCGTCCCCACACAGTCTGTTTTAGCTGAAAGCCAATGGGCGATAGCCAAGAGCAGAAAATCAAAGCGGTGAGGGGAACGCGGGATTTGCTGCCGCCGGAGACGGCGCTGTGGAACTTTGTGGAAGCGGCGGCGCGCGATGTGTTTCGCGTATACAACTTCCATGAGATTCGCACGCCGATTTTTGAAGAGACGCATCTTTTTGCGCGCAGTGTCGGAGAAGAGACGGATATTGTTTCGAAGGAAATGTATACGTGGGAGGATGGTCTCAGGGCTGCAGACTATGCGGTTTACAAAAAATGGATAACGACCTTATATCCAAGCTCGGAAATGTTCAGGAGAATGGATCCCGATTCGGCCCTGGCGCAAACTCCGATCCCGGCACTAAGCATTGAACTGCACGGGAAATGGAACTTTGTCGTCTTCGCGTACCGGCTGACGTACCAGGTCCTAATGGAGCTAAAGCTTGCGCTTGAGAGGCTTGATAAGGACAAACGCCTTTTCCGCATTGTGACGGCAGAGCCTCTGCCAGATAACTTTAGGTTCCTTGTGGGCGATGCTCCAGTCATCACGGAAAGGGTTTCAATCGATTCCGTACCGCAGTGGCTAACTCTTCGTCCCGAAAATACTGCCGGTGTGGTTCGCGCATACATCGAACACAAGCTTTGGGAGCGCGGGCTGAACAAGCTTTTCTACATTGGGCCGATGTTTCGGCGGGAGCGGCCGCAGAAGGGACGCTACCGGCAGTTTTATCAGATTGGCGCGGAGGTGATTGGGCCGCCGAGCGCGGGCAGCGAGTCTCCGGCGCGGGATGCGGAGTTGCTCGAATTGCTCGCGACGTTTCTGGACCGCCTGGGCATTACGGGATGGACATTGCAGCTTAACTCGATTGGCTGCCCTGCTGATCGTGCGAGCTACAACGAAGCGTTGCGCGAGGCTTTGAAGCCGGTGGTGCACCAGATGGATGCAGATTGCCAGCGGCGGGCGGTGACCAATCCGCTGCGCGTGTTTGATTGCAAAGTTCCGGAAGATCAGCCGATCATCGAGAAGCTGCCGCGGATCAGTGAGTTTCTCGACGAGCCGTGCCGCAAGCATTTTGAAGAAGTGAAAGCGATTTTGAAGTCGGTCGGTGTCGAGTTTCAGATAAACGACAGGCTGGTGCGTGGCCTCGATTACTATTCGCGGACGGCGTTTGAATTTACGCATGGGGCGCTCGGCGCGCAGAATGCGATTCTGGGTGGCGGGCGATATGACGGGCTTTCGGAGTCGCTGGGTGGGCCGGCCGCGCCGGGGGTGGGATTTTCGATTGGCGAAGACCGGCTGGTGTTGGCGCTGAAGGAGTCGGCGGAGGCGGTGCAGAGAAAGCCGGATGTTTACATTGCGCCACTGGGCGCGGGGATGGATCGCGAGGCGGCACGGCTGGCGCGGGAATTGCGGCGGCATGACATCGTCGTCGAATTGGGCGATGAAAAGTTCCGGCTGCCGAAGTCGCTGGAGAGGGCGAGTAAAATCGGTGCGCGGTTCGCGCTGATTGTCGGCGAAAATGAAGTGAAGGCTGGGGCATTTGCGCTGAAGAATCTGGAGACGGGCGAGCAGAGGTCAGTGGCGCGCGGGGAGTTGGCGGAATCGATTCAGGCTGAACATTGATTTCACCACAGAGGACACAGAGGCCCACAGAGGGCTATATCGTCAGAATCAAAAGCCTTTGACCGCCGAGGGCGCTGAGGAATCGCAAAGGCCGCAGAGAACTCTTGAAGGGGCCTCAAGCTGGAAAGCGTATTCATATTCGCGCCGATCGGCGCCGGCTGAAGCGGTCTGTTGACTTGTTTCATCCTTCCGCCTACCATGCGACGCGCCGGGGTAACGTTCTGAGGAGAAAAAATATGAAACGCATTGCAGGGGTAGTGTTGTGTCTGATGTTCGTGGCCGGGGCCGCTTGCGCGCAGATGGGGCCGATGACGCCCGCGCCAGAGCTGAAGAAGCTGGACTTCCTGGCGGGCAACTGGACCGCCGAGGGAACGGTGACCATGCCAGGAATGCCTGGGGGAAAGTTTTCTATGACAACCCGTGCCGAGTGGATGGAGGGCAGCTTCTTTTTGTTGGAACATAGCGACTTCATGATTGCAGGAATGGGTTCGGGGAAAGAGATCGCGATTTTAGGGTACGATCCCGACCACAAGGTTTACACCTACCATGCATTCAGCAGCATGGGCGAGGCGGAGTCGTCGACGGGAACCGTGGATGGAGACACGTGGACGTGGCTGAGCGAAGAGAACATGGGCGGCAAGATGATGAAAGGCCGGTTCACGATGAAGGTGCTTTCGCCGGCCTCGTACACCATGAAGTATGAAACGTCTTCCGACGGGACGAACTGGATGACGGGCATGGAAGGGAAGGCGACGAAGAAATAACCGCGCGTAGGGGCGGACGCCCCGTCCGCCCAAGTTTCCCCGGACGAAGGCGTCCGCGGCTACGCGGTCGTGCAGATGTCTGGGTACGGCT
>Ga0335081_10014890_pt1 | contig 12584 bp, 12 predicted proteins | sample Lox_Sample_35_FD_206713 | JGI IMG/M metagenome (GOLD analysis project Ga0335081, IMG submission 206713) | Soil microbial communities from Loxahatchee National Wildlife Refuge, Florida, United States - Lox_Sample_3.5 | ecosystem: Environmental > Terrestrial > Soil > Wetlands | place: USA...
GGCGCCGAGATGTCCGGGCGCTGAGATGAAGCGTAAGCCGCGGCTGCCCGGAGCAACACTGTGCCTCCGGGGGACACCTCGTAACGCGATGACCGGTAATCCCCAGAACGCGATGGCCCGTTACCCCCAGAAAGAGAACCGGAGAGACAGGTACCATGTCCACCCTTGAGATCCGTGACCTGCACGTCCGCGTGTCGGACGCCGGCGGCCCGAAGCAGGAGATCCTGAAGGGCGTAGACCTCACCGTGGCGGCCGGGCAGACCCACGCGATCATGGGCCCGAACGGCTCCGGTAAGTCGACGCTCGCGTACGCCATCGCCGGGCATCCCAAGTACGAGGTCACTGGGGGAACCGTGACCTTGGACGGTGAGGATGTGCTGGCCATGACCGTGGACCAGCGCGCACGGGCCGGCCTGTTCCTCGCCATGCAGTATCCGGTCGAGGTGCCGGGCGTATCGGTGTCGAACTTCCTGCGGACGGCGATCACCGCGATGCGCGGCCAGCCGCCGAAGCTGCGTGACTTCATGAAGGAGATGCGCGGGGCGATGTCCAGGCTGGCCATCGATCCGGTCTTTGCGGAACGTAACCTCAACGAGGGCTTCTCCGGCGGCGAGAAAAAGCGGCACGAGATCCTCCAGCTCGAACTGCTTCAGCCGAAGATCGCCGTACTCGACGAGACCGATTCCGGGCTGGACGTGGACGCACTCAGGATCGTTGCCGAGGGCATTAACCGCTTCCGGGCGAAGGATGGCCCCGCTCGCCCGGGGATATTGCTGATCACCCACTACACCCGGATCCTGCGTTATGTGGTACCGGAGTTCGTGCACGTATTCATCGACGGAAGGATCGTCGAGGAGGGCGGGCCCGAACTGGCCGAGGCGCTCGACACGGAAGGGTACGAGCGCTTCGTAAAGGCAGGCGCATCGTCATGACCATGACACGGCACGCCGCCGCGGCGGACACCGCGGCCGGGTTCGCCGATCCGCCGTTCGACGTGGACAAGGTCCGCGCTGACTTCCCGATCCTGTCGAGGACGGTGCGGGGCGGCAACCCACTGGTCTATCTCGACTCTGGCGCGACCTCGCAGAAGCCGCGACAGGTGCTGGACGCCGAGCGCGACTTCTACGAGCGGCACAACGCCGCCGTGCACCGCGGCGCCCATCTGCTCGCCGAGGAGGCGACCGACGCGTACGAGGGCGCCAGAGCCACGGTGGCCTCCTTCATCGGCGCCCAACCAGAGGAGGTCGTCTTCACCAAGAACGCAACCGAGGCGATCAACCTGGTGGCGTACGCGATGAGCAACGCGGCAGCTTTGCTACCCTCCGACCCCGCGGCCGCGTGCTTCGCCGTCGGACCCGGCGACGAGGTCTTGGTGACGGAACTTGAGCATCACGCCAATCTGGTGCCCTGGCAGCAGTTGTGCGAGCGCACCGGCGCCAGGCTGCGCTGGTTCGGCCTCACCGAGGACGGGCGCCTCGACCTGGATGCGCTCGACGCGCTGGTTTGCGACCGCACAAAGATCGTCGCGCTGAGCCATCAGTCGAATGTGCTCGGCACGATCCCACCGGTGACGGAGATCACCCGCCGCGCGCACGAGGCGGGCGCGCTGGTACTTGCCGACGCGGCACAGTCCGTGCCGCACCAGCCGGTGGACGTGTCGACGCTCGGCGTGGACTTCCTCGCGTTCTCCGGCCACAAGATGCTCGGGCCCTCCGGCATCGGCGTGCTGTGGGGCCGGCGTGAACTGCTCGAAGTGATGCCGCCGTTCATTACGGGCGGCTCGATGATCGAGGTCGTCCGGATGGAAGGCTCGACTTTCCTGCCGCCGCCGCAGCGGTTCGAGGCCGGGGTGCCGATGGCAGCGCAAGCGGTAGGGCTCGCCGCGGCCTGCGGCTACCTGTCTGACCTCGGCATGGCGAATGTCGCCGCGCACGAGGAGATGCTGACGGCGCGCGCGCTATCGACACTCGGCAAGATCCCCGGTGTGCAAATCCTGGGCCCGCGCAGCACCAGCGATCGCGGCGGCGCGATCGCGTTCACCGTAGAAGGCATCCATCCGCACGACGTTGGCCAGGTGCTCGACGACCTCGGTATCGCGGTGCGAACCGGACATCACTGTGCCTGGCCGCTGCACCGCAGGTATCAGGTCCAGGCGAGCACGCGGGCTACCTTCTACGTCTACACCACACCGGCCGAGGTAGATGCGCTTGCCGAGGGCGTGCGCGACGCGCAGCGGTTCTTTGGAACAGCGTGAGCCGTCATGGGTGTTGAGATCAGCATGCACGTGGGAAGTACGGCGCCAGGCAGGACGGTGCCGGGCGGGCGAGCCCTCATAGGAGCTGTCGCGAGCAGGACAGCGACCATGCCAGCGGCGGCAACAAGACCAGCAGCAAGACCAGCGTGATGCAGCCTCAGTCGATATACCAGGAGATCATCCTGGATCACTACCGCCATCCGCACCACTATGGCCTGCGGGAGCCCTACGACGCCGAGGTACATCACGTCAACCCCACCTGCGGTGACGAGCTCACCGTCCGTGTCCGGCTGAACAGCGCCGGGACCAGCGCGGCTGGTGATGCAGCGGACTGCGCGGGCAACAGCGTGGCAGCCGGTGCGGCAAGCAGCGGTGGCGGTGACCTCCGGGTGGCCGACGTGTCATACGACGCGCTCGGTTGCTCGATCAGCCAGGCCAGTGCTTCTGTCATGACGGATCTGGTGATCGGGAAAACCGTCGAGGAGGCGCTCGCTGTCGGCGACGAGTTTCTCGCGCTCATGCAGTCGCGTGGAGTCGAGGAGCCGAACGAGGACGTGCTGGAAGACGCCGTTGCTTTCGCAGGTGTGGCCAAGTACCCGGCCCGGATCAAGTGCGCCCTGCTTGGCTGGATGGCCTGGAAGGATGCGACGGCCCGGGCGCTTAGCGGGAAGGCAGGACAGCCATCATGACGGAGAACGCGATCAGTGAGCACACGGTCGGCCAGCAGGCCGGTCAGGACGCCAGCGGGGGCGTGGACGCGGCTCCGCAGCTGGGCGAGCAGCTTTCGCCCGAGTCCGGAGACGTTCTTGAGGCGCTGCGTGATGTGGTAGACCCCGAGCTTGGTATCAACGTGGTCGACCTCGGCCTGGTCTACGGCGTTGATCTGGGCGGCGACGGCGTGGCCACCATCGACATGACACTCACCAGCGCCGCGTGCCCGCTTACCGACGTAATCGAAGACCAGACCGCTGAGGCACTTGACGGCCTGGTCGAGGGTTTTCGCATCAACTGGGTCTGGCTGCCTCCGTGGGGACCTGACAAGATCACCGAGGATGGCCGGGAACAGCTTCGCGCGCTCGGCTTCAACGTCTGATTCCGCTGCGTGCGCTGGCTCGGCCCACGGGCGGGGCCCGGTGCTCAGCGGTCATCGAGTGCGTGGCCGCGCCACGCAGCCGGGCAGACCAGATTAGGTGCGCAGGTAGAAAGGCCGGGCGCCCACCGCAGCCCACCGCTCAAGCGGACCTGGCTCGCACTCACCTGGGAACATGACGTCGACAGGAAAGCGCGGCCGTGCGAGATCCACCGCATCCTGCACGGTCTCCGCGACCGCTTTCTGCGCAGCGCCGTCATGCGGGTCGTCCAGGATCACACCGATAACGAGCCCCTGACCACCTTCCGTGGTCAGCCAGGCCCGGGTAGCCGACTCGGCGGACCGCAACCGGCGCAGCCCGTCCGCGATGGCGCTGAGCAGCCGCGTAGGCTCCTCTGGCGGAGGGCCGACACGGATCGGACAGCCATCTATCTCGGCGTCCGTGCTGGCGAGATAAGCGATGTCCTCGGGATAAATGGGAACGCTCACAGCCGCTCCCGGGTTCAGGGCGATGCCGAGTCCGGCAGGAAGCAACCGGGCTAGCTCCGTGGCCGCGACGACCGCGTGCGGCACCTGTGCGCCCAGGACCGCTGGTACCCGGTTTCGGCCCGCGGCGGCGCCGCCGACCATATCCCGGCCCCGTCCGGCGAGGACCTCCTTGAGCTGGCTAGCGGAGGTGAAGGCAGGGATGAACTCCGCGTCGAGATAGCGGACCGTCGGCAGCTTGAGCGCGTCCCCATCGGTGACGGGCCCATCCTCAGGCAGCGGCAGCCACAACCGGCCATGGCGGAGCTCGTCGAGGAGTTCACCCACGCGGGTCCGGTCCCTGGCGGCACCATAGAGCGCGCGTTCCACGCTGTTGGCCGGGAAGCCCGCCGGTGCGGCAGGATCGGATCGTATCGTCATCAGCAACTTCCTTGACTGGTGATCAGTGGTACGGCGGGCTCAGATGAACGCGCGAGCCGGTGGAGGGCGCGGGGGCGCGCCGCCCGCGGAATCCCCGTCAGGGTTTGGCCTACGGGTCGGCTGCCCCGCGCAGGGGAGCTGTTCCACGAAGGCGCCCGTTACGGCGTTGCCCAGCTAAGGTGCTGCCCAGCAGAGTTGCGCCATAGATCCCCCGTTACGTGCTGACAGGGAGCGGACCGCCCCGCTATCCCCTGGCCACGGCGTCGCCCGGCGGACGATCCCCGGTCGTGGCCTCCCCGGGCTCCCCCGCACTCACGGAGATCCCGAAGGCCCTATCAGATAGTAAAGCCATGGAGGCGTTGCGTAGTGGAAGACTCGGCACGTGTCGCCCTTGCTGGTGGTCGGTGGCTAGAAATAGCTCCCGAACGCATAGTTGGCTGGCTGTCCGCATTCGCTGCCCGGCATGGCGGGGCGGAAGTTGCGCCAGGTGCGGCAGCCGTTCGGTATACGTGTGCAGATGGGGCGATCGCCGAGTGTCACGCGCCATTTCCGCCGTTGCCGAATGCGGCCGACATGTCGACCGTGTCATTGGCGACCACGCAGCCAGAGGTTGTCGCCGATCGGATCGCGGTGCACGCGTCGGCGGATCGGACGGTCGGCGTGCTAATCGTCCGCCTCGGCGGTCATGCCGCCGGTGTCTTTTCCGGCGCGCCGCCACGGCTCGTCTCATCCAAGACTGGCTCGCGGCTGGTACACGGGCGCAGCGCGGCCGGCGGAACGTCGCAGCAGCGTTTCGCCCGGCGGAGGGAGAAGCAGGCGGGGGAGGCCCTGTCCGGGGCCGCGGACACGGCCGTCAGCGTGTTCGAAAGTTACCCCGGCCAGCTCGACGCCGTAGTGCTCGGCGGAGACCGGAGTGCGATCCGCCGGGTGGGCCAGGACGCCCGGCTGCGGCCCTACTTCGATCTCGCGGTCGAACGGTTTCTCACCGTGCCCGAGCCCAGGCTCGCGGTGCTGCGCGACACACCGCGGCTGTTCCGTGCGGTGCGGATCAGGCTGATCGAGCCCCCGCCACCTGCGCTGACCCGCCAGTGACGGGCGTGCCGGCTGATCGGGCAAGGCCGCCGCACGGCCCGGCCGACCGCAAACGCGGTCGCAGGGCGTGACCCGGGCAGGTACAATGCGGTCATGCGGCCGCTCTAGATCTACTCTAGATCTAACGGGGCGCGCGCCGTTCATCTGAGTGCCACGCAGGGGGATACACCGCGGGAAAAACGTAGTCCACGCCAGGGTCGGGCATCCGGGGCGCGGGCGACCGGTGGCACTCGCCTCCGACGTGGCCGACGCGCTGGTGACAGCCCGCTCAGTAACCCGTCACCCGAAGGAGTAGCTAGCCTAAGTGCTTGTTGCAGCTGGCCTTGAACTGCGCGCCGGAGCGCGGCTGTTGATCGATGAAGCGTCGTTCCAGATCGCGCCAGGAGACCGGATCGGGCTCGTCGGCAGGAACGGAGCGGGCAAGACGACGCTTGCCCGCGTGCTGGCAGGTGAGGCACTGCCCACCGCAGGCACTGTCCGCCGCGCCGGCACCGTCGGCTACCTGCCCCAGGATCCGGGTACGGGCGATCTTGACGTGCTTGCCATGGACCGGATTCTGTCCGCCCGCGGCCTCGACGAGGTACTCGCCGGGATGCGCGAGGCCCAGCACGAGATGGCAGCGGCGGACGGCCGCAGGGATGCCGCGATCCGTGCCTACGCGCGCTACGAGGACAGGCTGCACGTGCTGGGCGGTTACGCGGCCGAGGCGGAGGCGGCCTCGATAGCGGCCAGCCTGGGCCTGCCTGACCGCGTACTCGGGCAGCCGCTCAGGAGCATGTCCGGCGGCCAGCGACGTCGCGTTGAGCTTGCCCGGATCTTGTTCAGCGGCGCGCAGACGCTCCTGCTCGACGAGCCGACGAACCACCTCGACGCCGATTCCATTTCCTGGCTGCGTGACCACCTGCGGGCACATCGCGACGGCCTTGTCATCATCAGCCACCACACCGCGCTGCTCGAGGCCGTGGTGAACAAGGTGTTTCACCTGGATGCGAACCGCTGCGCCCTTGACCTGCACAACGTGGGCTGGGGTGCCTACCTGGAGCAGCGCGAGGTAGCCGAGCGGCGGCGGCGGCGGGAGCGTGCGAATGCCGAGCGCCAAGCGGCGGCTCTGCAGGCACAGGCGGACCGGATGCGGGCCAAGGCCACCAAGGCGAAGGCCGCGCAAGGAATGGAGCGGCGCGCCGAACGGCTGCTCGCGAGCGCCGTGACAGGGCGGAAGGCGGACCGTGTCGCGCGCCTCAGGTTCCCCACGCCCGCTCCGTGCGGGCGGGTGCCGCTGACCGCGTCGGGGCTATCGAAGAGCTACGGCTCCGTCGAGGTCTTCACCGGCGTGGACCTGGCGGTGGACCGCGGCAGCCGGGTGGTCGTCCTCGGCCTGAACGGTGCGGGCAAGACGACGCTGCTGCGCCTGCTCGTCGGGCTGGAGAAACAGGACGCGGGTGAGGTAACCGCCGGGCACGGGCTGCGCCTTGGTTACTACGCGCAGGAACACGAGACGCTAGATACCGGGCGGACCGTACTCGAGAACATGCGATCAGCCGCGCCCGACCTGCCGGAGTCGCAGCAGCGCCGGATCCTCGGGTCGTTCCTCTTCACTGGTGACGACGTGAACAAACCCGCGGGAGTGCTCTCCGGCGGCGAGAAGACCAGGCTCGCCCTCGCGCTGCTGGTCGTCTCGGGCGCGAACGTACTGCTGCTCGACGAGCCGACCAATAACCTCGATCCGGCGAGCCGGGCGGAGATCCTCGCCGCCCTGCGAACCTACCAGGGCGCTATTGTCCTGGTCACGCACGATGAGGGAGCGGTCGAGGCACTCGAGCCCGAACGGGTCATGCTGCTGCCCGACGGGATAGAGGACACGTGGGACGACGAGTTCGCCGACCTGGTAGCGCTTGCATGAGCCCGGAACGGCTGCCGTGCCATAAAGCGGCTTCTCAAAAAAGAAGTGATCATTTGCCTCGATGTGGGTAGCCGATCGCACGTTAATGCGTGATCATGATGAAGGACGGTAACGCTGAGGTCACTCCATATCACGGGAGGTACTTGTGACCGACACCCTCAAGAAAGGCACACGGGTGACCGGTGCTGATCGCACCAAGCTCGCGGCCGACCTCAAAAAGAGGTACGAGTCGGGCGAGAGCATCCGGTCGCTCGCCGGTGCTACCGGCAGGTCGTACGGCTTCGTCCACCGGATACTCACCGAGTCTGGCGTGCATCTGCGCGGCCGGGGCGGTGCGACCCGGGGGAAGGCCAAGGCCTAGCACGTAGCGAGGGGCGCTGAACCAGACCGGCTCATCAGGCCATTTCCAACCCCCGGACCCCCTGAGGTGCTAACCCCGAGAGTGCTCGCCGGGGCACCGAGCACTGAGGCCATCCTCGGCCGACCTCGTCAAGGCACTGTTTTGCCAGGCAGGCCAGGCACGGTGCCGCCAGGTCAGCAGCGGTGTGTCAAGATCGGTCACCGGACGGGACTGCATGAGACCTGGTTCGATATCGGGTGCGTCCAGCCGAGCGTGGCGCCCGGGCCGTTCGTTAGGCTCGGGCGCGACGCAGGTGTGCCGCGCCTGCGTTTGGCTACGCGCTCCTGGCGGCGGACCCCGACCCGGGGAGGAACCTTATGACGGCGAGCGCACCAGACCTGGAGCAAGCGGGCCTTCGGCTGGACATCGACGATGCCCGCCCAGCGGGCGCGGTCGCGACGGTGACACTCGACCGTCCGCAGCGCCGGAACGCAATGACGCCGTCGATGTGGTCGGGACTTGCCGACATTGGTGCATCGCTGCCGGAGAACGTGCGAGTAGTGGTCGTGCGCGGCGAGGGACCATCCTTCTGCGCGGGCCTAGACCTGCGGCTGCTCACCCCGGAAGGCGTGCCCGGCGAAGATCCGTTCCCGGGCCTGACAGATCCTGGTCTGGAGGAACGGATCGCTTCCTTCCAGGAAGGTTTCACCTGGTTGCGGCGGCCGGACTTCGTCACGATCGCGGCAGTCCGCGGGCATGCGATCGGCGGTGGCTTCCAGCTGGCGCTTGCCTGCGACATCCGGGTGCTCGCCGACGATGCCAAACTGTCCATGAAGGAGCCGGCGCTTTCCCTGGTACCCGACCTCACCGGTACCAAGCCGCTGGTGGACCTTGTCGGGCTACCCCGGGCGCTCGAGCTTTGCCTGACCACCCGTACCGTGGAGGCCGCAGAGGCGCGCGAACTGCGGCTGGCGGAGATCGTGGTGCCCGTCGCCGAACTCGACGCTACGGTCGCGGACCTGAGCGCCGCGCTGCTCGGCACCGACGCCGCGACTGCACGGGCGACCAAGGCCCTCCTACAGCAGGCTCCCGCGCACACGCTGCCGCAGCAGGCCGCCGCCGAGCGCCGGGCACAGGTGGAACTACAGCAAAGCCATTTCAGGTCGTAGTCCGGGGTGAGGCGGCGCCATCGGGTACACCCGGCGCCGGCGGCCGCAGTCCCCGCCCGGCACAGCCGTTTCATCGTAAGCTGACCAGGCGAGGGGAATGAACCGTGTGGCGAGGGAGGTTCCCGCGGTCATGGACCCAAAGGGCTATCGGACGATGCGGTCGTTCACCCGCGACCGTTCCGTTACCCACCAGCGGCTCAAGCCGGGCACAGTGCGTCGCATCGCGTCTTACGCACGTCCATATCGGGTGGGACTCACGCTGTTCCTCATCGTCACCGGCCTGGACGCGGCGATAGTGGTGGCCAACCCGCTGCTATTCAGGGCGATCATCGATCAGGGTATCCTGCCCAAGAAGATCGGGATCGTGGTCGTACTGGCAGGCGCGGTCGCGGTGCTCGCGATCGCCGACGCCGGGCTGAGCCTCGCGCAGCGCTGGTATTCGGCAAGGATCGGCGAAGGCCTCATCTACGACCTGCGCAACGAGGTCTTCCAGCACGTCCAGCGGCAGCCGGTCGCGTTTTTCACCCGCACCCAGACCGGCTCGCTGGTGAGCCGCCTGAACAGCGACGTGATCGGCGCGCAGCAGGCGCTGACCGGCACGCTGGCCTCGGTGGTCTCCAACATCATCGGCCTGGTGATCGTGCTGGCCACGATGTGCTACCTGTCCTGGCAGGTGACCGTCGTGACGCTGGTGCTGCTGCCGGTCTTCATCCTGCCCGCCCGGCACATCGGCAGGCGGATGCAGCGGTTCACCCGCGAGCAGATGCAACTCGACGCCGAGCTCGGCTCCATGATGACCGAGCGCTTCAACGTGGCCGGCGCGATGCTCACCAAGCTGTACGGCCGGCCGGCGGAAGAGGCGGCGGGATTCGGCAACCGCTCGGGCCGGGTCCGCGACATCGGCGTGGTGACCGCGATGTACGGCCGGGTGTTTTTTACCGCGCTGGTGCTGGTCGCGTCGCTGGCCACCGCGGTCATCTACGGCCTCGGCGGCAGCCTGGTCATCAACGGCGCGCTCCAGCTGGGCACGCTGGTCGCGCTGACCACCCTGCTGGCCCGGCTCTACGGGCCGCTCACGGCGCTGTCCAACGTGCAGGTGGACGTGATGACCGCCCTGGTCAGCTTCGACCGTGTGTTCGAGGTGCTGGACCTGAGGCCGATGGTGGCCGACCGGCCGGGCGCGGCTGCTGTGCGGCCCGGGCCGGCCCCAGTGATCGAATTTGAACACGTTTGGTTCCGCTATCCGGCGGCCGACGAGATATCGCTCGCCTCACTCGAGTCGATCGCGATCAAGTCAGCAGAACGCGGCCGGGCACCCCACGAGGTGCTGCACGACATCTCATTCCGGGCCAGTCCGGGTCAGCTCACCGCGCTCGTCGGGCCGTCCGGCGCGGGAAAGACCACCATCACCCACCTGGTGTCACGGTTGTACGACGTCACCTCCGGCGCCGTGCTGATCGACGGGCGCGACATCCGCGACCTCACGCTGGACTCGCTGCACGACGCGGTTGGCGTGGTGACCCAGGACGCGCACATGTTCCACGACACGATCCGCGCGAACCTGGCCTACGCCCGCCCGGGCGCCACCGAGGCCGACCTGATCGAGGCGTGCCGTGCGGCGCAGATCTGGGGCCTGATCGAGTCGCTGCCCGACGGCCTGGACACCGTCGTCGGCGACCGCGGCTACCGGCTGTCCGGCGGCGAAAAGCAACGGCTCGCCATCGCCCGGCTGCTGCTCAAGGCGCCCGCCGTCGTGGTGCTCGACGAGGCGACCGCCCACCTTGACTCCGAATCAGAGGCCGCGGTGCAGCGTGCCTTGGCCACCGCGCTCACCGGGCGCACCTCATTGGTGATCGCGCACCGGCTATCCACCATCCGGGAAGCCGACCAGATCCTGGTCATCGACGAGGGCCGGGTCCGCGAGCGCGGCCGGCATGCTGAGCTGCTCGCCGCCGGCGGCCTGTACGCCGAGCTTTACCGTACCCAGTTCGCCCGGCAGACGGTGCACGCCGCCCGGAGCGACGGCGAGCCACCGACCCCGGCGCCCGCCACCACCGAACCCCCAGCCACCGAACCCGCCGCGGTTCCTTCCGGGGCAGCATCCTGACGGCCATAGAACGCGATCGTCCGGGGTGGTCAGATCGAGCCAGGGCGGCTACCCTGCGTCAGGACTCGATGGCCTTGCTCAGCCGTATCCGATGCGCCGGAGTTCCTCGCCTGCGACCATCTCAACGTCGCTGGCCTGCCCTGCAGTAAGGCGGCGACGCCACGTTCCCGCATTGGCCGGGTGCGCCGCATGCAACAAGATCGCCGATGTCGGGGCGCCGATGAACTCGGACACGGCCACCGCAGCCTGGCGCGGGTGGCGGACGACGTCTTCGTAGCGGAGGGTCGTGAGCTGATCCTGTGACAGGTCTTTGCGCAGCCGTGCCGCGAGCCGGACCGCGCCGCGCCAGCGCAGCGCGCATTTGCCGGCAAGCGACATGTCGCCCCAGCCGAGGCGCTCCGCCTCGGTATCGATACCGAAGAATGAGTTGGGGAACTCGATGTCCAGGTTCGAGAAACCGGGCCGGAACCAGGCGAGCGCGAACTCGTCGGCGAGCATCTCGGCGACGACGTCCCTGCCGTCCCTGACAACCTGCACCAGTTGTGCGTCGGGGAAGGCATCGACAAGCACCTGGGCGCAGTAGAGGAGATCCGGGCTCGCGTCGCCGTATCTGCTGGTGTCCCGCGTGTCCACGCACGGCCCGACACCGTTGACCCCGGACGCTGCACGGCACTGCGGTGCGCAGCCGATGCAGGCATGCGGGCTGATCTGCCACGCCTCGGCAAAGGCGTCACGCAGTACCCGGGCCGCCGCATCACCGTGGCCCCGGTGAATCGAGGGACGGCGGGCGAACGCGTAGATCACCCGTAGCACGTTTGACCGTCCGATGGTCAGGTGGAATCCGCCGGATCGCTTCAGCGCGCGCGCGATCAGATCCGCTCCCGAGTGCGGGGCGCCGAGAACGAAGACGGGACGATGGACCTTGTGGCCGTTGACGACCAGGATGTGGCGGATGGCTGGCATGCTGCCCAATAGTCTGGCATCAGTAGGGCTCCGCGCAGGACCGGCCATCGCTCCGGGCTGGCCCGGAGAAGCAAATCGAGAGCCTCCGCCGTAGGCTTGCTGGCGTGTCAAGGGTGCCGCATTCAGTTTGCCGCTGCGTCCCTTTCCAGCGGATCGTCCGCCAGCGGCTGCTTTCCAGCCGGGTCATCCGGCGTCGCTTGGTTCGCCACGAGGCCACCCGGAGCCGAGCGGCGCGCGGCCGTGACCCCTGGACCGATGCGGCTCGGCGCGGTGGCCCCAGGACCGACGTAGCTCGCGCCCGCGACCCCTGGGCCAGCGCGGCTCGCCGCGTTGCCGCCTATGCGCTCCCAGTCGTCCTGGCGGGTGCCTTGACCGTCGGCTGCACTGGCTTCAACAAGGCGTTTGGCGAGCGTGAGGCGATCGTTACGTTCCGCCAGGGCACGCCCGACTCGGTCCGGTTGGCGGTGCGTAACGCATGTTCGCACGTACCGCGGGCGATACCCGAACCGTTGCCTACCGACAACAAGCTGTCCGACTACCTCAGCAACGTGCGGTTTCGAATCGACAACGCGAGCGACGCAGAACTCGCGAGCCTGGAGACCTGCCTCGGCAAGTTCTCCTCCGTCGTCGGGGTAGAGACCCCGCAGGACGAGAACAGCTGAGACGGACAGGCTGGTCGTGCTGAGACGGACAGGCTGGTCGTGCTGAGACGGACGGGCTGGTCGTGCTGAGACGGACGGGCTGGTCGTGCTGAGACGGACGG
>Ga0335081_10014892_pt1 | contig 12583 bp, 12 predicted proteins | sample Lox_Sample_35_FD_206713 | JGI IMG/M metagenome (GOLD analysis project Ga0335081, IMG submission 206713) | Soil microbial communities from Loxahatchee National Wildlife Refuge, Florida, United States - Lox_Sample_3.5 | ecosystem: Environmental > Terrestrial > Soil > Wetlands | place: USA...
AATCATGGTAATCCCAGCCGTAATAACCGGGTTTTCCGTTGGCCGCCCCGCCGAAATTGTAAGAAATAATTGGGTCAGTAACGTCGGAGCCACCGGTCAACATCTTCGTGGCCCGTTGCTGGTAAAGTCCCCCGAGACTGACGGTTGGTACCACTTCGTCGCCATTAGTCTCCCATGGGGGCGAGAATAGCGAGTATCGCAGGCCATAATTAAGAGTCAGGTTAGGCCGCATCCGGAAAGAATCCTGGAGGTAGAACTCATATTCGTCCGCACCGAAACGCCGTGTGAGCGGAGCGCCCTGGGCCAGCGCCGCCAGTCCATTGCCCGACTTCTGGTAGTTAAAGGTTGCGTCCAGTTCGCTTTCGATGCCCATCATGGCCATGATGGGCCAGTCATAGCCCTGTTTGAACGAGGAGGCGACCGCCGGAAGGCCCATGCTGGCGTGGTTGCCTGGATTCAGGGGACTTTGGCCGCCCGCAACTCCCGCAGTATTCAGGCCGGAAGGGTTGGTTGTTGCCGAGGAAAACGAGGTCAGAAAACTCTGTCGAGGCTCTCGAATGAAGCGCACATTGGCACCAAACTGGATGGTGTGCTTGCCCTTCGTCCACGAGAGATCGTCCACGTAGTTGTAGAGCGGGTTCTGGAAGGCGTCGCTGCGGGTCACAGCGAGTGAAGATTGATTGGAGGTTTCGTTATCGTTGAGGCCGCGGAAGAAGACAAACGGTTGAGTGTCATTGTTTCCGAGAATTCCCAGGCTCTGGCGGGTGAAGCCCCAATGAAAGTTGTTGATCAGGTTGGACCGGAGCAATGCTGTGTATCCGACCACAAAACCTTTGCTGAAGTTAACGGCGGTTTCCTCCGGTGCTTGACCGGGAAGATAAGCGGCGGCCATGGTGGAAGTATCGTTACGAAGTGCGCCGCGCCAGAACAGACTGTGGGTGCCGCTGGCGTTGATTTTGTAATCGACTCGAGCGATGTACCAGTTGTTGTTCGTCGGAATCGACCCGCGGAAACGGTACCCGACGAAGTTCAACAGGTCTCCCTGGCTAAGGTCATTCGCGTGAGGGAAGGTGTTGAAGTATTGCAACATGACGGGATCGTTCCCCAAGTGGAGCGGATCCATGGCTTTAATCTGGGCGGGTGTCAGCGCAGCGACCAGACCCAACGGGGTATTGGATACGTTGGGGTTACTGGTGGAACAATTTGGATCCGTGGGATCGCACACGTACCTGAGGATGCCTTGGCGTAGCTGATCGCTGGGCACCATGCGCAATACGCTAGCCTCTTGACGTTCGCGTGCTCCTTCGTAGTTGGCAAAGAAGAACAACCGGTTCTTAATGATCGGTCCTCCCACAGCACCGCCAAAGATGTTGCGGATGAGTTTAGGAGGAATGTTGTGTTCGCCGCTGGAGAGTTCAGCCGTTTTCACGAAGTAATCATTGGCGCTTGTGTACGTGTTGCGGGTGTACTCGTAAGCGGAACCATGAAAAGAATTCGTGCCACTCTTCGTCACGAGGGATACTTGTGCGCCAGAGGAGCGGCCCTGGTCGGCATTGGCATTGGTGGTGGTGACTCGAAATTCCTGCACGGAATCCAGGGTGACAGGAAGCACCGAAGTAAAAGCGTTGCCGTTCACCTGGTCGTTAGCGTCGACGCCATCCAGCGTGATATTGCTCTGGTCGCTGCGAGCGCCGTTTACCGCACCACTGCGGGTGTCCACATTGCGGTCGACGTCAGTGCGGTTTCCGGTGTAGGTGACGCCGGCCTGTAATGTGAGAAGATCCGGCACATTCCGGCCTTCCATCGGAAGCGCCATGATTTGGTTTTCGCCAAATGCATTGCCCAACGTCGCATCCGTGGTATTGACGTGAGCCGCCTCACCGGTAACCTCAACAACTTCGCTCACGGCTCCGACTTCCAAAGTGACATTAACAGTATTTGGAGTATTGACCAGCAGCTGAATGTCTTTCTGCTCATAGGTGCGGAAGCCTGACATTTCTACCGTGAGTTGGTACGTGCCGGGCGGAACTTGGGGAAACTCATATTCGCCAGTCTGATTGGAGGTGGCCTTACGCTCCTCCGAGCGGGCAGGATTGATAAGTTTTACGTTTGCGTGCGCGAGTATTGCGCCGCTCTTGTCGGTAATCGTTCCACGAAGTGACGACGTGCCTACCTGTGCGGATGATAATGCCGTAGTGGCAAGGAAAACTGCAGATAGAAGAAGGAGAATGGGAAATCTCCGCATGTGCGTATCCCTCCAAATTGATTTCTACGCTGCTATTTCCGGCGAAAAGTAAAACAAGACTTGCGCGAACCCAGACGCAAAGGCTGTAGGCTGCCATTAACGCATAGCGCAATATGGTTTTTCAAGCAAAAACGTGTCAAGACAGCGCGACGCATTGCTGCGAAGTAGACATAGCTTGTTAGTTTGAGTCTTGGTCAAACGAAAAGCCCGGCAGGTGTTATTCACCTGCCGGGCAGTTGTGGCGAGTGCCAAAGTTATACAAAGGGCCATCCAGTGTTATGACAGGAAAAATTCCTTCGTTATTGCCGCCCAATCCTTGTCGGGGATTTCCGCAGCCACGTCTTCGACTGCCGCGCCGCCGTCCTGTGCCAGGGCTCCGGCGAAGCTTGGAATCTTTCTCTGCAGACGCGATGCGGATTCTTCGGTCCACCATCTCGCCAGCGCACCGCCAAGCAGATTTTTGAAATTTGTTTTCGCATCGGGTGATTGCACGGTGATGAGCCAGCCGTCGCCAAACGGATCCTTGCGCGCCAAGTTGGGATTCGTACCGAGAACATCATTTACGTCCGAAACCGTGCCTTCAATCGGGGAGACCATATCCACCGCAATACCGTCGCGATGCAATGTGCAGAGCTTTTGTCCTTGACGTAGCCACTGTCCGCGTTGCGGCAGCGTGATGCTTGCGACTTTGCCAGCAAGCTTAGAGGCAAAATCATCCATGCCAACTCGAACCAGGTTGGGACTCTCGCTCAGTGCCCATGTGTGACCGGGATGATAACGAACGTTTTCTGGAACATGGAATCCACCCACCAGACTCGGAGCTAACCTTGGCTGGGCCTCGCTCTGGGCAGCTTGGAGTGCAGGCTGAACGACAACACGTTTTCGGCTGTAAAAATGATCAATAAGAAGGAAGGTCACGAATGTGAACAGAACCAGTAAGACTGTCATAAGTCACCTCGCTGAAGGGCCTTTTTTGTTTCCCGGCCACTCGCCACCTTTGCTTAGGCAGCTTTATTGCCGAAAACAGTTTTCCTTGACTGGCTGTTCCGAATACGTTGAAAAGAATAGTAATTTAGTTTTTTGGCTGCGCAGCGCCGCGTGCAATTGCTGAATTAAACAACGGAGATCTGATGAAGTTCACAACAAGGTTCGGAAGCTGATCCGAAAAATTCGATTGAATCTTCAGAACAGGAAATGAGTTACACGCGAATGATCAGCTGTTTAACAACACCACAACCACTGATGCAAAATTCAGCGGCTGAAAGAACTCTTGTGAATCCTCCGCAAGCGGGCTTCGCAGCATCCGAGATGCTCTTATCTTCTTGACAAAACTGGCATACCTGTTAAAGTTCGGCCAACTGCTTTAGCAGTGCTCCACAGGTGCTAACCCTATGAAAAATGTGTACGAAGTCTTGAGGCAGAAAGAACTTGAATTGGCGCGATTAGAGAAAGAGGTAGAGGCGTTGCGGGTGGCCGCACCTCTGCTGTCCGACGACAAAGAAGCTCTCGCGGAGGCTACCAACAACAAACCTACCTTAGCCTCGTCGGGAACCACCCAGCAGCCCATCCGGATCCCACAACCCTCAGGCACTCCTGCTCCGGTAGCGCGTGCTGCAGGATGGGAAGACAGCGCGAAACGCTGGCCTTAGGCAACGCAAAAGGGCGATAAATCGACGAGCAAGGCTGCTTAAGAATAAAGGCCGGCTGCATCCAGGCAAACCGGCCAATCACCCCCAACGGTGTAACTCTAGGCAGAGGAAATTTGCGAGAATAGCCATTCTCTGGGGACGGACTCAAATATAAGGTCCCCCGGAGGTGCGCTGAATTCCGCGCCACACTCCCCGCAGGTGAACTCGCAATTGTGCAGCCCGGAAAGTGCATCGCAGGATTCATATGTAACCGCGAGAGCGCCGCAATCCGGCATGGGACAGGTCGCGCCAAAGGCGCGCAGATCCGCTTCTTCCTTCCACGAGCGCAAGGCCATTGTGATCTGCTCGCGCTCGAGTTCAAACTTCTTGCGATCCAGGTTCATTTCGATACTCATTGTTAGTTGGCAGCGACCAGGCTTTCCAGTGCTGCTTTGTTGCGGATGATGAGCGTGGAACCGTTAACCTCCAACACGCGCTGCTTTTTGAACTCACTCAACGTTCGGGTGACGGTTTCCCGCGATGTGCCGATCAACTGCGCCATCTCTTCATGGGTGAGAGCCAATTTCAGGCGAATGGTGCCGTCTACTACACGCGCATCACTCGACCACTGAAGGAGAAGGCGAGCCAATTTTTCCGAGACCGAATGGGACAACCCGATCGAGCGAATTACTTCGTAAGCAGACTGGCAGTCACGTGCCAGGTGCTGCGCCGCTTGCAAGCACGCATCGGGGTGCTGGTTCAGGAAACGAAGGAAATCTTCGCGGCGCACAAACGCCAACTGTGCCGGCTGCAAAGTTTCCACGGTAACCTCGTAAGGCTTTCCGCTGATGCAAGCATGCAGGCCGAGAATCGTGCCCGGCTCGGCGATTTTCAGGATCATGCTCTTGCCATCCGCGTTGGTAGTTGTCAGCTTGGCGCGTCCCTGGCATAGGACGTATACGCCACGCGCAGTCTGCCCTTCCAGGAATACCATCGCACCTTCCGGGTAAGAACTGACGTGTTTCAAATCGTCGAACTCTTCTGTTGCGCACTCCGACAGCATGCAAAACGAATTGCTGTGGCGGAGCTTGCATCCCATGCAGCTGTCAACGATCGGAAGGCCGTAAGGCGAGTGCGCGGTCCTTCTCTCGGCTGAGCTAAAACTCGAAACTGGAACCCTGCTGATCGTGCTCACGGTTGCGGTTGCCATCTTTGTTTCCTTTCGCGAAGAAGTCTTACCACCCCACCTAGTATGACTTGACTTTATGCGCTGTCACGAATCTTCACTACTAGGACAATCCCTAGTTTTTTGGGCGGGCCGCCAGAGCAGTCACCAATGGTGTCAAAACGCTCACTAAGGGTGCCAAACACGGGGAAACCGCGACTGATGCTTTGCATAAGGGTTGCCTGCTGAATTTAGTTCTGTAGCCCGTTTCTCAATTCGGGAGAGAAATACGGTGTTCCGCTTAAAACCCTGGAGATGGCCACGGGTAGTTGTTCGTAGGTATAGACCTTTAATACGTATCCATCCGCGCCCAGTGCGCGTGCCTTCTTCAAATAGGAGGAGGAGGACTGGACAGTCAGGAAGATGATCTTGCTTGCTACGCCTGCCTCGCGGATCTTGGCGGCCGCTTCAAATCCAGTCATTACCGGCATGCTAATGTCAGAAACAATAAGATCGGGGTTTAGGGATTTGGCGGCTTGCACCAGCTTTTCGCCGTTTTCTACTGCCCCCACGATCTCGTAATCGGTCCCGAGCAAGGATCGTAACTCATCCAGCATTTCTGCCTGATCGTCTGCCAACAAAATTCGTTTTCGACTCATGTGATCGTTGCTGATCGCCTTTTCTGAAAAGGTCTGTGCGTTTCCTGACATCGCTGTAGCTCACCATCCGGCTGTATTGCCCCAGCTGCAATTCTCATTTGCTTGCAAACACAGATTATGGATGTTCGGTTACCGGTGGGACTAGGGCGTACCCTAGTTTTTCAGCCCGGGATAAGTCCTTGCTGAAGAGCTATTTTGGTGAGTTCGGCGACGCTTTTGACGCCAAGCTTGGCCATGATGCGGGCACGATGAAATTCTACGGTTTTCACGGAAACATGAATGACATCCGCAATTTCTTTGTTGCCGCGCCCTTCAATGATCAGTTGCAGAATTTCGCGCTGCCGGTCAGTTAGCCCTTCTGTTTCTTCGCTCAGCTCGCCCTCGCGATTCCATAGTCGAGCGATCACTTCTTCACCGAACGCCGGAGTGATGTAGGTTTTGCCGCGCAGCACGGTGGCAATGGCTTGTTGCAGTTCCTCTGTCGCTCCGGATTTCAGCACGTATCCGGATGCTCCTAATCGGAGCGCTTGTTTCAGATAGGCGGGATTGAGATGCTGGCTCAGGAAAATTAATTTGGTTTGCGGCAGGCTTTTGTTGATCTGCTTGGCAGCTTCGAAGCCATTCAGCAACGGCATGCTGATATCCAGCACAACGAAATCGGGTTTGAGCTTCTCTGCTTCTCTAACGAGAGCGCGGCCATCTTTGGCGACGCCGACGATCTCATACTGCCCCTGCAAGGCCGAACGCAGCCCATCCAGAATGAGCACATGATCATCGCCGAGCAGAACCCGCAGTTTCATAGGCAGCAACGATGACAACAGTGTATTATGCACTGGAAAGGCTGCCTATTTCATTGGGGGTAGCTGGTGCCTAGTTTCAAAACCCCGCCCGTCTCAACCCAACTTCCTGATACCCGAGTCTTAGAAAAAAGATCGCTCATATGGTCGCTGGTCGGCCTGGGCATGTTACTGGTGATAACCGGCGTTGGAGCGTGGACCTTACGGGAGATCGGGGAATCCGATTTTTGGGTAGATCATACCCGCGAAGTTATCAACACCAACGAACAATTGCTTTCGGATGTTAAGGACGCGGAATCGGCCGAGCGCGGATACATCATTACAGGAGATGAAGGCTATCTGGAACCGTATCGTTCCGCAAACGACGACAGTCAGGCTAGCATCGAAAAACTGCTGCACCTCACAAAAGATAATTCTGGCCAACAAGAACGGCTGACCAATCTACAAGCCCTGGTTGGTAAGAGGATGGATGTTCTCAACAAAGCCGTGCAGCAACGGAAGACCTCGGGGTTCAGTTCCGCGCAAGCGGTTGTAGTTGCCGGCCAGGGCCGCATTGTAATGAGGCAGATCCGCGAGGCCAGCAAGAGGATTACCGACGAAGAAAATCGCCTGCTTCAGATTCGCATGCACACTCGCCAGGTCCGGCTGCGAAATGGATTTGTTGCTACTCTGCTGGCGGCTCTTTTAGCACTGATAGCTCTTCTCATCGCGCCGATTGACGTGCGCCGCGCCGTCAACCAGCAGAAGATTGCCGAGGAAGAAAAACGCGAAAGCGAGGCAACCGCACAAGCTTTGTTCCAAGCCGCGGCGCAGGCCATCTTCGTTGTTAACCAGCAGGGCCGAATTGTGATGGTAAATCCGGCGACAGAAAAGATGCTCGGCTATGCCCAAGAGGAACTCATCGGGCAGTCGGTCGAATTGCTCGTGCCAGAAAATCTCCGTGGTGGACACGTAAGTCATCGTTCGAGCTACTTCCATAATCCGCAGAATCGTCCCATGGGTTTCGGCCTCGATTTACAGGCCAGAAGAAAAGACGGAACTATTTGCGATGTCGAAATCAGCCTCAGCTACATTCGTTCTCCGAACGAGACTTTGGCCGTTGCCTTCATGTCGGATATTTCCAAGCGCAAAGCGGATGAACAGGCGATCCGCCAGCAACGGGAAGATTTACGCTTGCTTACCGGCAGGCTCATGACCGCCCAAGATGACGAGCGTCGTCGCATTGCAAGGGACTTGCACGATGATCTGAGCCAGAAACTCGCCTATCTCGCCATGGACATAGGAAAAATGGCGAGCAAGGCAACTTCGCATGAGCTACTAGGCAGCCTGCGCGGCCTGCAGCGACGTGCCGGCGATGCCGCGGAGACCGTTCGTCATATCTCACACCAGTTGCACCCTTCCATTCTGGATGACATTGGTCTGGAAGCAGCTGTGGAGCAATATTGCGAGGAATTCGAAGAGCGTGCCGGAATTCGCACACACTTTCTCGGCCGCAATGTCCCCGATTCGATTCCCCGAGAGGTTGCAGGCAACCTCTACCAGATCTTCCAGGAAAGCCTGCGAAATGTTTCCAAGCATTCCAAGGCGGCGGAGGTTTTTGTGACGTTGGAAGCGGTCGATAGCGAATTGCGGCTCAATGTCAGGGACGAGGGGGTGGGATTGCCCGCAGCTTCTAAAGGCGCGACAGGCATTGGAATCACAGGAATGAAAGAACGCGCCAACCTCGTCAACGGCAACGTTTCGATTGAGTCTCGCACCGGTGAAGGCACGGAAGTAAATGTAACCGTACCACTCTCAGACACGGGGTAAGGATCTCGTGCTTTGGCGCAGAGGGCCGCCTATCACTTCTCGTTTATGCAAAATTCGGCAAAAGCGCCAGCACTGTTCGCCGGATCCGCCGTCTGCGTGTAGAGATCTACATTCGCGCAGTCGTAATAGCCGTGATTCTTGGGCAGCCGCACCATCCAGTAAGTTCCCGTTTGCGGGACTTTGCAATTGGGAGCGTCCTTCGTGCACTGCAATTCGAGAGACTTGCCTGATTCCTGAATCGTAACTAGAACTACGTTGCCGCTCACGCTCGTGTCTTTCACGGTGATCGTCGATTTCTCTACCGCTAATAGCTCTACCGCCATGAACAAAGTGAGTAGAAAGGCGAGTTGCTTCATAGATCCCTCCCCCGTGCTAGTCCTAAACCCAATCTGATTATTGGCTGTGGTTCTAAATGCGTGCTGTGATTGGGGTCACAAGGATCGGCATCACCCGATACCGGAAGTGTTATTCAACCTTGCCCATCCGTCACACCCGCTGGTGACAAAGGGCACAGCCGAAAGCTCGGGCAGAGAACGAAGATACCTAGTTAAGCGGGGTGTGTCATGAAGCGGATCCTGATCCTTGGTGCAGCGGGACGTGACTTTCACAACTTCAATGTGGTATTTCGCAACAACCTTGATTATCAAGTAGTTGCCTTCACCGCAACACAAATTCCCGACATCGCGGGTCGTCGTTACCCGCCCGAACTTGCCGGCCGGCTCTATCCCGACGGCATTCCAATCGTCGAAGAAAAAGATCTCGAACAGCTGATTACTACGAACGAAATCGACGCGGTGGTGTTCTCCTATAGCGATGTCTCCCATCAGAACCTGATGCATCTCGCCTCGCGTGCACTGGCGGCGGGCGCCGACTTCTATCTTCTGGGAACTGAACATACGCAGTTGGAGTCGCACGTCCCGGTGGTATCGATTTGTGCCGTACGAACGGGCTGCGGCAAGAGCCCGCTATCGCGTTTGGTCGCCTCGGAAATGCGGCGGCACGGGCGCCGGCCGGTTGTGATTCGCCATCCCATGCCCTACGGTGATCTGGCCGCTCAAGCCGTCCAGCGCTTTGCCACAATGCAGGACCTTGATCTGCAAAAATGCACGATCGAAGAACGCGAGGAATATGAGCCGCACATTCGTCAAGGCACAGTGGTCTACGCCGGTGTCGATTATGAAAAGATTTTGCGGCGCGCGGAGCAGGAAGCCGACGTCATTCTGTGGGATGGCGGCAACAACGACACACCCTTCTACAAGTCCGATCTGGAAATCGTGGTCGTCGATCCTCACCGGCCGGGTCACGAGTTGTCCTATTATCCGGGTGAAGTGAATCTCAGGCGTGCTCACGCCATTGTTATCAACAAAGTTAATACCGCGCAGCAACGCGATATCGAAACCGTTCGACAGAACGTAAAGCTGAACAATCCGCAAGCGGCAGTTTTCGAGATGGCCAGCCGCGTGAGCGTCGATCACCCGGAGGCGGTCAAGGGGAAAAGAGTCTTGGTGGTCGAAGACGGGCCCACACTCACTCACGGCGAGATGCGTTATGGCGCCGGTGTGGTGGCTGCGAACCAATGCGGTGCGGCTGAATTGATGGATCCGCGGCCGTATGCAGTGGGATCCATTCGGACTACATATGAACGCTACACCCATCTCACGAACCTCCTGCCGGCCATGGGTTATAGCGCCACGCAATGTCATGAGCTCGAACAAACCATCCGCCGCGCGCCGTGCGATCTGGTGGTGATCGCGACGCCCATCGATCTCAAGCGTGTCATCAGCATTGACAAACCGAACGTGAGGGTTGCTTACGAAGTCGAAGAGCTGAGCAAACCAGGCTTGGCCGATCTGCTGGCGAAGTTTATCCATAAGCATGAACCTGCCTTTGTGGGAGCCGGAATATGAACGGCAAAGATTTTCTTTCGATCAAGGACTTCTCGCCGTCGGAGATTCAATACCTCCTGATCCTGGCTCGCCAGGTCAAAACGCACCCGACAACGTACTGTGATGCGTTGAAACGCAAGACACTGGCGATGATCTTTGAAAAACCGTCATTGCGAACGAGAGTCACCTTCGATGTGGGCATCCAGCAACTGGGCGGCTTTTCGATTTATCTCTCACCGGCGGAGATCAACCTCGGCAAACGCGAGTCCGTCTACGATGTGGCCAAGAATCTTGAGCGCATGGTGCAGGGAATCATGATTCGTACTTTCGCTCACGAGATTGTCGAAGAGATGGCACGATACGCGAGCATTCCGGTCATCAACGGACTCACCGATTACAGCCATCCCTGCCAGGCAATGGCGGATTACCTCACCATCTGGGAAGCGATGGGGAATCTGGAAGGACTCAAAGTCGCGTTCGTTGGTGACGGCAACAATGTAGCCCACTCCTTGATTTTTGCTGGCGCTCAAGTAGGAGCACATGTCTGGGTGGCAACGCCGAAGGGTTATGAGCCGAAGGCAGATGCCGTCGAATGGGCCGTAGATCGCAGCACAGAAACTGGCGGCACTTGCACTGTGACCAACGACGCGCGTGAAGCGGTTGCAGGCGCCGATGTTGTTTACACGGATGCATGGGCGAGCATGGGCCAGGAAACAGAGGCTGAACAGCGAGATGTGATTTTCCGCCCGTATCAGGTCAACGCAGACCTGTTCAGGCGTGCCAAGAGTGATGCGATCTTTCTGCATTGCCTGCCCGCGCATCGCGGACAGGAAGTCACGAATGACATCATCGACTCGCCTCGCTCACGGGTGTTTCAGCAGGCGGAAAACCGCCTGCACGTACAGAAAGCGATCATGCTTGAGCTCATGAAGGGCGAATTCGTGAAGCTGCCAGGGCTCGTAGAGTTGCAGGAACTTGTGCACGTGTAGTGCAGGAGTCAGTAGTCAGGAGTCGGTAGTTAGTGCTTCAACGCAGTTGTGACTACTGACTACCTACTCCTGCCTACTTGAGCTATGAAGACCATCCTTCTCGCCATCGGCGGCAATTCGCTCATCCGCGCGGGTGAGAAGGGGAGCATTGCGGAGCAGGTAGCGAATGCGCGCCGCACCGCAACAGAAATTGTGGGCCTTTGTGCGGCGGGCTATCGAATCGTGGTCACTCATGGCAATGGACCTCAAGTTGGCGCGGCGCTGCTACGCTCGGAGCGCGGGGCCAGTCAAGTTCCCGGGCACCCTTTAGATGTTTGTGACGCCTCAACACAAGGGGAAATCGGTTACATCCTTCAACAGGCCCTGGAAACCGAATTACGGATCGCGGGTCTCGATCTGCCTGTCGCCACAGTCCTGACGCAGAGCGTGGTTTCGGGGGACGATCCTGCCATGCAGCATCCGACAAAACCCATCGGGCCGTTCTATTCGCGCGCCGATGCGGAGGAGCGCAAACGGCAGTTTGGATGGGAAATTGTAGAAGACGCATCCCGTGGATATCGGCGAGTAGTGCCATCGCCCGAACCGATCGAGATTGTTGAATTGCAAGTTATTCACGATCTTGTTGAGCAAGGCGTGTTGGTCATTGCCTGCGGCGGAGGTGGCATCCCGGTAATCTGGAAAGATGGCAAGCTGCAAGGGGTGGAAGCAGTCATTGATAAAGATCGTGCCTCCGCACTGCTGGCTTCCAAGCTAGGTGTCGACTTGTTTGCGATTTCGACGGACACGGATTACGTCTATCTGGATTATAAAAAACCCTGGCAACGTCCGCTAAAGCGCACCACTCCGATGGAACTGAGCAAGTATCTTGAAGAAGGACATTTTCCTCCCGGCAATATGGGCCCGAAGATTGAATCCGTACTGCGGTTTCTGCGCAATGGCGGCAAAGAGGCGATTATCACATCCTGTGAAAACTTGCGGAAGGCAGTCGCCGGCTCGGTAGGCACCCACGTCTTAGCAGATCAGCAGGCGATCCCGGTGGGGTTGGATTCGAAAATAGCATTTCCGGTGGGAGGCCGCTGACTATGCCCGCATCGACGGCCACAGAGCAGAGAGGCACGTCAAGCTTCGCTGGCAATTGCGATACAAAGTTGAGGCACGTTGTCGAATCGCAGCAGTTCACGGTTCCCTTGCTGATGGAGCTGTTCGACCGCTCGCGTGGCATGGAGCGGGTTGTGGCCCGCGGCGGATCGCTCGATTACCAGAATCGCATCATGGCTACGCTCTTTTACGCACCATCTACCCGAACCCGATTCTGCTTCGAAGCCGCCATGCACCGCCTCGGCGGAAGAGTGTTGTCGACGGAACACGCGCAGGCATTTTCATCGGCAGTGGAGGGTGAACAGGT
>Ga0335081_10014893_pt1 | contig 12583 bp, 10 predicted proteins | sample Lox_Sample_35_FD_206713 | JGI IMG/M metagenome (GOLD analysis project Ga0335081, IMG submission 206713) | Soil microbial communities from Loxahatchee National Wildlife Refuge, Florida, United States - Lox_Sample_3.5 | ecosystem: Environmental > Terrestrial > Soil > Wetlands | place: USA...
TCGGGCGACCAACGCGGCTGCGAGTCATGCTTGCCATTGGTCAGTCGGATCGGCTCCTGCTTGCCGTCAGTAGCGACCAGCCAGATCGAGGTCTCATAGCCGGTGCGCTTCTCGTCGACGTTGACGCGGGTAAAAGCAGCATGTCGGCCGTCGGGCGCGACTTGAGGGTTGGCAACCCAGATGAAATCGAAAAGATCTTTCTCGGTGATAAAGCGTTTGTGAGGAGTTGCGGCAACATTCTGCGCGGCGAGCGTGGCAACGGTTGCAATGGGAAGAATCGCGGAAAAAACGCAGGTGATCGAGAACCAACGGCGCGATGTCATGGGCACCCTCATCCGCAGACAAGCGGCGAACAGAGATTGTGCTCTCTTGCGAATAGAGGGTCAACCAGAAGCCTGGCACATTTTCCGACTCGCGGCGGAGCCCGGAAGCCGGAAGAAACTGTCGGTAGAGCAGCCGTCAGCGACGGATCAGTTTTAGTTTCCCTCGGTTTTCACCGTGGCACTGGTAGCTGGACCGGTATTGAAGAAGTTTTGGTGATAGAGATTGCGGTACATCAATCCCGCAATTTCTGCAGCCTTAGGACCATAGGTAAGCCGCCCACCCTCGAGGAAAACCACCACAACAACGCGCCCGACATCGGTGTTGGCGTAGGAGGCAAACCATCCGAAGCGGGTGCCTGCATGGGAGCAGGTCCCGGTCTTCCCCAGGATCTCCTCTTCATTAAAGTTCACGCGCAGCGGGCGCGCCGTTCCGTAGGAGACGGCTCCCGCCATGCCATCCGAGATCTCTCCGATCAGAGGAGCGATGTCCAAACGGCGCTTGACGCGCGGCTCGAAATCGGCAACTTCCGCCGGAGTGTTGGGATGCTGCAGGTAATAGAGAACGCCACCGTTCGCGATCGCGGAAACCAGGGCACCCAATTGCAGCGGGGTCATGGAAATGCCTTCCCCGAAAGAGCACATCTTGCCGACGCCGCCAAGGGTGGCAGGAATTTCTTGTTGCGGATAAGTACCGAGCTGCTCACCCGGCAGATTGTATCCGGCCAGTTCGCCCAGCCCGTATTGATGGGCATAATAGGCAACCTTCTCAAATCCCAATTGACGGCCCAACGCTTCGAAATAGGAGTTGTTCGAGTGGGCCAAGGCCATGGTCAAGTTCATGTGGTAGCGGCCGCCAAGGCGGACTTCAGTCTCCTTGGTGATGATGCCTTCGCTCAGGGCCGCTAGCGCTACGGAAAGCTTAATCGTGGAGCAGGGCTGCGCTCCGCTTGAGAGCGCGAGCTTCTGATTCACCATGGCGAGAATGCGGCCGCTGGTGGGCTCAATGGCCACCATCGTGCCGTTCATATTGCCCATGGCGTCCAGTGCCGCTTGACGAACAACCGGATCTTCTCCTTCGGTGACATCGCCCTCTCCGAGGCCTTGCGCGAACGAACTGGTGTAGAAGCGCTCGTAGGAACGATGTCGGCGGCGGGCGGCCGTGGTGGTGCGAGCGTGGCTGCGCGCCAACCCAGTCATGCGTTTCTTCGCATGCTGGTTTTCATTAATCTTGGGCGATTTCTTTTTGGCGGCCATAGAATGCGTGCTGACCACAGCCGCTATACCCTGCTGACAGAAAAAGATGCCGACGATTGCGAGGATGGTAAGGCGCGAAAGCTTTCCTTTCGATGACTTCACGACCCGAGCATCTCCCCTGGCGAGACCGAACCTCGCTTGGCTAGGTTGGTTACCTGCATGATGGTATGAGACTTACCTTTAGTTGGCAATGGCAAATTCGGGCTAACCCTCTCCGGAGTCGCTGCTGACCCTGGCCATACATCCCTGTACTTCCTCTAACCTACTGTCACGATGAAAGTTTGCCGCATTCGCCGATGGCACGTTTGGGGGGTAACCGGTTACCCGCCTGGTACACCAGCCAGGATTATACGGGCGCGACGGCGGTGATCCGTGACGCCCGGAGCCAAAGATTTTCGAAAGAGAGCAGGCAATAGGCTCTGCTCTCTTCGCTTTCTAGATCGGTTCGCTGCGCTTGCGCAGGAACGTTGGCAGGTCAAGATCGGCCGTGTCAAGCTTGGCGATCATGGCATTGCGCATGACATCGAGCTCGGAGGCCACGGACTCAGTCCTGGTCTCGGTTTGCACCGACTCCATTACCATCGGCGGTGGAGGAGGAAGGGGATGGGATTCAGGTTCCGATTCGGTTTCGGGTTCGGGTTCGAATTGGGAAAAACCGTCCGTGGAGAACGTGCTGTGCTCCATGCGGCGGCGGCGGATGTCGGAGTCCTTGAAGCCGGTGGCGATCACCGTAATCTTCACGGCGTCTTTCATCTTGTCATCCATGACGGCGCCAAAGATGATGTTGGCATCCTCGTGGGCGGCAGTCTGGATGATGGTGCAAGCTTCCTGCACCTCGGCCAGTTTGAGAGATGCCGACCCGGTAATATTGATGAGAATGCCGCGAGCTCCGTCGATCGCGCCCGCCTCGAGCAAGGGCGACGCGATGGCCTTTTGTGCGGCTTCGGTGGCGCGGCGCGCGCCGTTGGCGGTCGCCGTTCCCATTACCGCATAGCCCATTCCCGCCATTATCGCCTTTACGTCGGCGAAGTCTCGGTTGATGATCCCGGGAATCGTAATGATGTCCGAGATCCCTTGCACGCCTTGGCGCAAGATGTCGTCGGCCACGCGGAAGGATTCGAAGAACCCGGCGTCTTGGGCGACCCCCAACAGTTTTTCGTTGGGGATGACGATGGTCGTGTCGACCGACTCCATCAGTTCGGCAATACCGCGATCCGCTTGCATCATTCGGCGCTTGCCTTCGAAGGCGAACGGCTTGGTCACGACGGCGACCGTAAGCGCACCCAATTCACTGGCCAGGGAAGCAATGATCGGAGCTGCCCCGGTGCCGGTTCCGCCGCCCAGCCCGGCGGTGACGAAGAGCATGTCGGCGCCCTCGAGCACTTCGATGATCTTGTCGGAGTCTTCGAGCGCCGCCTTGCGCCCAACTTCGGGATTGGCGCCGGCGCCCAAACCGTTGGTTAACTTGACACCCAACTGAATCTTCATCGGCGCGCGCGACATGCGCAGGGCCTGAAGATCCGTATTGGCTACGATGAATTCGATGCCCTCCATGCCGGAATCGATCATGCGATTTACGGCGTTTCCGCCGCCACCACCCACCCCGATGACCTTGATTCTGGCGTCGTTGCGGGCTTCTTCGTTGAAACAGATGCGAATATCATCTTCTTCTTTTTTCATATCCCACCTCAGTTTGGAGCGTCTTAACACTGAACCAAGGGCTATGTCCCAAATCGCAAGCTGGCCAAATACCCTTTGCTCGCTGTTAAACCGCTTCGCCTAAGCTCCTCTCTTTGCGAACCATCCCAGCAAACGCGAACTCCAGCGCGTGTCTTCGATCCCGCGAGCAATGCGCGAACGGTGCCCGTAAAAAACCATGCCCAGCACGGTGGCGTACTCGGGGTCTGCCAGCGTGGAAGGCATCTTGGCCAACGGCGTAGGCCATGACAATCGCACCGGGCGGTGCAACACCGATTCCGCCACGTCCAGAATTCCCCCGAGGTGCGAGCCTCCTCCGCTCAAAACCACGCCGCCTACGCAAACGTCGAGCATGCCGCTTTGCCGCAAGTTGTCGCGTACCAGTTCGAACAATTCGCGGGCACGTGGCTCCAGGATTTCGCCGACCATGCGCTGGGAAGTGAGTCGGGAAGGACGATCCCCGACCGAGGGGACCTCGACTTGATGCGCCTCGGGAATCAGGGTCACGATTACATTGCCGTACATCTTCTTGATTTTTTCCGCTTCCGCCAGAGGCGTGCATAGGCCGACCGACAGGTCGCTCGTGAAGTGGTCGCCGCCGATTGGAAGCACCGCGCTGTGAATCACCGCACCCTGCTGGAAAACAATTAGGCTGGTCGAGCCGGCGCCCAGGTCGATTAAGCAAACTCCCAGTTCACGCTCATCGTGGCGCAGAATCGAGTCCGCACAGGCCAAAGGCTCAAACACCGTATCGTCGACGTGGACTCCGGCGCGGTTGACGGCGGTGATGACGTTTTGCGTGGCGGTCGAAGCGGCGGTCACCATGTGCACGCGAACCTCTAGACGCATCGCCAGCATGCCGAGCGGATCGTGCACCCCACTTTGCTCGTCGAGAATGAACTCCTGCGGCAAAAGGTGCAGGATCTCCCGGTCGGCGGGCAAAGGAATGGCCCTCGCCTTGTCCACCGCCGAACGAATTTCCTCGCGTGCAATTTCCCGGGCCCTTGTCCCGAAGTTGATTCCGCCATGAGTGTTGACGCCGCGGACGTGCGCTCCCGCCACACCCAGGAGTGCACGCTCGATCGGTGCTCCGCAGGCATCCTCGGCCTGCTCGACGGCCTTTTGGATCGAAACCACCGCCTTGTCGAGATCGACAATGATTCCTTTGCGAAAGCCATGAGAATCGGCTACACCGTGACCTCGGTACCGGAGACCACTATCGGCAATCTCGGCCACCAGCACGCGAGTCTTCGCGCTACCCACATCGATGGCGGTGATGAAATGTCGATATTGGCTGCCCATCCTTAATTCCTATGCCTGTCCTTTGGGAATTGCCGGACTCGGTTTTGCAGGTTTGGTCGTAGCGTCCCCGGCGGGGGCGGTTGTCGTCGCCTTGTCGCTCGCGGCGGCTTGGTCTGACGGTTGCTTTGTCGGGGTCGAAGCAGCAGCCTTGCCAGAACCGCCATTGCGAGGCGCTTTGCCGACCGGGGCAGGCCGTCCCGGCTTTGCCCCTTTCTTGCCCATGGGCCGGGGGGTCTTGCCGGAATCGTGACTCACCAACGTGGCCGGTCGAACTCCGGCCGCCAAGGCCGCACGCACTTGCGAGGCTGAGAGCGGTGGCGGTTTCGGCGCCGCTTCGAAATCGGGGTTAACGACAATCTGGTGCTCGTAGCGCAAGTCGACCGAGTCCAGGCGCGCAAATTGTTGCCGCCACTGCTGAACATGGGTGATGTAGATTTTGAAGCGCTCGAGAAAATTGGAAGAACCTAAATGTACCTGAACCTCGCCCCCGGCATCGCTGGCCAGAACTTTTATGTCCTCGGGGTCGGAGAGGTCGACTTCGTTGACGTCCTGAGAGTAATGGGCTCCGCTCGAATCAAGCTCGTCCACCAGTTGGCGGTAGATCTTCATGCGTTCGGCGCGGGTCGACTGCGGTTCTGCAAGGCTCATCCCCAGCACCACCGGAAAAGAAAATCGTTTGCGGTTGTTCACCGGTAGATCCATCAACACACCGCTCGAATCGATCAGCGATATTTTGGAGCCCACCCTCGCGAATGCCGCGGGCTGGCGCTCATGAATGTCAATCCTCAGCCGATTGGGGACGAATCGCATGAGGCTGGCCGATTCAACCCAGGGAATCTGCTCCAGCTGCTTTTTGCGTTGTGCTAGGGGAACAAAAAAGATATTCCGGCCAATGTCTTCGCCCATCACCTCCATCACCTGCGATCGGGTCACGTTCGAGAGACCGGTGATCTCGATGTCATCACTGGATTCAAGACGAAAGCGCCAGGAATGTTGGCCGTATCGGTAGGCGGAGAGAGAGGCCATGCCGGCTAAAAAGAGCACGCCTAGCGTGAGGGCGGTCCACCCCAGGTAGGCTACAGTTCTTTTGGGAATCGCAGCCCGCCGAACAGGAACGCGCTTCTGCGCACGCAGGAAGGGAGATTCCTGCTCCGCCTCTAAGTCAAGCAGCCGCGGATCGCGGAGCTCGGAGCTCGCTGCTTCGCCGGCGGGAGGGGACAGTTCCTCTTCGGAAATCGTCGAGTCGGCCTTGCGGGCCATCAACTCAGGTCAATTGTCGCGAGGCGAATCGCAGGAGCCAACTAACTATATCTGCTTTTGGCAAGTTGAGATAGACAAAACTTGGTGCATGTCGCACCAATCTCCTCAACTGCAAACGACAGGCTAGACCACTTGTTGAGGATTTTGACGGCAACCAAATGTGGTCTTAGATTGAGCCCTCGATCGGAGCCGGGGGCTCGGGAATCCGGATCTTCACATGCTGGCGCGGACAGATCCCACGCAGCCGCACCGCCTCCATTTGCTCCACGGCCATCATTTGCGCCCGTTGGGCTTGAACGAAGGCACAGGTCGCTCGCTCCTGAGCAATTTTCGCCTGCCTGGAAGCAAGTTGGGCCGCAACCGGCGCTGTGAAGAGGTCCGGTGAGGCAAGATTGGGAGTTCTTTCCAGCACCCCGGCGATAGACTCCCGCAAACAACGGTCGTATTTAGCGGCAAAGTGACTGCCCAGCACAAGAGCCATGAGTCCGACCGCCATCCAGTACATTGCCCTCTCGGAAGCCATTTTCTTAGTCCTCCATTGGGTATGCTGTTTAGACGCGGAGTCCAACAATCCGTTATCCGCTATTTCCGATGTTATGTAGGGAGGGCCCGAAGGAAAGGTTCAGGCCAGGAGTTCACTTCGAGGATCCCGTAAGCAGGCTGCTCAGCTCGGGGGCGGTTAGGGCATTACGCGCACCCAATGTTTCGAGGATCATCGGTCCGAGCTGTGACACGCTGCCGGCTCCAAGCGTGAGAATCATGTCGTTCTCCCGGGCCTGGGCGGCGACGGTCTCCGCAGCCTCCCGAAAAGAAGCAACGTATCTCACCTCGCTTTTGCCTGCTTGTTGAATATGGCGGGCCAATCTCTCGCCTGAGACCCCCTCAATCGGCTTCTCGCTGGCGGGATAAATATCGAGGACGAGCACGGTATCTGCATGCTCGAAGGCCGTGGCGAACTCCTCGATCAGATCGCGCGTGCGAGTGTATCGGTGGGGTTCGAACACGACGTGGATTCGCTGATATCCGCATTGGCGAGCGGCGGCTAAGGTAGCTCGGATCTCGGTGGGGTGATGGCCGTAATCGTCGATCACGCTCACGCCCGCAGCCTTGCCGCGCAATTGGAAACGGCGATCCACGCCGCGGAAGTTCTCAAGCCCGCTGCGAATCTGCTCGAGGCCGATGTCCAGACCAAACCCTACGGCAATCGCCGCCGTCGCATTCAGCACATTGTGGACGCCCGGAACATGCAGGCGAAATTCACCCAGGTTCCTACCCTTGTAGGTGACCTCGAACCGGCTAATCGGCTGATTGTTCTCGGAAATGGCGCCGCATTCGATCACCTTGATATGGAAATCCGAGCCCCGGCGGGTACCGTAACTGATGGTGCGGCGGCGAACCTGCGGCAGCAAGCGACGAAGATGGGCATCGTCGTTCGAGACCACCACTAAGCCATAGAAGGGCACCTGATCCATGAAATCCAAAAAAGCGCGCTTCACGTTCCGCATATTGCGATAGCAGTCCATATGCTCCCGATCGATGTTGGTGACGATCGCGAGAACCGGGGAAAGCTTCAGAAAGGAGCGGTCGCTCTCATCGGCTTCCGCGACCAGGTATTGTGACTTGCCGAGCCGGGCGTTGGACCCCATGGCATCGACCCGCCCCCCCACGACCACCGTCGGATCCAGCCCGCCGCTGGCAAGCACGGCCGCTACCATGGACGTGGTCGTCGTCTTGCCATGCATCCCCGCGACGGCAATGCCGTATTTGAGGCGCATGAGTTCGGCCAGCATCTCGGCGCGCGGAATCACCGGAATGTGACGCGCTCGCGCCTGCTCAACTTCGGGATTGTTCGAGGGAACGGCAGAGCTGGTAACGACCACTTCGGCGCTGGTAACGTTGTCCGCGCTGTGTCCTTCGAAGACTTGGGCGCCCATGCTTGCCAGGCGCTCGGTGATGACGCTGCTCTTAAGGTCGGAACCGGAAACTTTGTAGCCGAGATTCAACAGAACCTCGGCAATGCCACTCATGCCGATGCCGCCGATTCCCACGAAATGCACACGCTGAATTTTGGCGAACATAAAGCCTCAGGGCAGACCCTGCCCTCTCGAAGTTAACTCCGGGTGCACGAAAAACTTCAGCCGCCTCTCGTTCCTGCGACAGTCAGATTGGTTGAACACTGATGCCGGCCTCTTTCGCTAGGCGGCGACGAGTTGCTGCCCGCCATCGATATCGTAGGTTGCGCCCGTGAGAGCTGTGTTGGTCATGATGTGTACGGCGAGCGCAGCCACGTCGGCAGCTTCGACCACGCGGCGAATGGGGAGCGTTGTGCGAAGCTGATTGCGACGGTTTTCGAGTTCCGCGCCCAGCAATTGGGCCGATAACGGCGTGTCGACGAAACCCGCAGCGATGAGGTTGACTCGGACTGGTGCCAACTCGAGCGCCAGGCCCGCAGTGAGAGCGGGGAGCGCCGCGGTAAGTGCGGATGCGATGCTGAGGCCGATGGCTGGGCGGCGACCGCCGGTGCCGCTCATGAACAGCAGCGTGCCTCCTGCTCTCACCTTGTGGGCCGCGTTGCGGGCGACGTGGAGCGCCAGTAAAAGGTGCTCGTCGAGGAGGCGATCGACCTGCGCAAAGTCCAGGTCAGCGAGGCGAGCGTAATACGGCCGGCCTGCTGTCACCATCACGTGGTCAATCGGAGTCGGCAGGGCACTGAAGAACCGTTCGAGCGAAGTAGGGTCGGCCGCATCGAAGGCCGCGGTGCTCAGCGCATCGACCTCGCTCGCGGCGCGCTGGAGGCGCTCGGGATTGCGTCCACTCAGGATCACCTTCGCTCCCTCAACCCGGGCTCGTCGGGCAGTTTCGAGTCCGATGCCCGCGCTACCGCCGATCACCACCACGGTTTGCCCGAGAAGACACGCTTCGTGCCGGATGGCAGTGGTAGTAGTGCTCATGATTTGCTCCAGTCAGCCGTCGAAAACTACTTTCGCCCTAGGGCATGACGTTCGATACTGCGCGAAGCGTGGCTCTCTTGCCTCGGAAATCGTTTCACGGCGAGAAGAATTATCACCCGACGCTCGAAACGAATCAACGAAAACGTCGCTCGGAAAATCTCACCAGTTTCGCGCGCCCGGGCGCGGGATGGCCGGATGACCGATCGCGTCAGCTACTTTAGTTCCTGCGCAGCAGCGTTGGCACACTGCGCGTCGTTTTCGCTCAGGTCGCCGGAGACGCCAATCGCGCCGACAATTTTGCCCTCGGAAAGCAAGGGCACGCCACCTTCGATCGGTACGGCTCCGTCGAGCGAAAGAATTCGCAGGTTGACGCCTCCTTTTGCCATCGCGTCCTGAAAAGCTCTCGTCGGACGCTTGAAGATGGCTGCGGAGCGAGCCTTCTCGATGGCGATCTTCGAACTGGCCGCCTGCGAATTGTCGGTGCGTTCGTAGTAGACCAGATTGCCCGCAGGATCGACGACGGCTATCGTCATCAGCCAGTGATTTCGCATGGCTTCGGCCTGGGCGGCCGACGCCACCTTTTTCGCTGCCTCCAGGGTGATGGGCGGGCCATACGGCGTGAGATACAAACTCGGGGGCTGAGCCGCTGGTGGTGTTGCGGTCTGCGCCCGGCATAGAACTGATGTGGCAAAGCTCACTACGACGAGTAATTTCACCAGACCTTTTCGTGCCATCTCGTTATCTCCTGTCGCTTTGGGAATGGGATTTCCCATCCCGAGCCAGCCGTGTCCGACAACCATGCACGCTTGCCCAACACTGGACAACCAAATCGGTACGCCGGCAGGCCGAGGATGGTGTGCGCCCGCAGACGAAATATGATATTCGCTTCTAGTATGGTTGGTTCTGGTTGCGGCGCGCGACCTTGTGTAATCGAGAAGAGGTTCTGTGGTTGGATTGCTTGAGAATGACCAGGAACAATGCTGGCCCTAGCCATAGCTACCCAGTTCTACCCGAGCGGTTTGGTTAAGACCGAATACCAAGTCGCCGCCGAACCAATTAGGCAGGTTCTCCGGTTGCCAGTCTAGCTGCCATTTCCGCAATCTCCCGAGCGGCATTTGGGTGGGACAACTTGCGGGCGTTCTCCCCCATGCGGTCGAGGCGCCCGGGATCGGCAAAGAGCAAACTCACGGTCTCGATCAGGCTTTCCTCGCTGAGTTGGCTTTCCTCCTGCATGATGGCAGCACCGATTCGCTCGAGAGCTTCAGCGTTGCGTTTTTGATGATCATCGGCAGCTCGTGGAAAGGGCACAAAGATGGCAGGTCTCGCGGCCGCTGTAACCTCCGCCACCGTGCTTGCTCCGGAGCGACAAAGGAGCAGACTCGAGCGGCGAAACGCGCCCGGCATATCGTCGATGAAACGATGGAGTTCGACCGAGGAGCCTAAGTTCGCGTATGCCGCTTGCGCATCGGGAAAGTCGGCTTCGCCGGTCTGATGGATGATCTTGAGACCCGGCACCCGTTTGAGCAGCGGCGCCGCCGCTCGCATGGCAATGCGGTTGATGGCGTGCGCTCCCTGGCTCCCGCCAAAGATCAACAGCGTCGGGGACTCCGGGCGGCCCTGGATGTGAAAGAACGGATCGCGCACCGGAACCCCCGTAACTTTCCAACGTGGAAAGTACTTCCCGGTTTCTTCGAAGTACACGGCGGCCGAAGAGGCGAATCGGGCCACCACGCGATTGGCGAAGCCGGGAACCAGGTTGGGCTCGAAGATCAGCGTCGGGGTTCGCCCGAGGATTGCGGCCAACATAGCCGGGCCGGAAGCATATCCTCCGACTCCGATCACCACGTGGGGATGGAACTCAGACAGAATCTGGCGCGCCGTCCATACGGCTCGCGGCAGGTTGAACAAGGTTTCGAGACGAGTCCTCAGGCCAACATTCTTTAGCTTTCCGACATGGACGAAGCGCAGGGGAAAACCAGCAGCCGGCACCAGACGACTCTCGATGCCCCGGGGAGTCCCGATGAATAAGACTTCGCCGGCATACTGCTTCCGGAGCTCGTGCGCAATGGCCAGGGCGGGGATGACATGTCCGCCGGTCCCACCCCCCGCAACTATAGCCCGCATGCCGTTGACTATAAACCGGAATCCGGCGGCGTGCGGGGTGGCAAAACTGGCATGGTTAACGAGTCAGTGCCAACCGGGCGTTTGCCTGCTTATTCCGCTTGCTTCGAGATATTAAGCAGCACGCCCACGCAGGCCAATGCAAAGAACAGCGACGAGCCTCCGTAAGACACAAAGGGCAAAGGTATTCCCTTGGTCGGCATTAGGCCGAGCACCACGCTGATGTTAATAAAGGCCTGAACCACGATCATCGAAGTGATGCCTAAGGCAAGCAATCGGCCGAACATGTCCTGAGTGCGCATGGCGGTGTCGAGGCCACGCCACAAGAAGACGGCGAAAAGCATGACGAGTATTAACGAGCCTAATAATCCGAACTCTTCGGCGGTCACCGCAAAGATAAAGTCCGTGTGCGGCTCGGGCAGATAAAACAGCTTTTGCTTGCCTTCCATCAAACCCACGCCGGTCAACCCGCCGGTGCTCACCGCAATCAGCGACTGGATGATATGAAAGCCGCGGCCTTGGGGGTCAGAGTACGGGTCGAGAAAGGCCAGAATCCGCGCCCGGCGGTAGGCCACATGAAATACGAGAAAATACAAAGGAACGAGCGAGGCGAGCAATCCGTAACCGAGGTAGCGTAGCTCGATTCCCGCCACAAACAAAACGCAGCCGGTGATGGCCGCGCAGGTGATGGCCGTGCCCAGATCCGGCTGCAGCACGATCAGACCAACAAAGACGAGCGTAGGTACGACGGCGGGCAGAACCGTGTTCCGCCAATCATTCATGTTCCGGGTGCGGTTCTCCAAGAAAAAGGCAAGAAATAGAAGCAGCGCCGGTTTGGCCATCTCCGAGGGCTGGAAAGACATGAGACCCCAATGGATCCAGCGGTGGGTGTGGTGAGCGCGGTCCACCAAAAAGACGGCGATCAAAAGGAGAGTGGTCAGACCCAGCAGAGAAAAGATCACCGCAGGATGCTTGTAACGGCGGTAGTCGATTCGCATGGCGAATACCATGATCAGGAGTCCGGCCGCCGTCCAGCCCAGTTGCCGAAGCAGAAAGAAGTATCCGGAACCGTAACGCTCCTTCGCCATCACCGCCGAGGCGCTGAACACCATCACCAGGCCGATAAAGATTAGGACGAGAGTAACCGTAAAGAGCCAACGATCGGCACTAACGCGCTTGGCCATGGAACCCTCATTTCAACACGGCCGCGAGTGGGGATGGTTATGGGTTCATTGCACTGTGTTGCTTGACTTGGTTCGCCCGGCCGCACCCAAGTCGGGCTCGGCTTTTCCTTCGAGCGACTGTACCACTTCTTTAAAGACTTTGCCCCGGTGCTCGTAGTTGCGGAACTGATCGAAGCTGGCACAGGCGGGAGCGAGCAATACGATGTCTCCCGGCTCGCCGGCCTCGGCGGCACGTCGGATGGCATTCTCCAGGGTCTCGGCGTGAACCACTTCGGTGGCGCCCTGGATCTGCGACTCAATCTTCTCCGCGGCGGCGCCGATGGTATAAACGCATTTCACCCGCTGCCGTAGAAGATCGTTCAGCTGGCGGTAATCGCTGGCCTTGTCCTTGCCGCCTAGAATCAGACGGACGTTGGCGGGGAAGGATTCGAGCGCCTTGATCGTGGCATCGACGTTGGTGGCTTTGGAATCGTTGTAATACTCGACCCCG
>Ga0335081_10014894_pt1 | contig 12583 bp, 11 predicted proteins | sample Lox_Sample_35_FD_206713 | JGI IMG/M metagenome (GOLD analysis project Ga0335081, IMG submission 206713) | Soil microbial communities from Loxahatchee National Wildlife Refuge, Florida, United States - Lox_Sample_3.5 | ecosystem: Environmental > Terrestrial > Soil > Wetlands | place: USA...
CCGCAAGTGAAATGCAGTTTGAGCACGTTGGATCCGCCGCACCAACTGCCATAATCAAGATCTGGTTTGTTGTTTGAGACAGAAGCCCGAGGCCAACGCCTCGGGCTGTTTGGTTGCTGCAATTCCGGCCTGCCGTGGCGGAACTGAACCTCGAGCAGTTCTGAATTTTCTAAGCCTCTCAGCCGGCCAGCCGGTGAATCCCGTTTGTGTTCAGGTTGGTTTTGGCTATGCCTTCGCTCGAAATCGGAATAGTCTGAATCCGAAAGCCGGAACGATAGACTGTGCGACACTTGAATTTCACACGCCGCTTTTTTCCATTGGCCATCCGGCCGCCCCGGCCAGTCTTCCTCGTCGTTCTCAGCTTGACGCTTTTCAGCCCACCGGCCGGGCTGGCCCAAGGCGCGGCGGACCGGGAACATTCCCGGCTCGAACGGGTCTTGATGATATTCAACGAGAGCAAGGATGTGCCGGGAAACATCGTGCTGGAACAAGCTGTGCGGGCGGAGATGCAGAAGGCGGTCACCAACCGGATTGAGTTTCTGGCCGAATATCTCGATGCCAGCCACTTTTCGGACAAGGAGCACTTCCGCCTCTTCCAGGATTATCTCGGCAGAAAATATGCCGGACAGAAGCTGGATCTCATCCTGGCGTTTCCCTCGAGAGACTACCGGCTGGCGGGCGATCTGCCCAATGCCCTGTTTCCCACGGTGCCGGTCGTCTTCGTCGCGGTCAACGAGATGGAGGTCCCGGCGGGGATCAGCAAGCTTGGAGTCACCGGGATTGTCCAACGGTTCGACCTGCGGGGCACGCTGGGATTGATTGTGCGCTTGCAGCCGGACACACGTCGCATTGTCGTCATCGGCGGCACGTCGGACGTGGATCGCGCGACGCAGGGCCGGATTGAGGAGGCGTCACATGCGCTGGAGGGGGTTGAGTTTGATTTCTGGACCAACCGCCCGATCGCTGAATTGCCGACAGCCGTGAAATCGTTGCCCGAAGGCACCGTGGTGTTAATCAGCACAGTCATCGGCGACGTGACCGGCCAGACTTATTACATGTCGCAGCTTGGACAAATGCTGGCGCCTTCCGCCAGCGTGCCGGTCTATGTGCTCGGCGGATGGGTGCTGGGCAGTGGAGCGGTGGGCGGATCGGTCGTGGATTCGGATGATCTGGGCGCCCGCACCGCAGCACTTGCGCTGCGTGTGCTCAACGGCGCAGAACCCGAGAACGTGCCCATTGAGGTGGCGACGAGGGGCAGGCCGATGGTGGATTGGCGGGCTTTGCAACGTTGGGGTATCAGCGAAAGCCGCGTGCCCCCCAATGGCATTATCCGCTACCGGCCGGAAACCTTGTGGGGACAACATCGGGATTTGCTCCTCGTATCGCTGGCCGTCTTTCTGGGGCAGGCAGTCACCATCGGCGGACTTCTGGCCCAGCGAAAGCAGCGTCGCCGGGCCGAGGCCGAAATATTGCATCAGCGAACGGAGCTGGCGCATGTGACCCGCGTGTCAACGATGGGTCAATTGGCATCGGCGTTGACCCATGAATTGAACCAGCCCCTGGGCGCCATTTTGAGGAACACGGAAGCGGCGGAGGTTTTCCTCCAGAAAGCGCCGCCGGATCTGCAGGAGGTCCGCGCCATTCTGGCGGACATCCGCCGCGACGACCAGCGGGCCGGCAGCGTGATTGACCGGATGCGGTCGTTGTTCAAGAAACGAAGTCTGGAACTGAAACCGCTGGACCTGGGCGGGTTGCTGGCGGAAACCGTCGCGCTGGCTCGACCGGACGCCCGGGCGCGGCGGGTCGTCCTGAGTTTGCAGGTGCCGTTCCGGTTACCGGCGGTACGCGGCGACCGGGTGCATCTGCAACAAGTGTTGTTGAACCTGATTCTGAATGGAATGGATGCGATGGCTGATAATGCGGAGACGGAGCGGCTGTTGACCTTGAGTGCCCGGACGGCGCCGGAGGGAGGCGTGGAAGTCTCGGTGAGCGATCGGGGAACCGGCATTTCACCGGAAAAAATGGAACGCCTGTTTGAGCCTTTTTTCACAACCAAGCCGGACGGCATGGGCATGGGCCTGGCCATCTCGCAGACCATTATCGAAGCGCACGGCGGAAAAATCCGGGCGGAAAACAATGTCGTGCGCGGCGCGGTCTTCAAGTTTACACTGCCGGCAGAAAACGCTTGATTCATGAATCCCCTATCCGCCGATGGCACTGTTTTTATCGTGGACGACGACGCGTCTTTTCTGAAGTCCGTCTCGCGATTGCTCCAGGCGGAGGGTTACCGGGTGCAGGCGTTTGAGTCGGCAAAAGCCTTTCTCGATCAGTTGGGTCCCGGGATGTCCGGCTGCGTGCTGGCGGACCTGCGGATGCCGGGAATGAATGGCCTGGAATTGCAGGAAACGCTGATGAAATCGGCAAATCCATTGCCGGTGGTTTTTCTCTCGGCACAGGGGGACATTCCGACAACGGTGCAGGCGATGCGGCACGGCGCGGAAGATTTTTTGACCAAGCTCAGTCCCAAGGAGAAACTGCTGGAGGCCGTCCAACGCGCTTTGGCGCGCGGGGCGCAGGAGCGGACGGAGCGGGTGCGACTGGCAGAATTGCGCGGGCGATTCGCCGCCCTGACGCCGCGCGAATTGGAAGTGTTGGAACACGTTGTGCAAGGCAAGCTGAACAAGCAAATCGCCGGCGAATTGGGCATCAACGAGCGGACCGTGAAACTGCACCGGACCAACCTGACGCGCCGGCTACAGGTGCAATCAGTGGCTGAATTGACGCGACTAGTGGAGGAAGCCGGCTTGTTCAAGCGCGGCAAGGCCGGATAATTTTTCCCCCTTCACCACGAAATTCAAAGAGGGGACCTTCCCCAAGGGGCTGTTGGCGCTGAGGACTTCGCATCGGATAGTCTGCTGTTGAAAACCCATGAGCACCAATAACACAGTCATCGAGGCGACCCCAGACCGTGCTCCACGTGTCACGGTTGGTGATGGCAAGCCGCCGGTCAGAATCGTCCCGCCGTTTGCAGCGACTTGCCGGGCGGTGACAATCCCCGGCACCGGTCAATATGCCCGTTGCCTCGTGGATGCAAACACGATTTGCTGGTATCGGATCAACCCTTTCAAACTCGGCCCTTTGTGCCTGCACCCGCGCCACTCGGAAATTGTCACGCGCACAACCGGGCAAGTGGCCGCCTAATTGTTTTCCGGTTTTACCGGCGGTGCTTTGAACCGGGGAAGACTGGAGCGGGCGAAGGGAATCGAACCCTCGTGTGAAGCTTGGAAGGCTTCCGTTCTACCATTGAACTACGCCCGCCTTCGTTCCGCTCTGCGGAACTACGGCGCGGCAAGCCCGCGCCAGGCAAAACGAATCATAATCTCCTGGCTTGCCTTGTCAATTCTCCACCGGTAACCTCGCCGCGCATGGCAGCGTTGCTTCTCACCGGCGGACGCGTCGTGGACCCGGCCAACCGTCTCGACGCCCAAACTGACCTTTTAATTTCCGATGGTAAAATCGCCGACGTCGGCGCCGACGCCGCAAAAAAGGCGCCGCGTGATGCCGAACGAATGGCCGTAAACGGACTCGTTGTCTGCCCCGGCTTGATAGATTTGCACGTTCATCTGCGCGAACCGGGTCAGACGTCCAAGGAAACCCTGGCTACCGGCACTGCCGCCGCCGCCCGCGGCGGATTCACTTCGGTGGTCTGCATGCCCAACACGTCGCCGGCGATTGATACCGCCGGCACCGTTGCGCTCATCCGCGAACGCGCCGCGCAACAGGGCGTTGTCAACGTCTTCGTCGCCGGCGCCATCAGCAAGGGCATCGCCGGCGAGGAACTCGCGCCCATCGGCGGCCTCAAACGCGCCGGCGTCGTGGCTATCACCGACGATGGCCACTGCGTGCAGAACAACGAACTGATGCGCCGCGCGTGTGAATACGCCAAAATGTTCAATTTGCCGGTGATGGACCATTGCCAGGATTACTCGCTCGTGACCGACGGCGTGATGCACGAAGGCTATTGGAGCACGGTGCTCGGTTTGCGCGGCTGGCCGTCGGCAGGCGAGGAAGTGATTGTGGCGCGGAACATCCTGCTGGCGGAATTGACCGGCGCCAAAGTGCATTGCCAGCACCTGAGCGCGGCGGGCAGCGTCGCGTTGTTGCGCGAGGCAAAGAAACGCGGCGTGCCGATATCCGGCGAGGCTTGCCCCCATCATTTCACGCTCACCGACGCCGCCGTGGCCGGCAGCGATAAATTCTGGCGGGAAGATGGCCTGACAATCACGGAATTGGAAACTGCAAAGGCTGGACTTCCCGAATGGCCTAAATACGACACGAATTTCAAAATGAACCCACCGTTGCGCTCGGCGCGCGACCGCGACGCGATTCTGGAAGGGCTGGCGGACGGCACAATCGAAATCCTGTGCAGCGACCATGCGCCGCACTGCGATTACGAAAAAGAAGTGGAATTCGATTACGCGCCGTTCGGCATCACCGGCCTGGAAACCGAGCTGTCGCTGTCACTGATGCAACTGGTCCACACGAAACGGCTTTCGCTGCCGGACATGATTGCCAAATTCACGGTCAACCCGGCGCGATTGCTGAATATGAACAAGGGCACGTTGAGCGTGGGCACGGAGGCGGACGTGACGGTGTTCGATCCTGACCGGGAATGGGTCTTCGAGAAAGCGGTCACCGCCAGCAAATCGGCCAACAGCCCGTTTTACGGCTGGAAACTCAAAGGCCGGGCCGTGACCACGATTGTCGGCGGCAAAATCGTCTGGTCCGAAAAATCAGAATTGGTTGCGGCGTAACAATCTCTTCGCTACGCTTGGCGCGGTGGGTCGCCCGCTTGACTCCGCGGGGATCGCTGACGGGACATGAAAGCAATTCTGGCACTGGAAGACGGCTCGGTGTATCATGGGCAGGGCTTCGGCGCGCGCGCGTCCGCGTGCGGCGAGGTCTGTTTCAACACTTCCATGACCGGCTACCAGGAAATCCTCACCGACCCGTCCTACAAAGGCCAAATTGTCACCATGACCTACCCGCTCATCGGCAATTACGGCGTCAACAGCGTGGACGTGGAATCATGGCAGCCGCACGTGGCCGGTTTCGTCGTGCGCGAGCTGTCGCCCGTTGTCAGTAACTGGCGCGCGGACTTTTCGCTGGCGGAATATCTGCAGAAAAATGGCATCCCGGGCATTCAGGGCCTGGACACGCGGGCATTGACCAAAAAACTCCGCGTGCGCGGCGCACTGAACGGATTCATTTCGACAGAAGACGTCACGGATGCCGAAGCTGTCAAACGCGCGAGGGACTTCGTTTTTGTGGGCGTGGATTACGTCAAGGAAGTCACGCATAAGAAGGCGTTTCGCTGGGATGAAAAGGACGAGCAAAGCGCGGCATTCGACCTGACCCGCGGCAATACGCCCGGTGATGCCCGGCAGAATTGGAAGCCGCTCCCGCCGGCGGACATTCCGATTGTCGCCCTGGATTACGGGCTGAAATACAACATTCTGCGCCGGTTGCGCCAACACGGTTTCAGTGTGCAGGTTTTGCCGGCGACGACCTCCGCCGATGATGTGCGCAAGCACAAACCGGCGGGCGTTTTCCTGTCCAACGGCCCCGGCGACCCGGCGGCACTGGGATACATCGTGCGCGAGGTGAAGACGCTCGTGGACACCGGCATCCCGATTTTCGGGATTTGCCTCGGCCATCAGGTTTTGGGCCAAGCGTTTGGCGGGAAGACTTTCAAATTGAAGTTCGGCCATCGCGGTGCCAACCAGCCAGTCAAGGATTTCGAGACCGGCCGGGTGGAGATCACGGCGCAGAACCATGGCTTCGCCGTGGATCCCAAAACTCTGCCCGCCGACGTGGTCGTCAATCGCATCAATCTCAACGACCAGACCGTCGAAGGTTTGCGCCACAAAACGAAACCGGTCTTTTGCGTGCAATATCATCCCGAGGCTTCGCCCGGGCCGCATGACTCGACGCCGCTGTTCGCCGAGTTCCGCGCCCTAATTGAGCGGCGTGGTTGAAAATGAGATTGCCAACAAGATTTCCGTTTGACTTGATGTGGGCAGCCGTCATAATGGTTTCACCGTAACTATGGCCAAACTTGTTATCCTGACTCAGGGCATGACCGATCGGGCGCATGAGTTGAAAGCGGATCGCACCACTATCGGCCGGGTGGAGGATAACATGTTTCAAATCGCTGAACCTTCGGTTTCCAGCCATCACTGCGAAGTGCTTTTGCGCGGCAGCGACATCGTCATCAAAGACCTCGATTCCACCAACGGCACGTTCATCAACAACCAGAAGATTGGTGAAAGCGTGTTGAACCCCGGCCAGGTCCTGCGTCTTGGCAACGTGGAATTGCGTCTCGATACTGGCGGGCCGCCTGCTGCCGGCAAAGCCGCGGCACCGGCTTCGGCACCGGCGCCGGCCACTGCGCCTGCAAAAAAGACTCCGGAAGGAACGATGGTCATATCGCGCGGGGTCAGTCTGGGCGATCTGGAGTCGAGCGGCGGACGCCCCTCGGGTTTCGACACGAACAAGGAATTTTCCAAAAAGAAGAACAACATTAATCACATCTTCCTCATCATTGGCGTTATCGCCGCTGTCCTCATCATCGGTCTCATCATCTACGTGCTCACGCTCGCCGGCAACCACAAGTAATCATCGGGTTCGCGGTCATGAAACCGCGCTGTGCAAATCAAAGACTCGCAGCAATGACGCTGTTTGAGGTGGCGGTTGTTATTGCGACCTTATTGATCGTAGCGGCTTTGTTTCTGCCGAGACTTGCGGAAACGCGGCGGATTGACTGCGTCAATAACCTCAGGCAGGTCGGTATCGCTTTTCGGGTCTGGGCCGGCGACAACAATGATGAATATCCCATGGGAATCTCCGTCACGAACGGAGGGGCCATGGAACTGGTGGCCACGGGAAATGTGCTCCAGTGTTTTTTGGTCATGTCCAATGAGTTGAGCACGCCGAGAATTCTGGTTTGTCCGGAGGACATCGCCCGGGTTCGTGCAAATTATTTCAGTGATTTTGTGTCCAATTCCAACCTCAGTTATTTCGCCGGCGTGGACACCACCAACGACGTCGATTCCCGCCGATTCCTGTCCGGCGACGGCAATTTTGAGATCAGCGGCGTTTCGGTCAAACCCGGTTTGTTATCGCTTTGGACGAATACTCCCGTTGCCTGGACTGCGGCGCGTCACAGCCACCATGGCAACCTCAGTTTCGCCGACGGTTCAGTCCTGGAAACCGGCGACAAATTGCTCACACAAAAGCTGGAGGAAACCGACCTCGCCACGAACCGGCTGGCGTTCCCATGAAACCGCACTGCTCAAATAGACGAAATCAGGCGCTGACGCTGGTGGAAGTGCTCGTGATTGTTGCAGTGCTGGCAATCCTCGCAACGCTCCTTTTGCCGGTCAGTCCACCAACGAAACGCATTAATTGTAAGAACAATTTGGAGCAAATCAGCCTCGCTTTCAGAACCTGGGCTGGCGACAACAATGATAGTTTTCCGATGGAAGTATCTGTGACAAACGGCGGGACAATGGAATTGGCCTCCGCCGGAAACGCCGTCACAACTTTTCAAATTATGTCCAATGAATTGGTCACTCCAAAGGTCTTGTTTTGTCCAGCAGATACTCGGCGAGTTTGGGCCACTAATTTCTCAACAGACTTTGACAACTCACACATCAGCTATTTCATTGGCGTGGATGCGGACAAAAATCATCCACAAGCCTTTCTCACTGGAGATGACAATTTCGCTATCAACGGTATTCCCGTAAGATCCGGACGATTTGAACTATCAACCAACGGTATCACAGATTGGGCGCGAATGCCGGTTGATTGGACTGGAGCCAGACACAAAGCGCGCACAGGCAACATTTGTCTGGTGGATGGAAGCATTCGGGAGACGTATTTTTATAGTCTGCGAGACTACTTTTATCATACCGGCCTCGCTACCAACCGGCTCTCGATTCCGTAGGTTGGAGGCGTTTGGAGTTTCGCTGTATTCTACCGCAGGAGACGAGGTAACGAGGCTCAAATTATAATCGGCAATCGGCAATCCGTCAGAGCCTCCTCACGCCGGCTCCTACGATTTTTGACTCGTGAAAATTCGTGTAATCCGCGTCCGCTTCCGTTATCTTCCCGCCCATGTTCGAAACGGTTAAAATGGAAATTACGACGGCCACGGAGAAACTTGCGCACCTGCGGAGGTTTCTTTGACGTGCCTGCCGCCCAAAAGCGCCTCGGCGAACTCAATTCGCTCATGGCCGCCGACAATTTCTGGAACAACCGCGAAAAAGCGCAGTCGCTGATTGACGAGGCCAATTCTCTCCGCAACAAAATCGAGCCGCTCCTCCAGGCGGAAAAACATCTGGACGATTTCCGCGTGATGCTCGAACTCGGCGAAGCCGAACCCGCCGACGCCCAGCCAAAGGTCCAGCAGGAATTGGAACGCGACCTCGCGAAGTTTTTCAAGGACCTCGACGCGCTGGAGCTGAAGGTGTTTCTCAGCGGCCCGCACGACCGGAAGAATTGCATCCTGAGCATTAACGCCGGCGCAGGCGGCACCGAGGCGCAGGATTGGGCAGAAATGCTGTCGCGCATGTACCAGCGCTGGGCTGAGGGGCGCGGCTGGGAGGTGGAGGTGACCGATGCGCTGCCCGGCGAAGGCGCCGGCCTCAAAAGCATCACTATGCTGCTCCAGGGTGAAAATGCCTACGGCTTTGCCAAGGCCGAGCGCGGCGTGCACCGTCTCGTGCGCATTTCGCCGTTTGACGCCAATAAACGCCGCCATACCAGTTTCGCCAGCGTGGATGTAATTGCCGAAATCGAGGAGAACACCGAACTGGTGATTCCGCCGAACGAATTTCAAATCGACACCTTTCGCTCCGGCGGCAAGGGCGGGCAGAACGTGAACAAGGTCGAGACCGCCGTGCGCATCACACACATCCCGACGGGCCTGGTGGTCGCGTCGCAAACGCAGCGGTCGCAGCATCAGAACCGCGCCACGGCCATGCGGCTGTTGTTGTCGCGGATTTTCGCCCAGCGGCAGGACGCGGCCAAGGCGGAGATGGAACGGTTTTACGGCGAGAAAGGCAGCATATCGTGGGGCAACCAGATTCGTAGCTACGTTTTCCAGCCGTATCGCATGGTGAAGGATTTGCGCACCGGCGTCGAGACGAGCAACGTGCAGGCGGTTATGGATGGCGACCTGGATCAATTTGTGAACGGCTGGCTCCGCGCCGGTTGCCCGACCAAGCGAATGCAAGGTGTGAAAGACGAAGAGGAATAAAATTTGCCACAGAGACACTGAGTGCACAGAGAATGAATTTAGAATTTCCAGAAAAAGACCCGCTGACCGAAAAAATTATCGGTTGTGCGATCGAAGTTCACAAAGCGCTTGGCCCGGGTCTGCTGGAATCGACTTACGAATCTGCGCTGTGCGTTGAATTGCAATTGGCCGGAATAAATTTTCAAAGACAACTTGTTGTTCCCGTTACCTACAAGAATCACCCTGTTGGCGATTACCGTTTGGATTTGCTGGTTGAGAAATCTGTTATCGTTGAAATCAAGAGTGTGGACAGGTTTGATCCAATTTTTGAAGCGCAATTGCTGGCCTATCTGAAAATAGCCGGTATCAAAAGGGGAATGTTGTTAAATTTCAGTTCGCGTTTGCTCAAAGACGGCTTTAAAAGATTAGTGCTTTAACTCTGTGTTCTCTGTGTCTCTGTGGCAAACATTTTAGACAAAATTGTTGAGCAAAAGAAGCGCGAGGTCGCGGAGTTGCCTGCGCGGCTTATCGCGGCCGGCGATTTGCGTGATGCCTTGCTGGAACGCGGCGACCGGCGCGATTTCCTTGCGGCATTAAAATCTTGTAGGAGACGAGGTGACGAGTCTCAAATTAAAAAAAAGGCAGAGCCTCCTCACGTCGGCTCCTACAAAACGATGGCGCTCATCGCTGAAGTCAAAAAGGCCTCGCCGTCCGCCGGCCTGATTTGCCCGGACTTCAACCCGGTCCGCATCGCGAAGGAATACGAGGCGGCGGGGGCGAATTGCTTGTCGGTCCTGACAGATGAGAAATTTTTCCAAGGCTCGCTGGATTACCTCCGGCAAATCCGGGCGGCGGTGAAACTGCCGTTGTTGCGGAAGGATTTCATCATTGACGAACGGCAAATTCTCGAAGCCATCGAGTGGGGCGCGGACGCCATCCTGTTCATCGTCGCTATCTTGACCGATGGACAATTAAAAAAATTCCATTCGCTGGCGACCGAAGCCGGCCTGGCTGCGCTGGTGGAAGTCCACGACGAAGCGGAATTGGAACGCGCGTTGAAAATTGGCGCGAACCTGATCGGCGTGAACAACCGCGATTTGAAAACCTTCAAGGTTGACCTGGCGACGACGGAGCATCTCGCTGCGAAGATGGAAGATGGAAGATGGAAGATAGCTAAGAATTCGCGGCTGCTTGTTGCAGAAAGTGGAATTCAAACGCGTGCAGACGTGGAACGATTGAAGAAGTGCGGCGCCAACGCGATTTTAGTGGGCGAATCCTTGATGCGTGGCGGGGATATCAGGGCAAAAATCCGCGAGTTGATAGGCTGATGTTTCGTAGCAGCCGAGGTAACGAGGCTCCAATTATTTTTGTTCAGAGCCTCCTTCCGTCGGCTGCTACGTTTTGTTTTTCGCCAACTGCTTCGCAAGCCGGATCGCGGCAATCATGCTTGAAGGATTGGCGATGCCCTTTCCGGCGATATCGTAGGCCGTGCCGTGGTCGGGCGAGGTGCGGATGAACGGCAACCCCAGTGTCCAGTTCACGCCGGTGTCGAACGCGACCGCCTTCAACGGCGCGAGACCCTGATCGTGATACATCGCCACCACCGCATCAAAATCTCCGCTCAGCGCGTAGTGAAAGACGGAGTCACCGCTCAACGGGCCGATGACGTCCAATCCGTTCTTCTGCGCGGCCAGCACCGTCGGCGCAATGGTTTTGATTTCTTCGTCGCCGAATTCGCCCCCTTCGCCGGCATGCGGGTTGAGGCCGCAAACGACGACACGCGCGCGCGGCAAACTCAAATCGCGGCAGGCTCGCGCGGCCAGTTCGATGGCGAGCGAGATTTTTTCGGGCGTGACCTTTCGGGGAACCGACTTGATTGAGGTATGAATGGTCACCAGCGCCACGCGCAACCAGCGATCGTGTTCGTCGTGGCCCAGCAGCATCATCGCGTAGCGTTTGGTTCTGGCGGCTTTCGCAAATAATTCCGTCTGGCCGATGAATTTGTGTCCGGCGCGGACGATGGCCTCCTTATTGACGGGCGCGGTGACCACCGCGTCCAATTCGCCGCGCAAACAGCGTTTGGCGGCGTTCTTCAGCGCAGCCACGGCGGCATTGGCGGCCGCGGGAGATCCGGTCGGCAGGTTTTCGGGCAGCGGTTCGGCAAACGGCCGGGTCATGAAAATTTTCCCTGCGCCGTTGTAACCGGTAAATTTCTCCAATACCAATCCGGTTCCGAGCCTTTCATTCAGCCGCCGAACGTAACCCTCGTCGCCAATCAATAAATAACGCGTTTCATCCCCGGCCGCTTCAGCGGCGAGGGCTTTAAGCGCGACTTCGGGACCGATGCCGGTCACGTCGCCAAGTGAAATGCCAAGCCAGTTTTTCATCGGGCCGGTGAAACGTGGGGCGTGAAACGCGAATTGGCGCCTTGCGCCTCGCATTTGGGGGTTCACGTTTCAGAAATAACGGATGAAGGTTTTTTTCTTCAGCGAGTCAATCCACTCTTTTTGGAGCCGGGCCTGCTCCTGGGTGCGCAGGGTTTTGTCAATGTCATCGCGGACTTCGTTGAGCGGCCGGACGTGGGCGGGGCGGGTTTGTTCGACGAGCATGAGGTAGCAGGCCTCGGGCGTATCCACCACGTCGCTGGTCTGCCCGGGCTTGAGCGTGAAGGCGACGTCGGCGAGTTCTTTGCGGAGCACGGAGCGCCCGACCCAGCCCCAATCACCGCCCTGTTTTTGCTGCGACCCTTGCGAATACGTGGTCGCCATGTCCGCGAAACTCGCGCCTTCCTTGATTTGGGACATAATTTCGCGGGCCATGGCCGGCGCGTTGGTGTCGTCGGTGGACGTTTTATTGAGCACGATCATGCGCAATTTGATTTCGTCCTCCACCTTGAAATCATCCTGGTGGGCCAGATAGTAGGTTTCCACCTTGTAGGGCGAGATGATGATTTCGCGTGAAACGTTCTGATTGCGCAATGCCGACTCGATGTAGCGATCGCGGATGTCTTCGCGGTATTGTTCGTACGTCATGCCCTGCGCCTGCAAGGATTTCATGGCCGTCACGCGGTCGCCAAACTGTTCGCGGATCTGGTCCTGCACCAGTTCATCCACTGCGCTGTCGGGCAGCTTGGTGTATTTGGACTCGAATTCGTGTAGGATCAACTGGCGCTCCACCAAGATCTCGAGGCTGTTGTCGAGGGCTTCGGCCAGTTTTTGCTGAAACAACTCCGGCTGGTCGGCGTATTCGCGGCGCAATGTTTCCGCTGCCGGCGCGGTGAAT